>Ga0335085_10004372_pt1 | contig 23539 bp, 16 predicted proteins | sample Lox_Sample_45_FD_206712 | JGI IMG/M metagenome (GOLD analysis project Ga0335085, IMG submission 206712) | Soil microbial communities from Loxahatchee National Wildlife Refuge, Florida, United States - Lox_Sample_4.5 | ecosystem: Environmental > Terrestrial > Soil > Wetlands | place: USA...
CCCCTTCGATCACCCCCCCCGTCCTCCGTCGATCGCTCACCCCCGGCCACCTTCGACCCCTCACCACTTTCCCCTTCGATCGCTCACCCCCGGCCCACCCCTAGATCGCTTACCAAGACCCGCCGAAGGGCCGTAGGTTAGGGAATGCCCGGTTCGCGCACCACGGCGCGCTGGCCCGCGCTCGCCACCCTCGCCCTCTCCGCCCTCGTCTTCTGGCGCACCGCCTACCCCAGCATCAACTGGTGGGACTCGGCCCAGTACTCGCTCGCCGCCGGCACCCTCGGCAACGCCGGCCCCCCGGGCTCCCTCGTCCTCACGCTCCTCGGCTGGCCCGCCGCGCACCTGCACCTCTCCGCCTCCCCCGCGCACGACCTGAACCTCCTCGCGGGGCTCCTCGCCGCCGTCACCGTGGCGCTCGTGGCCGTCGTCGCGCTCCGCCTGATGGCGCTGACGGGCTCGGAGCCGGGCGACGGTCCCGGCACGGCCGCGGGCGCCGGAATCGCGCTCGGCGCGCTCGCGTTCGCCTTCGGACCCACGCTCTGGGAGTACGCCACCCAGTTCACGCCCTACGTGCTGTCCACGGTCTTCACGGGACTCCTGCTCTGGACGCTCGTGCGCTGGTGGGAAGACGCCGACGATCCCGGCGCCTGGCGGTGGCTCGCCCTGCTCGGCCTCCTCTTCGGCCTCGACGTCAGCGTGCACCGGACCAACGCCCTGCTCCTTCCGGGCGCGCTGGCCTGGATCCTCTGCCGCAAACCGCGCGCCTTGATCGCCCCGAAGGCGATCGCGGGCGCCGCGACGGGACTGGTCCTCGGCCTCGCCGTCCAGCTCCTGATGATTCCGTTGTCGCGGGCGTCGCACACGCTGCTCATCTGGAACGCCACGCCGGCCTGGGCGGAGTTCTGGAGCTATCTGAGCATTCAGCGCCTTGGCGGCGGGTTCCTCGTGCAGTTCTTCCCGCGCAAGGCCCCCCTTTGGTCGGTCCAGACCACCGACGTCCTCCGCGTCCTCGGCGCCAACTTCCTGCACTGGAAGGGTCCGGCCGGCCTGCTGGGCCTCCTGCCCGGGCTCGCGGCCCTCATCGGTCTGGTCCTGCTCTGGCGGCGAAACCGGCGCCTGGGACTCGCGTTCACCCTGCTCCTCGTGCTCCAGACCGTGATGACGGTGCTGTTCTTCAACATCCCGGCGAACTTCTTCCGCTCGCTCGACCGGCACTACCTGCCGGTCTGCGTCACCATCGCCGTGCTCGCGGCGCGCGGAGCGGGCGGCGTGCTGGCCGGGGCCTTCCAACCTTCGCCCGGGGGCCGTCCGGGCCGTCCGGGCCGTCCCCTCCTCGCCTTCGCGACGGCGGTCGCGGCCCTCCTCGCACCCGGGGCGCAGCTCTTCGCCAACTGGTCGGCCCTGGATGCGTCACGCCGATTCTTCGCCGCGGATTACGCCCGGAACGTGCTGCGATCCTTGCCGTGGCGTGCGATCTACTTCACCGTAGGGGACAACGACACCTTCCCCATCCTCTATATGCAGGCGCTGGAGGGGGTCCGGCGGGACGTGACGCTCGTGAATCTTTCGGTGGCCGAGATGCCGGAATACGCCGGCGAAATCCTCAGGCAGGAGCCGTCGTTCCCCCTCGATCCGGCGGCCCGCGATTCGACGCCGGGCCCGAAGACGATCCCGGTGGAGGGAACGGCCGCGTCGCTCGATCTCCCGGCGGGTGCGCGGCCGCCCACGGCGCTCGCGGTGACCGTGAAGCCCCAGTACGGCACCGTGATGCTGCCCGCCGAGGTCACCCTGCTGGATCTCGTGCGCACCAACCGCTGGCGCCGGCCCTTGGCGTTCGCCACCAGCGGGACCCGGGAGTCCATGCTCTGGCTCGGGCCCTACGGGCGGCAGGACGGGATGTTCTACCGGGTCGTGCCGGTCGCCGACCCCGCACCGGACCTCCCGCTCCTGCGCGCGAATCTCCTGGCCACGGCCACCTACCGCGGCTACGCGGACGAGGGGATCCCCCTCGATCGTGCGTCCCGCCAGATCGGGACCCTCGACTACCTGGCGTTCGCAGAGCTGCTGCGGACGGAGGTGAAGCAGGGGGACGTGGACCAGTGCCGGGCCGACGCGGCGAAACTCTCGGCCGCGATTCCGCTGGCGCGGCTCGATGTGCCGGGTGACCTCCGGAAACAACTGGCTCCAATGTGTGGTGACCCACCGGTACTGCCCCTCGAACGAGATCCACGATGAAAGCCGCCATCGTCCGGGAGCCAGGCCGAACGCCGGTCTACGGGGACTTCGCGGAACCCGTCGCGGGTCCCGGCGAGGTGCGCGTCCACGTCACCGCCGCCGCCCTCAGCAATGTGGTCAGAAGCAGAGCCTCCGGAACCCACTATTCCTCTTCCGGAGACCTGCCGTTCGTGGTGGGGATCGACGGTGTGGGCCACCTCGACGACGGGCGCCGGGTGTACTTCGTCCTGCCCCAGCCGCCGCTCGGCAGCATGTCGGAGCGGACCGTTGTCCGGTCCGGGCAATGCGTCGCCGTGCCCGATGCGCTCGACGATGTGACGGCCGCCGCCATCGCCAACCCGGGTATGTCGGCGTGGGCTGCCCTGAGAGAGCGCGCGAAGCTCACCAAAGGCGAAACGGTTCTAGTCAACGGTGGGACGGGCACCGCCGGCCGGCTCGCGGTCCAGATCGCGAAATACCTGGGGGCCCGGAAAGTCATTGCAACCGGCCGGAACATCGACGCTCTGAAGTCGCTCGCCCGCCTTGGGGCCGATGTGACCGTGCCCCTGGTCGAGGACGGAGATGCCCTGGAAGAGGCCCTCCAGCGCCAGTTTTCGGAGGGCGTGAACGTCGTGGTCGATTACGTCTGGGGTGTGAGCGCCGAGCGGCTGATCATCGCCGGGGCGAAGGCCGGCAAGGATGCGGTGCCGATCCGGTTCATCCACGTCGGCTCCGTGAGTGGACCCACGATCACCCTGCCGAGCGCGGCCCTTCGCGCCTCCGCCATCGAGCTGATGGGGAGCGGAATCGGCAGCATCCCCGTGGATCGGCTCGTGCAATCGATCGAAGACCTGATGCAGGCGGCGATCCCGGGCCGCTTCGAGATCGCCACCAGGACCGTGCCGCTGTCCGCGGTTGAGGAGACCTGGCCCACGGCCGCGAACATGCCCCGGACGGTCTTTACGGTGTCGTAAGGCAGCCGCCTCGGATCACCCGCGCCTGCCGTACTCCTGGTCCGAGACCTTCTCCATCCACTCCACCGCGCTGCCGTTCAACACCTCCTGGACGGCGATGTGCGTCAGGGCGGTAGCCGCCGCGGCGCCGTGCCAATGCTTCTCCCCTGGCTGAAACCAGACGACGTCCCCGGGCCGGATCTCCTGGACCGGCTCGCCCCAGCGCTGGACGAGCCCGAAACCCGCGGTCACGATCAGCGTCTGGCCCAGGGGGTGCGTGTGCCACGCGGTCCGCGCGCCGGGCTCGAACGTCACGCTCGCGCCCGCGACCCGGGCCGGAGGGGGCGCCTGCACCAGCGGATCGATCCGCACCGTGCCGGTGAACCAGTCGGCGGGACCACGGGTAGACGGCTGGGAGCCGGCTCGTTTGATGTCCATGTGCGATCCTTTCCCTAGATCCGCACCGTCAGTCCCCCTGTGACCATCCGCGACGGCGGGTAGAGGCCGTTGTCGATCCCGTTCGGGGCGGTCGTGGGATCCACTCCGCCGTACCCCGTGATGGTGAGGGCATTCCGCACGTCGACGTACACCCGCAGGGCCTGCCCGCGCCACGGGAAAGTGTACCCCACCATCACGTCATCCAACCGTAAAAACGAGCCGTTCTCCACGTAGTAATCCGACAGGAGCTGCTGCGTCTGGAATCCCGTGGCGAGCACCGAAGTGCTGAGATTGTAGGGGGAGCTGCCGTCGGAAAGCTCGCGGTAGTCGCCGAGGTTCGACGCGGTGTTGTCATAGACGTAGTTCCCGACCCAGGCCCGGAGCGTGACGCTGACGTCGAACCGGCGCCAAGTCAGGTTCGAAGTCACCCCGAAGATCCAGTGCGGCGCCGGGTCGTGCTCCGCGACGGTGTTCTCGCCCCGGGCACAACCCGTGGTGTCCGCCCCCGAGAGCGTGAGGTACTGTCCCTCCAGCGGCTTCCCGCCGCTGTAGACCTGCCGGCAGACGTAGAAGGAATTGACGGGCTCTCCCGGCTCGATGACCTGGATGGTGCTCCCCACGCCTCCCGCGATGTTCCCCGTCAGGATCGTCTGGGACTGGCCGGCGTCCAGCATGAACTTCGGGTTGAACCCCAGGAAGGTGTTCGCGTTGTGCGACGCGTTGAGCGTCACCGTCCAGGAAAGCGCGTCAGGCGCCCGGGGCCGCACCAGGGCGCCCGTCAAGCCCAGCTCGACGCCCGAATTCCTCATGCTTCCCACGTTGGTGAGCACGTAATTACTGAAGCTCGGGCCCGCGGCGACGGGGATGACGAACAGGAGATTGTCCGTGCGCTTGTCGTACCAATCCACCGAACCGGTGAGTCGGCGACCGGCGAGACCGAAGTCCGCGCCCACGTCCCAGGCATGGGTCGTTTCCCAGGTCAGGGACGGATCCGCCGCGGCGCACGGCGCCGCCCCACCGAGCTGGCACCCGTACGGCAGCCCGGAAACGATCCCGCTTCCCAGGTCCTGGTTCCCGGTCTCGCCCCAGGAAGCCCGGAGCAAGATGTCGGTCGGGTCCCGCAAAACCCGCCAGCCTGCCGAGATGGTCGGGAAGGCCGCCCATTCGTTCTCCGACGAGAAACGGCTGGAGCCGTCCCGCCGGACTCCCGCCGACAGAAAGTACCGGCCCGCCAGGTCGTATCCGACGCGCCCGTACACCGAGGCCAGGGTGTTGTAGTCGGCCTCGAAGGAGCTCGTGAGTATGCCGGCCGGAGGAACCCCGTCCGACCCCTGCGGGTTGCTCGCGAGCTGGGTGACATAGGTCGCGGGGATCCGCGCTGATGAGCGCCACCGGGAGTAGCCCACCGCCAGATCCAGGTGGCCCGCGCCGGGCGCGAGCGGCGGCGTGTAGCCGAGCGAAGCGTCGACCAGCGTGTTGTCGGCGTGCGGCTGGGTCCGGAAGAACTCCCCATCGGTCCCGTTCTTGGTCTCGTAGTGAATGTCGTTCGGATAGATCGCCGTGCGCGTCGCCTGGAGGACGTCGTAGCCGAGGGTGATGCCGGCCGACAGCCCCTCGAGGGGCCGGATTCCCGAGAAGTCGTACCGGGCGGTCAGATTCGCGAGCCCGCGGTCGGTGGTCGCGCCGTCGGTGGACGTAGCCAGAATCTCGACGGGATTGTCGGCGGAGGTCAGACTGTTCCCGGGCCAGTTGTAGTATCCGGTGGCCGCCGCCGCGTCGTGCACCGGCTGGGTTGGCCCCATTGCCGCCGCGTCCTGGAGCACGCCATCGGGCGTGAACCCATCGGTGAGCCGCGCTCCACGGATTCCGGCCCGCAGGTCCAGCCGATGTGCCAGACGCACGTGATAGTCGAGGGCGGCGGACGCCCGCCGCGTCGAGGAGCCGCCGACCACGCCGCCCAGGTCCGAGTACCCCGCCGCCATCCGGTAGTCGCCCAGGGCGTCGCCGCCGGAGAACGACACCCGCTGCGTCAGCCCGGTCCCGGTCCGGTCGACGAGGTCGAACCAGTCGGTGCTCGCGGTGCCGAGCTGGGAGAGACCGGCGCTGTCGTACCGAGTCACGGCGGACCGGAATTGGGCGGCGTCGAGCACCGACGGCACCCGGGTGACCCACGACGCCGAGAAAGACCCACCGTACTCGACGTGCGGCGCGCCGTGGCCCGATCTGGTCGTGATCACCACCACGCCGTTCGACGCCCGCCCGTACAGCGCCCCGGTGCCGTCCTTGACCACCGTGATGCCCGCGACGTCCGCGGGATCGAGAAACTCCAGCGGATCGTTGCCGACCGTGAGTCCGCCCCCCGGCCCGAGCGGCATGCCGTCCACCACAAAGAGCGGATCGTTCGACCCGTTGACGGAGCTGGCGCCGCGGATCCGTACGGTGATCACGCCGCCCGGCTGGTTGCTTTCGATCACCTGCACGCCGGGCACGTTCCGCAGGAGCTCCAGCACGCTGACGACCCCGACGGTATTGAACTCCGAGGTCGAGTCTCCGATCCGGGCAGAATCAGCCTGGGCGCGCAGGGTCGACCCGGCGACGACCGAGGCGACGAGCACGAACACCGGGACCTTCGATTTCAACGCTCGCATTGACTGACTGTTGACAATTCTCCGTTAGTGTGCCTGTTGCCATGCGCGTCGCACCCGCCTACACTCGGCATATGCCCGCTGCGCCGATGACCGCCGAGGAGCTCGAGCACGTCAGCATCCCCGGCAAGCTGACCGAGCTGGTCCGTGGCGTCCTCGTGGTTCACGAGCCGCCCGGATTCCGCCACGGAGAGGTCGTCGTCCGCATCGGCGCCGAGCTTCTGCGCCACGTGCAGGCTCACGACCTTGGCACGGTCGTCGCCGGCGACACCGGGTTCATCCTCGCCCGCGGCCCCGACACCGTCCGCGGCCCCGACGTCGCCTTCGTCCGCCGCGAACGCCTTCCCGATCCCGCCCCGCTGGGATTCGCGGAGCTGGCGCCGGACCTGGCGGTCGAAGTCCTGTCACCCGGAAGCCGGCCGGGCGAGACGCTGGCGCGGATCGCGGATCTCCTGACCGCCGGTTGCGCGCTCGTCTGGGTGATCGACCCGCTCCGGCGCGTGGCTCGCGTGCACCGCGCCGACGGCTCCGAATCCACGGTCACCCCCGAGGGAACGCTCGAAGGAGAAGACGTGATCCCGGGGTTCGGTTGTCCGCTGAAATCCATCTTGTAGCCCGTCACGACGACCCGATCAAGAGCCCCGTCGCGAAGACCAGCACGCCCCCCAGCCCCACCTGCAATGCCGCCGAAAGGGGCGGCGTGTCCATGTAACGGTGCCGGATCCAGGCGATCACCGAGAGCTCCACCAGCACCACCGCCATCGCCACGAACAGCGCCGCGTGAAAGTCCCCGATCAGAAACGGCAGGGTGTGGCCCACGCCGCCCAGCGCCGTCATCGCGCCGCAGATCGTGCCCCGCAGCCACGGGTGCCCGCGCCCCGTCAGCGTCCCGTCGTCCGACAGAGCCTCCGCGAAGCCCATGCTGATCCCCGCCCCCAGCGACGCGGCGAGCCCGACCAGGAACGCGTCCCAGCTCTTCTGGGTGGCCACCGCCGCCGCGAAGACGGGCGCCAGCGTCGAGACCGAGCCGTCCATCAGCCCCGCCAGCCCCGGCTGGACGATCTGGAGCACGAACAGGCGCCGCTTAGCCTGCTCCTCCTCCTGCCGCACGTCCGTGGTCAGCTCCCGCTTCGCCAGCTCCGCCGCCCGCTCCTCGTGCCCCCGCTCGGCCTGCGCCAGGTCGTCGAGCAGGTGGCGCGTCTCCACGTCCTCGGTCCGCGCCGCCGCCCGCTCGTAGAACACCCGGCTCTCGACCTCGGCCGCGGCGGCCTGCTCGCGGATCACCTCGGGCCCGAACGAGCGGATGAACCACGGCGCCTTCCGCTCCACGAACCCCCGCACGTCCTGCCGGCGGATGAGCGGGATGTGGTCGCCGAAGCGTTGGCGGTACCGCTCCATCAGGCGGGCGCGATGCGTGGACTCCTCCTGGCGCATCCCGTCCAGCACCGCCGCCGACGCCGGATACTGCGCCCGCAGCCGCTCGGCGTAGTCGGCGTAGGTGCGCTCGTCCTCCTCCTCCAGCGAGATGGCGAGGGCGAGCAGCTCCTGTTCGTTCAGGCTGTCGAAACTCCGCATCGTACCTCCGTTACCGGTACACCAGCCGTGAGTCGCCCGCGTGGGCGAACGTCACCGACGTCCCCGTGGCATCGCGCCGCAGGCTGAGCGCCGCGCCGCCCAGCGTGACCTGGGCCGGCGGATCGAACCGCCACACGAGCGTGACCCGCGCCGGAGCGCCCGTCAGATGCAGGGTGGTGCGCCCCGCGCTGTCCCCGACCGACAGCCGCCGACCCTCGAAGTCCTCGAGACTCCGCGCCGGACCGGGATACAGCTCGTAGACACGTCGGTCGTCCAAGCCCTGCGCGGCCCCGGGCACGAGGGTCATCACATCCTCGGGGATCTTGGGCAGAATCGCCCCCGCCCTGACGTAGAGCGGAATGCGGTCGAGCGGCACGTCCACGGTCAGTGCCAGCGGACCCTCGAGTCGCCGGCCGCTCCAGTAGTCGATCCAGCCGCCGGCCGGGAGATAGACGTCCCGGCTGGTGCCGGGGGTCACCATCGGCGCCACCAGGAGATCGGGGCCGAACTCGTATTCGTCCGTGGCCGCGCGGGCCGCCGAGTCGAGCGGGTAGTCGAGAACCAGGGCCCGCATCGTCGGCATCCCGGTGCGATGGCTCTCCTGCGCCGCCGCGTACCGGTAGGGAAACAGGCTCATGTGCAGGCGCGAGAACCTGCGGAAAATGCCGAGGGCTTCGTCGCCGTAGTCCCACGGTCCCAGGTTGATGGCGGAGTGCACCTCCATCACCGGCGAGAAGGCCGAGAACTCGGTCCAGCGGACGAACAGTGTGTCGTCGCCCGGCGTGCGGCCGTCCTTCACATAACCGCCGAGATCGCTGGTCCACAGGGAAATCCCCGACAGACCCGCGTTGAGCCCCGCGCGCACCACCGACGGCAGGCCGTTGGGGCCGAAGTTCGATTCGTTGTCCCCGGCCCAGAGGAACGGCAGGTTGTGGCTCCCCACCGACCCGCTGCGTGAGAAAAGCACGCCGTCACCCTTCAGGTCTCCCTGGATGATCTGCTCCAGGGCCCGGTTGTAGAGCACCGCGTAACGGGTGCGCAGGGACTCGGGCCACGCGATGAACGAGCCCTCGCCCCCGTCCGCCTTGAAGGCGTCGGCCCCGAGCCGCACCGCCTGCCGGACCTGGTTCTGCCACCAGGTGACCGCGGCCGGATTGGTGAAGTCGATCAGCGCGCCCCGGCCCTTCCACCAGCGCGTGACGTACGTCTCCCCCGAGGCGGTCTTGAGGAAATAACCGGCGCGGCGCGCTTCCTCGTAGTTCGACGCTTCGGTGAGGGGGATCTTCCCGACCAGCTCAGGCTCGGAGGGCGTGAAGGTCTCGCTGTCGATGAACGCGGTGAGCCAGAGGCAGAGCTTGAACCCGGCCTCGTGCACATGCCGGACCATCGCCTCGGGATCCGGGAACTGGAGCCGGTTGATCTCGAACGTGTTGTAGTTCGTCGCCCACGGGCTGTCGATCACGAGGACCGAGGCGGGCAGGCCCAGCTGGCGGTACCGGTCGACGTCCTCGTAGACCGCCGCGGCGTCGGGGTGCCAGTTGCGGCTCTTCCAGGGCGCAAACGCCCAGTAGGGCGGCAGCTGGGCCCGGCCCACCATTCCCGTGAAGCGCTCGAGGATGCGCGGAAACCCCGGCCCCTCGAACACCACGATCCGGAGCCGGCTGTCACGGAACCGGACCACGAACTGTCCCGGCCAAGTCGCCCCCAGGTCGAACACCGCCTCGGCGTAGGTGTCGAGCCACACGCCGTAGCCGCGCAGGTCCATGAAGAAGGGCATCGGCGCGTAGGTCGCCGTGCCCTTGGGACCCGGCGTGTCGCTCGAACCGTTGACGATGACCTGGCCCGACTGGTCGAGCGCGTTGTAGCGCTCGCCGAACCCGAACACCGGCTGGCGTTCCCGGATGTGAAACTCCCAGCTCGCGGGCCCGCCCCCCGGAGCCGAGGCCGTGATCTCGGTGACGCCGTCGCCGAGCCGACGGACGGTGAGCTCCGAGTCGGCCAGGGCGCGCCCGTCCCGGCGGAACTGATCGAGCACCAGGTGATCGGGATGGCCCGACAGGTCGGTAAACGCCAGGCGGACGGAGCCTCCCGGGGTCTGGGCGCTCAAGCCGGTGACGAGTCCACCGAGGAGCAGCGCGACGCGCTTCACAGGGATCAACCTGCCCGCGCGCGGCCCCGCTGTCTAGAACTACGACCCGGGCGGAAACACCTCGGTCAGGGGAAAGGAGAGCCCGGGGAGCAGCTCCTCCCCCCGCATCGCCCCCTCGGCCGCGATGAACTCCTCGGTGCCTTCCCGCCGGTAGATCCGGGCCACCGAGCGCTGCGGCTCGAACACCCAGACCACGTCCGTGCCGGCCCGGAGCCAGTCCGTGATCCGGGCCAGGATCTCCTTGGGACGCTGGTCCGGAGTCAGGACATCCACCATGAGGTCGGGAACGAGGTCGGGAGCCGTCGCGGGCGGGGGGTCCGGGAGACGCTCCCGCTTGATGAATGAGATGGTCGGCGTGAAGCCCGGGCCGGCGGTGAACAGCCGGCCGAGGGGATTGCGCTCGAGGTAGGCGTCGAGGCGGGCGATGATCCGCCCGGTTACGAGATCGGCGCGTGGGTCGGTCAGGTGGGCCCGCTGAAGTTCTTCCGCCGTCACGGTGGTCGGCTCCGGAGTAAGGGAACGCCCGAACGTAGCCCGAGGCTTTCAACGGACGGTCAACACGGTATCCTAGACGCGTGAACCGTGCCGGCTTCTCACTCCTGGCCCTGCTGTCGCTTTGGAACGCCCCTGTGGCCGCCCAGCGCGCGGGGGAGCCGACGGTCCTGCTGAGCTTCTCCGGCGGGCTCGCGTCGGGTCCCAGCCTGTGGCGGGTCGCGCAGCCGATCTGCGTCTGGATGACGGTGCCCGGGGGCTACGAATGCGAGACCGGAGGATCGGGCACCGTGAACGACACGCTCGCCCTCACCAGGCGGATCACCACGGGGCTCGCGGCGGGGCTCAGCTTGTACTGGTTCGCCAGTCCCCGCATCGGCTGGCGCTTCGACCTGTCGTACCAGAGTGAGGCCATCAGCGACCGCTGCAGCCCGGCCGTGCCCTTTCAGCCCGACCCGGATCAAAAGAACCGGCAGGCGTGTGACAGCTTCACCGCCGGCCAGGCCAGCCTCAGCTTCGTGTCGGGATCGGCAAGCCTCATCGTCCGTCCCCTGCCGACGGCCGTCGTGTCGCCGTACGTCCGGGTGGGGGCCGGAGTCGGTCTCGAGTCCGGCGAGACCCTCGCCGCCGGCGGCGCGTTTACCGCGAACGGCGAGACCCTCACGCGGCAATTCATTCAGGACTCGAGCAGTGGGGCCGTGCGCCCGTTCGGAACCTTCGCCATCGGCCTGCTCTGCGGCTCCGGGCCGGCCACCCGGTTCGGACTGGAAGCCGGCGACCTGCTGGTGCCGGCCGCGCGGGTCACCGGTCCCGCGGACGCCACGGGGAAGGCCCCCCGGGCGACCCGCCTGATCCATAACCTTTCCGTCACCCTGAGCATCGCGATGGTCCTGAACGGACGTCACGCCCGGCGTTACTGACGCGGCACGGTCCTGCCACTCGGCCCATCTTGCCGATCAGTTTGCTCGGGGCTCTATTCACCCCCGTGGCCCGACGCACCCGTAAGGCTGGAGCTGGCAGGAAGAAGAAACCCGCCCGGCGGCGCGGAGGGGTGGTCCGCGCCGCCCTGGACGTCCGCGTGCTCGAGTTGATCGCGGCCGGCGCCCCCCTTCCCGAAATCCTCGAGACCATCGTCCTCGGAATGGAGGCGGAGACCGCCGGCATGCGGGGGTCCGTGCTCCTCCTCGAGGACGGCGTGCGCGTGCGCCACGGGGCGGCGCCGCACCTTCCGGACCGGTGGATCCGTGAAGTGGACGGGCGCGAGATCGGGCCGCGGGAAGGATCGTGCGGCACGGCGGCGTGGACCCGGAAGCCCGCGATCGCGAGCGACATCGCCACCGATCCCCGGTGGCTCAAGTACCGGGACGTCGCGCTCGCCTGCGGACTCTCGGCCTGCTGGTCGGTGCCGTTCTTCGGAGCCGACGGCCAGGTGCTCGGCACGTTCGCCCAGTACTACCGCCGGCGGCGGAAGCCCACCGCGCGGGAGCTCGCGCGCGCCAAGCACGCGGGCCATCTCGCGGCCATCGCGGTGCAGCGGCACCGGAACGAAGTGGCGGTCCGCGAATCCGAAGCGACCGCGCGGATGATCGTGGACCACGCGCTCGACGCCAACGTCGTGATCGACACCTCGGGCGTGATCACGGCCTGGAACCCGCGCGCCACCGCCCTCTTCGGGTGGACCGCCGCGGAAGCGGTGGGCCGCAGCCTCAGCTCCCTGATCGTGCCGCCGGGCCTGGCCGGAGAGCACGAGAACGGCCTGCGCCGGTTCGCGGAGACGGGCGAAGGGACGATCCTCGGACGGCGCGTGGAGATGCAGGCGCGCCACCGCGACGGGCGGACCCTGCACGTGGTCCTCGCCATCACCCCGATCCGCCGGGGCGACCGCACGATGTTCAGCGCGTTCATCGAGGACGTCACGGACACCCGCCGCACCGCCGAGGCGCTCCGCGAGAGCCAGCGGCATTTGGCGCTGGTCTACGATCACGTCGCCGACGTCCTGTTCGAGCTCCAGGTCGAGCCCGCCGGATTCCGTTTCTCTTCGGTGAACCCGGCGTTCCTGAAATCCACGGGGCTCCCCGCGGCCGCGGTGCTGGGGCGGTTCGTCCACGAGGTGATCCCCGAGCCGTCCCGCGGCGTCGTACTGGAGCGCTACACCGAGGCGATCCGCACCCGCCAGACGGTGCGCTGGGAGGAGGTCACCGCCTACCCCACCGGAACGCGGGTGGGAGACGTGGCGGTCACGCCGGTGTTCGACGCCCAGGGGAACGTGACCCACCTCATCGGGTCGGTCCGCGACCTCACCGAGCGGCGCCAGATGGAAAACGAGGTCCGCCAGCTCCAGAAGCTCGAGGCCATCGGGCGGCTGTCGGGCGGGATCGCCCACGACTTCAACAACATCCTGGCCGTGATCCTGGGGGTGGGAAATCTCCTGACCCGGGACCTCGAAGATCCCGCTCACAAGGCCCAGCTCGAGGAGATGCTCGCCGCGGGCCAGCGCGGCGCCAAGCTCACCCGCCAGTTCCTGGCCTTCGCGCGGAAACAGGTGCTGCAGCCCAAGCCGCTCGACTTGAGCGAGACGGTTCGGGAGCTCGAGCCGCTGATCGCCCGCCTGCTCCGTGCCGACATCACGCTCGACCTCAAACTGAGACAGGGTCTGCGGCCGGTGCTGGGAGACCCGAGCCAGCTCGAGCAGGTGGTGATGAACCTCGCGGTGAACGCCCGCGACGCGATGCCCCGGGGCGGGACCCTGACCATCCAGGTCGACGAGGTTCCGGTGGACGACCGGGCCGCGGAGCGGCTGGGGATCACCCCCGGCGTCGCCGCGCGGCTCACCGTGATCGACACGGGTGAAGGAATGACCGCCGAGACCCGGCGCCGGATCTTCGAGCCCTTCTTCACCACCAAGGAACCGGGCAAGGGCACCGGGCTCGGCCTCGCCACCGTCTACGGCATCGTCAAGCAATCCGGGGGCGCCATCGACGTGGAGAGCGCGCCCGGTCAGGGCGCCACCTTCCGGATCATTCTCCCGCTCGCCGACGAGCACGCGGTGGCCGCGCGGGAGCGCGGAACCCAGCGGGACTCGTGGGGCCGCGGGCTGGCCGGGACGAAAATCCTCCTCGTGGAGGACGAGCCGGCGCTGCGCGCCGCTTTCTCACGGATGCTCGAGCGCCTCAACTGCGAGGTGGCGGTGGCCGCGAACGGCGAGGAGGCGCTGGCGCTCGTGGAGAACGGCAAGGTCTCCCCCGACCTGCTGATCACGGACACCGTGATCCCGGGCCTCTCCGGCACCGAGCTGGCCCGCCGCCTCACGGCGGCCCATCCCGGGCTGAAGGTCCTGCGGATGTCCGGCTACGCGGACCCGGAAATCAACAAGGCCGAGGACCACCCGGCCCCGGGAACCTTCCTGCAGAAGCCGTTCACCATCCCCGAGTTCGCCGAAGGGGTCCAGCGGGCCCTCAACAGCTAGTCCGCCACGAAGCCGAGGCGTCGCGCCACCGGAGCGAGAGCGGCGCGCACGGCGGGGGCCGCCGCCGACCTGATCCGGAACAGCGCGGTCTGGGCGTCGAACTGGATGGACGGATCCTCCGCCGAGAGCCGGTCAGCCAGGTCCACCACCGCCTGGACCGCCGCTGGAGACTGATCGAACTCCAGCGCCTCCACGGCGCGGGCGAGGGTCCGCTCCTTGATCTGGGCCGGGTTGGCACCCTCAGACACGTCGGGTACGCGTTGGCGGACCAGCCTCCGGTAGACCTCCGCGCCGGTCCCGAGGGCGGGATCGTTGCTCCGGCCCAGGGCGAGCCGTTCGAGAAGCCCCGTCTCGAGGCGGCGGCCGTCGGGGCCCGCCAGGTCGATGGCGCGCGCCGCGTACCGCAGGATCTGCACCGCCTCGATCCCGCCGATGTCGTCGAAGAACCAGCCGCAGGAGGTGAACATCCGCAGGGCGTTCCGCTCGAGCTCGAGCAGCTCCCGCGCCCGAAGGGCGGCGCGGGCGGCGCGCGGCGGGAGCGGCAGGGGTGCGGTGGCCCGGTCCAGCCGCCCCACGATCTGCCCGTAGGCGTCCCGCGCGGCCCACGCGTCCCCGAACATCGCGTTCGCCTCGGGCTCGTAGATCGCGTGCAGCTCTCCGGCCAGCCAGTTCAGGCCGTCGCGGAGGGGAGTCCGCCACGCCTGCTGCGACGGCTTCTCCGGCGCCATCTTGCAGCCGCAGTCGGAGCGCCAGCGCTCCACGCCGTGCGCGCAGCTCCACGCCGAAGGCGCGACCAGCTCGACGTCAGCCGCAGCGGGATGGCGTGCCAGAAATGAGGCGAAGTTCTCGACCGTGACGTCCGCGCGGGCGGCAAGCTCCCCGGTCACCCACGCGAGCGCCACGTCTCCGAAGCGGTGATGATGGCCGTAGGTCTCCCCGTCGGTGGCCAGGGACACCAGGTCCGCGTCCCGCGCGAGCGTCTGGTCCCGCCAGATCTTCGCATCCCGCAGCAGCGCCCCGAACGCCACGCCGTGCGAGAGATCACCGTCATAGGGGAAGAGCGCGATGCTCCGCCCCCCCGAGGTCCGGAACCGGCCCGGGAGGCCGCGCCCCGGCGCTCCCCCGACCTGATGCGGCGCCAGCACCGTGAACCGGATCCCCTCGGCCGCGAGCACGTCGAGGGTCTCCTCGTCCACCGCGGTCTCGGGGAGCCACATCCCTTCCGGCTCCCGGCCGAAGCGGCGCCGAAAGTCGGCGATCCCCCAGCGCACTTCGGTGGTCTTGTCGCGGCGGGTGGCGAGCGGCAGGATCACGTGATGGTAGGGCTGGGCGATGGCGTTGCCGTGGCCCCCCAGCCGCAGGGCGGAGAGCCGGTCCGCTTCGAGCATCCCCGCGTAGGTCCGGGGCGCGTGCCGCTCCAGCCATTCCAGGAGCGTGGACCCGTAGTCGAAACTGATCCAGGCGAGGGCGTTGACGATGTCCGCGATGCGGCCGTCGGGCCCGTAGCGGCGGGCCGCCACCATCGCGCGGTAGCACTCCCGCTCGATGCGCTCGTTCCAGTCGTGATAGGGGGCCGCGGACGGCTCGGGGAGAACCTTTTCGAGCCAGGGGTCGTCGCGCGGAGGCTGGTAGAAGTGGCCGTGGATGACGACCGAACGGCCGCTCACCACTCCAGCGCGTCCACGACCGAATCGAGGATGTCGGGGAACAGGTGGTCCCGCCGCTCGAGCTCCGCCGCGAGCGCCGTCGCCTCCGCGGAGGGGCCGGCGTTGAGGGCCGTGAGGAGCCGCTCGGTGTCGTCGCAGTGGAGCTTGAAGCGCCGCTCGGCGTAGTCGGGCACGGCGCCGGTCGAGATCATGAACTGCCAGTCGGACGACTGGGCCAGCAACAGCTCCCGCGCCGCCTGCGCCAGCACCGGCCGCACGTCCGGATTCCGGATGGCCCGGGGCGCCACCTTCCAGAACGCCTCCTCCAGCGCCCCCAGCCGCGGCCAGGTCCACGCCGTGAGGTCGTTCCGCCACATCGTGTGATCGCCGTTCACACCCCACGACCCCTCGGCGAGCCGCAGGGCCGAGCGCGGCGGGTGCTCCTTCAAGTGGCGCGAGGCGGTCGCCGGACGGACCGTCCGCCGGCGCTTCAGGGCGCGATAGGTGTCGCCGATGAAATCCACGCCCTCGAACCACCAGTGCCCGAATAGCTCGGTGTCGAACGGCGCGGTCACCAGGTTTTCCCCGCGCCCGGCCCGCGCCGCGATGCCGCTCAGCACTTCACTGAAATGCGATCCGTGCTCGGCCACCCGCGCCAGCGCCGCCGCCGGATCGTAGGCCGCCTTGGCGCCCAGGTCCACGTTCGGGCCGGTGACGCGCCAGAGCTTCAGGCCCCCCGGCCAGCGGATCTTGTGGAACTCGAGGTACGCCGCGTCCCCGGGGTAGCCCAGGTCGCGGCTCCAGACCTGGCGGGACGACTGCGGGTCGCGTACGAACGCGAAGACGCTCTTCCCCCGCTTGAGCTTGTGGGAGACCCGATAGGCCCGGTAGGGCGAATGCTCGACGGGACTCTCGACCGGCCGGGCGGCGCCGTGCCGCTCCGCGTCGAAGCGCTCGGCGCCGAGGGGGATGTCGTACTCGGTGCCGAGGGGCGTGCCGGCGTGCGCCAGGTGGGCGTCCGTGAAGAAGAACCGGAATCCGGCCTCGGCGAGGTGCTCCTCGATGCCGGGCCGGCGGCCTTTCCGCGGCCGGTACGCGCACTCGGGGAGCCAGCACCCCTCGGGATCGCGGCCGAAGAGGCGGCGGTGCTCCCGCCGTCCCACGGACAACTGGAGCCGGATGCTCTCGTCGCGGGCGAGCAGCGGCAGATACCCGTGCGTCGCGGCCGATCCGATGATCTCGAGGCGGCCCTCGTCCTGGAGCCGCCGGAAGGCGCCCACCAGGTCCTGCCCGGTCGCGTCGTAGAGCTTGCGGAGGCGCCGGAACCGGTCCTGCCAGTACGCCACGAGGGGGAGGAGGGCCGTGTCGCCGGTCTTGCCCAGCGACGCCGGAGCTTCGCGGCACGCGGTCTCGCGCTGATCCAGGAACGCCGCGAATTCCTTCCGGAAGTCGGGGCTGGTGAGCTGGTTCGCGAGCACCGGCGTAAAGCCGATGGTCACCGGCGCCGGGGTCTTTTCGGCGGCGAGGGCGCTCAGCTGCTCGAGGAGCGGGAGGTAGGTGTCGAGCGCCGCTTCGCAGAGCCAGTCCGAGCCGTGAGGCCAGCGGCCGTGGTTCAGGACGTACGGCAGGTGACTGTGGAGCGCGAGGACGAATTCCATGTCAGCTCGTCTGGGAGTGGGCCGCGATCGCCCGCCGGTAGATTTCGAGGTAGTGCGCCGCCGGAACCTCCCACCCGAACGGGAGATTCATCACCCGGCGCACCATCGTACGCCAGAGGTTCCGGTCGCGATAGGCCTCGAGGGCGCGCTCCACGCCGGCGTCGAGCGCCTCGGGCGTGTACTCGGTGAACAGAAACCCGGTCCGGTCGTCCTCGATGCTGTCCTGGAGCCCGCCCACGCGGCGCGCCACCGGAACCGCCCCGTAGCGCTGGGCCCGCATCTGCGTCAGGCCGCAGGGCTCATACAGGGAGGGCATCAGCAGGAGGTCGGCGCCGCCCAGGAGCCCGTGCTCCAGATGGTCGGTGAAGGCGAACTCGACCGCCACGCGGTCGGGCGCGCGGTCGGCGATGGCCGCGAGGAGATCGTGATAGCGGCGCTCCCCGGCGCCCAGGAAGATGAACTGGGCGTCGGGACGCTGGAGCAGGTCGCCGCCGATCACCAGATCGAGCCCCTTCTGGGAGACGAGCCGCGCGCTCATCGCGAAGAGCGGCGCGTCCTTGTCTTCCGGCAGGCCGTACGCGCGCTGCAACGCCGTCTTGCACCGGCGCTTCCCGGCCAGGTCGGTCGAGCTGAAGGTGGCCGCGAGGTGGGAGTCGGTGGCCGGGTTCCAGCTGACGGCGTCGATCCCGTTCAGCACGCCGTACATCCGGTCCCCCAGCCCGGTGAACACGTCGTGGAGTCCGAACCCCCCTTCCGCCGTGCACAGCTCGCGGGCGTGCGTGGGCGAGACCGTCACCGCCGCGTCCGCGAACGCGAGCCCGCCCTTCAGCACGTTCATCTTTCCCCACCACTCGAACACACGCCAGTCGTACAGCTCGGCGGGCAGCCCCAGGTCCGCCATCGTCTCCGGCGGAAAGTGTCCCTGGAACCCCGCGTTGTGCACCGAGACGACGGTCGCGAGGTCGCGGAAGAACGGCCGGGCGCGGAACTGGGTGCGGAGGTAGACGGGCGCGAGCGCGGTGTGCCAGTCGTGCGCGTGCAGGACCCGGGCTTCGGGCGCGATCTGCGGCAGCGCCGCGACGGCGGCGAGCGAAAAGAAGGCGAAGCGGCGCGCGTTGTCGGGATAGTCGGGGCCGTCGCCATAGATCGCCGCCCGGCCGAAATAGCCGGGGTGCTCGATGAGGAACACCCGCGGACCGGAGTCGCCGGGCACCCGGTAGAGCCAGGCCTCCTCGGCGCGGGACCCCATGGCGACCGTGAAGGACGGCCCCACCCGCTCGAGCGCCGGCACCTTCTCCCGGATCATCTGGTAGAGGGGCATCACCACCGCCACCGGCGCGCCGGAGAGCGCCTGGAAGCTGGCCAGCCCGTTGACCGCTTCGCCCAGTCCGCCGGTCCGCGCGAGAGGCCAGTACTCGGCGGTCAGATGGACGACGCCCGGCTGGTCTCCGCCGCGCACCTTGGGCGCCGCGCCCTTGCGGGCCCGGGCCCCCCGGGGCGAGCCGCGGGACTCCACGCCGGCGGAGGACATCGGCGCTACCCCGCGGCCACCGGATCGAGGTCCACGAAGCCCTCCCGCATGGCCGGCGCGTAGTAGTCCGCGACATACTCGCGCACCATCCGGCGCGCGGTGAATCCCCGGCCTCCCACCCGCACCGCGTGCTTCATCTTCTCCACCCAGCCGCGGGGCACGCCCCGGTCGTCCCGACCATAGAACAAGGGCACCACCTCGGATTCGAGCAGGCGATAGAGGTGCTCGACGTCCGAGGCGTCCGCGTCCGCGCCGTCGGCCGCGGGCGGAATGACCCACCCGTTCTTGCCGTCGAAGCCCTCGGCCCACCAGCCGTCGAGAGTCGAGAGCTGCGGGACGCCGTTCAACGCCGCCTTCATCCCGCTCGTCCCGCACGCCTCGAGCGGCACCCGCGGCAGATTGAGCCAGAGATCCACGCCCTGCACCAGCCGGTGGGCCACGTGCATCTCGTAGTCCTCGACGAACGCGATCCGGCCTTCGAACCGCGGATCCCGCGTCAGCGCGTAGACCCGCTGCAGGACGTGCTTTCCCGGCTCGTCGGCCGGATGCGCCTTGCCCGCGAACACCAGCTGGACCGGCCGCCAGGGGTTCACCAGGAGCCGGTGCAGCCGGTCCAGGTCCCGGAAGAGGAGGTCGGCGCGCTTGTAGGTCGCGAAGCGCCGCGCGAACCCGATGGTCAGCGCCCTGTCGTCCAGCAGGAGCCCCGCCCCCACCAGGTGCTGCCCTTCCTTCCACTGGTCGGCCCAGCGCCGGCGGGCCGCCTCGCGGATGGCCGAAAAGAGCGCGGCCTTGAGCCCCAGATGGGTGGTCCATAGTGCCTGATCGTCCAGGGCGAGCGCCGCCTCCCAGAACTCCGGCGCGTCCTGGTCCACCCAGCCGCGCTCGAGCTGCCGGTCGAGCAGGTCTACGATCGGTTGCGCCATCCAGGTCCCGAGGTGCACGCCATTGGTAACGTACCCGATAGGCACCTGATCCGGGTCACGATCGGGCCACAATTCGCTCCACAGGCGGCGGGACACGTCGCCGTGCCGCCGGGAAACGCCGTTGATCCGCCCGGACAGCCTGATGGCGAGCACGGCCATATGAAACTGGCCGTGGTCCCGCGTGGGATGGTGGCCCAGGTCCATCAAGGCGTCGCGGGAAACCCCCATGCCCTCCCAGATCGGGCCGGCGCAGGCTTCCAGATCGCCGGCGTCGAAGGCGTCGTGGCCCGCGGGCACCGGGGTGTGCGTCGTGAAGATGCTGGTGGACTTCACCTGCCGGATCGCGTCGGGCAGGCCGGAGCCCTCGGCCATCGCTTCCCGCACGCGCTCGAGGAGCATGAACGCGGCGTGCCCCTCGTTGGAGTGCCAGGCCGCCGGCGCGATGTTCAGCGCCCGCAGCACCCGGACTCCGCCGACCCCCAGGATCCACTCCTGTTGGAGCCGCAGCCGCGGCTGGCCCACGTACAGCCGGTGCGTCAGCTCGCGGTCGGCGGGCTGATTGGGCTCGAAGTCGGTGTCCAGGAGGTAGATCGGGACGCGTCCCACCATGAGCCGCCAGGCGCCGATCGCCACCGGGCGCCCGCTCATCGTCAAGGTGGTGAGGACCGGGTTCCCCCCGGGGCCGTGGAGGCGCTCGAGCGGGGTCAGGGACGCGTCGAAATGCTCGTCGGCGTCCTCCTGCCAGCCATCGACCCGGATCCGCTGATCGAAATAGCCCCGGGTATAGAGGAGCCCGACGCCGATCAGGGGGACCCCCAGGTCGGACGCGGCCTTGCAGTGATCCCCGGCCAGGACGCCCAGGCCTCCCGAGTAGATCGGCACCGAATTGTGGAGCCCGAACTCGGCGCAGAAGTAGGCGACGGGACCGGTGAGGTCCCCATAGGCCTGGGAGAACCAGGTGGCGGCCGACGCGCGGCGGTTCGCCTGCTCCACCTGCGCGTCGTACCGCCGGAGGAAGGCCGGGTCGGACGCACACTCGGCCAGCCGGGCCGGGTCGGCCCGGCGCAGGATGGCGATGGGGTTGTGGCGGGTGAGGTGCCAGAGCGTGGAGTCGATCGAGCGGAAGAGAACCCGCGACTCGTTGGTCCAGCTCCAGTCGAGGTTGTGGGCCAGGGCTTCCAGCCCGCCGATGCGGGCGGGGAGCGGGATCGGAAGGGGGGGCGTAGACCCCTCGGTGACGGATCCGGTCATAAGTGCTGGAACCTAATGCCCTGACGCCCGAATCGCCGCCCCGAGCTCCCGGGCCTGCTCAGTTGAAGAACTCCACCACTCCCGTCTCCAGGGCGTATTCCGCGCCCACCACGAGCAGCCCTTCCCGCCGGATGAGCCCTTCCAGGAGCGGGGATCCGTGGCGGAGCTGGCCCACGGAGGCCCGGATGTTGGCGCGCACCGCTTCCCGGACCAGGGCATCACCCTGAAGATCGGGGCGCGTGGCGACCACGCTCTCCACCGCGGGGCGCACGCGGTCCACGATGTCCTGCACGTTCGGTGAGCCTCCGCCGGAAGGGTGGCGCAGCTGCTCGATCGCGGCGAGGATGGCGCCGCACTGGGTGTGGCCCATCACCACCACGAGCTTGGTGCCGAACCGCTCGGCGGCGAACTCGACCGACCCCACGAGCGACGGCGCGATGATGTTGCCGGCGACGCGGATGACGAAGAGGTCGCCCAGGCCCTGGTCGAACACCAGCTCGGCGGGGGCGCGGGAGTCGGAGCAGCCGAGGATGATGGCGAAGGGCGCCTGGCCGCGGACCAGCTCGGCGCGGCGGTCGTGGCCCGCGTCGGCGGCGGCCACGTTTTCGACGAAGCGCGCGTTGCCCTGGCGGAGGCGCTCGAGGGCGGCGGGGGCGGAGACGGGAGGCATGGTGCGCAAATATAGGGGCGAACGGACGAAAACCGGCCGGCCCCCGAAAGGAGCCGGCCGGCGCGCTGCCGCGCGAAGGGGACGTCAGTGCGTGACGATCAGCACCGACGAGCGCTTGTCGTCCGCCACGGCTTCGAGCGTGGCCTGGCCCGCCCGGAGTACGGTGAGCGTCACGCTCAGGGAGTCCCCCGCCATCAAGGGCTCACTGAGCGCGAGGACCGTCGAATCGGTGGTGATCCACACCAGGGAATGGCCCGTCACGGGGTTGCCAAGGAAATCCGCGACGTACGCGGTGAAGGTCGCGGTGTCGCCGACGGCCAGCGTGTCGATGGCCAGGGCCGGCGCGATCACGACCTGGAGGCCGTCCCCGCCGCCCCCGCCGCCCCCGCCCGTGCTGTCCGGTGTGCTCGTGGTGTCCACGAAAATCAGGACCGAGTCCTTCAGCGAGTTGGTGGCCGCGTAGACGTACGCGGAGCCGGGCGCGACGCCGAACGTGCTGTCCATTACCGAATGGAAGCCCTCGGTCCGGGCGATCCCCGGGTTGGACGAGGTCCAGGTCACCGTCGGGTTCAAGACCGGATTCCCCTGCGAATCCGTCACCGTGGCCTGCAGGATGATGTGGCCGCCCACGCTCACGGCGTCCGGACCGGTGATGTGAATGCTCGCCGGCTGAGCGCCGTACGAGGGCAGCACGACGGCGAGTGCCGTGGTCTGCCGCTTCGTGACCTGGATACCGGATATGCTCGCCGCGCGGAGCGCGGGGATCAGGGGTTGGACCACCTGGACCTGATACACGTCCTCCGGAAGGAAGGCGACCTTGTAGTGACCCTGGGCGTCGGTGCGCCCGGTGGCGGTGGTGATGTACGTGTTCTGGAGAATCACCGTGACGTTCGCGTTCGCCACCGGCTGGGGAGACCCCGGCGTGAGCGTGTCCGTCACCGTGCCTTCGATCGCTCCGGTTTCGGCGCTGTTCACGGCCCGGACGTTGGGCTGGACGTCGAATTCCCGACGGCCGAGCTGATTGAACTGAAAGCTCCGGCCAACGTCGAAGTCGAGAACCAGGTCGGCACCCGAATCGGCCACGGAGAAGGCCGGCTCCACCACGGCGTACAGCTGGATCCGCCCGGTGCGTCCCCAATCAACTTCCATCGGAATCCCCCCCGACCAGAGGACGGACGTCGAATCCGCGTCGATCGTCATCCGGATGGACTTGTACTGCCCGACCTTCAAGGTCCCCTGCCCCAGGAGCTCCGCCGCCCCCTGCTGGAAGTCCAGGAGATTGATGGCCCGGTGCGGCGCCGCGATGGTCACGAACGCGCCTTCCGGCGTCAGGTACCCGGCGGAGTCGGCGGCGGTGGACGCCTCGATGCTGTCCACATACAGATTGACGGCGGCCACTGAATCGAATGGGAAGGGGTCGTCGGTCAGGTGCACGGTCACTTTAGGCGTGAGGGGCTTGCCGCCCGTGGGCCCTCCGGTGTCGTCAGTGTAACATCCCAGAGCGAGAATCAGGCCCAGGCCGATGCTGAGAGGGGCAATCCGCCGCATACGATGAAGCTCCGTCGGAAGAGGACGCACCGTCAATCACCACCGGATACCCACACCGGCGGGCCCGCGTCACAACCGGGCGCGGGGCGCCGTGCCGGTGACGCGGGCGCGGGGTCCCTGGGTATCCAACCCGTGGAGACCACCGACGGGGACCTGGTCCGCCGGGTGCTCGCCGGCGACGCGCACGCGTATGCCGGCCTGGTCGCGCGCCACCGGGATCGGCTGGTCCGCTATGCGCGGCACGTCCTGGGAAACCGCGAGGACGGGGAGGAGGCCGTGCAGGACGCCTTCGTGCGCGCCTACCGGTCGCTCGCGCGCTGCGACGGCCCGGAGCGCTTCGGACCCTGGCTCTTCGGGATCCTGGTCAACCGGTGCCGGAC
>Ga0335085_10004373_pt1 | contig 23535 bp, 23 predicted proteins | sample Lox_Sample_45_FD_206712 | JGI IMG/M metagenome (GOLD analysis project Ga0335085, IMG submission 206712) | Soil microbial communities from Loxahatchee National Wildlife Refuge, Florida, United States - Lox_Sample_4.5 | ecosystem: Environmental > Terrestrial > Soil > Wetlands | place: USA...
AGTCGATCTCATGGGTCCCGGCGCGCGCCACGAACCCACCGTCGCTCGTCGCCACGATCTGAACCGGCCCGGCCATGGCCAGCCGCTTGCGCGCGTCGGCGGCCAGCCGGTGGAGCAGCCGCTCCAGGCGCGGATCCCCGACCAGGTCTCTCACCGCCCGGTGCCCGGCGGCACGCGCGTCGATCAGCACCGCGCGCTGTGCCCGCAGCACGGTTCCGCGGGCCCCCGCCCGGGCCTCCGCCAGCCGCTCGCGCTCGTCGAGCTGCGCGAGGCGCTCCGCGGCGGCACACCTTCGCGCGATCACGCCCGAGGCCTCGGCCTTCGCCTGGAGCAGGATCTGCTCGGCGCCACCCTCTGCCGTCCGCCGGATCCCGTCGGCCTGTTCGGAGGCGGCGTGAAGCTCGACCTCGCGTACTGCGTCGAGGATTCCGTTCGCGGTGATCATTGGGGCAGCACCACCCAGAGCCGCTGTCCGGTCTGTTCGAGCTCGTCCGCGGCGAGCGCGGCGTGCGCCGCCGGCGTGAGGATCACCAGAGCGACGTCCGCCGGCAGCGCAGCCCACGCAGCGCGTGCGCCGGCTGGATCGGCCGCGACATCCACGTCCACGCCGGCCAGCGCGAATCCCCGCAGCCGCTCGCCCTCCCCGATCGCGACGATCTCGCTCATCACGCGCGCCTAGGCCTTTCCGATCAGGATCACCGCGATGATCAGCCCGTAGATCGCGATCCCTTCGGCGAGGCCCACGATCACTAGCGAGCGGCCGAGCATCTCGGGCTTCTCCGCGATCGCCGCGAGCGTAGCGGCACCCGTGTAGGAGACGGCGATACCAGCTCCGATCGTCGATCCGGCGACAGCGATTCCGGCTCCGATGAAGGCGTCTCCGGAGCGGCTCGTGGCGGCCGCCGTGGCGGCCTGCGCCGGATCGGCCACCCCGGCCATCATCAGTCCAAGGCCGACCAAGGCGGCGGCGAGCACCGTGAGGTTGATTCTGAACAGCCACCGCAGGCCCATGCGGGGCCAGCGTCGCAGCAGGGCCTGCGCCAGCGCTCCGGCAGCGGCGGCCCCCGGCAGCCCCAGCAACACGGACTCGATCATCGTGCCTCCTTGGTTGGGATCAATGGCAGGCGAAACGGTGTGAACGGGCGACCCTCGCCGACGAACAGCCGTGAGAACAGCTCGTAGTACTCGAGGCGGAGCGCCTGCACGGCGACGACCAGCCCTTCCAATGCGAAGGCGGCTGCCCAGCCCACGGCGAAGGTGAGAGCCGCGGCCGCGTCTCCGATCGGCGTTCCGGTGAGGCTCCCCGCCGCGTGCAGCACCACCTGCCCGATCGCCGCGTGCATGAGCCCGAACGCGGCCAGCCGCGCGAACGAGAACACGTTGGAGAACAGCCGGAGCAGTTCGTCGAGCAATCCGATGATCACCTCGAGGACGGCGGTGGGTCCGCTGCCGGCCTCGGCGCGCAGTCCCAATACAAGTGGGAGGACCGCCACGGCGATGACGACCAGTCCGGCGAGTTGGAGCGGGGCGGTATGGCTGAGCACCCCGACCCCCACGAGGCTGCCGCCGCCTAGCAGCAGCAGTCCTGGCACGCCGGAGTCTGCGGTCAGGGCGAGCAGCATTCCGCCCTCGCGGTAGCGGTTGACGATCCCGATCAGGTAGCCGGCGGCGAGCAGGCCGACGCCGGCCACGATCGCGACCGCGAGCAACCGGGTGGGTGAGTCAAGCGGCTCCAGCCAAAGTGTGGGCAGCACCTTCGTCGGGCCAAACAGCTCCCCGTAGAGCACCCCGAACAGGACGGCCGCAGCTCCCGCCGCAGCGATCATCGGCCACACCCTACGCAATGACGCCAGGCGCGGATGGCGGCTGCGGCCGAGTGCGAGCGCGGCGAGGACGATGAGAAGCCCGTCGCCGACGTCCCCGAACATCATCCCGAACATGAGGCAGTACGTGACCGCGACGAACGGCGTCGGATCCACGTCCCGGTACGGAACCGCGCCGTAGGTGGTGAGCAACGGGCGGAACGGGTCGGCCGCCGGCGCGGGCGCGAGCAAGGTCGGCGGTTGCCGCCATCGTGGGGTTTGGAGCTCGACCAGCGCGGCTCCCAGCTCCTCCAGGATCGTCACTACCTGGGGCAGCGCGGGCCTTGGTGCCCAGCCGACGAACAACAGGAAGTCTCCGTGCCGCACCGCGCTGGCCCTCCGGCGATCCAGCTCCACCTCACCGGCGAGCAGGTCCCGGGCGCCGCTCCGCTCGAGTTCCGCCACGTCCGGGGCCTCGCGAGTCAGCGCCGGGCTGCTGCCGTCGTGTCGGCCATGGTCGCTGTCAACACGCCTCAGGGCTTCCAGTGCGGGGCCCTCGCCGGTGCCGAGCGGCCCGCTGAGGTCGATCACCCCGAGCTGCGCCATCGCGACCAGGACATCGCGAACACGGTGGTTGGGCGCCACCACGGCCACCCGCCGCATCCGCACCGGGAACGCTCGTTCAGCCAGACTCACCGAATCGCTCCTGCGTGGCTGTAGGTGAGATCTCCGTCATCGCGCCACGGGCGGCCGACGCGAGTGCGCGGGCGGTGCGCTGGGCGTCGACGGCCAGCAGCGCGACCGCGGCGAGCACGACCGCTTCGTCGTCGATGCGCCGTAACAGGGCGTGCGCGTCATCCTCCACGCGATCCCACCACGCGAGTTCAGCCCGCCACAGCTCGGCCGGCTCCGCGATGTCTGAGAGCGCCCAGCCGGCACGTGGACCGAGCGCGCCGCGCAGCTCAGGCAACGTGTTGGCCGCCAGGACCTGCTGATCGATGCCCGGATAGAGAAGAAGCTGCGCTGCGTGCTCACCGCTACGGACCACCAGCAGCTCGCGCGCCACGAGCAAGGCCCCGGCGCCCGCCACCCAGTCAGCCGCTTCGGGTGCCGACTCATGGACCCGCCGCGCCCAGGCCACTCGGAGTCCGAGCGCCAGCTCGGCCGGTGAGGTTCCCGGCGGCACGGCCCAAGCCGATCCGGCCACGGCGCGCGCCACCTCCTCGACCGTGCGCGCATGCTCCGCAGCGTTCCAGGCGGTGGCGAGCGTCCCGAGGACAAACGGGCGAGGTTCGCGGCCGTCACTGGCCAGCGCGGCGAGGCGGGCATCGATGTTCACCAGCTCGAACCATCCGGCGACGGCCCGAACCAGCGCAGCGCCGGCAGCGGGCAGCCAGCCGGCGAGGATCCGAAGGTGCCAGAGGAGCGTCTCGACAACCCCCCGCTGAGCCGCCGCGAGCTCCTGGCCGGCACGCACGCGCTCGCCGTAGGCGCTCCCGGCCAACGCCCCCAGGCCGTCGCCCAGTGACCGCGACGCGGCCACCTCGCTCGCGTGCTCAGGTCCGATGGCGCGGCTCAGGAGCAGGCGGGCCCGGGTAACCCCGGCGGTCCATGCGGGCTTCACGGCTCGTCCTCCAGCAACCGCGCGACGATCTCTTCGACCAAAGCCGGGATACGCTCGCGCCCGCGAGCGCGGACGCGGCTGGCCTCGCGCGCTGCGTCGTCGAGCATCGCGCGCGAGCGCCCCTCGGCCAGTGCGCGACGTTCGACGAGGAGCTTCGCCGCCCGTCGCTCGCCTTCCTCGTGCGCTTCGGCGAAGAGCCGAGTACGCTCTCGGCGCGCTGCTTGCTCGGCCTCGGCCGCCTCCCGGCGTGCGGCGGCGAGCAACCTCTCAAGTCGCGCCTCGATGTGGTCGAGGTCGTCGAACAGGAACGCGACCTCTCCCGCGAGCTCATCCCCAGCCGAGGGAACCGCGAGCATCGTGGCCGCCGCTCCAGGCGGTGGTCGCACCCGCCGGAGCCGCTCGAGCAAAGGGGTCAGGGGAGGCAACTCACGCGGGGGTCGGGTGTGGGGCCGCCATCAGCGCCCGGGGCGGGGAACCGCCAGCACGGCGCAGGCGGCATCGTGCATGACCGCCTCGCCGGTAGTGCCAAGCAGAAGCCGCGCGGTGGGCCCCCATCGCCGCGACCCGATCACCAGCAGGTCCACGGTCTCCGACAACTCGAGCAGCGCGTCGGCAGGGCGACCACGCGCCACCACGACGTCGGGCTGCTTCTCCGTCCTTTCTCCCGCGGCCACCGCGTGCTCGCGGATCCGCTCCATCTCGTCGCCGATGACGTCATCCCATGTTTTGGCGAGGACACTGGGCAGGGACGACCAACCCAAGCCAGGCGGTCGGTCATCCACGACCGCGAGCGCGTGAAGCGCGGCACCCGCGCCGGCGGCAACGGAGGCGGCGAGGGCGAGCGCGGCTCTTGACTCGGGCCTATCGTCGTAGCCGACGCCGATGCGGCGCAGCGGGCGGGGATCCGCGTGCAGCCCGCGAGGCGCGACGGCGAGCGCGCACTCGAAGTGGCACAGCAGCTGGCGCGTGCGCTTACCGATCCGGACCCGTCCCTCTGGCCCCTGACGACTCGAGCCGAGCACGAGCAGATCACGATGGTGACGCCGCACGACGCGCTGGAGCGAGCGCGCCACGGAGTGATCGCTCGCGGTCACCGTTCTCGCGCCGGGGGCGAACGAATCGCGAACCTCCCGCAGGATGCGCTGTGACTCCTTGCGCAGGCTCGCGGCGCTGAGCTCAGGAGCGGGCGGCAGCAGCGGGACGGTGTGAACCGCGACGAGCATCAGCTCGGCGCCTGTCGCCTCCGCCAGCAGGCGTCCTAGGGTGGCCGCATCCTGTCCCTCTGGGAAACCATCGATGCCGGCGGCGATCCGCGCAATCGCTGGCGAGCGCCGGCGGCCGCCTGGCCGCGGTTTGCTCCCGCGCATCTCGGGGTGACGCTTCGAGACTGTGCTGCTCATGCCGACGCCGACACCCGGATCGGGATGTGCGGCCCAGTCGGATTGGTCTCCGCTCCGTCATGCGACGCATAGGCGAACGGATGGTGGAATACGTCGAGGGCCCGCCCACGATCATTGACCTCGACGCAGAACTGCTGGTCGTGCTTGCTGTCCGTCACGGTTACGAACAGCCGATCGTCGGGAGTCAGCCACAACAGCCGGACATGGAGGCCGTCGCTCACGCGACTCTGCAGCTCATATGTGCTTGCCGGGGCTGAAGTGTTCATGGGCTTTCCTCGAGTGGCGGGCGACTAGAGACCACTCTCCCAACCGCGCCCCACGGAGCCATCCGGGCTGGATGCGCGACCGTGTCGTGGAAAAACCCTGATCAGCTCGGTCGGGTGTCAGCTCCGCACTGCGAGCGCGACTAGCAAGACCATGCCGTAGGCGACCGTGACCGTCCCGACCACCCACAGCGTCGCGTCGAATCGACGCGCTGCTCGAGGGCTGAGATCGAGGTCGTGAAGGATGCCTCGGATTCCGAGCATCGCGTGGATCGTGACGGCGAACAGGAATCCCGTCTCGAGCACGAAGATGACCGGGTTGGCGATGTAGCTCAGCACCTCGCCATACGTCCGCAGCCCGCCCTTCTGGTGCACGACGAAGTGCTGCGCGACGATGTGCATGGTCGCCAGCGCGATGAGCGCCATACCGCTGCCGGCGGTCCAGCGCCACACGCGGCCCGAGCGCCCACGCCGGTAGACCCCAGCTCGTGCGTTCGGTGGCGATGCTCGCTTAGGGAGTTCGACGACGCTCATCACAGTACTCCCAGGACGTGGAGGGCCGCGAATATGCCGACGGCGATCGCGAGTGCGGTTGCAATCCAGAACATCCCCTGCTCGCGGGGCACCGCGATCCCGCTGCCGACGAGCGCGACGCGGATGCCGTTGAGTCCGTGGAATGCGACCGCGGCGATCAGCACCGCCTCGAGCGCGAGGAAGCTCTTGGCGGTCACCAGGCTGAGGAAGCTACTCCATGAGGATCGTCCGATCAGCAGCATCGAGAGGACGCCAAGGTGAAGGTAGAGGTACAGGACAATCACCAGTCCTGTGATGCGGTGGAGGGCCAGGCCGCGCCCGCCGTGGCCGCGGTGGCGCGGGTCAAACCAGCCGCTCTCGGCCGGGCCCGGACCCTTGTGATGGATCGGCCCGGGAAGATCCCGCTCAGCGGTGCCCGGTAGCTCGTTCGTAGCAGGCGCGCTCACCGTTCCTTCTCCTTGTCGTCGTTCTCACCGAACATCAGCTGGCGCCGGAGAGCCATGATCCGCTCGGCTGGGATCGCATCGGCTGGGCAAGCCTGCGTGCACTCGAAACTGACGTGGCAGCGCCACACTCCCTCCGGGCGGCTGGCCCAGGCCAGCACGTCCTCGCGCTTGACTCCACGCGGCTCCTCGAGCAGTCGCTCGGCGGCGGCGAGGGCCGCGGGTCCGACGTACTCATGGGAGGTCGACGCCACGGGGCAGGCCGACAGGCACAACCCGCACTCGATGCAGTCCTCGAGGCGCACGAAGTCCACCGCCGGGGGCGCCGCCCGATGGAGGTGGTGAAGCGGATGGTGGTGCAGGGTCAGGTCCGTCTGCAGCGCGACTTCGGCGTGATGCGCGGTCGCTTCTGCGTCGCTGTCCTCGCTGACCGGTGGTTCGCTCGAGCGGATGATTGGGTGCGCGTGGGGAAAGCGCTCGAAGAAGCCGGTCATCTCGACGACCAGGTCGGTGAGGATCGGCAGGTTCGCGAGCGGCTCGACCGTGATCTGGGTGCCCTGGTCCTGGACCCAGCACACGCAGGCCAGCTCCTCGCGGCCGTCGACCTGCATGCCGCAGGTGCCGCACGACGCATGCAGGCACGAATGCCGCATCGCCAGCGACGGGTCGAGGTGCAGCTGGATCCAGCGCAGCGCGTCCAGCACGCTGCTGTGCGGCCCGACGGGAACGTCGAACTCGTCGAAGCGCTCCGCGCCGTCGCCGCGCTTATAGCGGTACACGCGAAAGCGGCGGTTGTCGGTGCGATCGCTCATGCCGCGAGTGGGGAGTAATAGGCGGTGTGGGGGAGCAGGACGGTCTCTGCGGTCCGGCAGGGCTCGTCGATGCCCAGCTTGCTGCAGACGACGTCGCCGCACAGCTCGGCCATCCCTCGCAGCGTGGTGGACTTGCCGCCGGTGATCGTCACGAACCCTTCGATGCCCTCTCGCTCTCCGTGATCGAACGTCTGGAAGGTGCGAGACAGCTCGCGCCCGGTGGCAGCGCCGGTCGCGCCGACCAGTGGTCGCGCCGCCGACCAGGCGGCCCGGCGGGCGGCGTGCCGGAGCGCGGGAATCAGCTTCGAGCCCTCCGTGTACATACGTTCGACGTGGTCCTCGGGGACGGATAGGTCGTCGGGATCCTCGACCACCCACGAGGTCGTCCCGACGATCGATAACCCGCGCTGGGGGACGACGATGTCGCCGTCGCCGGACTTGTGCATGCGGTTGATCACCATGTTGCAGAACCTGCCGCGCAACGCGAGCAGCACGCCCGGCGAAGGCGCGATGGGCACGCTCGCGCCGGCCATGGCCGCAACCTTCCCCGACCACGGCCCGGCGGCGTTGACGACAACGTCGGCGTGGATCTCGCCCGTCTTGCCGGTGACGTGGTCGCGCACCTCAGCGCCGGAGACCAGGCCGTCGTGCACCAGCAGCCCGGTCACCTCCATGTACGGCAAGATGTCGGCCCCGTTGTGTCGGGCAGTGGCGAAGAACCGCAGGACCAGGCGCATCGGGTCGACCGTCGCATCCGGAACGCGCACCGCCGCCCGCAGCTCGGGGTTCAGATTCGGCTCGAGACGCAGCGCCTCCGCGGCCGTAAGTCGCTGGACGGGGATCCCCGCTCCCGTGCATCCCTCAACGAGCGGCTCAAGGTACTCCAGGTCCTCGTCGCACACGGCGACAAACAGGCCGTCGTTGCACTCGAACGAGTCGGGAGCAATCCTCTTGAGGAGGGTATTCTCGCGGATGCACTCCACACCCGCCTCGCGATCGCCCACCGCGTAACGCGCCCCGCTGTGCAGCAACCCGTGGTGCCGGCCGGTCGTCCCGGAGGTCAGCTCCCCGCGGTCTACGAGCGTGACGCGAAGCCCCCGCAGCGCCAGATCATGCGCAAGGCCTCCGCCGGTTGCTCCTCCGCCCACGATCAGCACGTGAGCGTCATGTCGAGTGGACATAGCTGGTTCCACCTGCGTCGATTCGAACGGCGATCGTAGGCTTGCCGTAAGCCTTGAACATCGGTATCGCCACGTTGCCTTGCGTGGCCGACTGCGTCCGGCGCATGTGGCTTTTTGCGGATGCGGGATAGCGGCGAGCGAGGCGTAGAGTCCGCTGATCGACACGGGGCTCGTGATCGCGATCGTGCTCGCGGTCGCCTTTGCGCTCGCTGGTCTCACTCGTCATCTCGCCGCCCCTGGGCGCGCTGAGCCCGCCGCTGGTGATCCGCGCCGTGAGGCAGTTGGGGCGCCGGGCGACGCCCCGCTGGGCCATGCCGGTTCGCGGCGGGCAGTGGGCGACGGCCGCTCCGGGCCTTCAGCCACGGTGCCAACGACGCACAGAAGGCGGTCGGCGTCGTTGCCGCACTGCTGCTTCCTAATGGTCGGATCGACTGTCTTGCCGCTCCGACGTGGGTGATTGTGGTCTGCGCGGGGGCGCTGACCGTCGGGCACAGCCTTGGGCGGCTAACGGATCATTCGCACCGTGGGACGTTGCCTCTACCGCTTCCAGTTGATCGAAGGCTTGGCCGCTACGGGCGCCTCGGCCGGCGTGATCTTAGGTGCGTCGTTGCTCGGCGCCCTCACCTCCACTTCTCAGGTGGTGGCGTCGCTGTTGGTGGGCGTCGGGGTGGCCGGTGGCGGTGGCGGCACGTCCATTGGGAGGTCGTCGGCCAGATGGGCATCGGCTGGCTGATCACCCTGCCGTGCAGCGCGATTCTCGCCGCGGGCGCCTACGCGCTCTGGAGCTGGCTCACGTGAGGCACGGACAATGGTTCCTTCCGGAGACGCCCGACGTTCTGGGGCTGTCGCGGGCTCAGCTCGCGAACGCTTCCACAACGCCTATGACCGGCTGCTCGAGCACATCCGCACCCAAGGCACGCGCCTGACCACTGACGATCTCAGACCCTCTGATCTGCTGCTGCCGCTCGCGGACAGCACCGTCACCGAGGTCGCCAAGGAGCTGCAGGTACTCGAGCTGATTCCGCGATAGGGGCGTTCGACGCCTCGCCGATCGGCTCACGTCTACTTACGTCGTTGCGTAGCCTCCGCGGATGACGGTGCCAGTCGCCCGGTTGACAATGGCGTCACAGGCGATTGATCCGCCCAGCGTGAGTCTGTCAATCGCCTTCTCCGAACCACGCGATTTGTCAGTACGAACGACCGTCATAGTCCAGATCTCCGAAGGAGGGCTTCATGCTTGAGCACAGTTGGCATGTCAACGTTTCATTTACAGAAGATGCAGATCGCACGCGAGCCGATGCGACCATGGAGCTTGCGAGCAACAAGTTCCACGGCTTCGGGCAAGCCAAGCGCGCGCCCCAGGACCCCAGCGTCCCGGTAATCGGTGAGGAACTGGCCGCGGCCCGCGCGCTCTCGCATCTCGCGCATCAGTTACTCGAGGCGGCGGTCGATCGAATCGAGTCCTTTGAGGGACACTCGGTCGAGGTCCACGGCTAGCCACCGTCAGATTGGACTCACCAGCACAGGAGCGCGGCGACCTCGCCATGGTTGTGAAGTCACTCGCGATGGTCACGAACCACCACCACGTGAGCGGCCTGTCGTGCCGCCTCCTCGACGACGCGCTCGATCGCATCGACGGGCGCCAGCGACGTGCCAGCGAGCGGGCACGTGTCGGCCACCGTCCGTCGATCGATAGCCGCCCGCAGGTTGCGCAGAGACCTGCCTCAAGCAATCCGCGCTCGAGCACGAGCAGGACCGCCTTGCGCTATTGCTCGAGCGTCGAGAGCACCTCGTGGCTGTGGTTGAGCTGATCGGTGATCGCCGCGAACTCGGCCAGCCCGCCGGCTCCCCCGCGTGGCAGCCGCGCTCCGCGGAGGCTCACGATGGCCATGCCCTAGGCGCCCGGGGACATCGGCTCGAGCCACGGGAGCGTGCCGACGGTCTCCGGCTCGATGCTAACCCGTGCCTCGACACTGTGTGCCTCTTCGGCTGCGGGCCGCCGCCGAGCAGCATCCAACGGTCACCCAGCTGCGAGGCCCGCGTTGCCGGGTTGAGGAACCGGCTCGGATCCGGGTTGATGTAGACATTGTGCTCCGGCTGCCCGTGGGCATCGAACCGTGCGAGGCGCTCGAGCGTGTCGGCGTCACCCGCGTGCGTGGTGGCGAAGGTGGTCATGTCTTAGATCTGACCGTTGGTCGTGCTCGGTCGCATCCGGGCCCGCGACGTAGTCGTGGTGCGGCGATGTACTGAGTCCGTACCAGGTCGGATGCTGGGTTCCGTCGGGAGGAGGAGCACGGGGATCCTGGTACTGGCGAGCGTGCGAGTCACAACGCGGGCGCGACCCTTGGCGAGCCTCTGGCTCCAGACAAGAACGATCAGTTCGGCGCCGATCCCCTCGGCGACGGCGGGGACATCATCGGCGGGCGTGCCGACGCGGCGCAGAACCGTGACGCGGTCCGGCTTGAGCGGGAGGTGCCGCGCGAGGAACTCCTGATCCCATACCCGTGTGCCGTGTGGCTCGTGGTCGGAGAACGCCGGCACGGTCGCCGGGGAGTGCAGATGAAGCACGATGATCTCCAGCTGGCGGCGATTCGCGGCGTCAATGATGTGGCTGAGCGCCGGAGGGGCCGCGCCCTGTCCTTCGATGGGCAGGAGCAGGCGGGTGAACCGCTCGGGCGGTCGTGCCTCGGGCGGGACGAGAACGACCGGCTTCGCCGTGCGGGTCATCACCTCAAGCGCAGTAGCGCCCGCTGGCCGGGGGCCTGCGGTCGCCCCGCGGGACCCAAGGACGAGCGCGACGACGCCTGGCTCGTTGGCGGTGCTCACGATCCGCTCGAGCGATGACCCTTGGTCCTGACGGAACTCCACCCGCGCCGCCTTCGCGAGCGCCTCGAGGGCCGGCAGGCGGTCCTCGCCGACGTGCAGGGCCACCACCGTGGCATCGAGCATGTCCGCAAGCGTCTTTGCGGTGGCGAGCACGGGCGCCGCACATGCGTCCGCACCCAGGGCGGCGATTACGTTGGTCATGTGGACGACCTCATGGTCGAGGCGGACTGGACCGTCTGCGGAATGGGTCCCAGCTGGATCGGTCGTCCGTCGCCGTCGAGTGCGTTCACCGGCGGGTCCGCGCTTGCCCGCACTCCGGTGGGTTCGACTCGGAGGTGCACTCGGCTGCCACGGAACCGCACGCGCAGGTCGAGCGCTTCCCAGCCGGGCGCGAGCACCGGATCGATCGCGAGCGCGTCACCGATCGGCCGTAGTCCGGCGAAGCCGAATGCGAGCGCGCGCCAGACGCTGCCCATTGCGGCGAGGTGGAGCCCGCCTCCGGTGTTGTCGCCGATGTCGTCGAGGTCGATGCGGGCGGTGAGGCGAAGCAGTCCGAGCGCCTGTTCGAGCCGCCCGGCGCGAGCGAGCAGCGCTGCATGGACGCCGGGGGAGAGGGTGCTCCCGTGGGCGGTGCGCGGCTCGTAGAAGTCCAGGTTGGGCGCGAGCGAGCCGGGTGCCACCTCGTCGGGCACGAGATAGTGCAGCATCAGCACGTCAGCCTGTTTGAGCACTTGGGCGGTGCTGACCCGCTCGTGGCCCAGGAGCATGTCGGCGGCGACCGGCCGCCGGGGCGCGATCTCGGCGATCCGCAGCGGCTCCAGCGCGTGAAAGCCCGCGAACTGCTCGTACACGCCGGTTTCAGGGTCGTATCCATCGACGATCGCGTCGGCCAGCTCCAGCCAGTGGCGTCGCTCGTGCTCATCAACCGTCCCGGCGCCAACCGATGCGGCCTTACGGAGGTTCCAGCGCGCCATCACGTTCGTGAACGCGTTGTCATCGACGCCCACGTGGTACTCGTCCGGACCGATCATGCCGCGGAGGTGGCCGCGGCCATCAGGATCCAGCTCGATACGCGATCCCCACCAACGGGCCGTTTGGACGATCAGCTCGCGCCCCTGTGACGCCGCGAACGCGCGGTCGCCGGTCCACTCCGTGTAGCAGGCGGCAGCCCAGGCGACATCGGCGACGATGTGCTCCTCGAGCTCGCCGGTGAGCACGGGCACGACCTGGCCGCGCCGATCGCGCAGACGCTCCGGTGTGACGTCCTCGCCGGAGCGCGCGGACTCCCAGGGGAAGCGGGCGCCCACTCGCTCCGCGGCACGCGCCGCGCGCAGCGCCGCGGGTAGCCGACGCACCCGGTACTCGAGCATCGCGCGCGCCGAGGCGGGGTGGGTCGCGCTCAGGAAGGGCAGCACGTAAACGTCGCTGTCCCAGAACACGTGCCCGCGGTAGGCCCGGCCGGTCAGTCCGCGCGCGCCCACCGCGGCCTCATCCGCGTCGGCCACGCTCGCCATCAGGTGAAACAGCGCCACGCGGGAGGCGAGCTGAAGCTCGGGGTCGCCCTCGATCACGACGTCGGCGTCCTCCCACCGCGCGGCCCAGGCCCGCCGGTGCTCGGCCAGCAGCGCGTCGAAGCCGGTCTTGCGCGCTCCTCGAAGACGGTTGAGCGCGCGGCGGTGGTCAGCGAGGCCGGCGGCTGCGCCCTCGTATGCCGCGACCCGGTCGAGCACCTGGTCCGGGTGGCGGCCCCGGAGCCGTCCGTGAAGGGCCGCGACGATCGATCCCGGCCGGCTGGTGACGCGCATCCATGCCGCGCCGTCGCCCTCGCCTTGCTGGCACGCAACGCCCGGCGGTGGCTCGAGTGTCTGCACGACACGCGTGCCGTGGATCGGCCCTCGGGCGCGGAGGACCGCGACACCGGGCCGGGCCAGCGAACAAAACAGCAGCACCTCGATCGGAGCGGTTCGGAGGCCGAGCTCCTGGCGCAGTGCGCCCGCGCGGAGGTCGAGCACACGCCGAACGGGCGTGAGCGCGCCATCTTCGACGGGAATCGCATGCCAACGGGGTGCCGCCAGCAGGTGGCTCTCCGCGCCTGCCCTGGCATAGATCCCTGACATGAGCACCGCCGGATCGCCCCTCGAGTGCGGGACGATCACGCTCCCCCGCGTTCCCAGCGCCCCGGCGCCAATCGTCAGGAGCGATTCATGGGCACGCTCGAGCCGCGAGTCGATCCCCTCCACCACCAGCGTCCACGAAGGGTCCTGCGGGACGATCGGCAGCTCGCCGGCGCGGCGGCGGGCGATCTGATCCCGCAGCACGGGCACCACCGCGTCCCTGCCTCCGGCGATCAGAACCTGCTCGGGCGCTATCCCGCGCTCCCAGAGCCACGACATCACCCATCGTGGGCTGTCTGTCGGCTCTATCCCGCGGTTCTCGACGTCGTCGGCGATCACCGCCCTGCTTCCGAGGGCGGGCCTCAAGCCGTCCCGGTCCACGAAGTACACCTCGCAGCCCCGGCTCGTCGCCAGGATCAGCCCGCCGGGACCAGCCGGCCGCGCGCCGAGCTGAGCATCCAGCTCGTCTATGACCACGCCGGAGACGATCGCCAGGTCGAGCCCGTGAGCACATGCCTCCTCGATCGTGGCGCCGAGATCCGCGGCGCCGCGATCACGTGGCGCATCGCCGTGGTCCCAGTCGAAGATAATCGCCTCAAACCGGCGCGCTGGCTCGTACGCGTCATTCGAGTCACCTGCGGGCGCAGACTGGGCACTGGTCATATCGAACCTGGAGCGCAACATCGGCGGCACCCCCGCTGGACGGCATTCAGCCCAGCTTGGAGCCCCGAGCCGACCGGTGCGACCGTAATTCGCCGTAGGCATCCCGGGAGTCCGCCGCGATGCCGGCACGGGTGCGCTAATTAGGCGAGTGGGTGGCAGAGGGCTTCGAGCTCGCCGAGGAGGAGCTGATCGGCGCAGCGGCATCTGCCAACGGCCGCAAATGACCGGCTTGCGGACTCCTTCACGCCGGAGGTCGATGGCGGCGCCCGGCGCGGGATCTTTGGTGGGGCCGATCCCGAGTGGTTCGCTGGGATCGCCGGGGCGGGGCGTACGATCGAGCTCGGTCGTACGGTATCGACGTGGCCGTGAGCGAGCAAGACACCCGAAGCGAGCCGAGCGCGGGTCGACGCGCGCGACCGGGCGTCGATGACCGATCGGGCACGTCGCTTGGCGGCGGAAGTCGCGATGCGCTGGTCCGCAGCCCGCGCGGCGAGCACTTCGAGGTCGCCGAGCGAGCGGGTCCCGTCGAGCTTCAGCGCGCGCCCCCGATTCCGGCCGAGGCGCGAGAGGAGCTGCTGGTCATCAAGGATGGCGAGCTGTTCCTGTGTGCGCGGCCCGACGGTGACGTGGCGCCGGCGCGGGTGTCGGGCGAGGGGTTTTACGCCTATGACACGCGCTACCTCTCCGAGATTGGGTTGGAGGTGGGTGGGGCGCGCCCGGTGGCGCTGTCGTATGCCGCGGTCGACGATTGGGCGGTGGTCGACTCGACCAACGCACAGCTGTCGCGGCGCTCGGCTGAGCCGATCCCTCAGCTGTCACTGAGCGTGACGCGGGAGTTGATGATCGCCTCGGGGCGTCTTTATTACCTGGTCCGGTTGCGCAACTTCCTGCGCGAGCCTGTGTCTACGACCGCGTCGCTGGCGGTCGCCTCGGACTTCGCGGACATGTTCGAGGTTCGCGGCGGGGTCCGCCGGCCCGCGCGCGGACATGCGCTGGCGCCGAAGCGGACCGGACGCGGGCTGGTGCTCGCGTACGTTGGCGAGGACCAGGTCTTCCGGGAAGCGGTGATCGAGCTCTCGCCCGTACCGGATGACCTGGATCTGGGAACGGGTCAGGCGCGCGGTCGCTGGGAGCTGACACTCCAGCCTGGCACGCCGGTCGAGATCCTGATGACCGTCGAACCGTCGATCGGGGGGCGCCGGCGTCGGCGACGGCGACGCCAGAGGGCAGCCACGGATCTGGAGCGCTCACGCGCCGATTGGTTGGAATCGTGCGCGCAGATCGGGAGTGACAGTGAGCTGTTCGATGGCCTGATCGCCACCACGATCCGTGACCTGCGGGCACTGATCACGCCGGCTCCGGGTGGGCCGCTCGTGTCCGCGGGAATCCCGTGGTACGTCGCGGCGTTCGGTCGAGACGCGCTGGTGACCGCGGGCGAGGCGATGCTGCTCACCCCGCAACTGTCCCTCGATGCGTTGCGCGTGCTCGCCGGGCTCCAGGCACGAGAGGACGACCCCTGGCGCGACGCTGAGCCGGGCAAGATCCTGCACGAGCTTCGTGTCGGCGAGCTCGCCCGAGCCGGGATGATCCCGCACACGCCCTACTACGGGACGGTCGACGCCACCCCGCTGTTCCTGATGCGCGCTGCGGACTATTACAAGTGGACCGGAGATCTCGAGACGCTCAGCGCGCTCAGACCGGCGCTCGACAGGGCGCTGCGGTGGATCGATGAGTATGGGGACCGCGACGGCGACGGGTTCGTCGAGTACGAGCGCCGGTCGCCGGGCGGGTTGCAGAACCAGGGCTGGAAGGATTCGCACGACTCGGTCGTGCATGCGGACGGGCGCCTGGCCGAGGGTCCGATCGCGCTGGTCGAGGTTCAGGGCTACGTGTACATGGCGAAGTTGACGATCGCCGACGTCTTCGACGCGTTGGGAGCTCCCGATCGAGCCGAGGGATTGCGCGAGGAGGCTCGTGCGTTGCGCGCTCGGTTCAACGAGGCCTTCTGGAATCCCACGGAGGGCACCTTCGCGCTCGCGCTCGACGGGCGTAAGCGTCAGGTGGCGAGCGTGACTTCAAATCCCGGCCACTGTCTGTACTGCGGAATCGTTGATCCCGGCAAGGCGGACTCGGTGGTCGAGCGCCTGATGGCACCGGACATGTTCGGCGGGTGGGGAGTGCGCACGCTCTCTAGCGAGTGCCCCGCGTTCAACCCGATGAGCTACCACAACGGCTCGATCTGGCCGCACGACAATGCGATCGTCGCGGCCGGAATGAAGCGTTATGGGCGCGACCAGGACGTCATGCGGATCGCGAACGCGGTGCTGGACGTGGCAACCCGGGCCCGCGACTTCCGCCTGCCCGAGCTGTATTGCGGGTTCGACCGCTCGGATCGCGCTTCGGTGGTCGCATACCCCGTGGCGTGCATTCCGCAAGCATGGGCAGCCGCGGCACCGCTGCTGCTCCTGCAGGCGATGCTCGGCATCACGGCTGACGTGCCCGCGCGCGCGTTGAGAATTGAACGCCCGATGCTCCCCGATGGACTCGGCGAGATCCGGCTCGAGGGGTTGCGGGTTGGTCAGGCGAGCGTGTCGCTCGGCTTCGAGCGCGCCGGGGCGGCCACGGCCTTCACGCTGCTCGAGCAGCACGGGAAGGTAAACGTGACGATGGCCACCGGCGAATGAGCAGTTTCGACTGTTCAGCTCTCGGTCGGTAGAAGACCGCACGAGGCATCCGAGGCCTCCGCCGATGCGGGGCGCTGGGATGGCTGGCACGATCGGCATGGAGCCGACCACGATCCCATGTCACAGCTGCCACACCCAAGGGGTGACCGGTTTGACTCGTTGGCGGAGTTGCCAGCGGATTGGACCCAGGGCCACGCTTGGTTCGCTGACCGTCGCGACGCCGGTCGGCGGCTCGCGGCGGGGCTGGATGACTTTCGCTATGAGGATCCGGTCGTCGTCGGCATCCCTCCGTGCGGGATGGCCGTTGCCGGCGAGGTGGCCCGGGCGTTGGGTGCCCCGCTCGACGTTGTCCCCCTGTGTGCGCTGATCGTGCCTGCGGATCGGAGCCGTCCGATCGGCATCCTGGCTGAGCGCGGCGTCGTCGTGCTCGACCCGGACGCCGTCCAGGAGCTGCACTTGGACGACGACGAGCTCGACGCGGAGATCCACTCCGCGCGTCAGGAGCTCGATCGTCTGCCGGCCGAGTACCACCCGACGGGTCCCCGGCTTGCCGTCGGCGGGCGAACTGTGCTGCTCGTCGACGAGGCTCTCGTGAGCTCTCATATCGCACAGACTGGTGCGCGGTCCCTGCGCGAGCGTGGCGCGGCTCGCGTCGTCTTGGCCGTGCCCGCCGCGGAGGCCGGTTGTGCCATCGCGATGCGCGAATGGGTGGACCAGGTGATGTGTTTGGAATACCGTCGGGAACCGCGGGCGCTCAGATTCTCGTACGACGACTTCGGCGAGACGATCGAGGAGGAAGTTGCGGCTCTGCTGAGCGAGCACGTGGGTGCGCGCGAGCGCGAGGTGGAAATCGAGGTCTCCCCCGGCACCGTGCTGAGCGGCCACCTCACCGTTCCCTGGGGTGCCTACGCTCGGGGGGCGGTCTTGCTCGCGGGAGCCTCGCGCCGTGCGGGCGCGCCGTCCAGCGGGTCACTCGCGGCCGCGGTGCATAAGGCGGGGCTTGCGACCCTGCAGCTTGACCTCCTGCGGGCAACCGAGGAGAGAGAGACCGCTAATGTCTCCGACGTCGACGTGCTGGCCGAGCGACTGGTCGCGGCCACGAGATGGTTACGCGATCAGCCGGAGACCGCGCGCGTCGCGCTTGGCTATCTCGGCTCGGACATCGGTGCAGCGGCTGCGCTCGCTGCGGCCGCCCGGTTGAGCGCCGGCATATGCGCGGTCGTGACCCGCGACGGTCATCCGGGCTGCGCCAAGCCGCGGCTGTCCAGCATCGTCGCGCCGGTTCGGCTGATCTGCGTCGAGCCGGATGCCAGCGCGCTCGATCGAAGTCGCGACGCGCAGCGTGAGCTGAGATGTGTGAGTGATCTGGCCGTCGTCCTCGAGCCGCCCGGCACATTGGCCGAGGTGGAAGCGGGGGAGCGAGTGGCATCGCTCGCGATCGAGTGGCTTACGCAGCATCTCACGGAAGCGGCGCCGATCCGCGAACGGCACCGCGTGGCGCTCGCCTGACATGCCCGGCGCCATCGCACCCGGCGCTCGCCCTCTCGCAGCCAGCGACGGACTGAACGCGGTCCTGAGCTTCATGGTCGACAAGCCGCTGGCGATCCTCGGCATCCTCGTCGGCGCCTTCCTCGTCGGCAAGCTCGCGCGCCGGCTGGTCAAGCTGCTGGTGCGGCGACTGGGTCGCCGCCGTGCGTCCCGTGGTCCGGGGTTGGTCCGCCGTCACACACCGGCAGCGCTCCGAGACACCAGCGAGCTCATGAGCCCGCGCGCCGATCAGCGGATCGAGGCGTTGGCCGTGGCGCTGGCCGGGGCGACCAGCTTCGTCGTGTGGCTCGTCGCCAGCCTAGCGGTGCTACACGTCCTCGGCGTGCGGCTCGGCCCGCTGCTGACCGGGGCGGGCTTGATCGGCGTGGCGCTCGGATTCGGCGCACAATCGCTGATCCGCGACTTCATCGCCGGCGTGTTCATCCTTGTCGAGGACCAGTTCGGCGTCGGCGACTGGATCGACCTCGGTGAGGTGACGGGCGCGGTCGAGGCGGTGACGCTACGGGCCACACGGATCCGGTCGGTCGACGGCACCGTGTGGCACGTGTCCAACGGACAGATCCAGCGAGCCGGGAACATGTCGCAGCACTGGTCGCGCGCGCTGCTCGACGTCCAGATCGCGCTCGACTCGGACATCGAACGGGCGCGCGACGCGATGAAACGAGTAGCGGACGAGCTCTGGCACGAGGACCGGGCGATCATCGAGGAGCCCGAGGTGTGGGGCGTGCAGAGCCTCGGCCCCGCCGGGATAACGATCCGCCTGGTCGCCACAACCAAGCCGCTGGAACAGTGGCGGATCACCCGGCTGCTGCGTGAGCGGATCAAGGCCGAACTCGACCGCGAGGAGATCGACGTTCCGCCTCCCAGCCCCTGGAATCGACCTGACCCCGGCGCGATGCAATCCCTTCCGCGGTAAGCGACCGAATCGTCCAGAACGTCGGAGCTGGAGCCCGGGACACAGGATCCGATCGTGTGACGAGCCGAGCTACCGCTGGGTTGAGCACACCGGGGAGATGGAGGTGGAGATCGAGGCCGAACACGAAGAGACGGTGTTCGCGGAGGCGCTGCACGCGCTAGCTGACCTGGTCGCGACGGAGCGCCGCCATCGCGGTAGCTCACGGCATCTGATCAAGGCACACCTATCACCGGCTGGCGTTCGAGCGCTCCGGTCAGGGATTCCCTGCGATCGGTGGTGCTCGATGTCTGAAACTCCGACCATCGCCGGGGCTCCGGAGGCTCGACGTAACGCGAGGTCGTGTGGGGGCGTGAGCCTACGAGGAAGCGGCGGCCCGGCCGGCTGCAACTCGCTGACTTCCGTCGCCCGCGAGCCCCCAGCCGTCGCGGTCAATCCCGAGCCGGTTCTCCAATTCCAGAATCCGCTGGGTGGTCTTAGTCACGGTGTCCGGGTTCAGACTGATCGAATCAATTCCGATTTCCACTAAGTACTCGGCCATGTCGGGATAGTCGCTCGGTGCCTGCCCGCATAGTCCCGAGTGGATTTCGTTTCGGGCACATCCCTCGACTGCCATCCGGATCATCAGCTTCACTCCTTCGTCGCGCTCGTCGTAGTCGAACGCGACGATCTCTGAATCGCGGTCAACTCCGAGAGTCAACTGTGTGAGGTCGTTGGATCCGATCGAGAAGCCGTCGACGGTGTCGGCGAACCGGTCTATCAGCAGCACGTTGTTGGGAATCTCACACATCGCGTAGACCTGCAGTCCGTTCCGACCACGCTCCAGCCCGAGTGTGGCCATCTGGGCGATGACCTTCTCCGCTTCCTCAACGCGGCGCACGAATGGAATCATCAGGATCACGTTCGTGAACCCCATTTCCTCGCGCACGCGCTTCATCGCGCGGCATTCGAGTGCAAAGCCCTCGACGTACGCAGGGTGGGCGTAGCGCGAGGCGCCCCGGAACCCGATCATGGGGTTCTCCTCGTGCGGCTCGAAGTCAGCGCCGCCGAGGAGGGTCGCGTACTCGTTGGTCTTGAAGTCCGACATCCTGACGACCACGGGTTTGGGCCAGAACGCCGCGGCGATCGTGCCGATCCCCTCCGACAGGCGTTCGACGAAGAAGCTCTCCCCGTCGGGATATAGGCGAATGAGCCGATCGATCGCTTCCCGAGCCACGGGATCCGAGACGCGTTCAGGATGTATGAGGGCGAGCGGATGAGCCTTGATCGACTCGCTGATGATGAACTCCATCCGCGCCAAACCAACCCCGTCGTTGGGCAGGAACGAAGTCTTGAACGCGAGATCCGGGTTGCCGAGGTTGATCATGATCTTCGTCCGCGGCCGTTTGATGTCGCCCACGTCCGTGCGTTCTACGTGGAACGCCACGTGGTCGCGGTAGATCCGGCCGGTGTCGCCCTCGGCGCAGGACACAGTGACCACCTCGCCGTCGGGCACGATGGTCGTAGCATCGCCGGTGCCGACGACCGCGGGGACGCCGAGTTCGCGAGCGATGATCGCGGCGTGGCACGTGCGTCCACCCCTGTTCGTGACGATGGCCGCCGCGGTCTTCATCACCGGTTCCCAATCGGGGGTCGTGGTGTCGGCGACCAGCACTTCCCCCGGTTTGAAATCATGGAGATGCGCGACTTCGCTGATCAGGTGAGCCTTGCCGGCAGCGATTTTCTCGCCCACCGAGCGGCCCTCGGCAAGGATCTGGCGATCGCCCTCGTCGAACACGTAACTCTCGAGCACGGTCGGCTGACGCTGAGAGGCGACCGTCTCTGGCCGGGCCTGAACGACATACAGCTTGCCGTCGACGCCGTCCTTCGCCCACTCCATATCCATCGGGCGGCCGTAGTGGCGCTCGATCTTGATCGCATAGTCCGCGAGCGTCAGCACATCGTCGTCGCTGATGCAATATCGCTCGCGGTCGGCCTTCGGGGCGGGGATGTTGCGAACAGTCTGCTTGACCTCGCCCTCGACGAACACCATCTTGATCGCCTTGTCCCCTAGCATCCGCCTGAGCACGGCCCGATGCCCCTGGTCGAATGTCGGCTTGTGGACATAGAACTCGTCGGGATCGACGGCGCCCTGGACAACGTTCTCCCCGAGCCCGTAAGCGCCCGTGATGAACACCACGTCGCGGAACCCCGACTCGGTGTCAAGCGAGAAGAACACGCCGGACGCCGCGAGATCCGAGCGCACCATCTTCATCACACCGATCGACAGCCCGACCGCGAAATGGTCGAAGCCCTGGTCGATCCGGTAGTGAATCGCGCGGTCCATCCACAGGCTGGCGAAGCACCGGCGGCAGGCATCCAGCAGGCTCTCCTCGCCCTTGATGTTCAGATAGGTCTCATGCTGCCCGGCAAAGCTCGCCGTCGGCAGATCCTCGGCCGTGGCCGAACTGCGAACGGCCAGGCTGACGTCCTCCCCGTACTCGTCCTGCAGGCGCCGATAGCAGGTACGTATCTCCGCCGCAAGATCAACCGGCAGGCCGGCGCCATAGACGATCTCGCGAGCACGCTTCCCGCGACGCGCCAGGTCAGCTACGTCGGTCTCGTCCATACCTTCGAGGGTCGTTCTAAGCCGCTCACCCGCCCCAGCCGCATCGAGCATGTACCGATAGGCGTCAGCCGTGATCGCGAACCCGTGCGGCACGAGAACGCCCTCGTCCGACAGCTCACGGTACATCTCGCCAAGTGACGCGTTCTTTCCACCGACGAGTTCGACATCGGCCACGCCGACCTCTTCGAAGAATCGTATGAAGTTGAACTCAGACATCGATGATCCTCAATTCAGGCAGGGGCTTCGCGTCCCAGGAGGTTCGCGATCTCGTCGTAAAGACGCAGCCTGGTGTCTGTGTGAAGGTTCGGATCGACGAGCACCTCCGCGAGGAGATCTCGAACACCGTCGCTGTCAGTCGGGACGGGCCGCTCGCGTGTCTTGACGGGCCGCCGCTCCTCCGCGTCCTCGACACGGCGGCGCAGATCCTGATGTGCGTTCCGGACTATCTCGGTGATGTCCTCGTAAAGTCGCATCCGCGTATCGGTGTGGATGTTGGGATCGACCAGCGCGGCCGTGACCAAGTCGATGAGCTTCCTGTCGTCCGCGCCAAGCTGGGTGTGGTTCTGCTCGTTGGTTGGCATGCTGACCTTTCCGCTCGAGAACACGGACTCGAACTACACCAACCGATCCGCCGGCAGGCATCGGGAGGAGTGTGTCAGGGGCTTGCGGCAAAACCCGGATCCGACACCGACCCTTCTTCCCCGTTTATGTGCCCGTGACGGGCTCGAGCCCGGGCGCCATCCGTGGTGCATCGCAAGGGCGCGATGTTCCCGCGGGCTGGGACGAGATCCACCCGCGATGTGTCCGAGCGGCGCTGCTCGAGAATGTGGCCGACCGGGGTCGAGTTCGAGCGGCATCACGGCGGTTCGAGCTTCGGTGCTTTCCCGAGCCGGAGCAGTGGGAACTACGGATGTCGACGGTGAGACCTGGTGAGACGATCACCCATAACGGAAGGTCGTCACGAGATCCTCGGAACAATTGCGATGGGGAGCAACGTGGCGGCCTTTCGCCTTTCGCGTCCGAGTTACTGCTCCGCCCAATGGGCTGTGACACATTGTGACCGCCGACCACGTCCGCGCGATTGGGCACGAGCCGCGACAAGGTTGGTTAGTCGGCGTATTTCGCCGCAAGTGGGAGAGTGGTTTGCGGTGATGGCGGGCGCCTGTTGGCCTGCGACGCTAAGGCGATGGGCCCGGACCCGGACATCTACAACATCAAGCACGGGTTTGAGCGCCTGGACGTGCTCGGGCGGCAGCTCCGCAACTCGGTGGATTTTCAGTTGCTGCGCCATGCGCGACGCGCCCTGCTCCCGCTGCCGCTGATCGACCGCGAGCTGCCGCCCGCGAGCGATATCTTTCCACCGTTCCGTAACCGTCCGGCTCGTGCGATGGTGGGGAAGCGGGTGGCGGTGGTGGCGTCTGGGGGCGGTGGGGCCGCTGTCGCTGTGATCGGTGCGGCGCGGGCATTTGAGGAGGCGGGCCTCGAGCCGGAGCTGATCTGCGGCTGCTCAGGGGGCGGGCTGTTCAGCTCGCTGTGGGCGGCCGGGCTGTCAGCGCAGGAGATGGCCGACTTTGTCCTGTCCTGGGAGCCAGAGCACTACCTGGATCCGCAGTGGCTGCGCTTTCCGCGCTTCGTACTCACCGCCCTGCGCGGGTTCTCCGGCGCGATGAAGGGCGACGCGGTGGAGCGCCTGTTCAACGATCGGTTCGACGGTCTCGCCGCAGGCGAGCTTCCGATCCCACTGGCGACGATCGTCTACAACACCGATCTCGGACTAGTCGAGTATCTCGGCACGCATACGACGCCCGAGGTGCCGCTCGGACGGGTCGTGCGGATCACGATCGCGCTGCCTCCGTTCATCGAGGCCGTCGAGGTGCGCGGTCACCTGTACGTCGACGGCGGCGTCGTGGAGCTGTTGCCGATCCAGCCAGTGCTCGACCACGGTCCCTTCGACCATGTGTTCGGGCTGAACTTCATGCTGCCCGAGCGGCTCGCGCCTGACGACATCACCGGATGGCACAGACAGCCGATGGGGATCGTGCTGGCCAGCCGCGAGCTGCAGCAGGCCTATCACGTGGAGTTCGCGCGACGGGCACAGCGCGAGCTCGGCGACGTCCTCA
>Ga0335085_10004374_pt1 | contig 23528 bp, 25 predicted proteins | sample Lox_Sample_45_FD_206712 | JGI IMG/M metagenome (GOLD analysis project Ga0335085, IMG submission 206712) | Soil microbial communities from Loxahatchee National Wildlife Refuge, Florida, United States - Lox_Sample_4.5 | ecosystem: Environmental > Terrestrial > Soil > Wetlands | place: USA...
TGGCCGATTGTCTCGGGAGCATTGGTGCCGTGGATGCGATAGATGGTCGCGCCGATATACAGCGCGCGCGCTCCGAGCGGGTTGCCCGGACCGCCGGCCATCCAACGCGGCAGGTAGGGCTGACGTGCAATCATCTCCGGCGGCGGCGTCCAGTCCGGCCACTCCGCCTTCTTGCTGATGTTATGAATTCCGCCCCACTGGAAACCGTCGCGGCCGACGCCAACGCCATAACGCATCGCAACGCCGTTGCCCATGATCAGATAGAGGTAACGGTCGTGCGTATTCACAATGATGGTGCCGGCCGGTTGCTCGGTCCGGTAATACACTGACTGGCGGCGCAGCTCGGGTGGCAGGTCCCTGTCGCGTGCGGTGTGATCAATGCCGGGATCGACGTCTTCCATCGTCGGGTTTGACGATGGCATCAGCGGCGCAGCGAACGCCGGAACAGCCGGTCCCAATAACAACACAAGAGCAAAAGCGCGCAGCAGAAACATGTTTATTCCCCCGATAATGGGCTTCGCCGCCCCTCAGTTCTTGTCCTTGATGTGAGTCTGTGGCCGGTCGGAGCCGCTTGCGGTCTCTGTATGCCAGCGGCCCTTTTCATCTTCGTACTCGATAGTCTCGGTGTGGCCGGGTACGGTCTGTTCCTCGGCAGCCGCTTGCGCGGCAGCGAGCGCGTCGGCGTGGGTCGCGAAAGGTTCTGAGAAGACCCCGTCGACTTTGTAGGCCCAGCCGCCGTCGTGCTCGACAATCTCGTAGGTCACTTCCGCCATAGCTCACCCCGAAAACTTGGAAGGTGCTCCGGTAAAGTAACGCGTTCAGTGATAGTTGCGCCAGTCACAAGAAAGGTGGGTGGCAAAGGTTACCGCCAGCCCGTCTCGCCTCATTACAACCAGATTTGTGGCCGTGTGAGGGCATCAAAAATCGGAATCCAGGCCGAACCGCTTCGCGGGGGCCTCCGGCAGCACCGATTTGAGTGTCGCGCGTGCGGAATAGTTGCCTCTGATCGTGTCTGAATCATCGACATCCAGTCATCCACGATCAGCTGCCGGCAAACACCGTGCGCCGGACTACCTCGACCAGAACCACCAGCGCCAGCAAACCGCCGGAGGCCAGTAGAGCACCGCGCGCGCGCTGCATGCCGGCTGCGCTGCCGGACAAGCCTCCCTGCATCGCGATGAGCCCAAGTGGCAGAAAGGTGAAGATCGCAAACACCGCTGCGACAATGTTGAAGGAGCTACCGTCATAAAGCAACGAAACCAGGCTTGCGCCCCAGAGCGCGAGCATGACCGCGCCGGCGAGCATGTAACGCGCCCGCAATCTCAGGGTGACGTTAGCCGGCATCGATTTTTTCAAAATTCAGCTTCTGCGTTGGCGCTTCAAGCGATCAATGTATTCCTCGACTTCCGGTGGAAGTGATTGCAAGCCATGCTGTGCTGCCGATGACAATACCGGCCGCCATTGCGATCCCTTCAGGAAGCCGGGCTCACGGCCTGGCGGGATCACGCGATCGAAAATGAGCACCAGCAGCACAGCGAGAAGAATGATGCGGAAGGCTCCCAGCAGCGCCCCGACGATGCGATCCGGAATGCTGATATTGGGTCCGACCATTTCACTCACCGCCAACCGCAGCAACGCGCTGATTGCAGCGCCGGCCGCGACGAAGACGGCAACGAACACGAGCCATGTTTGCGGCGTCGGCATTTTCAGATAGGTCGCGAGCAGAGGCGTTATCCGCGGCGCAGCCGCCACCGCCACGCCCATTCCGGATACATAGCCGACGATCGTCGCCAGACTGCGCAGGAAGCCGGTCATGAAGCCCATGACGACGGCGACGAACAGGCAGACATAGATCGCGAGATCGAAAGGATTGGTCGAGAAGAAGTCCATTGCGGTTTGCCCGAACCGGACTACGCTTTGCGCGTTTGACGTTGTGAGGGAGACCGTACATGGCGTTTGCAGTCACAAGCAACAGCTTCAAGGACGGCGACTATCTGCCCAAGGATTTCATCCTCTCGGCGGATTTCGGTTTCGGCTGTGCCGGCAGCAACAGGTCGCCGCACCTCAAATGGTCGGGCGCGCCCGCGGGTACAAAAAGCTTCGCCATCACCTGCTACGACCCGGATGCGCCGACCGGCTCGGGTTTCTGGCATTGGCTGGTGGTCAATATTCCGGCGGATGTCACCGAGCTTGCGCTGGGTGCGGGCAGCGCGGGTGGCAAGTTGCCGGCCGGCGCGCTGCAGACGCGTACGGATTTCGGTGCTCCCGGCTACGGCGGCCCGTGCCCGCCCGAGGGCGACCACCCGCACCGCTATCTGTTCACGGTCTTTGCGGTGAAAGCCGACAAGCTCGACGTGAAGGCTGACACATCGGCTGCCGTTGTTGGGTTCAATTTGCATTTCAATACGCTGGCCAAGGCGGAGATCATGGGGCTGTTCAAGCGGTGAGGCCTAGTTGACTTGGCGATCTCATCCCCCGCTCATTCCCGCGCAAGCGGGAATCCAGCACTGGGTCCCTGCGTTCGCGGGGACGAGCGGTTGTGAGAGATTTTTAGCCCGAATATTTCGTGTCCCGGACGCGGTACAGCGCGATAGCGGTGCACCGCAGATCCGGGACCGTTCTACATTCAAAACCTTATGACGGTCCCCGGTCTGCGGCGTGCCATTTCATGGCGCGCCGCGCCCGGGACACACACGGATCACCTCGGGCACGCCTTGTACCCAAACTTGTCAAAACGCCCGCCAACTCAGGCGCGCTCGACCCTCGCCGCGTAGCAACCGGGCGCGGCGAAATGGATGTGGAGGTATCGCGTGCGCGGCTCGGCGAACTGCCGTTCGATCGCCTCTTCCAGCCAGATGCCTTCGATCAATTCCCAGCCGGTCATCATTCCGTTGTCGTTGAAGCCGCGCACCGCGAGCGTGCGCCGGCGCAACTGATCGGGCACGGCACCGACCGCATCGAAGGTCTTTTCGCCTTCGCGCACGTAGATCGCAAAGCGCATCCGGTAGGGCGACTCGACGGCGTGGTGCTCATAGTTGACCAGGATGACTTCGTCGCCCGGCGTTGCATCGGTGAGACTGACGCGGCACGGGGAGGGGCCATCTGCGATTTTTCGCAAGGCGCCTTGCGCCGCGAGCTCTGCGTCCGAGAGTGCGAAAAGATGCGAGAATTGCTGGGCATCGAGGCCGCGAATGCGGAAGGTCATCGTGTCCTCCATTATGCGACGCAGGATCCCGAAAAGTGGGTACCGGTTTTCGGGGAAGATCATGCGCAAGCTATTGAGGACAATGGGGGTGTGGGTGGTGCACAGACACCCGATTTACCCACCCGGTTTCTGGAAACGACGCCCAAATTCTCTGTCGTCATGCCCCGCGAAGGCGGGGCAGCCAGCTCTTGCGGGCTCCAGTTACCTACCAAAAGGCTGGATCCCCGCTTTCGCGGGGATGACCGGGGTAAATTGGCCGGCATACAAACCGGTCAGTTGGCGGTGCGGTTCGCAGTCGCCCGCGATGTCCTCAGATCGTCCGGTAGCCGCCGTCCGCCATCACGATCGAGCCCGTGACATAGGCCGCGAGGTCGGAGGCGAGGAAGACCGCCGGCCCGGCGATGTCCTCGGGCGTGCCGGCGCGGCCGAGCGGCGTGTGATCGAGAAAGGTCTTTACCAGCCCGGGATTGTTGGCGCGCACTTGTGCATTGAGCGCGGTCTCGATGAAGCCCGGCCCGATGGCGTTGACTCGCACGCCGTCCTTGCCAAGCTCGGCGGCGAGCGCGCGGGTGAAGCCGAGCACGCCATGCTTCGAGGTCGTGTAGGCCACCGAGTTCGGCGTGCGCACATGCATGAACGACTGAATCGATGCGATGTTGACGATGCGTCCCTTGGTCGCGCGCAACGTGTCGAGGAAGGCATGCGTCACGTTGAACATGCCGTTGAGGTTGATCGCCATGATGTCCTGCCAATCCTTGAGGAAAACGTCCGGATCGGCGGTGAAGGCGTTGCGCCGGTTGATGCCCGCATTATTGACGAGGATCGAAACCTTGCCGACTTTTGCCGCAACCTCGGCGGCCATCGCGTGGCAGGCGGCGCGATCCCTGACGTCGAGCGTGAAATGTTGCGCCTTGCCGCCGGCTTTACGGATGTCCGCGGCCGTCGCAGCCGCCGACTCGCCATTGACGTCGAGCGCGACGACCCGCGCGCCCTCGCGGCTATAGGCTTGCGCGATACCGCGTCCGATGCCGGAACCTGCGCCGGTCACGACCGCGATGTGGTTTTGCAGAAGTCCGGGCATTGTGTCGGTTCCACTCGTTCTCTGGAGCAAACATAGCGATCATTTTCTGCCGAGGCGAAACTTCTTGCCTTCGCACGAAAACAGCCCTTGACCGGCAATAAAATTATCCTAGGATAAAAAACCTATAACAATCGGCCCTTTCAATGCTCAGTTTGACCGATTTTGAGGAAGTCCTTCAGTTGCGCCGCGAATTTAATGCGGCGCGTGACGAGTGGAAACGTACACTTAGTGACTATTATGCCCGCAAGTTTGATCCGGATCAGCCACGAGTGGCTGCAGGAAGTAGTGAGGGTGGGCGATGGACCAGCAGCGAAAGCGGTTCTAGAGATACTGCCGATGTCGGAGCCATCCTTGAAAGGGCAAAAAGTCTTGCAGCAAGTCACGCTGAAATGGGGAGATGCGTTGACCTCTGTTTGCCGCTTCTGAATCGATTTCTAGCTCCTGGGAGCAATAGAAACGAGTTCGACTTTCGCAAATGCTTAAATGCATGTCTCGGCCTAAATCGGTAAGGAGATTTCGCAGTGAACGTTGATCTTGCACGTCATGTTGCCCGGGCTGCATTTCGTAGCTCGCGCGAACTCGGCGAACTTGTTCCTTTTTTGAAAGACCAGTTGGGCCCAGAAGAATATAAAGTGTATGCAAAAGCGATCGGATCGGCAGTTGCAGCGATTCAGGTCGATCTGATGAACAAGCTCATCGCGGACCACCCCGGGCTTGAAGCGGAGATTGAGGCAAGCATCAAGAAATTTGAACGATACCTTTAAAGGCGAGATGCGATGCGCAAGACTAGTCAACTGAAAGCATCGCACCTTAGTCCACCCTACAGTTGCTCAAATACGTGCCTCGGCTAACATCGGGGCAGAGGAGCCAATCCGATGTGTCGCAACATCAAGACGTTGTTCAATTTCGAGCCGCCGGCCACCGAAGACGAGATCCATGCCTCCGCAGTGCAATTCGTGCGCAAGCTCTCCGGCTTCAACAAGCCGTCGCAGGCAAACGCCGCGGCGTTCGCGCTTGCCATCGATGAAGTATCACAGGCCGCACGCAGGCTGCTGACTTCGCTGCAGACCCATGCGCCCGCGCGCGACCGCGCCGTCGAAGCGGAAAAGGCGCGAGCGCGGGCACGGGAGCGTTTCGCTTAAATGGCACGAGGACCAACACCACCCGACAGCCGCAGCGCTGCCGAGAAAGCCTTCAAGGCCGCGACAACCAAGCCGGTCGAGCAGCCGGCGAAATCGGCGTCGCTGCCCGGCGCGAAGGAAATGGTGTCGCTGCGCATCGACCGCGACGTGCTTGATTTTTTCCAGGAAGATGGCCCCGGCTGGCAGGACCGCATCAACGCGGCGCTACGCAAGGCGGCGGGAAAGTAGCGCGGTCAGTGATGAAACGAGTGATCGCCCTGTCGATGGCGATGCTGGCCTCCGCCGCCATCGCCGCCGAAAAGAAGACATACAGTTACAACTGCCGAGGCGGCGGCTTCACTATTGGTGCAATTGTCGATCGTTCAAATGGCGTTGACCGCTGGAGCAAAAGCGAGCCGGTCATCCTCCAGATTGCCGGCGAGCCGGCGCAGACCCTTATTGCCGATCCTGACGCGCCCGAGGCCAACAGCTACAAAAACAAGGACTACGAATTCTATTCGTTGAAAACGTTCATCACCCTGACCAGGAAGAGCCACGGCACGGTGGTAAAATTTTACGACGCATGCCGGGTCGAATAGGCGTCTGGCTCAGTTAAGTCTGTAAATCGCTCCGTTGAGCAGAGTGGCGAAGGCCACCCAGGCTGCATAAGGCGCAAACAGCAGCGCGGCCACGCGGTCGCGCGGCCAGCGCATGAAGATGAAGGCAAGGACTATTGCCAGCAACGCGACGATAGCCACGAGCGCGGCGCCGATGCGATGTGCGCCGAAGAACACCGGCGGCCACATGAAATTGAGCGCGAGCTGGATGAACCACATCGCCATGGCCGAGCTGCCCGGCTCGCGCTGCCAGGTGCGCCAGCCGGCGACCGCGACCATGATGTAGAGCAGCATCCAGACCGGAGCGAAGATCCAGTTCGGTGGGTTGAACGGCGGCTTGGCGAGCCCGGCATACCATTCGCCGGGCAGCGTCATGAAACCAATCAGCGTCCCGCCGCCGAGCACGAGAACGATGAAGAGGACGAAGGTAACGAGAGGGCGCACGCTCAACTCACCAAATTCGCATCGCGCTTGCGCGGGAGACCCTGCAAGTCGGGTAAATCCGACTTGCAGGGATTTAATAGTCCCGAACTCGGGCAGGCCCGAGTTTGGTGGCTATGCCCAAGCGCTTTTGAGTTCACGGCTCTCCCGCCACCTTCAAAATCTCGATCAGCTTCCGGTCGCGCCAGCGCTGGAGGTCGCCCATGCTGCGGCCGGCCGCTTCCTCGGCAACGCCGTCAATGATTTTTTGTTGCGTCTTCGGCGTCAACTTGGGCGCGCCAAGATCGTCCATCCAGCCCTGAATGGCAGGGCCGATGTGCGACATGAAATGCGCCATGCCGCCTTCGCCGCCGGCCATGTGAAACGTCAGATGCGGGCCCATCAGCGCCCAACGCAGACCGGGCCCATAGGCGATTGCCGCGTCGGCATCGGCAACGGAAACGACGCCTTCATTGACAAGATGGACGGCTTCGCGCCAGAGCGCTGCCTGCAAGCGGTTGGCGACATGGCCGCGCACTTCCTTCTTGATGTGGATCGGATGCTTGCCGATCTCGCGATAGAACCGCATTGCCTTGTAAATGATTTCCGGTGAGGTTTTCGCGCCGCCGACCACCTCGACCAGCGGAATGAGATGCGGCGGGTTGAACGGATGGCCGACCACGCAGCGCTCCGGATGCTTGCACTTCGCACTGACGCGGCTGATGAGAAGGCCCGAGGAGCTTGTCGCGATCACTGTTTCCGGTGGCAGCGTCGCGTCGAGCGTTGCGAACAATTCGATCTTGATGTCTTCGCGCTCGGGCCCGCTTTCCTGCACGAATTCCGCGCCCTTGGCCGCCGCCGCCGGGTCCTTGAAGAATTCGACACGTGCGCGGTCAGCGCCCGGCTTCACGGCGTTGAGTTTCTCCAATGAGGGCCAGGCATTATCAATGAAACGGCGGGCGAAGGCCTCGCCATTCGGCGACGGATCGTAGGCGCCGACCCCGAACCCGCGCGCAAGGAAATAGGCCGCCCAGCTCGCGCCGATTGTCCCGGCGCCGATGACTGCGATGCGTTTGGGCATAGATCCAACCTCTCGTTTGTCGTGGATAGCTAACTTACTAGGGCGGATTAGCGAAGCGTAATCCGCCGCATCTACGCCATATGGCTGATCCGCAAAGTTACAGATTGTAGTAGCCGTGGGCCGGATTGGCGAAACGTAATCCGCCGCTCGAATCCACGATTTTAGGATATCCAATTATCGTCGCGCGTTCGTTCCCGGTGGATGTTGGTTTTTTACCGTCAATCTGTTGGAACGGCAGAAAGGTCTGCTTGTAGACCATATCGAGGCGCCGCGGACGCGGCATATTGAATACTGCTACATCAATCCGGTGAAGCATGGTTGGGTCACGCGCGTGCGGGAATGGCCGCATTCGTCATTTCATCGCGACGTGCGCGCGAAAATCTTTCCGATCGATTGGGCAGGGGATATGAGAATGCGCGGAGAATTTGGCGAGGCGAAGTAATTTTGCACCAAATTTTTCGGCGGATTACGCTTCGCTAATCCGCCCTACGGCTTAGCATTATCGTTTCGGCAACGCGTCGCGTTGCTTGATCAGCTTTTCCAGCTCTTCAGTCTGCTGCGCGATCCGGTCTGCGTTGCGCGCTTCATCTGCCGCGCCTGAGGAGGCCGCCGCTTGTTCGGTCAACTGCCGGATGTTGTCGCGGATGATGGCGATGCGATCGTCGAGTTCGGGACGCGAAAGTGTACTGTTGTTGCTCATGACGTTATCTCACCCGTGTAGATCCTCTTGTTAGATGTTAGCGCCGCGATTGTAGCCCTCGACCCGCTGATTGTAATCGTGTAGCAGCCTTGCCGGGGAGCCATCGACCACCCAGGCGCCGCTGCCGGAATTGAGCATCATCCTGTCGCCGGAACTGTACGGGACTTTGTCGCGGATGCGGCGCAGTGCGGCTACAACGCCTTGTTGCTCTCTTTCACCTTATCGGCGTCGACGTAAACCTGCTGGCCCATGGCGTTGAACTTCTCGCTCATCGCCGCCATGCCTTGCTCTTTGTCGTTCAACGTCGCAGCGTAGTCGCGCACATCCTGCGTGATCTTCATCGAGCAGAACTTCGGCCCGCACATCGAGCAGAAATGCGCCACCTTGTGCGCTTCCTTTGGCAACGTCTCGTCGTGATATTCGCGCGCGGTGTCGGGATCGAGCCCGAGGTTGAACTGATCCTGCCAGCGGAAATCGAAGCGCGCGCGTGACAGTGCGTCGTCGCGCAGCTGTGCCGCCGGATGGCCCTTGGCGAGATCAGCCGCGTGCGCCGCGATCTTGTAGGTGATGACGCCTTCCTTGACGTCGTCGCGGTCGGGCAGGCCGAGATGCTCCTTCGGCGTCACGTAGCAGAGCATGGCGCAGCCGAACCAGCCGATCATGGCGGCGCCGATGCCGCTGGTGATGTGGTCGTAGCCGGGCGCGATGTCGGTGGTGAGCGGCCCGAGCGTGTAGAATGGCGCCTCGCCGCATTCTTTCAGCTGCTTGTCCATGTTGATCTTGATCTTGTGCATCGGCACGTGGCCTGGGCCTTCGATCATGACCTGGCAGCCTTTTTTCCATGCGATCTGCGTGAGCTCGCCCAGCGTTTCCAGCTCGGCGAATTGCGCTCGGTCGTTGGCATCGGCGATCGAACCGGGCCGCAAGCCGTCGCCCAGCGAGAAGGAGACGTCATATTTGCGCATGATGTCGCAGATCTCGTCGAAACGCTCGTAGAGGAACGATTCCTTGTGCCGCGACAGGCACCACTTCGCCATAATTGAACCGCCGCGCGAGACGATACCGGTGACACGGTCGGCGGTGAGCGGCACGTAAGCCAGGCGCACGCCGGCGTGGATGGTGAAATAATCGACGCCTTGTTCGCACTGCTCGATCAGGGTGTCCTTGTAGCACTCCCAGTCGAGCTTGACGGGATCGCCATCGACTTTCTCCAGCGCCTGATAGATGGGGACGGTGCCGATCGGCACCGGCGAGTTGCGCAGGATCCATTCGCGCGTGTTGTGGATATTGCGGCCGGTAGAGAGGTCCATTACCGTGTCGGCGCCCCAGCGGATCGCCCACACCATCTTCTCGACTTCTTCTTCCACCGACGACGTGACGGCGGAATTGCCGATATTGGCGTTGATCTTCACCAGGAAGTTGCGGCCGATGATCATCGGCTCCAGTTCGGCGTGATTGACGTTGGACGGGATGATGGCGCGGCCGCGCGCAATTTCGCTGCGCACGAATTCCGGCGTGATGAAGGCAGGCACTGCGCCGCCGAACTGCTCGCCATCAGTGAGCGCTGCGAGCGCGCAGTCGAGCTGCGTCTTGCGCCCGAGGTTTTCGCGTTCGGCGACGTAGATCATTTCCTTGGTGATGACGCCGGCCCTGGCAAATTCGTATTGCGTGACAGGCTTGCCATTCATTGCGCGCCACGGCTTCGGCGTGTTGGGGAAATTGCGCGCGAGGTGTTTTCCCGTGACATTGCCGTTGTCGACCGGCTGAATTGGCCGGCCTTCATATTGCTCGACGCCACCGCGTTCTTTCACCCATTCAATACGCGCGCGCGGCAGGCCTTTCTCCACATCGATGGCGACAGCCGGGTCGGTGTAAGGCCCGGTGGTGTCGTAAACCGGCAGCGGCGGTTCACCGGAACTTGCGTCCAGTGCGATCTCGCGCAGCGGCACGCGCAAGTCGGGCGCGGCCTCCGGGCTCGAATAAACCTTGCGCGAGGCGGGGAGCGCACCAATGGTGACCTTGGGAAGGGTGACGTTGGGATCGTGGATGTTCATTTACCTTCTCCTCCGGAGACGCGACCGGCGCTGTGGCGGATCGAGATAGCCGAAATAGCTCAGCAACACGCCGAGCAGCACGGCCACCCCGCCGTCGATGACGAAAAAATTGGGAGAACTGAGCAGCGACAGGCCGTACGACTCGACCACTTGCGGCGCGATGATGCGCACAATGCCGCTGACCACCGCCAGCCAGCCGAACATCGTGATGATAAGCGGCCAGTGCCATTTCCAGTCATTGTGCACGATGACGATGGCAAGGCCGATGGCGAGCGCGATGACGCCGGACAGATAGATGAACATGTGGTCGTGCAGGGCGCGCTCGAACATCGCGCGGTAGACACCTGTGTTGAACAACATGCCGAGACCGCCGGCGATCGAGACTGGGCCGATCAGCTTGGCCAGAAAATGCGACCGTTCCATGGTTATGTCCCCCATGCGGATATTGCGTCGCTCACGCTACATAACCCTTGAAGGTGATAAAGCCGCCGAGGCCGAGCAGGATGACGCCTGCGCAGATGAAAAATCCGCTCGTTGCAACGATTGATCCGCCGACGAAGACGACGAATTGCGGCGCGAGGATGCGGAACGTGCCGATACAGGTGATGATCCAGCCGATCGCCGTGATCAGGCTGCGCCAGTCGCGCGTCCAGATGTTGTGCACGTTGAGGATATAGAGACCGGCGACGAGCGCCAGGATCCCGGAAAAATAGATGAACGGGTAGCCGGACAGGAACTGCACCGCCATCTGGCGATACACCGCTCCATTCGCCAGCATGCCGATGCCTATCGCGGCAAGCACCGGACCGACAAGCCTCGCGATCGTGAGCGATTGTTGCATCAACGCGTCCTGTCCCTTCGCCGGCATGACCCGGATCAGGTTCAAAGGGTTTTTCTCAGCCAAGCGCAATTGCCGGGCACCCCTCGGAACAACGTTTAATGTATGCGCGGGAGCCGGGGTGTCAATGCGGGGAACCGGCCTGTGGAATCATCGATCTCGCTCATCCCCGCGAAAGTGGGAATCCAGCTAAATTATTGCGCCGCAAAGTGTGAATGCCCTCGTTCGCGTGAGCGGAGAGGAGTCCGGGGGCAATTTACGCCGCAAGTGTCCCAGGCGCGGGCGCGCCATGCAATGGTGCGCCGCAGACCGGGGACCGTTCCAACTTCTGACTCTGTACGGTCCCGGTTCAACAGCGCACCGCCGTAAGCGCGTTTACGCGCGTCTTCGACGCCCTATGGCGCTGCGCTGCGCCCGGGACACGAAACGCGCCGCAATCAGTTGGTGCATTTTTTGTCGTTCTGCCTGTGCGGCACCCGTACGCATCCTCCGCTCATATCCGCCCAAGCGAGCATCCACTCTTTTCCATTATCTTCTGGATCCCCGCTTTCGCGGGGATGAGCGCGGTCGATCGCACGCACAATGAAAAATCCGCCAATCGAAGGAGGTGTACGTTCAGTTTCAGTTCAACGATCGCGCTGTATCCATTGCAGAACGAATGCGTTGCGTTTCATCACGCATTTACAAATCACAGGAGAGTGGAATGCACAGGTTTCTGATCGGCGTCCTCGGCCTCGCAAGTCTCGCGGGTGGAGCTTTGATGGAAGCCGCTGGGGCGGCGACGGTTCACATGACTGACAGTGAGCTTAAGGATTACTGCGACAAGAAAGACGGTAATTACACCCCCGGCGCGGGGGGTGGCGGGGTCTGTGTGGTGGGGCAAGGCAAGAGCCAGGTGGTTATTGGCTGCGGCGCCAATGGGAAGTGCACCATCACCCACACTGAAGTTTTCTCGTCGAAGTCGGGCACGCACGGACCCGTCGGTCAGGCACCGAATACAACGCTCGGAAATGGCGGCAAGAGACCGACCGCTGGCAACACCTCGGGTGCGAGCAGCACGACTGTCGGAATCGGTTCGGGTAACGGAACATCGACCGGGATCAAACCTCCGGCCAACAGCGCCAGCATGACAGTTGGCGCCAACGGTGGCGGACCGAAAGGACGCCCGGCCCTTCAACGGCAATAAATTGAACGAATAACGTTCGAAACAGTACCGCCGCGCGGACACACGCGCGGCGGTTTTCTTTTCACGCTGTCATGCGCCGGCCAAAACTCTGCGTCATGCCTTGACCTGGCATTGCCACACACTCTGCGTTCCCGCACCGTTTGCCACGCCCCGGTCGCGTGTTACCCATAGGCGTCATGGCACAGCCTTTCGTCGAGCCATGTGATCGCGGCATTATCGAAGCCCAACCATGCCCGCGCGCGCTTGGGCGCGAGATCGCTCCCCAGCGTCGCCGGATGGTGCTCGCGGCCTGCGTGCTTGCATCGTCGATGGCCTTTATCGATGGATCGGCGCTGACCGTCGCGCTGCCGAAGCTGCGCGCCTTTTTTGGCGCCGATCTCGCGTCCGTGCAGTGGGTGCTCAACGGTTACATTTTGGCGCTGGCTGCGCTGACGTTGATCGGTGGCGCACTTGCCGATCACTTCGGCAAGGCGCGCATGCTGGCGATCGGCTGCATTGGCTTCGGGCTCTCATCGGCAGCCTGCGCAATCGCGCCGTCGATTGGTTGGTTGATCGCGTGCCGCGTGACGCAGGGAATTTCGGCAGCGATCCTGACACCATCGAGCCTGGCGCTGATCGGCTCGACCTATCCCAAAGAGGAGCGCAGCCGCGCCATCGGCGTGTGGGCGGCGGCTTCCGCTCTCACGACCGCCGGGGGCCCGGTGCTCGGCGGATGGCTGACCGAGAATTTTGGCTGGCAGTGGATCTTCGCAATCAACCCGCCGCTGGCGCTGATCGCGGTGGCGCTGCTGTTCGCTTATGCGCCGGCCGATCAGCATGCGGCCCGCCAATTCGATTTTGCAGGCGCCGCAATTCTGGCCGGCGGGCTCGGCGCCCTGGCCTGGGCACTGAGTCAAATCGGTCCGGACAAAACCGGCGCAGCCAGCGGTGTGACGATTGCGCTTGTGGCGGTGCCGGGCGTGGCGGCGCTCGCCGGCTATGCGTTCTGGGAACGCGCGCGCGCGCATCCGATGACGCCGCCGCGCCTGATGGAAAACCGCACGTTTGTCGCGCTCAATGTCGCGACGTTGCTGATCTATGCGGGGCTGTCGATCATGTTCTTCCTTATGTCCTTCGACCTCATCGACCGGCGCCGCCTGTCGCCGACGGAGGCGGGGCTCGTGTTCCTGCCCTTCACGCTGGGCATGGGCCTGCTGTCGCGGCCGTTCGGGGCTTTGGCTGACAAGATCGGCGCGCGCATCATGCTGATCGTGGGGCCGTCTGGCGTGGCGGTGGCCTTGCTGCTGCTGGCGCTCGGCAAAAACGCATCGCTTGGGCTGGGCGTGATTGCACCGATCGCGCTGCTTGGCGTTTGCTTTGCCGTGCTGGTCGCGCCGCTGACCGCCGCAGTCATGTCGAGCGTCACAGATTCCGACGAAGGTCTCGCTTCCGGCGTAAACAATGCGGTGAGCCGGATTGCGCAGCTTGCCGGGGTCGCACTGTCCGCCGGTGTTGCGTCATATGCCGTCGGCTATCAGGCCGGTCTGATTGTTGCCGCCGCGCTCGCCGCTGCCGGCGCGGGGAGCATCGCGGCCATGATGCCGCCGACTGGGCGCAAGCGTGGCTCTTAGGCGATGCCGAGCTGCCCGGTCATCCCCGCGAAAGCGCGGATCCAGTGCTTTGCGCAGAAGAACTGGATGCCTGGCTTGCGCGGGCATGAGCGGAGGATGTGGCAGTGTCTATTTGCCCGACGCCGGCGCCGGGATCGGCAGAAGTTCGTACGGCTGGTAGTGAGCGAGCGCCTGCAGCGCATTCTGATCGACAAACTGGATTCGGCGCTCGCTGTCGGCGATCAGCTTTTCCGAACGTAATCGTTGCATCATTCGGTTCAGGTGGGGAACGCTCAGGCCCAATACGTCAGCCATGACTTCCTGTGAAAATGGCAACGTGAAACCCGTTGCTTCGGCACGCCCGATAGCGCGTAGCCGTGCGTGTAACTCCAGAAAAAAGTGTGATAACCGCTCGATCGGCGTACGGCGGCCGACATCGATGATGTGTTCAGCGTAGGTGGTCGCCTCCTGAACCGCGATCCAGCTCAGGGCCAGGCCAAATTTCGGACGCTGATAACAGAGCTGCACATAGGCATTGAGGGAGCAAGCATTCATCGTGACATCAGTGACGGCGCTAACCGAATAGATGGCGCGCTCACAGAAGCTGCCGGGTATGCCGACGATGTCGCCGGGCAAGATGACATTGAGAATTTGGCGCTTGCCATTGCGTAACAACTTGTAGCGGACTGCGTATCCATCGTTGACGAAGCAAATCTTGCGATATTCGTCGCCATCGACGATGAGATCGCCGCGTCGGCGGATCAACAATTCACCGTCGATGATGGCCTCGAGGCTTCTCAGGTCGGCGGAGTCCAAATCGACGTGCCGCAGCAGCCGTATGACGAACGGATGCTGGTCAAGCTCAATGCTGGCTGCTGCAAGGCTCATCGCCGTTCAGGCTAGCCCTCTTCATTAATCTGAATCAATGATCCTGACGAAAGCGCGTTTACAGAAAATGCAGTCGAATACAGGGGCCACTCTTCCCCTCTGAACCTGAGTGGCAGCGAAGCTACTACCACTGTTCTGCAAATGGCCGCGCGGCGTGAGTGCGGCCATTTTTTAGATGCCACACGCCGCCTTGATTCCTGTTCTGGTCGATGGCCAGGGGCCTGTCCCGCGTCGATCGCGATATGCCGGGCGGCTGGTTTGGTTTGCCCCTTTTTAGCCGTTACGCGCGGGGAGCCCCGGCCTGTGCCGGGGCTTCTTCCTGATGCATGACAGAAGCGACGCCACAAAGTCTGGGCGTGCGCGGGCTTGACCCGCGCATCGCCTACGAAAACCGCGAAGCAAGATCAGTGCGATCCCATGCGGTGCAGCTTGAGCACGGTATAGACCGTATCGCTCGCGGGCGTCGGGATGCCAAATTCACGGCCGAGCGCGCGCACCTTGCCGGTAAGCCAATCGAGCTCCAGCCGGTTGCCGCGCTCAAGATCGTGCGCCATTGAGGCCTTCATGCCGGGCTCGATCTTGCTGATCACAAAGTTCGTGCGCTCGTCGAGGTATGCAGAATCCAGTGCAACACCCTTGGCTTTGCCGACCGCGAAGGCCTCGTCCATCAAGGCACGCCAAAATGCGCGCAGCTCGGGGTCGGCAATGATGGGGCCGATCGGAGACCGCAGGCTCGCAGTCGAGCCAGCCATGGCAGTGAGGAAAATGAACTTCTGCCAAAGCTCGCGTTCAATATCGGCGACCAGCGCGATGTCAATTTTGGCGGCCTTACCGGCTTCGACGAAAGCATTGAGCGTATCGTCGGGTTTCTTGTCGGCGCGGCCAAAGGCCATTCTTGCGAATTGGCTGGTGTGCTTGATCACGCCCGGCGACGAAATTGTAGTGGCGATGTAGGCGGCACCGCCAACGACGCGCTCCCCGCCGAGCACGGCGGAAAGCCGCTCGACATTGTCTATTCCGTTTTGAAATGTGATGAGCCGGCTGTCCGGTCCGAGCAAAGGGCGCGCGGCGGCCGCCGCCGTTTCCGAATCCCATAGCTTGACCGCGAACAGCACGATGTCGACCGGTCCGACCTTGGCGGGATCATCGGTGACGTTCGGCTTCGGCAAATGCAGGTCGCCGTGCACGCTTTCGATTTTCAGGCCGTTTTTCTGGATCGCGTCGCGATGGACGCCGCGCGCTATGAAGAAGACATCGTGGCCCGCCGCCGCCAGACGCGCGCCGAAATACCCGCCAACCGCACCCGCTGCCATTGCCGCAATACGCATGTGTTTCTACCTCTGCCACTGAATGAGGATGGGTTTAACCGCTGCAAGCACGCGCACACAAGCACACAAAAAATGGCCCGGCACGACCGGGCCATTCATGGGAGGTTTGCGAAAAACTAGTAGCGGCCGGAGGGACGGATGCGATCCCAGGTTATCGCGGCGCGGCTTTGCGGCTCTGGCGCATAGCCATTCGTCAGCGAAGCCTGCTTGACTTGTGCGACAACGGTTTGTGGCAGCACGATCACCTTTGCGCCGATCTGCACACGATCGAAGAGGTCGATCACGTCGTCATTGGTGAGGCGGATGCAGCCGCTCGAGACGTGCTTGCCGATCGTGCTCGGCGCATTGGTGCCATGAATGCGATATTGCGTGCCGGCGATATACATGGCGCGCGCGCCGAGCGGATTGCCCGGGCCGCCCGCGGTCATGCGCGGCAGGTAAGGCTGACGCGAAAGCATCTCGGCCGGCGGATGCCAGTCCGGCCATTCTGCCTTGCGTTCGATCGATCTGACGCCCGACCAAGTAAAGCCTTCGCGGCCGACACCGATGCCGTAACGGATCGCTTTGCCGTTACCGAGCACGTAGTAGAGGAACGTGTGTGGCGTATCGATGATGATGGTGCCGGGCGCTTCCTTACTTGCGTAACCAACGATCTGCCGTTGCAAGCGCGGATCAACCTTTGCGTCATCGCGTTCGTCGGCCGGGGCGGGCTCAACGGCCTGAGGTTCGAGTTGCGGTGCGATCTGGGTTGGAGGAGCGAGGAAGGCGAAGAGTGGTTCGGCCTTGGCGGCGCCACACGACAGCGCAGCGGCTGCCACAAGCGCGGCAAACGGTACTGACTTGGACATGGCACCCTCGTCGGTCTCCCCCGTCCCTGCCGTCTTGACCGGTAAAATGGTCGGAAGGTCCAAAGGTTCCCTGAAGGCGTTCAGATAAAAACATTTAACGCGGAGGAACGATCGCGCGGAAACTACCGGGTTTGGGTCTTCGGTTTGTGCCAACCGACCACAGCGTCCGGCACGCTATCGGTAGAGGCAAAATAGGGCTTGATGTCGAGGAGTGGGGTGCCGTCCAGGCAGTCGAGCCCGACGACCGATAGCCTGTTACCGTCGACGCGCAGCAACCGCACAACGCTCATCGCAATCGGGTTGGGCCTCGCCGGCGAGCGCAGGGCAAAGGTGCCTCGCTTCACATCACGGTGACCGGGGAGCTGAAGCACCAGATTTCGCGGCGACCTGTCCATCCAGTAGAGGAGAACAATGTGGGTGCAGGTCTCGACATCTTTGAGCGCCTCACTCCAGCGCGGGTCGACGTCGACAATACAGACTGCTTCGGATTCACGGGCGTTCTTGGGGCAGTCCTTGCGCTCTTTCCAGGGCGTATGAATGCGACCGATAAAGTAGAGACCGGCGTCCGGCTTGTGCGGCAGCTCGACGGTCTTTTCGCCGTCCCAGATGCCGAAGTCCTTGCTGGGCATGGCCGGTCCCTTCTCCACAACGCGCGGCCCGATACTAAAACGATGCGACGGGGAATCCAGAAACGGCTTCCAGATGAGGTCGTTCGTTAGGCATTCCAGCTCAATGGGCTTGCCGAACGGTGTTTCAATGTATAAAGATATCTTTATATAGTGGGAACCAGCCCAAAGACGGGCCTTTATCTTATGAGCAATTCCGGCCAACTCGGCTTCGAAGCCCTCAATTCCGCGCTCAAGGCGGCGGGCGAGGAGACGCGCCTGCGAGTCCTGGCCCTGCTGGCCGAAGCCGAACTCACCGTTTCCGACCTGACTGACATTCTCCGGCAATCGCAGCCGCGCATCTCTCGCCACCTCAAGCTGCTGGCCGAGGCCGGCCTTGTCGAGCGTTTTCGCGAAGGGACGTGGGCTTTCTTTCGTCTGGCGGAGCATGGCGGTGGGGCGGAGGTTGCGCGCGCGCTGGTCGACCGCCTCAATCCCGCCGACCAGACCATCGCGCGCGATCGTCAGCGGCTCGCCTCGGTGCGGCAGGCGCGCGCCGCCGCCGCGCAAGCTTATTTCCGTGCGCACGCCGCCGAGTGGGATCGCATCCGCAAACTGCATGTCGCCGACGATGCGGTGGAGGAGGCGATCCGCGCGGCGCTTGCCGACAAGCCGTTCCGTTCGCTGCTCGATCTCGGCACCGGCACCGGGCGCATGCTCGAATTGTTCGGCCCAGAGATCGAGCGCGGCCTCGGCCTCGATCTTTCGCTCGACATGCTGCAGCTCGCGCGTGACCGGCTGGAGCGCGCCGGCCTGAAGAATTGCAGCGTGCGGCAGGGCGACATTTACGATTTGCCGCTCGCCGACGATTCCTTCGATGTTGTCATCCTGCATCAGGTGCTGCACTTCCTCGACGACGGTGCGCGCGCGATCCGCGAGGCGGCGCGTGTGATACGGCCCGGCGGACGCCTGCTGGTGATCGACTTTGCGCCGCACGAACAGGAATTCCTGCGCGAACAATTTGCCCATCGCCGGCTAGGATTTTCGCCGGAAACGGTGACGCAATGGATGACTGCCTCCGGCCTTGAGCCGGTGCTGCACCGGTCGCTCGCCCCCGAAGCCGGCTCCGATGGCAAGATCGCGGTTTCACTGTGGCTCGCGCGCGACACGCGCGCGCTGATGGCGGCGCCGCAACGGCGGGAGGTGGCGTGATGAACAGCCCGGTCCGCCTGAGCCGTTTTTCGCGCAACGACGATAGCCGCCGCATCGGCGTGTCGTTCGAATTCTTTCCGCCCAACAGCGACGAGATGGAGAAGATTCTTTGGGGGTCGATCGAGCGCCTGGCGCCATTGACGCCGGACTTCGTTTCAGTGACCTACGGCGCCGGCGGTACCACGCGCGAGCGCACTCACGCGACGGTCAAACGCATTCTTGCCGAGACGCCATTGACGCCGGCCGCGCATCTGACCTGCGTTGCCGCCACGCGCGATGAAATCGACCGGATCGTGCGCACATATCATGATGTGGGCGTGCGCCATATCGTGGCGTTGCGCGGCGACCCTGCGAGCGGTGCGGGCGCAAAATATGCACCGCATCCCGGCGGCTATAGCAACGCCGCCGATCTTGCCGGCGGCATCAAGCGCGTTGCCTCCGATTTTGAGATTTCCGTCTCGGCCTATCCGGAAAAACACCCCGATAGCCCGACGGTCGACGCCGATATCGACATGCTCAAGGCCAAGGTCGACGCGGGGGCGACCCGCGCCATTACCCAGTTTTTCTTCGAGAACGACCTTTATTTCCGATATCTCGATCGTGTCCGCGCCCGCGGAATCGACATCCCGATCGTGCCGGGCATCCTGCCGGTGCAAAACTTCAAGGCCACCACCGGCTTTGCCAAGCGCTGCGGCGCCTCGGTGCCGCGCTGGCTCGCTGAGCGGTTTCATGGCCTTGAAAACGATGCAGCGACGCGCAAGCTGATCGCCGCCGCAGTCGCCGCCGAGCAGGTGTTCGACCTCGTCGACCGCGGCGTCACCACGTTTCATTTCTACACGATGAATCGCGCCGATCTGGTCTTCGCGATCTGCCATTTGCTGGGTCTGAGACCTGCTGCTTCCTTCTCCCAAAGAGAGAGGGTGCCCGAGCGTAGCGATCTCCCCACCGGGGAGAGGGAACAGCTCTGAGTATGTCGCACCGCATGTCGAAGACGCCGTCGCCCAACTCCCGAGCCGAGTTCCTCGATCTCCTGAAGCGGCGCATCCTTGTGCTGGACGGCGCCATGGGCACCATGATCCAGGCGCTCAAGCTCAACGAGGAAGGCTATCGCGGCGCCCGCTTCGACGCCTGGAACCGCGAGGTGCGCGGCAACAACGACCTGCTCAATCTCAGCCGTCCGGATGCCGTGCGCGATATCCATCTCGCCTACTTCCGCGCCGGCGCCGATATCGTTTCCACCAACACGTTCTCCTCGACCACGATTGCCCAGGCTGACTACGGCATGGAGGGCATCGCCTACGAGCTCAACCAGGCTGGCGCCACGCTGGCGCGTGAGGCCGCAGCGCAAGCGGAAAAGGAAGACGGCCGCCAGCGGTTTGTCGCCGGCGCGCTCGGCCCCACCAACCGCACCGCATCGATTTCGCCCGATGTCGCCAATCCCGGCTTTCGCGCGATCACCTTCGATCAGCTGCGTGCCGCTTATGGCGAGCAAGTACGCGGGCTGATCGATGGTGGCGCCGACCTGCTGTTGATTGAGACGATTTTCGACACGCTCAACGCCAAGGCCGCCATCTTTGCGATTTCCGAGATTTGCGACGAACGCGGCCTCGATCTGCCGGTGATGATCTCCGGCACGATCACCGACCGCTCGGGCCGGCTGCTGTCGGGGCAGACACCCGGCGCGTTCTGGAATTCAGTGAAACACGCGAGGCCCGTGACCATCGGCCTCAACTGTGCACTCGGTGCACGCGAGATGCGCGCGCATATCGCGGAATTAGGCCGGCTCGCCGATACATTTGTTTGCGCTTACCCGAATGCCGGCTTGCCGAATGAATTCGGCTATTACGACGAAAGCCCGGCCTATATGGCGGAGCTCCTCGGCGAGTTTGCTGAAGCGGGATTGGTGAACGTGGTTGGCGGCTGTTGCGGTACCACGCCTGACCACATCGCCGCGATCGCGAAAGCCGTCGCCGGCAAGACCCCACGCGCCATTCCGGACGTGCCGCGGCAGCTACGGTTGTCGGGGCTCGAGTCGTTCGCGCTGACGCCCGAGATTCCCTTCGTGAATGTGGGCGAGCGCACAAACGTCACCGGCTCCGCCAAATTCCGCAAACTGATCACCGCCGGCGATTATGCGACCGCCCTGTCGATCGCGCGCGAGCAGGTCGAGAGCGGCGCACAGGTGATCGACGTCAACATGGACGAGGGTCTGCTCGATTCCGAGCAGGCAATGATCACATTTCTCAATCTCATTGCCGCTGAGCCAGATATCGCGCGCGTGCCGGTGATGGTCGACTCATCAAAGTTTTCGGTAATCGAGGCCGGACTGAAGTGCGTGCAAGGCAAGCCGGTGGTGAATTCGATTTCGATGAAGGAAGGCGAGGCGACGTTCATCGAGCATGCGCGCACGGTGCGCCGCTACGGCGCCGCAGTGGTGGTGATGGCGTTCGACGAGAAAGGGCAGGCCGACACGCTCGAACGCAAGACCGCGATCTGCAAACGCGCTTACGACATTCTGGTCAACCAGGTGGGCTTCCCGCCCGAGGATATTATTTTCGACCCGAATATCTTCGCTATCGCGACGGGCATGGAGGAGCATAACGGATACGGGTTGGCCTTCATCGAAGCCACGCGCTGGATCCGCGACAATCTTCCGAACGTACACGTGTCCGGCGGTGTTTCGAACCTGTCATTTTCGTTCCGCGGCAACGAGCGCGTGCGCCAGGCGATGCATTCGGTGTTTCTGTTCCACGCCATCAAGGCGGGGATGGATCTGGGCATCGTCAATGCCGGCCAGATCGCGGTCTATGACGATCTCGATCCGGAATTACGCGAGGCCTGCGAGGACGTTGTCCTTAACCGGCGCGCCGGTGCGTCTGAACGATTGCTTGAGTTGACCAAAAAATTCCACGGCGCCGGACAGGAGGCCAAGGAAGCCGATCTCGCCTGGCGCGAACAGCCGGTCGAGAAGCGGCTGGCGCATGCGCTGGTTCACGGCATTACTGATTTTGTCGAAGGCGACGTCGAGGAAGCGCGCATGCACGCGACGCGCCCGCTCGACGTCATCGAAGGCCCGCTGATGGGCGGCATGAATATCGTCGGCGATCTGTTTGGTTCGGGAAAAATGTTCCTGCCGCAGGTCGTTAAATCCGCGCGCGTGATGAAACAGGCGGTCGCCTACTTGATGCCTTTCATGGAGCAGGAAAAAGACGGCCGCCAGCACGGCGGCTCCAGCGGCAAGATCATCATGGCGACGGTGAAAGGTGATGTGCACGACATCGGCAAGAACATCGTCGGCGTCGTGCTCCAGTGCAACAACTACGAGGTTGTCGATCTCGGCGTCATGGTGCCGGCTGCGAAAATCCTCGAGACCGCGCGCGCCGAAAAAGCCGACATTATCGGCCTGTCGGGGCTGATCACGCCCTCGCTCGACGAGATGTGCCACGTGGCGGCGGAAATGGAGCGGCAGGGGTTCGATCTGCCACTGATGATCGGTGGTGCCACAACCAGCCGGGTGCACACGGCGGTCAAGATCCACCCGAATTACCAGCGTGGACAGACTGTCTACGTGAACGACGCGAGCCGCGCGGTCGGCGTGGCGCAGACGCTGATGTCGCTCGACAACCGCGCGGGTTATGTCGCGGAGCTCCGTGGCGAATATGCCCGCATTGCCGCGGCGCATGCGCGCGCGCAGGAAGACAAGGCGCGGCTGCCGTTGGTTGCGGCGCGCGCCAACGCACTCAAGTTCGACTGGTCGGGCGCCTATCAGCCGCCGAAGCCCGGTTTTATCGGGACGAAGGTTCTCAGTGATTATGCGATCAAGGAGCTGGTGGATTACATCGACTGGACGCCGTTTTTTGCGACCTGGGAACTTTCCGGAAAATTTCCCGCAATTCTCGACGATGCAAAGTATGGCGCGGCCGCGCGATCGTTATATGACGATGCGCGCACGATGCTGGACAAGATCGTCGCCGAGCACTGGTTCCGGGCGAGCGCAGTGGCGGGGTTCTGGCCGGCGAATAGCGAGGGTGATGATATCCGCGTTTACGGCGATGAGGCGCGCGGCGAACCGATTGCGGTGTTGCATGCACTCCGCCAACAGCTTTCCAAGCGCGAAGGTCGCGCCAATGCCGCGCTGAGCGATTTCATCGCGCCGCGCGCGAGCGGCCTTGCCGACTATGTGGGCGGCTTCACTGTCACTGCCGGGATTGGCGAGGACGAGGTTGCCGACCGTTTCAAGCGAGCCAATGACGACTATTCCGCCATCATGGTGAAGGCACTGGCCGACCGCCTGGCCGAAGCGTTCGCCGAGCGCCTGCACCAACGCGTGCGCAAGGAGTTCTGGGGCTATGCCCGCGACGAGGCGCTCAGCAACGAGCAGCTGATCGCGGAAAAATATTGCGGTATCCGTCCGGCGCCTGGCTATCCGTCACAGCCTGACCACACCGAGAAAGGCACGCTGTTCAAGCTGCTGGAGAGCGAACGCATTGGCGTCAAGCTCACCGAAAGTTACGCAATGTGGCCAGGCGCGGCCGTGTGCGGGCTCTACTTCAGCCACCCGCAGAGCGCTTATTTCGGCGTCGGCAGGATCGAACGCGATCAGGTCGAAGATTACGCCAGACGCAAAGGATGGAGTGTCGGCGAAACAGAAAAGTGGCTCGCGCCGATCCTCAACTACGATATCCACGCATCGCCCAGCATCGTTGCTGCTTAAATCGAAACACCGGAGAGCGTCGCTCTCCGGTGTTGTAACGG
>Ga0335085_10004375_pt1 | contig 23528 bp, 24 predicted proteins | sample Lox_Sample_45_FD_206712 | JGI IMG/M metagenome (GOLD analysis project Ga0335085, IMG submission 206712) | Soil microbial communities from Loxahatchee National Wildlife Refuge, Florida, United States - Lox_Sample_4.5 | ecosystem: Environmental > Terrestrial > Soil > Wetlands | place: USA...
GCGCGCGAGAGAGAACAGTCAGAAAGTCGCTGGCTACCTGCTCTGATGCGCCAGCCAGGGTTCGGGCGGCGATTACGGTTCGAATAGCGACTGCACAAATTCCTGGGGGTTAAAGGGCAGGAGGTCGTCGATTTTTTCGCCGACGCCGACAAACTGAATGGGCAAGCCGAGCTCGAGCGCGATGGCGATCACCACGCCACCCTTGGCGGTGCCGTCGAGCTTGGTCAGGATGATGCCCGTGGCGCCGCCGTGGTCGACGAACTGCCGCGCTTGCTGGAGGCCGTTCTGCCCTGTCGTCGCATCGATGACCAGCAGCACTTCGTGCGGAGCTTGGGGGATTTCGCGGGCGGCGATGCGGCACATCTTCCCCAGTTCCGCCATCAGGTTGGTTTTGGTATGCAAGCGGCCTGCCGTATCCACGATCACCGGGTCGTGCCGCCGGCTTTTGGCCGCCGCGAGGGCATCAAAGAGGACCGCCGCCGGGTCGGCGCCGGATTTCAGCTTGATCATCTCAACGCCCAGCCGTCCCGCCCAAATCTCCAATTGTTCATTGGCGGCGGCGCGGAATGTATCTGCGGCGCAGAGCAGGGGGCGGCGGTTCTGCTGTAAGAAGAAGTGGGCCAGCTTGGCGATGCTCGTGGTTTTGCCCACCCCGTTGACACCCACCACAAAGATGACGGCCGGCATTCCCGGCGGCGGCTGTTTGGCTTTGGGAGCCGTTGAGTTCGCACCGGTATCTTCCAGAATCGCCAGAATCCCCTGTTCCACGGCAGGGCGCAACTGCGCCGTCTCCCGCAACTCCCCTCGCTTGATTTGCTGCTTCAACCGGCCCAGAATTTCCTGCGTCGTGCGGACTCCCAGATCGGCGGTGATCAGGGTTGCTTCCAGGTCGTCGAGTACCGATTCGTCCAGGGCTGTCTTGCCCTCGACAATCTCCTCGATCCGTTCCACCAGTTGAGCTTTGGTGGAGGCAACGGCCTGCTTCAGCCGGTCGAGGAAGCCGGGTTTCTTTTCTTCATTGCTGGAGCTAAAAAGGGAAACCATAGGGGTTTATTGTAGCAGGAGTCAGAAGAAAGTAGACGGCACCGGGCATCCAGCATGCGGTGGAAAGGGTCTCACCATGGATCGTTAGCCCCGTCAGCCCTATGTCGGGTGCCGAATTCTATACTTGAGGCAGGCTAACCGTATCAGGCGAGGCTGCCGCCACCGTTCTTCGCCGCATTTCAAACTTGGCCAGCCTGCCCTTGGCCAGGGCTGATTCCATGGCGTCCACGACGATGGGGTCGTATTTACTGCCCGCGTGCTTGCGCAGGATATCGAGCGCCTTGGCAGCTTCCGAGCCCGCTTGGTAAGGCCGGTCCGTGGTGATGGCGTCAAAGGTATCGGCGACGGCGATGATCCGCACCATGAGCGGCAACTCATCCCCCTTGATGCCATCGGGATAGCCCCGGCCGTTCAGCGCTTCATGGTGCCAGCGAATGCCGGGCAGCATTTCCGTGAGCTGTTTGACCTGGCGGACGATTTCATAGCCCATCACCGTGTGCCGTTTCATGATGTCAAACTCTTCGTTGGTAAGCACGCCGGGCTTTTTCAGGACGCGGTCTTCGATGCCGATCTTGCCGACGTCATGCAGGGTGGCGGAAATGCGGATCCTGTCGATTTCCTCTTCCGGCATGCCCAACTCTTCTGCCAGGATGACCGAGAGTTGCGCCACCCGCCCGGAATGGCCTTTCGTGTACGGGTCCTTGGCGTCGACGGCGGCCGCAATCATTTCGATTGAATCGATAAACAGTTTGCGGTTCTGCTCCGACGCCATCTTCAAATTGCCGATGTACCGTTGGATGTCCTCGGCCATCTGATTGAAGGTGGCGGCGAGTTCGCCGATTTCCGTCTGGCTGCTGATCTCCGCGCGCTGTGTGAAGTCCCTTTGGGCGATAGAGCGAGCCGTATTTGTCAACAAGTCGATGGGATAAGTGATCGCCTTGGTGGCCAGAAAGCCGACCACCACGCTAAGTACCACCATCAGAAGACCCCACCAGAAGGTCTGGCGACGCATTTCGAAAACCGTGAAGTAGGCATCGCTGGTTTTCCGTTGGACGATCACACCCCAACCCAACTTCTGCGTGGGCGAATAGGTTCCCAGCATCTGGACGGTCTGGCCTCCCTTTGGCAAGGAGAAGAGAGAAGTCTCCGCCACGCGCGCGCGACCGCTCCAATCGAGGAACTTCTGCACAATGGGGATCGCCACCATATCCATTCCGGCAACCTTGTCAGGATCGTACGACGTTACCAGTCGCCCGGCGTTGTCCACCACGTACGCTTCCAGGCCGGACCGCTCGTTGGTATCCACCAACTCCTGCGTGATGGGTTTGAGTGTTACAACGGCGGCCACCATTCCCAAGAACAGGTTCTTTTGTTTGATGGGTTCCGCCATCACCATCACTACATCGTTTTCTCGGGAACTGAACACGCTGATGGGATTGCTCCGGTACTCTTGCCCCTGTTCGGCGGCGGTGAAGGCCGCCTCCAGGGATTTGCGCAGAAAGGGGTCGCCCGCCGCGTTGAAATTGCGCGCCTGCGCCTGCACTCCCCGGGCCTGGTTATTTAGCACGGTAGCATAGAGAACCGCCGGCCGGTCCGCCATGAAGCCTTCCAGCGCCAAGCGCAGGTCCTTGTCAGAGGCGTATTGGGCAGCGGGAATGGGTGTCGCCACGGGCAAAACGGTGTCAAAGAACTCTTTCAACTGCTGATTCAAGTTCTCCATGTAGAGCGAAATGACCTGGGAAAGCGATTGGGAGGTGATCGTCTGGAGGACGCTTTCCTGCGTCTCCAGCCTTTCCCGATTCATCGACATCATCTTGGATCCGTAGAACCAGAGTGGCCCTACCGTGATTAAGATGAGGATCAACAGGATGACGTAGAGGATCCGGACGCGCGTTCTCTTGTGTTTCATTGGCGGCCCTATGCGTACATCTTAGGCAATCGCGTACCCGAAAGCAATAGGACGTGAGTACCAACCCTTTGGGATTTGACCTGCGTCAGAAATTGGCTCAGCAGCGCCCCCCTCACCCGGCGCTTTGCCCTACCCCCTGTCCCCGCGGCGATATAAGTCGTCAGTTCATTCCGAGGCACGCGAGAAGATGATATAATCAAAACTCGGTTGTTCACAGGGCAACCAGGAGAATTTGCAAGCGGTAGACGCCCGGCGAGCTGGCGTGGTTCGGAATTGTCCTGGAAGGGGCGATCCGAGGCTGGCGTGCCGCAGCAATCAGGAGGCTAAAGATGTACCCAGAAGAATTTGTACAGCCCATAAGGCAGGAACTCACGCGCATTGGCTTTCAGGAATTGCGCACGTCGGCAGAGGTGGATGCGCTCTTGACGAAACCCAGCGGCACCGTGCTGGTGGTGGTCAATTCCATCTGCGGTTGCGCGGCAGGACGGGCACGCCCTGCCGTCGCCATGGCGCTGGAGAACAAGGCGCGGCCCGAGGTTTTGGCCACTGTATTTGCAGGCCAGGACACCGATGCCACCGCCCGAGCGCGCAGCTATTTCACCGGATACCCGCCATCGTCGCCCTCCGTCGCCCTGCTACGGGACGGCAAGCTGGTCTTCATGCTGGAACGGAAAGATATCGAGGGGCGCGACCCTTACGGAATTGCCGAAGACTTAACCAAGGCCTTCGACCGCTTTTGCAGTCAAGCCAGCGTCGCCCAGGCGAACTAGGCTGATCTTACCGCAGAGGCGCGGACGAATGCCAGGTGTCAGGGAAGAAGATAGGTACCAGGTATCAGGTGTCAGCAAAAAGTTAGGTAAGGATCAGTGGGGTGTCAGGTTCCTGGGAAAAGTTAGGAAAGTGCCAGAGAGGCGGCAGGTGCCGCACATGAGCTATCGGGTATTGTGTTTTTCCTGACACCTGACACCTGACACCTGACACCTTTATTCCTCTTTGAGCGACCGCTCCATTAACTCCCGGATGGCCTCGCGGGGGGAAACCTCTCCTTCCAAAATCCTGTTGACCTGGTGGGTGATGGGCATTTCCACATGAACCTTTCTTGCCAGCGCCACGGTGGCGTTGGTGGTCTTGACGCCTTCAGCAATCATGCGCATAGACCCGATGATGTCCGCGAGTTTGCGCCCCCTGCCAAGTTCCACGCCTACCGTGCGATTGCGGCTGAGGTCGCCAGTGCAGGTCAGCACCAGGTCGCCCATGCCCGCGAGGCCGGCCAAGGTTTCGCGTTTGGCTCCGTAGGCGCAGGCCAGCCGTGTCATCTCTGCCAGGCCACGTGTAATCAGGGCGGCGGTGGGATTGTGCCCCAACCCCAGCCCTTCTACTACACCTGCGGCAACGGCAATGACGTTCTTCACTGACCCGCCCAACTCCACTCCTACCACGTCGCTTGAGGTATAAAGGCGCAGCGCCCGGGAGGCAAATTCGCGCTGCACCAGTTGCGCCGCTTCACGATCGTCGGAAGCCACCACCACGGCGGTGGGATCGCCGCGAATGACCTCTTTGGCAAAGCTGGGCCCGGAGAGCACGCAGAGACGGGCCGGAAAAGATTCGCCCACTATACTGCGGATAACTTCACTCATGCGCATCAAGCGGCCGGTGTCCAGGCCCTTGGTGGCGCTTACGAAAATCATCTCGGGCCGCAGGTGCGGGAGCATTTGCTGGTAGAGCGTCCCGCAAACATGCGAGGGCATGACGGTGACCACAATATCCGCGCCCGCGAGCGCCTCCCCCAGATCAGTGGTGGCGGAAAGACTTTCCGGAAGCTTTATTCCGGGCATGAAGAGCTCGTTTTCATGCTGTGAGCAGATGCTTTCCACCACCTCTCGCTCGAAAGCCCAAAGCCTCACGGCGTGGCCCAATTGTGCAAACGTCGCCGCCAAGGCCGTGCCCCAGTTACCTCCACCGATGATGGCGATTTTCTTCATAAAACATTGTCGGGAATCCGTTGTCAGCAGCCCTTTGCTCGTGGTCGCAAAATAGGCGTAGCGAATGCGGATCCACTCATAATCAATGAACCCTTCGCATGTGCCGACAGTCCGTGCAGCTACGGACAACTGATAGCGGACCACGGCCTACTGACCACTGACCTCGGGCTTCCGGCCTCGGACTTCGGACTTTTTCTTTCCCACTTTACTTTCCGTCCCTGCAAGCAGCCGCCGAATGTTGGCATGATGCATCGCGATGATAATCAGCGCACCGCCTGCGGCGCCTAGAACAATCGGAAAGGGCGCGTGCCGCATAAAATGCACGAGGAGAGGGAACGCCGCCGTAGCGAGGATTGAGCCCAGGGAAATATAACGCCAAATCGCCACCAAGATGGCGAAGATCACCAATACCAGTGCTACTTGCAAGGGTGCGAGGGCGATGAAGACACCCACGCCGGTGGCGACCCCTTTGCCTCCCCGGAATTTCAACCAGACGGGGAAGCAGTGTCCCAAAATGGCCGCGACCGACGAGGCAGCAATCCATCGCGGATCCCCTGCAGTCAGCCGAGATGCCAGCAGTACAGCGACAATCCCTTTTCCCACGTCTAGGATGAAGGTGGCCGCGAAGCCCATGATTCCGAGATTCCGCATCACGTTGGTGGCGCCCGTGCCGCCGCTGCCGGTGCTGCGGACATCAACACCTTTTTGCCAGCGGACAATGAGGTATCCGAAAGGGATTGACCCGAGGAGGTAAGCGAGAAAAGGAGTCGTGGCGGCGATCATGAGTTTTCTGCTTTAATCTCGCGGTAGTGTAGGGCCGAGCGGCGCTCGGCCGGGCCGACCGCGCGCCGTCGTCATAGCGGCTTTGACGCGTCGGCGACCGTTCGGCCCTACCGCGGGAAGCGCATCACCTTCCGGTACTGAGCGCCTTGCGGCAACAGTTTACTTTCAAACAAGAAAAATTCCGAGGGCTCGAACTTTCCCAGCGATGTTGTGGCCCGTCCGGCGATGGCCGCCTCCAAAGCCGGTTGTGGGCGCGGCACTTGAAAGCGCGCCAGAGTCAGGTGGGGAGAGAAGGCACGGTCCTCGCGGGCAAACCCGACTTTTTCCATGCGGCTCTCGACCTGCGCGACGAGCTCCGCCAGCGCTGGCGGCGCCATGACGCCGGCCCAGAATACGCGCGGCCGCTGCGCGTGCGGGAAGAACCCGAACCCTTTCACTTCCACGGAAAAGGGATTGAACGGGCCGATTTGCCCCAGCGAGTCCACCACCTGCTTGGTTTGCGCGTCGGAGATTTCGCCGAGAAATTTGACGGTAAGATGGATGCCCTCCGGCCGCGTCCAGCGTGCGTCGCGGCAGGCGCGGCGGAATTCTTCCTGCGCTTCCCCCAGCGCGGCATGAACGGGTTCAGGCAGGTCAATGGCAATGAAAGCGCGCATGATTAAGAAATCGGGACTCGGGAGTCGGGGATGGGAAACTTCCGTCCCGAACCCCGAATCTCAAATCGCAAGTTTCCACCCCCCAACTTGGGCCGAGCTCCGGCACCAGCCCGGTGAAACCCCATCGGCCAGATCCACCGCACATCTCCCCGGGAAACCTCAGTGCTTCCAAAGGTCCTTGAGATAGAGCGGGTCCTCGCGTGCGGCCGGGTTCACGAGGATCTCGGGCTCGGCCGTAAGTGTCTCAGCAAGCGCCTCCGGATGGTCAATTTTCTCCCTCCACACCAGGTCGAACTGGAACTCCATGGCGCCGTGGCTATCGGCGACGAAATTGGTGAACCAAAAACTCGTGAAAATCAGAGCTGACAGGCGACCTGGGTCACGCGGGGCATCCCTGACGCGAGCCAGGACATATGGCTCGCCGATGGTTACGAGCGGGGCATCGCGTGTCACCCAGAGCCACTCGCCGTCAGGCGTTTTGTACTCGGCCCAGCCGTCGATGGCAAAGTAGCTGCGGCAGGTATCGCCGAGTTGATCGCGAAACGGAATGAAGGGAGCGCCTCCGTTGCTGAGCAGTGGCAGGGCGTCCCCCGCCGGGAGTGGGAAGTTCAGGTAGAAGCTCTCGGGCTGGTCGGATGAGATGCGATACAGGCGCACCGTGAGCCGCACGCGGGGCTCACCGTTCCAGATCTCGAGGCGGCGGATCAGATACTTGAGCCGAGGGTGCTGCAGAGCCTGCGTGTACACCACCGTGAAGGGAGTCTTCTCCACTTCGGTTGGACCCGTGGCAAGCGCGGGCAGTTCCTCAAGGACCTTGCGGCGCTTTTCCGCTCCCGCTTCGGAAGCGTCGCGGCTCGTCGCGAGATCCCAAAGGGTCGAGCGCGATGTGTGCGCCTCAATGGCCACAAAATTGCCGAAACCGGGCAGGAATAAGGATTTTGCCATACGCGGCCAGGATACGGATTTGGGCCAGCCGTGCTCGTCCGTCTCTACCTCCGCGCCCTTGGCTGGGGTAGACGGAGGGGGGGCCTCGGCATCGCTATACTCATATCGCTGGATCGAGTTCGGAGCCAGATCCTGCACCCAGAACCTGGCCACGGCCGGATCCTTCGGCACTTCGGTATCGGGAGGCGCCGGCGACTGCCCCGGCCGAATGCGGTCAGAGATCTTATCGAAGTAAACCGGCACGGGTGCGTTCGCAGCCGTCAGCGAGCGGAATTCGCGGCGTGCGGCGACCTTCGGGAAGCGCGCCCAGCCCGTCATCGGACGCGACGTGGGATTGGCCACATAGACACCTTCGGGCTCGCCATCCACCCGGGCGCGCATGCGTGAGCCGAGCAGCAATTCGGCCTGGCCCATCGCCCGGTAAGCGTAAGCGCCTTTCTCATCGAACTGGCCGAGCGTGTCGAGACTGTCCGGCAGCAGGACGCTATCAGCCGCGCCCCATGTATGCTCGTCAAATAGGACGAGGTCGCGCAGGATTACGTCTGCACTGGCCTGAACGGATTCGACGAATGGCCCCCAGGCTTCGGATTGCGCGGCGCGCAGGGAGCGTTTGGCCAGTCGGCTGGCCGCGAGTTCACGCGGCGCCGACGCCGAACCGTTGGCCCACCAGTCGGTCCACTCGCCTTCATAGATGGGTAACTGTGCCCCGTACGCCTGTTCGAACTCTACGACGGCCTGCGTGGCAGTAATGAGGCGCAGCGATGGCTTCAACCCGAGACGATTCCAGGTGGAAACGAAGTCGGCGAGCGCGGGGAAGGGAGGGTCATTATCCCAGCGCCACTGGTTGGTCACCGAGACGATCAGGCGCGGCAGTTTGTAGCCGGCCGCTTCGATCTTGGCGACGCCTTGGAGGCACAAATGGTGCGCGTTGCGGACGGACTGCTCATCAGAGCGGAAGATCTCGCCAGGACGCGGGGGCCGGAAAAAAGTATTGCCGGCGGTCGGGCTGTACCAGATCCGCCATTCCGTGGGCTCGAACAGATAGTAGCCCATACCGTACTGCTGGGCCTGATACACGAACACGCGCCGGTCGTCGGGCATCTTCCACCAGAAGGCCTTAGGCGCGGGGAAGGGACCGTCGTTGTTGCTGTTGATCCCCGTGAGCACGTGCGTGACCCCTCGATCGAGCAGACTCAGGGCGCCTGCGCGGGGAAAACCATTGACGTCGTCCTGAATGGCAATGCGCGGCTGGACGGCGCGCCAGAGGTCGTCGGGGAGCCACGCCGCGGATTTGGTCCACTCCTCCGAATTCATGAATGGAGTGTTGTTGCAGGCGAGGGCGGCAACATCGATTTGCCCGCTCCCCACCGCCTTTAGAAACTGAGCGCGCCTTTCCGGCGAGGCGGAGTTCCACCAGTCGAGCACGGGAATGGTGGATTCGGCCGTCCAGTGGAAGCGTTCGCCGGCGGGGCGCGAGGCGGTCCGGAGGCAGGCATCCAGCGCAACATTGAGGTAGCGGCGATGCATCTCCCGCGCCACCGACGGCTGGTCGGTATAGCCGACGTCGGTATGTGACAGGGTGTAAATATCGATCTGTTCGATGACTCCGCTCGGCGTCTGGGCACAAAGCGGCGCGACTGCCAGTAAGAAAACCACCAGCCTCGAAATCATGAGCCAGCCTTTGAGAGTTAGGATGAAAGCGTTGTTCTTAATTCCTGATCCGCCGCCTCACCATTTCCAGCGCCATCTGTGTGGCCCAGTGCCGCACCCGGTCGCGAGATCCGGGAAAATGAAATTCCCTCACTTGCGTTCCACGCTCGTCGGCAAGGGCGACGAAAACCAATCCCACGGGTTTTTCCTTACTGCCACCCGCGGGCCCGGCAATCCCGGTAATGCCCACTCCGATGGAGGCGCCGGAGCGGGCGCGCACGCCTTCGGCCATCGCCTGCGCGACGGGGTTGGATACTGCGCCGTGAGTTTGAATCAGGTCCGCCGGAACCCTTGCCCATCGTGTTTTCATCTCATTGGTGTAACAGACGGCGCCACCCACGAAGTAACTCGAGCTTCCGGGTATGCGAGTCAAGCGTTCGGCCAGCAATCCTCCCGTACAGCTTTCCGCTACGGCCAGGGTTTTCTGCCGCATCACCAGGTACATGCCCACGACTTCTTCCAGGCTTTCGCCTTTGGTGGAATAAACGTGGTCGCCGAGAGCCAGCTCAATCTTGTCGCCGAGTTCGGCCAGCCGAGATTCCGCTTCCTGGTCTGTCGCGGCCTGAGTGCGCAGGTGAACTTCGATGGAGCCGAGCGAGGCAAGAATCGTGGTAGTGGGGTTGGCATAAGAGCGATAGAGAGGGGCAATCAATTGGTCGACTTCTGATTCTGGCAATCCCACAACTTTGTATACGCGAGTTTTGATTAGCGCCCCAGAGGCCACACGTTCCAGGCGCGGAACACAGGTGGCGTCGAACAAGGGCTCGAGTTCGCGGGGTGGGCCCGGCAGCAGTACCACAATGTTGTCTTGGTGTTTGATCCAAATCCCCGGCGCCGTGCCGTTACGGTTTTCCAGCCACTCGCCGCCCTCCGGCACCTGAGCTTGGCGCAGATTGTTTTCCGGCATGGCACGGCCCAGGCGCGCATAGCGGTCCTGGATGCGCCCGCGCAGCTCCGCGACTTCGCGCAGGGGGCGTCCCAGAACATCTGCCACGACGTCGCGCGTCAGGTCGTCTTCCGTCGGCCCCAGGCCACCGGTCAGCACGATAAGGGTTGAGCGCGCCAAGGCCGTATGCAGGACCACCTCAAGGTCACCTTTCGAGTCCCCCACGATGGTCTTGAATCGCACCAGGATTCCCAAACGGTTGAGTCTTTCTGTGAGATAAAGGGAGTTGGTATCGGTGTGTTGGGGGGTCAGGAGTTCGGAACCGACGGCAATGATTTCGCTATCCATTTTCAACTATCAGCTTTCAGCTATCAGCCCTTAGCGCCTGAGTCTCCGTTTGCAAGGCCGAGGCTTATCCCCGCTTGGTCACCTCAAGCGTCGGCCCTACAATCTGAAAGCTGATAGCTATCTCACCAGCGGCATCCCCTTAATGCCTATAGGGAGGTCGACCAGAGAACTGTTGGTGGTGAGAACCATCGATCCGTGGTGGCCGAAGGCCATGCCTACCAGGTCATATCCGGAGACCACCAATTCTGCTTTGGCGTCCGGCGTCAAGCGCACCACGCCGCGTTTTCCCGCCAGCGAAGCCGCCACGTAAAGACTGCCATTGATGTCGAAGGCCATTCCCTGCGGCCTTCCGAGCCCTCGATAAAATGACCCGACCTCACCCGCGGGAGAGATGCGCAGGACGTGATCGAAACTGGAAGTCGTGGGCCCCGTCACATACAGGTCGCCGGAGGCGCTGAAGGCCAAATGATAAGCGGCCACGCTGGGCTCAATGGTGGCAAAAACAAAGATCTGGCGATCCGGGCTGATCTTAAAGATCGTCCCGGTGCGGTCGCCCACATAAAGATTTTCATTGCGGTCGAATGCAATTCCCGTCGCCACCCCCATTCCCTGCGCGTAGACGGATCGCTGGCCGCTGGGAGCCACCTTGTAAATAGACCCTTCCATACGGCTCGACACGTAGAGTTGCCCTTCGCAATCGAAAGCAAGTCCGGTGGCGTTCATGACCTCGTTCAAGAACGGGTGCATGACCCGACTCGTATCGATCTTGAACACCGAAGTCGCAACTTTCTGTCCGCGTGTGCCGCTGAAGGTAGTGAAGATGTTGCCGTCGGCATCCAAAGCGGGATTGGCCACAGGATGCAGGTTTTGAGCAACTGTCACGCCCACCATAACGGAGGCGGGTGCGCTCAAACCGGCCCCGGTCTCCACCGTCAGGTTTCGGCTGACGACGTCTTCCGGGACACGAACAATAAGTCGGTTCGATGAACTCAAGAGTATGCTTGCAGGCTGATCACCGAACCGCACTTGCGGGCGGCGACCGCCCTCCGCCAGGCCGCTGCCCCGGATTACAATCTCTCCGCCCGGAATTGATGCACGGGGGCTGACGCCGGTGATTTGCGGCCGGTTCTTGCCGGTAACCGCGGCCTTGGCGACATGGAGTCCCGGCTTCTCAGTCTCCTTGCCCTCGGGTTTTTCCGCAGAGGGCTCTGGCTTTTCAGTTTTTTTCCACAAGCTCATCGGTTGACCAATCCTATCACGGCCAGCACAGCCAAGCCGTACACACCCGCAACGACGTCATCTAACATGATACCCCAGCCGCGCGAAATTCGCTCTGCCTGTCGAGCGGGAGCAGGCTTTACGATATCGAACGTCCGGAACAGCAGGAAACCGCCCAGCAGCCATTTCCACGTGGCGTGGGGAAGCAGAGTGAACGTCAACATCTGGCCGACAACTTCATCCACTACTACTTGGCCGGGGTCCCTCCTCCCAAAAAAATCTTCTGCTTCCCCAGCCGCCCATACACCCAGGGCAAAAAGCGCCAGTGAGGTCGCAGCCAGAGCGGCAATCGCCGCGGTGCGATGCAGGGGTAGTTTCCCCAAGCCCACTACCACGGCCACTCCCACAAGGGAACCGGCAGTTCCGGGGGCAATAGGAAAGTAGCCTGCACCCCCCGCGGTGGCAATCCAAATGGCCGGTCCCGCCAGCCGTTCAGCCACGCTCCCCCTTGGTATCCGTGATGTTTCCCTCCTTCGCGATTTCTTCCCCGGCATCAATCCGCGCCGGGACGCGATAGCGTTCCTCTAACCAGTTATCCAAATCGATCAGTTTGCATCGTTCACTGCAAAAAGGACGGAACGGATTGCCTTCCCACGCGACGCTCTGATTACAGATGGGGCAGCGCATAAGATCACGCAGCGCCGGGCTTCTGCCCGGCAAGCCGCCCTGAAGGTAGGCGCGACATCAGGGCGACGGCATTGCAGCGGCAGGCTGAATCTGCACCAGCGTGCCACCCACCGGCAGCCGGTTTGCTGGGAGAATCCTTTCGGCAAAGACTTGCGCCTCTAGGCGTGCCACCAGATCGTAATCGCCCGTTTCGGTAATCGTGGCCCAGCGAAAATCCCCCGGTTGCGGCGCCGCCCCATCGAAATCATTGATGAGGATGCAGCCGTCGATGCCGGGCGCCTGCCGTTCGCTTCGGCCCTGGTAGAGCAACTCGGTTTCTTCCGAGGGTCCTTCCACCAGCACCGGCAGTGATTTTCCCACCATCCGCCGCAGTTTGCGTTGCGAAATTTTTCGCTGGAGAGCCATGACCTGTTTCTGCCGGCGGCGGGCGGTTCGCCCCGGCACTTGATTCGGCAATTCGAAACTCCGGCTGGTTTCCTCATTGGAATAAGCGAAAACGCCCAGGTGGTCAAACTCCGCGGCTGCGACGAAATCCAGCAAGGCCTTGAAATCATTCTCGGTTTCGCCGGGAAAACCGACGATGAACGACGTCCGCAGCGCCGCACCGGGAACGGCGGCCCGGATTTTTTCCAGAAGGCGCAGAAACTGCCGGGCATTCGAACCGCGCTTCATCAGCTTCAGGACGCTCGCACTCGCGTGTTGCAGCGGAATGTCGAAATACTTTGCCACCTTGGAGGTTTCCGCCACGGCGGCAATAAGTTCTTCCGTCACCCGGTTGGGGTAGCAGTAGAGAAAGCGCAACCAGACAAGATCCGGAATCTTGCCGAGTTCGCGCAGAAGCGCCGGCAATCCGTCGCGGAGGCCCAGGTCCTCGCCGTAGCTGGTGGTGTCCTGCCCGACAATGGTAATTTCACGAACCCCCTGCTTGGCCAAATTTTCTGCCTCGCGGATTACCGAGGCAAAGCGCCGGGAACGAAAAGCGCCACGCATTTGGGGAATCACGCAGAAGGTGCAGGGGTGGTCGCAGCCCTCCGCAATCTTCAAATAGGCGGAATAGCTGGGGGTGGAGAGCACACGGGGAGTGAATTCATGGTATAGGTACGGCTCCACCGGCGCTCCCGCTGTAGACGGCTGTGGCTTTTCTGTGCAAGCCACCAACACGCGTTCCAGCTCATTGGTGCCGATAACACAATCGACTTCCGGAATCTGCTGCTGAATCTCCTTCCGGTAGCGCTCTACCAGGCACCCGGCCACCACCAGTTTCTTGGCGGAACCGAATTTCTTGTAATCGGCCATCTCCAGAATCGTGTTGATGGATTCCTGCTTGGCGGGCTCGATAAATGCGCAAGTGTTGACAATGATGACGGCTGCCTCATCGGGGCGCGGCGTAAGCTCGTACCCCTGGTGTGCCAGGATTCCCAGCATCACCTCGCTGTCCACAAGATTCTTAGGACAACCCAGACTCACCATTCCGACTTTGGGCATAAGATTTCTGCTTCGCGCTAATTCCTGAAGTGCTTGGTCACAAGAAATTTTAGCACAAGTCGGACAGACTCGGGATTAGGGATTAGGGGTCCAGGGTTCAAGTAGTTTTTCGAGTCCCGAGCTTCCAATCCCCAATCCCTAAACCCGCGCAACTTAGTCCCCGCCGTGCCGTTGCCAAGTGAGAACCAGGCCTTCTGAGGAGGCGGCGATAAAGCGGCTGTCCGGGGAAAAGGCCACGCCCAGAAGCGGTTCCTGGCTCTCTTGGAGGGTTTGCGACAAGGTCCCATCCTCGGCTGACCACACGCGTGCGGTATGGTCTTCCCCGGCGGAGACGATCCACTTTCCGTTTGGTGAGAACTCCGCCCAGTGCACAGGCCCGACATGCCCCGCGAGCGTTTGCAGGAGCTTCCAATCGCCTGCTGAGTAAATGCGCAGCTTGCCGTCTTCGCAAGCGGTCACCACTTTCTTCGCCTCCCGGGAGAAGGCCATGCTTAGAACTGTGCCCTCATGGCCGCGGAGCGCATCCACAAACTTGTGGGTTTTCAATTCCACCACCGAGGGGTCTGCGCCGGAAGTGGTCTGAATCTGCGCCAACAACAGCCAATGGCCGTCCGGAGAAATCTCGTAGAGATTGGGGATCTGGGTCAGGTCAGGGATAACGATCGCCCCGGTTTGGCTCGTCCGCGGATTCCACAGATCGAAGTGGCTTTCTTTATAGAGAACCAGGAAGCCAACCATGGGGAAGTAGCGCGCCGGACTGAAGCCGCCTTTGGAGCCCACGGCGTTCACCTTTCCTTCTACGTGGTCCCCCTCGATATCCCACACGAACGCCAACAGGGGAGTGGGAGCCGCCCCTCTGCCTTTGACATGAAAAGCCCCGTTGGCGAGCAGGAAAAGTTGATGGGGGGAGAGGAAATTGGCGGAGCGGATCTCCAGGTCCTCGATTTCAGATATATGGGGTTTCAGAACCTTTTGGACGCTGTTCGAACCCAGGTTCATTAACATCACTTTGTCGCCCGCCACCACGGCGAGCATGGAAGCATCAGGCGAGAACGCGCCGTCCGAAGAAAACTTCAAATCCAGGTGGCCTTCCACGCGCCCATGGCTGACCCACAGGGCGGCCGCCGGAGGCGACTCCACGGACTCCACTTGCGCGCACACAACGGCGGCTGGCAGGAATAGAGCGCCCACCAGGAGAAGAAATCGAAACTCGAAAATCGAATCTCGAGAATTCAAACTCAATGGGTAGCTTGCACGTTTCGAATTTCGAATTTCGTGTTTCGTCCTTCGGTCGAGGTTAAGCAAGTTCCCCCTTGGCAATGCGATTTACCAATTCGCGGTCCGCTTCCAAAAAGTTGAATTCCGAAAGCCTGGCGCGCGGCGCCCACTCGATGGCCTCAAATACCTGGTTGCGGACCTCCCCACCGTAGTTCGCGATCGCGAAGAAAACTACTTCCACGTAGCGATCAGGATAGTGGTGGCAAAGGCGAAAAAGCTCCCCGCCGACTTCCGCCTGAATCCCCAACTCTTCTGTCAGTTCTCGCACCAGCGCAGTGGGCAATTCTTCCCCGCCTTTCACCTTGCCGCCGGGGAATTCCCACTGCAAACCATAGGCGTCTGAGCGCCGCCGCTGGCAAATTAGAATGCGGTCACCCCTCCGTATGATGCCGGCGACAACCAGAATGGGTTTCTCCTCTGTCATCAAGGAATCAGATTGTAGCAGAGGAAAGGGCTTCGAGAGCATGTTCTCTGAACACGGCCGGTTGTCAGGCGTCAGCCGCTGGCTCTTGGCTAGGGAGAACATCCGCCCTAAAATGACCAATTTGCGAACAGGGGCCAGGAAATGGAGCCTCCAATTGCGCCGACTGCTTCAATTGGAGTACACTGGCCGAGGTCGAAATGGCCAGTTGTACGAGTACAGAGCTGCCTCAGTTGTCAATAGAGAAGGAATTACATATGCTGACGAGGGGCCTGACTAAAGTGGAACCTGAATACAAGCCGGAGAGTATCCTCACCAGGCTCAGCCAGCAATTGACGGCGCTGGAGAAGCGTGACTTTGAGCAATGGGTGATCGTTGTCGGCACGGGCATCCTTGTAGGAGCGGGCCTGGTGGCGATTCTCTTCCCCGGCGCCATCCTCCGCAAGGGGACGTTACATTTTGAAATCTCGGTTTCCAAGGAGCTTTTCCTGGGATTAATTGCGCTGTTGGTTCTTTTCAACACCTATATGATTACCAGCCGCCTGAAGTTGCGGCGCACGCGTGGAGAAGTCATCTCGACAGCGATTCACAGTGAACTTCTGCGCCTGCAATCCTTCAGTGATCCCCTCACGGAGGCTTACAACCGGCGCTCGCTCGACGATATGCTGAAGAAATACACCAGCCGGGCAGAGCGGCTGAAGAAGCCGCTCAGCTTCCTGATGATCGACGTCGATAGTTTCCACGAAATCAACTCCCGCTTTGGCCATACCACCGGCGATTTTGTGCTGCTGGAGGTGGCTACCATTCTCAAATCGGCGGTGCGCGGGTCCGACGCCGTGATCCGTTATGGTGGAGACGAATTTCTGATCATCCTCGCCGACGCTCCCCTGAAGGATGTCGAGGTAGTCATAGGACGTATCGAAAGATTTGTAGAGGATTGGAACCAAAGCGGTCACCTGAAAGATTTCGAAATGGCCCTCAGTGTGGGCGCCTCCCAGTGGGCCCAAGGCAAGACCTCCGAAGAAATCATGAACGAAGCCGACCAACACATGTTTGCCGCCAAAGCCCGAGCCAAAGAAAGTTCCTCCCCCGCCGCAGAATGACCCCTTTAGCTTGGTAAGAAATCTTCAACTCCCCCCATGGGGGCGAGGACGGGGACTTCAAACCGATTTGTTCCGTCAGACCACCAGCGCCGCCACGGGGACGGTGCTGCGTTCTCCGCCGATGACGACGATGCCGGAATCGGTCACGTGCCATCCGCGCGCGCGGTCGGCATCGAGATCGTAGCCGATCTGGGCGTCTTCGGGGACACGGACGTTTTTATCCAGGATGGTGCGGCGCACCTTGGCATGGCGGCCGATATCGCAGTTGTCCAGGATGACGCAGCCTTCCACGAGCGCGCCGGCGTGGACGCGGACGCCGCGTCCGAGAATGGAGTTGCGCACTATACCGCCGGAAAGAATGCATCCGCCGGATACGATGCTGTCAATGGCCTCGCCACGGCGTTGGGCCTCGTCGAAGGTGAATTTGGCGGGAGGATCGGGGTAGCTAGCGCTGCGCAGTGGCCACTGGCGATTGTAGAGGTTGAGCTCGGGCTTGACGGAGCGCAAATCCATGTTGGCTTCATAATAGGCGTCAATGGTGCCGACATCGCGCCAGTAGGGGATGGAGTCTTCGGCCTCGCCGGGGATGCGGTTGGTCTGAAAGTTGTAAGCGTAGGTGGGGGCTTTGCCGGCGAGCTTGGGCAGTATATCCTTGCCAAAATCGTGGTGACTCGCAGGGTCATTCGCGTCGGCTTGGAGCAGATACACCAGAGTGCTCTTGGAGAAAATGTAGTTGCCCATGGAGGCGTAAACCTGGCTGGGATCGCCGGGCATGGTGGGTGCATGGGCGTTCTTTTCGTGGAAGGCCATGATGCGCCCTTCCTCATTGGCTTCAATGACGCCGAATTCCGCGGCATGCTTACGCGGTACGGGGATGGCGGCGACGGTCACTTCCGCGTGCCGGGCCATGTGGAAGTCGATCATGCTGGCGATGTTCATGCGGTAGATGTGATCCCCGCCGAAAATAGCTACCACGTGGGGGTCGGACTGCTGGATGAGGTTGAGGTTCTGCAAAATGGCGTCGGCAGTACCCTGATACCAGGTTTCGTCCTCCGAACGCATCTGTGCCGGCACGGGGATGATGAAGTGGCTCTTCAGCAGTCCGCTGAACTGCCATCCCTCACTCAGATGCTGGAGCAGCGACTGGCTGCGAAATTGCGTAAGCACGTAAACCGAGTTGATTCCGGAGTTGATGAAATTGCTGAGGACGAAATCGATGATCCGGTATTTGCCTCCGAAGGGAACCGCCGGCTTGGCGCGTTCCCGGGTGAGCGGAAGCAGCCGGGTTCCTTTTCCACCGGCCAGCACAATACCCAACACCCGGACATGCAAGGGCGCTTCCCCAGCAGCAGGTTCATGAGAGGCGATCTTCTTGTTCGACATGGAGTGCTCCTGAGAAGCGGGTGCTCAATGATTTTAGCAAAGCCTGACTTACCGAGGCCATTCCAATTGTCATCTCTGAACCCAGGGTTTATTACCAGGATTGGAGAAGCGTGACCTCATGGGCGAAAAGGCGACTTGTCTTCAAGTGGCAATGGGCGATGAGGAACCGGAGCAATAAATCTGCCAAGGACTCGGCGATCCGGACGGAATGACCGGTCAGCTTGCCATGTCACCAAGCGGTCGGGTAGAAGGAAGCTGGTAGCCGCGGTCAGTGCCTTCTTGACCGCGGGTTCTTCTCCCGAACAACGTGAACCTGCGGCGCGGAGCATGTGCATTGAATTGGGGATGCACGCGTGAGAAGAGGCCAAAGTCAGAAATTTACTGACTTTGGCCACCATTTCTGCATTCCGGATCTACCCTGCGGAACGCCGGATAGGACAACCCCTACCCCTACATCGCGTGATTGCATTCACCCCTTCGAACGGCGCCTGAGGTTGTGTGACACGGAGGCGGTCACGGACAATTCGCCTTGGGAACTAACCCTGGGTTCGTCATCGAGGGAAAAGCCGACCGCCGCGAAAGCACTGACTGGGGCTGCGGTTTTACAACGACCAGACCTGGTGCTATCTTATCTATTGGGAATAGTTAAGAGATAGGATACGATGCACCAAGAGGATAAGATTGGAGGCGCGCCGATGAAAACCGTGACCATCTCCCTCCCCGAGTCGCTTAAGGGCTTTGTGGAGCGCCAGATTGCCACGAAGGATTACGGCAACGTCAGCGAGTACTTCCGCACCCTGTTGCGCGAAGCTCGGGCCAGGGAGGAGGATGCCAGGCTGGAAGCGTTGCTGGTCGAAGGCTTGACATCCGGCGAAGAAATTCCGCTGACCAAAGAGTTCTGGAGGGAACTTAAGAGCGAGGCCGCCGGGATTGCACGCAAACACCGCGCGCGGAAAAAGCTTTGAAACCGATTATCCTCCCCGCGGCGCGGGATGACATCCTGCGCCAGTTCCGCTACTACCTGGTGGAGCAGGAGAAGCCGGAGGTGGCCGAACGCTTCCTAAGCGCCGTCCGGAGAACGATGGAGGGGATCATCCGGACGCCGCAGGGCGGCGGGCCCAAGCGTCTTTCCCGAGAAGCCCTCCGTGGCCTGCGACCCTGGCCCGTCAAGGGATTTGAGGATGTGCGCGTCTATTACCTGGTTCACGAGGCCGGGGTTCGGATGGTTAGGGTACTGCACGGAAAGCGCGACATCAATAACATCCTCGAAAAAGAAAGCGATGACACGCCGCAGTGAGCGCCGCGTGAGAAGAGCCGCAGAGCCTGAAAAAAGGGCTCTGCGCAAGCCCGCCGATGGCTACTCGCCTAAAGGCGTGCTACACTTTAATGACGGACGCTGGAGGGAGATTGAAATCATGCCGAGCCTTTTGATCCATAGGGCCAGTGAGCTTAGAACCGAGACTCGCGCCGCTCTGGAAGCGGAGTTGGGACGCACCCTTCTAGACGATGAGGAAGTAAGTATCATGGCATTTGTCCCCCACGCCGCCCCCACGAGAGAAGCTCGCATGGAAGCCGGGCGTAATTTGCAGGACCACTTCTATCGGATTGACCAAAAACTAAAGGGCGCATCTCCGGAAGAAACGGAAGAGGCCCTCGACGAGGCCATTCGCAACGTGCGTCCCGGATATCGTGAACGCGAGTGAGAACTGTTTTCGACACCAATATCCTTGCCCGCGCCCACCAATTTGCCCACGGCCCTGCCCGCCGGGGATTACTCTTCGTGGCCACCGGCTCTGATGTCCTCATCCTGTCACAGTACTTGCTGCAAGAACTGCGTCGGATTCTGGCCTACCCAAGGGTGCTGAAAAGTTCTGGCCTGACGGCCCTGGATATTTCCGAGTATTTGGATTATCTGGCGCGCGTCTCCACCCTCGTCCATCCCCTGCCCGTGCCGGAGAAGTTGCTGAGAGATCCAGCGGACGAACCCGTGCTCGGCACCGCCCTGGCAGGTAACGCTGACGTCATCTGTACCCGAGATGCGGATTTCTTCACGTAAGAAGTGCGAGCTTTCAGCGCAACGCGTGGGATTCAAATACTGTCCGATCTGGAATTGCTGCGCGCGCTCAAACTCTAGCGTTGAGGCAATCCTGTCGAAGCGATTGGCGCGGGAAGCGCCGCAGAGCTTGAAATGCGGCACTGCGCCAGGCCGGGTAGCGGGTAGCCGCGGTTAGCGCCTTCCTGACCGCAGGTTCTTCCTGGCAAAAATGTGAACGTCCGGCGAGGATCCCGCACATCGAATCGAGGATGCACGGGTGCGAAAAGCGAGCGTAGCGCCCCCGATTTTGGGGTTTGCGGTTCTTACCGCGGTTCACGGGTCCGCATGCGCAGATAGCGCCCGTCGCTGCGATGAGTTGTTCTCTCCGGGGGAAGAGCCGCAGACTGTAGAGGCGGAGGTCCGCTACGCTTGCTTCGCGGCGAACGACGAATCTGTAGCGCGGTCATGCTTCCCAATGTCCGCGGCTTTTGATCCGGCATCGCGCATTCGCGTTTCATATTCGCGCATGGACGTCGAGCGGAAGCGGGACGCGATCGATGCGCAGTCCGCACTGGCGTTCCTGTTCCTCCCCACTTACTCCTGCGAATTCCCGCCTGCTGGACCACTTCCAGTCTTCGGGCCTCTTCACCAATCCCCGGCGCACCGGGTTCAGATGAATGTATTCGACCTTTTCCTGATATTCCTTCACCGTAACGAACAAGAAGCGCTCGTAGAGAAACGGACGGCGCAAACGCGACATGGCGATAATCTACGCGCCCTCGCGGGCGCCCGCAAGGCGAAATGCCGCGGACATTGGGAAGCATGACCGCGCTACTTGCTCGCTCGATCGCGTCACACTCGGATCCACTCCCGATCGGGAGCACACCTCCAGAGGAGGTTTGCATATCAAACGCCGATGCTGCAGCGCGCATCCTCCGCCCGACCTATTGGTTGTTCTTCGTATATGGAATCCGCAAGTACGACTTTGAGGAAGGGGGCGAGTGGCTTCGGTCGCTGATAGAAAAGCAATGGTACGGGCTTATTGAACCAGCCAAGGAGTTGGTTGGCAAACAATACGCCGCAACGCTGGCGCTCCTTGCAAGCAGAGAAGGCATTTAGCACCATCGCAAGCGGTGAAAAGCGATGAAGTCGACCTCTTTGCCGTGGCCATGTGGCGCTAGCCGTGCGTCAGCGGTTTCTGATCTTTGCACGCGCTCGCTCGACCGAAATTGCGCGCATGACCTTACCCATTAGAGTAAACGGTTTAATCTTCGACTCCGTCTGATCAATCGAACCCGCCATATACAGGTCGTAATCCGCGGAATAATAAAGAAAAGATCCTGTCGAGCCTGAATGGCCCCACAAAGGCGGGATTTGGCTTAGCGTACTGAGGGGCCAAGGTAGTTTGAAGTACATGGTTCCATATCCGTACTGAAGCGGGAATTGCAGCCTGCGCCAATCGTGCATGAGCTTCAGAGAAGCTGGCCGGATGATTTTCCCCTCGTTGAGAGCCTTCAGGAAGATGTTCATTTCTTTAGCAGTGGAGACAATCCCGCCCTCCGCCCAATACGCCCCGTTGGAGCGAATCCTGGTGATGCTGTTGTCCGCGTGGAAGACGTCCGCCGGGGAGGGCAGCGGGGCAATCGGGGATCTCCAATACCCGATCAACCAGGTATGATCGAGGCCCAATGGACCGAAAAGAAACTCTTCGTAGACGACCTGAAGCGGCTTGCCGGTTACTGCCTCGATCACCTTGCCTAACAACTGAAAATTCGTATCCGAATACGATGCCCCTTTGCCGGGTGGAAAATTGGGCCTGAGGTCGTCTCGTGCTCGTGCGATGGTTTCGTCAACAGTCCAGGAGCGGTCCGGCCTTTCAAGAAACCGGTCGAACAGGTTCTTCCCGTCTCCGGCTCTCTCGGTGTAGTAATCGGCGATGCCTGAACTATGGGACAGTAATTCCCGAATGGTGATCTCGGCGGAATAGTCCTTGCCGTTGTAGACGTGAATGCCATGGATCAGTCCAGCCGGAAGGTACTTCGCCATGGGATCGTCCAGCGAAAGAGCTCCCTTTTCCATCAACAGCATCACGGTCGTCGCGGTATACAGCTTGGTGACGCTGGCAATGTAAATCGGGGTGTCTCTGGTCATCGGCACCTGACCGTTTGCGTGGGCGATTCCCGCCGCGCCCGCCCACACCAGAGAGGCATCACCCGCCATCACCGACAGGACGCAATTCTTGACGGACCGGTCTTTCTGCACCAATTCTGAAAGGATGCGCTGCAGTTCCTGATTCAGATCGGTGAACGGAGGGGGTGCGAGCGCGCATCGGACTACTAGCCACGCTACGGCCCCGACCACTTGAATCAGACCCCATGCAAGCGTTCTGCGCTTCATTGTGGGCATGACTCTTTCCGTCCCCGGCTTGCGAAGGCAATCATAACTTCAAATGATGCCTCAGTGTCACTTGGCCGTTCCCTTTCTGAGAGGTCATGCAGTCTGTTCCGTAAGTTACATGGGCGTATTTGTCGCAAACCCGCCCTTGTGACTTTGAGCTTGGCGGCGACACGCCTAAAGCACGGGAATCCAATCGTCAGACTTTTTTCACGGCAGTCACCCACCAGTTGTGAGGAAAATTGGGAGTCTTAGTCGGAAATACAGGGAGTTTCCAGCGTCCGTGGTTGGCTTCAGGCTGACCGGCCTGCGTCAGTGCGGCTGTCCAGCCGCGCGAAGAGAGGAATGACTCGGGGTCGTCCATGGTTCCGATAAAGGGAGATCCCGATTGCGCTTGCATTTCCACCCACGCCTTTGTGTAGGGCGAAGTCAGTATTGCGCTGTTCATGACGTCGAAGCCCAAGCGCGTCCCGGGCGCGGATAGCAGCGTGACCGAATCGATAATCTCCGTCGCCGTTTCGTTTGAGAGGTAGAACAGAAAGCCTTCCAGCAGAAAGCACGAAGGCCGGGCTGGGTCTAACCCAGTTTCCACGAGGGCTTCTTTCCAGCTTCCCGTGAGGTCCTTTCGAATGATCCGGCGTTCGCAGACAGCCGTTGCGCCAAGCGACTGCAGGACAGTCTCTTTGTAATCCATAACCGATGGCTGATCCATCTCGAAAACGCAAACCCCGGCTGGCCATTTGAGCCGGAACGCGCGTGTGTCGAATCCGGCGGCGAGGAATACAACTTGGCGGATTTTATCAAGGCTAGAGGTTTGTTCCAGGAAATCATCAAAGTAGCGGGTGCGCAGTACCATGGTGATTGTGCTGTCTTCGGGACGCTGTGCTATCCAGGACGCCCCCTGCTCGCCCGCCAGCGCTTCCGCCCATGGATCGTGGAATAAACGATCCTTCCGACGGCTCTCCCTGGCGCGTGCCGCAGCGGTCCAGCAAGCAGTTGCTGCCAACGTTGAGTTTGAGCCTTCGCATTCGGCCATTGCAACTACCTCCAGGATCTGAAATGGCCCTCATTATATTTGACGAGGTCACCCGATGGCGATCCTGTCAGAGCGCGAAGCGAGGAATCAAGATTTCTATTCGCCAAGGTACTTACGGGTGGATACCTAACTTCCAGCACCCCGACCATTCGTTCTTGGGTTACCACGATGCCATCTATGGGACGTGGAAAGTAGCAAGCCAAGTGGACGGCCTATGCGGAGAAT
>Ga0335085_10004376_pt1 | contig 23524 bp, 20 predicted proteins | sample Lox_Sample_45_FD_206712 | JGI IMG/M metagenome (GOLD analysis project Ga0335085, IMG submission 206712) | Soil microbial communities from Loxahatchee National Wildlife Refuge, Florida, United States - Lox_Sample_4.5 | ecosystem: Environmental > Terrestrial > Soil > Wetlands | place: USA...
AGGGTGTGCGATGGACGATCCAGTGGTTGAAGGATTCGTTGAGTTGCGTGAGGTCGCGGGCGAGTTTTGCAGCTTGCCGACGGGACGCCGGCGGTCCCAGGGACGCGGAGCGACGCGCGCTCCCTTGGTCGAAGACAGATGCTGCGATGCCGGCGCGTTTGAGGATTTTGAGGGCTTTGCCGGCGTGGCGGGGGTTGGGGTCGATGGCACCGATGACGACGCGTTTGATTTTGGCGGCGGCGATGGCGTCGGTGCAGGGGGGGGTGCGGCCGCGGGTGGAGCAGGGTTCGAGAGTGACGCAGAGGGTTGCGCCTTGGGGATTGTGTCCGTGGCGGGCGGCGTCTTGCAGGGCTTCCATTTCGGCGTGGGGCAGGCCGGCGCGATGGTGCCAGCCTTTGCCGATGATTCTTCCGCCTTTTACCAGCACGGCGCCAACCATGGGGTTGGGCGAGGTTTGACCGTGGCCGCGGCGGGCGAGGCGAAGGGCGAGTTGCAGGAATTGGGCGTCGGACATGCGGGGGCATGATAGCGGGGAGCTTGGTGGGCGGAAACATCGAACATCCGACGTTGAACATCCAATGAGGTTATGGCGCGTTTTTGACTCTTGGGAGGGAGCGTGACCGTATTTGTAAACTGCTTTTGGGTAGTGGGTTGGGTTGTTTTCGGGTGTGGCGGCAGGATTGGACGTGTCCTACCGTGGGGTGAACGCCCTATTAAAAGATGGCGCTTAATGCTCCACTTTGTGGGCGCTATCTGAACCACGCGATATGATCCGAAAGAAAGCTATTACGAAAAACCGTACCTTGCCGAAGTCCCGGACCGGCATCAAAGGCCTTGATGAAATTACTGATGGAGGATTGCCGAAGGGCCGTCCGACGCTCGTTTGTGGCGGGGCCGGCTGCGGCAAGAGCATGCTGGGAGTGGAATTTCTCGTGCGCGGCGCGACGGAGTTCAATGAGCCGGGTGTGTTGATGACTTTTGAAGAGACGCCGGAGGATGTCATCAAAAACGCGCGTTCGCTGGGTTTTGATATTGATGACCTGGTTGCGAAGAAGAAACTTTTTTTGGATTTCGTGCGCGTGGAGCGGAGTGAGATCCAGGAGACGGGCGAGTACGATCTGGAAGGAATTTTTGTCCGGCTGAATTATGCGATTGAACACACGGGCGCCAAACGAGTGGTGCTGGACACGATTGAGAGCCTGTTTGTGGGATTGACCAATATTTCAATTCTGCGCGCGGAACTGCGGCGGCTTTTCAATTGGCTGAAGGAAAAGGGCGTGACGGCAATCATCACGGGTGAGAAAGGCGACGGCACACTGACGCGCAACGGGCTGGAGGAGTATGTTTCGGATTGCGTCATCATGCTCGATCACCGGGTGATTGATCAGGTGTCGACGCGGCGGTTGCGGGTGGTGAAATACCGCGGGTCGACGCATGGCACGAATGAGTATCCGTTTCTTATCAACGAGCAAGGTTTCAGTGTGCTGCCGATTTCGTCGCTGGGGCTGTCGCATGATGTTTCGAGCGAACGGATTCCCACGGGCATTGAGCGTCTCGACGTGATGCTGGGCGGGAAAGGATATTATCGCGGGAGCAGTGTTTTGATTTCGGGGACGGCGGGCACGGGCAAATCGAGCATGGCGTCCTATTTCGTGGATGCGGCTTCGCGGCGGAATGAGAAGAGCCTTTATTTTGCGTTTGAGGAATCACCGCAACAGATTATGCGCAACATGCGTTCCATCGGTCTCAATCTTGAGCCGTGGGTGAAAAAAGGGCTGTTGCAATACCATTCTTCACGGCCGACGCTGTATGGGTTGGAGACGCACCTGGCGGTGATGCACAAGCAGATACAGGAATTCCAGCCTCGGGCCGTGGTGATTGATCCGATCAGCAATCTAGTGAGTACAGGGTCCTCCACGGAAGTGGGGTCGATGCTGCTGCGATTGGTGGACTTTTTGAAGAGCGAGGGCATTACGGCTTTGTTTACGTCGTTGACTGCGATGGACTCCAACTCGCTGGAGCAAACCGATGTAGGGATTTCTTCGGTGATGGACACGTGGCTTTTGCTGCGCGACATCGAGTTGGGTGGGGAGCGCAACCGCGGTTTGTATGTTTTGAAATCGCGCGGCATGGCGCACTCGAACCAGATAAGGGAATTTTTGCTGACGAATGACGGAATCGATTTACGGGATGTGTATGTGGGACCGGAGGGCGTGTTGACCGGTTCGATGCGGTTGGCGCAAGAGGCGCGCGAGAAGGCGGACAAGCTGGCGCGCCAGCTGGATGTGGAAGCGAAGCGGCGGACGTTGGAGCGGAAACGTCAGGCAATTGAGGCGCAAATCGCGGCGTTGCGAGCGGAATTCGAGGGCGCGGAGGTGGAGCTTAGCAAAGAGTTGAAGGAGGGTGCAGCACGCGCCAAGCAATTTGAGATCGACGAAGAAGACATGGCGCGCAGCCGCCAGGCGGACGCGGGCCGCAGCCGCCCGATGGATATGGGGCGAGTCCGTCAAACCGATAAAGCGGTGGCTCGCCGCAATGGCGAGTCGTCACCTGAGCTATGAAAGCAAAAAACAAACGGGCCAATTCGAAAGCGCGCAGGCGCGGCGCGCGGGAAGCGGTCGATCCAGACTCGCACTATGATTTGCGGCTGTACGTTGCCGGGCAAACGCCCAAATCGCTGGCGGCCTTTGCGAATTTGAAAAAGCTTTGTGAAGTTCATCTGACGGGCAAATACAGAATCGAAGTGATTGATTTGATGTCGAAGCCGCAACGGGCGAGAGAGGACCAGATAATTGCCATTCCCACTCTTGTGCGCCGATTGCCGCAGCCGATTAAGAAAATCATTGGAGACTTGTGCGATACGCACAAGACGCTAACAGGGCTTGATTTGGAAACAAGGAGGGACGGCACGAATGATTAAGCGTCGCGCTATTCAAAAGGCCGACGCAGCGGAATCTTTTGAGAAAGCCACGAAGCGAAAGCCGCAGGCGCATTTCTTCAGGCTTTATGTGGCGGGCAGTTCGCAGCGTTCACTTCGGGCGGTGAAGAAGATCAAGGAGATTTGCGAGAGGGAACTGGCGGGTCATTATACTCTTGAAATCATTGATCTGTATCAGCAGCCCGCGCGGGCGATTGCGGACCAGATTGTGGCGGCGCCGACGCTGGTGCGGCGTCAGCCGGAGCCTATCCGCCTGGTGGGAGATTTGTCGGATGACGAAAAGGTATTGTCACTCTTCAATTGCCGAAAAACAAAAGATGCATGATCCAAGATTCGCTTGAAGGAGCCGCTGAAAGGTTTGTTTCCGGAATAAACTCTGACCAGGGGCATGGCCCGGGGAATGAGGCGAGCGAGATTGAGTTGCTGAGGGAGGAATTGCGCGAGGCGCAGGAGACTTTGGAGGCGATTCGGTCGGGAGCGGCTGACGCGCTGGTGGTTTCGCGCGACGGCAAGGAGATGGTTTACACGCTTGAGAACGCGGACAAGCCGTTCCGGGTTTTTCTGGAGGAGATGCGCGAGGGCGCGGTGACGGTGGACCGGGGAGGGCTGATTGTGTATGCCAACCGGCGTTTTGCCGACATGGTGGGCACGCCGCTCGAATCGGTGATGGGTTCACAGTTCGACGATCATGCCTGCACGGCCGACCAGGCGGCGGTGAAGAAATTTATTCGCAACGAAAACGGGCACGCGGAGAAGATCGAGGTTTCGCTTCGCGCGGGGCAACAGCAATTGGTGCCGGTGTTTTTGACGGCGAGCCCGTTCCAGATTGACGAGACGAACGGCGGGAAATTTTTGTGCATTGTGGTGACGGACCTGACGCCGCAGCGGAAGGTGGAAGCGGCGGCGGCGGTGGATCGCGAATGGAAAAACCGTTACGAGGCGGTGGTGCGCGCGAGCGGGCAGTTGCTTTACGATTGGAATCTCAAGACGAACGAAGTGATTTTTGGCGGTGATGCCGAGCGCATCCTGGGTTACGCGCTACCCGAGTTGAGCGGCGGGCTGGCGCAGTGGGAGAAGCTGGTGCACGCGGAGGACCGGGCGGCGTTCCGCGCCGAGTGCGCGGAGGTGCTGGCGACGCAGAAACCGTTCAACCTGGAGTACCGCGTGCGTCATCGCGATGGGAGCTGGCGGCATTTCCAGGACAACGGGCATCCGCTGATCAATGCGCAGGGAAAGATTTCGAGCATTGTGGGTTTTCGCACGGACGTGACGGCGCGGAAGCGCGATGAGGAGAAAATCCGCCAGATGAACAGTGATTTGGAGAGGCGCGTATCGGAGCGGACGGCGGAGTTGCAATTTGCGAACCGGGAAATGGAGGCGTTTTGTTATTCGATTTCGCACGATTTGCGGGCGCCGTTGCGGAGCATCCGCGGTTACAGCGAGATTATTTTGCAGGATTACGGCCCGAAGCTGGACGTGCGCGGGGAGGAATATCTGAAGCGGGCGTGCGAATCGTCGGCGCACATGAACCAGTTGCTGGATGATTTGCTGCGGCTGTCGGTGATCAGCCGCGGGGAGTTGCAGCGTGAAAAGACGGACCTGAATGTGCTGGCCGCGCGGGTTGTGCTCGAGCTGAAGGCTGCCGAGCCGGAGCGGAGGGTGAATTTCAAACTGCAAGACAACCTGGTTGTGCGCGGGGACGCGCGGCTGCTGGAAATTGCGCTGGCGAATCTCATCGGCAATGCGTGGAAGTTCACGGGCAGGAAGGCGGAGGCGTTCATTGAATTTGGTTCGACGCAGGCGGATGGTGAGCGGGTTTTCTTTGTGCGCGACGATGGTGATGGTTTTGAGATGGAATGGAAGCATCGCCTGTTCGGGGTGTTTGAACGATTGCATTCCGCGAATGATTTTCCGGGGACGGGAATTGGGCTGGCGATCGTGCAGCGCATCATCCAGCGGCACGGCGGGCGCGTGTGGGCGGAGGGCAGGCGCAATCGGGGCGCGACTTTTTATTTTACGCTGAGCGAATAACCGTCGCCTGATGGTAGCGTTTCTTGCGGGCGGCCTGTCTGCAAATCCTTTGCTTCCTGAGTTGAAATATATAGAGACAGGCGGGACGCCTGTCCTACGTATTTTTTATTCCTCGAAGAGGGCGTGGGCGAATTGTTTGGGGTCGAATGGCTGGAGGTCGTCCGGATGTTCGCCGAGGCCGATGAATTTGATGGGGAGGCCGAGTTCTTTCTGGATGGCGACGACCATGCCGCCTTTGCTGGTGCCGTCGAGTTTGGTGACGACGAGGCCGGTGAGAGGGACGGCTTTGTTGAATTCGCGCGCCTGGTTGAGGGCGTTCATGCCGGTGGTGGCGTCGAGCACGAGCAGCACTTCGTGCGGCGCGCCGGGAAGCTGCTTGCCGATGACGCGATGGAGTTTTTGCAATTCCTGCATGAGGTTGTGCTTGGTGTGCAGGCGGCCGGCGGTGTCGATGAACAAATAGTTCGCGTTGCGCGCGCGGGCGGCGGTGATGGCGTCATGCGCGATGGCGGCGGCATCCGCGCCGTAAGCGCCGGCGACGACTTCGACTTTCAGGCGCTGGCCCCAGAGTTTGATTTGTTCGATGGCGGCGGCGCGGAAGGTATCGCAGGCGGCGAGGAGGGCGGTTTTGTTTTGGGATTGGATGAAATGGGCGAGCTTGGCGGAGGTGGTGGTTTTGCCGGTGCCGTTGACGCCGACGATGGAGACGACGGTGAGGCCGCCGGGCGCGGTGATCAGATCGGATTTGTTGGAGGCGAGGCTGTTTTCGACTTCCCGGCTCGCGATGGAAAAAACGTCGAGGCCGGCGCCGCCCTGGGTTTCATAGGCTTTTTTGACGGCGGTGACGATTTGCGAGGTCATGGCCATGCCGAGGTCGGCGGCGATGAGCGCGGCTTCCAATTCCTCAAGGGTGCCGGCCTCAAGTTTGGGCGAACGCGTGACGATGCGTTTGATTTCGTGCGTCAGCTTGCTGTGCGTTTTTTGCAGGCCGGCTTTGAACTTGTCGAATAAGCCCATCGGGATTTGCGATTTACGAGGATGAAGAGAGCCCGGGATCAGGGTGTGTGGCGGACGCTGCGGGCGGCTTCCTTGAGTTTTTCCACGTGTTGATACGGAAGTCTGACGGTGCCGATGAGGGGTTTGCCTTTGCTCATGCCGTGGCAATCGGAGCCTCCGGTGACGAGGAGGTTAAATTTATCGGCGATTTCCAAATAGTGTTCCGAGATGGCGGTTGAGTGTTTGGTGTGAAAACATTCGATGCCGTCGAGTCCGGCGGCGACGAGGTCGGGAATGACTTCATCGCTGCGGTTCAATCCGGGATGGGCCATGACGGCGAGGCCGTTGGCGCCGTGGATCAAATCGATGGCGACCTGGGCCGAAATTTTGGCCTTGGGCACGAAGGCGGGGCGATGTTTTTTGAGAAAACGTTCGAAGGCTTCATCGAGCGAGGCGCACAGGCCGGCTTTGACGAGCGCGCGGGCGACGTGCGGCCGGCCGGGGGAACGGCAGTTGGCGAGCGCGAAGACGTCATCGACTTTGAGCGGGACGTTCAGTTCGTTGAGGCGGGCGACCATTTCGTGGATGCGGTTCTGGCGCACGGCCTGGAATTTGGCGATTTCCGCGAGGAGCTTTTCGTTTTTTGTGTCGAGGAAGTAGCCCAGGATGTGGATTTCGTTTTCGTTTTGCTCGCCGGTCAATTCGGCGCCGGGAATGAATTCAATGTCGAGCGCTTTGCAGGCGGCGGCGGCGCGTTCGCATCCCTCGACGGTGTCGTGGTCGGTGAGGGCGATGGCGGCGAGCTTGTGCCTGGCGGCTTGCGACACCAGTTCTTCCGGCGTGTAGGTGCCGTCGGAAAAATTCGTGTGAAGATGGAGGTCGGCGAACATGTTTTACTCCAAGTTCCAGGTTCCAGGTTCCAAGTTCCAAAATCCGAAATCCGAAATCCGAAATCCGAAAGGGGGACGGGATTCGGGTGTTGCTGTGCTCAGCGCGTTCGACTCAAGGCTGTGGACTATGAATTGTGGGCTCATTTGACAATCCTTGCCGGGCGCATCAGCTCGCCTTTCACTTTGTCGAGGATGCCGTTGACGAATTTGCCGCTGTCCTGGGTGGAAAATTTTTTGGCGATGTCCACGGCTTCATTGATGCTCACGACGGGTGGAATATCGTCGCGATGCAGCATCTCGTAAATGGCGAGGCGGAGGATGTTGCGATCGACGGCGGCGATGCGGTGGAGTTCCCAATTTTTGGCGTGCTTTTTGATGATTTCGTCGGCCTCGCCGCGATATTGGAGGGCGCCGCGGATGAGGGGTTCGGCGAAGAGGCGCATGGCGGCTTCATCGGCGGTGGGGGCGGGGAGTTCGGGTTCCTGGCCCCAGGTGGCGGCGCCTTTTTCCTCGGCAATGGCGGCGGCGCGTTGAGAGTTCCAGAATTGTTCCAGCGCCTCATCCAGCTTTTCAGGTGGATTGAGGTCGTGCTGAAACAGGAACTGCACCGCGCGTTCGCGGGCTTCACGTCGCTTGCCCATACCACAACAACATGCCGTAGAAATCGTTATTGCGGAAGTTTAATTTCCGGAGGGCAAAGTCCAAGGTCCCCAGTGTTTTGTGGAAAAGATCTGAATTGTGACCTTTGCGGTTGTTTGAACCTTTTTCGTCATTCGCCTTCGAGGCGGGGCGAATGACGAAAAAGTGGTTTCAATTGAGGGCTACCCAGGGTAGTCCCGCTGCGCGGGCCAACCCCGGGCTGAGTGATGGAACCCCGATTGGGGTTCTCGGGACACTTTACTTCTTGCGGCGATGGATCATTCCGAGCAGGGCCGCGCCCATGCCGAATAATGCGAGTGAAGAGGGCTCCGGCACGACTCCGGGAGAACCGATTTCAGCGCCGTTGTCCGAGGTGAAGGCGCCGTCAATTCCGACCTGGCTGATTTGGCTGATCGCGGTGTTATTCAGGCCGGCCGCATTGTCGAAGGTGTGCCCTGCCGTTGAAGCTCCGAAGGTGACGCCGGCCATCGGATTACCGCTGCCATCGAAGAGATTCACGGCGTCGGCAGTTGAACTGAGCCCAACTCCGGAACCGCCGTAAAAAACAAGATTCAAACTGGAGGGCACGCTCGCGCCAAACCACGCCGTTGTAAAGTTGGCGGCGAGCGTAGTGTCGCTGGCGGCGCTGGTGTCTTCCAGAAAAACCGCGGTTTGTCCGGATGACAGAGACAGGGTGCTGTTCAGGCCAGACAAGGTCGCGGTATGCAGGGCTACAGCGAGAGAAAAGTTGTCCGAATTGTCGTCCATTTTCCAAGTGCTGAGATCGACAGTCGAGGAACCGATGTTCTGAACCTCAAACCAGTCTGCGGCATAGGAGGCGGCGCTTCCGCCCGCATCGACTTCGGTGATAACAACCTGTGCCTGGGCACTGAGGGCTCCCGCAGCGAACAGCGCTGCCAGAGCGGTAATTTGTTTTCTGGCTTTCATTATCGTCTATTTGAATGTTTAGAGAACCTGCCTACGGGTGTGCATCGCAACACAGGCGTGCATTAGCTGTCAACTGAATTGGTAAACGGTTGGTTACAATCAGGTTAATTTTTTAGCGCGGGCCATGTTCGAGAGTCGTGCAAATTCGAGGAGGAGGAGGACGGGAATGAAGGGGGATATTTAGGGAAATTGTGTGGGGCGCGTCCAAAGATCAAAGTTTTGAGACGGCAGGATTGGTCCGTAGTTTGCCAAATTGTGACAAGCCTGGGAGTAATTCCTCTTTGACAGTGGTGGCGTCCGTTGGCAAGTTTTCGGCTTCAATTTTACGGGTTTGCGAGGGTGAACACTGAACTTGAATCTGAATCGGAAATTTATGGCTGAATTAGTTGGAAATCTTTTGGTTGGACAGTCGGGCGGACCGACGGCGGTGATCAATGCGAGCCTGGCCGGTGTGCTACAGGAAGCCGGGAAGCATGAATGCATCGAGGAAATTTACGGCGGTCTCAACGGCATTTTGGGCATTCTCAATGAGGAGCTGATCGATATCAACGAGCAGAAGGCGAAGACGATTGACGGATTGCGTTACACGCCGGCGGCGGCGCTCGGGACGTGCCGTTACAAGATTGATTTCAAGAAAAAGCCGGAGAAGGCCGCGCAGGACATGGACCGGTTGTTCGAGGTCTTCAAGGCGCACAACATCCGCTATTTCTTTTATATCGGTGGCAATGATTCGCAGGACACCTCGCACAAGATTCATCTGGAAGCGGTGAAGCGTGGCTGGGACATGCGCGTGATCGGCGTGCCGAAGACGATTGACAACGATTTGCCGCACACGGACAGCTGCCCGGGCTACGGTTCGGTGATCAAATACAACGCGGCGACGGTGATGGAGATCGGCTGCGACGTGGCCAGCATGGCGACGGATGACGGCTCGTGCTGCATCGTGGAAGTGATGGGGCGCGCGGCGGGGTGGATTGCGGCGGGGACGATCGTGGCGAAACGCGACGCGGGCGATGCGCCGCATATTATTTTGCTGCCGGAACTGGCGTTCAACGAGGAGAAATTTCTCGCGAAGGTGAAACAGGTGGTTGACGAGCATCATTATTGCGTGGTGGTTGTGGGCGAGGGTTTGAAGAATGAGGCGGGCGAGGAAATCGGCGCGGACAAGACGAAGCTGGATGCGTTCGGGCACCCGGTGCTGTCCGGCGCGGCGGATGCGCTGGCGGAAATCGTGCAGGGCAAGCTCGATTTGAAGACGCGCACGGTGAAGCTCGGTTACGCGCAACGCGCGGCGGAGCATTTCGCGAGCGCGACGGATTCGAACAATGCTTACGCGTGCGGGGTGGCGGGCGTGAAAGCGGCGGTGGAGGGGAAGAGCGGGTTCATGGTGAAGATTGTGCGCAATTCGAACAATGGTTCCATCAAGTGGGAAACGGGCCTGCAGGATTTGGGCGACATCGCGAACGTGGAACATTTCATTCCGCGCGATTGGGTTTCGGAAGACGGGTTTTTGCCGAATGAGAAGTTCGTGGCTTATGCGCGGCCGCTGGTGGAAGGGGAAGTGAAGTTCCCGATCGAGGGCGGTTTGCCGAAGTTTGTGACGTTTGACAAGACGCGGGTGGACAAGGTGCTGCCGGCGCGGGGGTGATTTTGATTTAAAGCTGATTAAGCAATTGTTCCGCCTTGGGGACGCCGTAGCACGGGCGTCCCTTCTATTTTACGGAGACACCAGGCGGTAGAACATTGCGGGGTTGGTGCTCGTGACCTTAACACCGAAGACGGGCACACCGTCGGTGACGTTGACCCAATTGCCGGAAGCGATGTTAGTGGTGCTTTGCAGGGAATATGTGCCGGCCCATTTTGGCCAGACCAGGATGGTTTGGTTGCTGGTGGTTTGACTGATGTCCGGAGTGATGGTCAGCGGAGGATTGATGAGCGCGGCGAAGATGGTGCCGGAGCCGGAAGCGCCGCCGTTGCCGCGGGAGGTGGTTCCGTAAAAGACGCCGCTGTCGCTCTGGGACTGGCTTTTTACCAAGCCGGTGATGGGCTGCGAACCGGTTGGCGATGAGTTTGTGAAGTAGTAAAGGGGGAGGTAATTGCTGCCATCGAGACCAATCCGGAAAATGACTCCAAAGGAGCTGCTGCCTCCCAGATAGGTTGTTCCGTAAAGGATATTTTTCGAACCCTCCACGAGGCCCGAAAGAATGGCGGCCCCGTCGTTTGGCGGGGCGTTAAAGGTGTGGAGGACCTGAAAAGTGTTTCCGCTGGTGTCGATTTTGAAAATGGTTCCTCCCGAGCCATCGGGTCCGCTTGGGCCGGAATCCGAGGTGGTGCCGTAGAGAGCGCCGTCGCTTCCCTGAATCAGGCCGCCAATGGGATTTGCGCCATCTCCGAGCGCGAAAGCATGCAGGATTTTGAAACCTGTGCTGTTGGTTTGAATCGTGAAAATTGTGCCATAACCGTTTGTGCCGCCGGCGAAGGTGGTTCCGTAAAGCGCGCCATCGGTGCCCTGGAGCAAGGGGCTTAGAGGGTCGTAGCCGTCGAGGCCGTTTGTGAAGTGATAGAGGATGGAATAATTGCTGCCGTTGGCGTCCATCTTGAAGATCGAGCTGCCTGCGCCATAAAAGAAACCGTCACTGGCCTGCATGAGGGCGGCAGGGCCGCTGTCGGTGATGGAGGCGAAGTCGTGGATGATCGTGTAGCCGGAGCCGTTGGCATTGAGCTTGAAGACGGTTCCGAACCCGAATGCGCCGCCAGCGGGCGTGGTGCCGTAGAGATGCCCGTCACTGCCTTGTGTCACGTAGGGATCGGAAATGCCAGTGCCGGGATCGTGTCCGATGCTTTCCTGAGAACCGAAGACGTGGAGCACGTTGTAGCCGCTGCCGTCAGGGTTGATGGTGAAGACAGTTCCGTTGGTTTGATCCAAATGGGTGGTGCCGTAGAGAGCACCATCGGTTTTGCCGGGCGTTAATGACACCGCCTGAGAGGATCCACCGACCTGGGTGAAGGTGTGCAACGGGGAAACGACGATATTTTGAGCGGAAGTTGTGAGGCGGGAGAACAGCGAGAGAATCAAGGCAAAGATCGCCGCATGGCGGACAGATTGGGAGCGCATGGAGTGGCATTTCAATGTGTTATCCTGAATTTTGCGAGAAAAAAGAACGGTGAGGGCTGAAGGTGTTCTTTTCTCTCTCGACACGAAGCGTGTGTTAATGTTTGCTTCGCGGGATTTATTTTTGTCCGGAAAGAATGAACGCAGATATTTTAGCCAAAGCGAAATCACTGGGGTTTTCAGACCGTCAAATCGCCAACCTGACCGGGAAATCGGAGGATGCAGTGCGCGCGTTGCGCAAGCAACTCGGGCTGGTGCCGAGCTATCGTCTGGTGGACACGTGCGCGGCGGAGTTCGAGGCGTACACGCCTTATTATTATTCGACTTACGATTGCGGCGATGACGAGGTGCGCACGACGCCGAAGCGGAAGGTGATGATTCTCGGCGGCGGTCCGAATCGCATCGGGCAGGGCATCGAGTTCGATTATTGCTGCGTGCATGCGGCGTTCGCGCTGAAGGAGGACGGGTTTGAGACGCTGATGGTGAATTCGAATCCGGAGACGGTGTCGACGGATTATGACACGAGCGACAAATTGTTTTTTGAACCGCTGACGCTGGAGGACGTGCTGCACATTTATGAGCGGGAGAAGTGCTGGGGGGCGATTGCGCAATTCGGCGGGCAGACGCCGCTGAACCTGGCGCTGGCGCTGCAAAAGAATGGCGTGAATATCATCGGCACTTCGCCGCAGAGCATTGAGATTGCGGAGGACCGGAAGTTGTTCGCAGCGATGTTGAACAAGCTGAAGATTCCGCAACCGCCGAACGGCATCGCGACGAACGAAACGGAGGCGCTGGAGGCTTCGCGCAAGCTGGGTTACCCGGTGCTGGTGCGGCCGTCGTTCGTGCTGGGCGGACGGGCGATGCAGATCGTTTACTCCGATTCCGAACTGCAGCATTACATGCGGTTCGCGGTGGAGGCGTCGCCGGAGCGGCCGGTGCTGGTGGATAAATTTTTGGAAGACGCCACGGAAGTGGACGTGGATTGCATCACGGATGTGGGGCATCCGAACGGCGGGACGATCGTCGTGGGCGGGATGCTGGAGCACATTGAATTTGCGGGTGTGCATTCCGGTGACGCGGCGATGGTGCTGCCGCCGCATTCGCTTTCGCAGAAGGTGATTCAGACGATTCGCGAGTACACGCATGCGATGGCGCGCGAGTTGAAGGTGATCGGGCTGATGAACGTGCAATACGCGGTGAAGGGCGAGACGGTTTATTGCCTGGAAGTGAATCCGCGTGCGTCGCGCACGGTGCCGTTCGTGAGCAAGGCGATTGGTTTTCCGCTCGCGAAACTGGCGGCGAAGGTGATGGCGGGAAAAACGTTGAAGGAACTAGGATTCACCGAAGAGGTCTGGCCGAAGTATTGGACGGTGAAGGAATCGGTATTTCCGTTCGGACGATTTCATGGGCAGGATATTTTGCTGTCGCCGGAAATGCGGTCGACGGGCGAGGTGATGGGGTTGGATGGCGATTTGGGAATCGCTTATGCGAAATCGCAGATGGCGGCGAATGCGCCGTTGCCGCTGGGCGGGCGCGTGTTCATCAGCGTGAGCGACGCGCACAAGAGCCAGGCGGTGGAGATTGCGAAGGAGTTTGAGAAGCTCGGATTTGAACTCGTGGCGACGGCGGGCACGGCGGCGGTGTTGGAAAAAGCAGGGTTGAAGGTGCAGCGGATTGCCAAGTTGAGCGAAGGACGGCCGAACGCGATTGATTTGCTGAAGAACAAGGAGATTCAACTGGTGATCAACACTCCGGCGGGCCAGGCGCCGCGCGCGGATGAGGTGAAGATCCGCACGACGGCGGTTTATACGGGCACGCCGATCATGACGACGTTGAGCGGCGCGAAAGCGGCGGCGCTGGGGATTGCGGCGTTGAAGAAATCAGGGTACGGCGTGCAGACGTTGCAAGAGTATCATTAAGTGGTCTTCAATACGAAGCTTTCACCTGTCCGTGATAAACAATACACCGATACTTGTGACGATCAGCCCGATGACAATACAGATCCAACTCAGTGGTGTCGTGCCGTACTCCAACACCGAGGCGTCGGGACGTTTCGGATTCACAAAAACGCAAACTCCATTCCCGACGGGATAACGAGCCACGATTGCCTCCGCCTCGGGCATTTGCCCAATCGAATAGTTACTCGGACGCCGCATGGATGATTTAAATGATCGTCCGTTATATTGATACTCGTACTCTATCACTGGAATAAATTCCCATTCTCCGGGTGTGGTTCCCGCGCCATTTACATATTTCTTCTCAATCTTTGACATCACAATAGTGCCCGGGGCTTGAATCCAGAAACGAGGCGCCAACTCGTGGCAAAGCTGCCAGAGGCCGTATGCCAGAGCGAGTAGTCCAAGTAGTCCGAAAAATATATTCGGATCAAGATTCATGACGGTCGATTCGCAGTCGTAATGGTTGAAATGTTGAACGAGAAATCAATCTATGATTGTTGAACGCGCACCAGTGTTTTTACCACGCGGTTGCCTTCGGTCATGGATTTCAATAGTTGAGGGAGTTCGGTGAGGGTGCATTCGCCGTTGACGAAGTCGGCGGATTTGATGACGCCGGCTTCGATGAATTCCAGGGCGCGGCGAATGGTGCGCGGGGTGTGGTGAAAACTGGCGAGGAGCGTAAGGTCGGAATAATGAATCAAGGTGGTGTCGAGTGTGACGGTGGTGCCGGAGGGGCAGCCGCCGAAAAAGTTTACCGTGCCGCCTTTACGGACAAGATGGACGCTGGCTTCCCAGACGGCGGGATTTCCGACGGCTTCGATGACGACGTCGAAGTGGTCTTTGGAGGCTTCGCGCACTTTGGCGACGAGGTTGTTGCCGTCGCCGATGTCGATGACGTGGTCGGCGCCGAGTTTTTTGGCGGCGTCCAAGCGGACGGCGCGGCGCCCGGCGACGGTGACGGTGCAGCCGATTTTCTTTGCCAGCGCGACAAACATGAGGCCGATGGGACCCGCGCCGAGCACGAGCACGTGCTGGCCGGCGCGCAATTTTACGTCCTCGATTCCCTGCACGACGCAGGCGAGGGGTTCGACGAGGGCGGCGTCGCGGAAGGCGGTTTCCGGTTTCAGTCTCAATAAATTTTTCTGCACGATGCGCGCGGGGACGACGATGGATTCGGCGTAGGCACCATTCAGGAAGAGTAAATCGTCGCAGATGTTTTCCTGCTGGTTCTGGCAGTGAAAGCATTGTCCGCACGGCGCGGAATTCGCGACGACGACGCGGTCGCCAATCTGCCAATCGGGGCTTTGGGACTCGGAGATGACGCCGGAAAGTTCGTGGCCGAAGACGGCGGGCGGGACGATCATTTTGGCGTGGTAGCCGCGGCGGAAGACTTTGAGGTCGGTGCCGCAGGTGAGCGCGGCGTGGATTTGGATGCGGACTTCGCCGGGCTTGAGGGGCTGCGGCTGGATTTCTTCCACGCGGACATCTTCTTTTCCGTAGAGAACTGCGGCTTTCATTTGGTGGCACGAATGAACACTAATTTTGGGGGGATGTTAAGGAGGAATTCGCGGGTGGAACCGAATCTCAATTTTTGCATAGGTAAGATGTCCAACTGCTCCAGTCCCAAAGGGACTTTTGAGAATAGAGCGGTTAAAATAATACTGTAGCCATTCGGCGAAGGGAATTGAGAGGGCGGTCTTTTTGATATTTGGCTTCGTTTCGGCTCAGTTACAGGGTTTATTAAACCTGTTCCTTCGCCGAAGCCTCGCCAAAAATCAAAAATCCTCGCTCCTCATCGCTACATCTTTTCTGTCAATGCTCTATTCTCAACGGTTCCTTCGGAACCAAACGCTGGCCGTGCCGCTGCTCAAAAATTGAGATGCACCCAACCGAAGAGTTTACGCGAATTTCACGAATTGGCGCGAGTTCAAGATGGAGACAGGCAGGATGCCTGTCCTACGAAAATGTGCGGGGCGGGGGGGCTTTGACAAATTTTGTTTCGCGGAGGTAGATCGGTTCCAATTTTTCGCCGGCGATGAAGTTGGTGCGGTTGAGGGCGAGTGTCGCGAGCCTGGCGGCGCGGGGGAAAATGGTTTTGCCGGAGGGGAACCAGCGGGAGACTTCGGGGCCGAGCAATGATTCGCCGGCGATGGCGTGTTTTTGGACTTCGGACAGGAGAACGATTTTTAGTGGAGTAATTTCGCGGTGGCCTTCGGGGGTGATTTCGTAGGCGGCGAGGTAAAATTCATCGCGTTGGGCGTCGATGATGACATTGACGCGGCCGGTCAGGCCGTCGGCGTGGGCTTGGGCGGCGATGACTTCGGCGCTGCTGAGGCCGAGGATTTTGACGCCGCGTGCGAGTTGCCAGCCCTGGGCGATGGAAATCGCGGAGCGGATGCCGGTGTAGGAGCCGGGGCCGATGCCGACGGCGAGGCATTCGATTTGTTCGCGCTCCAGTTTGGCGTCGCGGAGGGCGTCGTCGACCATTTGAAAGGGAGCGGTGTTGCCGGCTTCGATGATTTCGGAGGTGGCGATGCCTTTGGGGTGGGACTCGTTTCCTCGGATCACCGCGACGCTGCGTTGCGGGGAGGAAAATTCAAGCGCCAGGATCTTCATAGGAAATGCGGCGCTCGGTTTCGTTGAGGGTTTCGATGGTCACCGCGCGGAAGGGGCCCGCTATCGGAGATTTGAAATTTGAAATTTGAAAATTTCCAAACCAACGCTCGGCCCATTCGATGACGGTGACGCCGTTGGGTTTTAAATATTCCTCGATGCCGGAGGAGAGGACTTGTTCGGGGGTTTCGAGGCGGTAGAGGTCGAGGTGATATAGAGTGAGGCGACCGCCGGTGTAGATGTTCACGAGTGTGAAAGTGGGCGAATGGACGCGCACGGTGATGCCGAGGCCGCGGGCGATGCCTTTGACGAGTTGCGTTTTGCCTGCGCCGAGGTCGCCCGATAATGCGATAACGAGGCCGGGTTTTGCTTCGCGGCCCCAGGATTCGCCGAGGGATTCGGTTTCGGCGGGGCTATGGGAAATGAGGGAGGGCATTTTGTTGACGGGGGGCAAGCGCATTGATTGCAGAAAATTTGCGATTTGTAGAAACGATGTTCCCCCTGAGCCCTGAGCACCACCTCACCCCGGCCCTCTCCCCCACTCCGTGGCGGGGAGGGAGATGATCAGGCGCAAGGTTTGTCATAGCACATCGGCAATTTGGATCTTTTCTAAAAAGCAAAAATTTTGGATTGACGAGTGTCAGAGGCAGGCGGGATGCCTGTCCTGCGTTATTTGGAGAAATGTTCGTAGCCATGGGCGGTGAGTGGGCGCGCGCCGGATTTGTCGCGGAGCGTGATGCCTTCGCCGGCGGTGATTTTGCCGATGCAGGTGAGCGGCGTTTTGAATTCTTTTTTCCAGGCGTCGAGCAGCGGGACGGCGTCCTTGCCGGCGACGGTGAAGAGGAGTTCGAAGTCTTCGCCGTCGGTGAGCGCGGCGAGGAGCGGCGGTTTGGCGGAGGATTCTACCTTGGAGGCGAGCTTCGCGGCGCGGCTGATGGGGATCGAGGTGGTGAGCAATTCCGCGCCAACGCGGCTGGCTTTCAAAATGTGGCGAAGGTCACCGGCGAGGCCGTCGCTTAAGTCGATCATCGCATGAATCGGAAAATGTTCGATGAGCCAGCGAGCTTCGGCGAGGCGCGGTTCGAATTCGAGATGGCGGCTGGCGAACGAGCCGCCGAGTTCGCCGGTGACGAAGATGGCGTCGCCGGCTTCCGCGCCGGAGCGGAGGACGGCTTTGCCCCGCGGGACGAGGCCGAGCAGGGCGACGGAAATCAAAATGCGTTCGGGGTTGGTGGTGGTTTCGCCGCCCACGATGGCGACGTCGTGTTTGCGGGCGAGGGCGCCGATGCCGGAATAGATGGCTTCGATGAAGGCGGCGTCAAAGGTTTTTGGCAAAGCGATGGTGATGAGGGCGGCGGTGGGAGTGCCGGCCATGGCGGCGATGTCGCTCAGGCAGCGGGCGAGGGCTTTGTGGCCGATTTTTTCGGGCGGCGACGAGGTGCGGAAATGGATTCCTTCGACGAGGGCGTCGGTTTTGAAGAGGAGCAATTTGTCCGGCAGGCCAAGGTCGAGCACGGCGCAATCATCACCGGAGCCGGTCACGACGTATTTGTTGGCCGGAAGGGAACGGGTGAGTTTTTCGATCAGTTCAAATTCGTTCACGAGAGAAATTATTTTTGATCGTAAAGGTACAGGGCAACGAAGTTGGCCGCGTTGAAAAAGCTGTGGACGGTGATGCAGGTGAGCAGGTTGCCGGTGTGTTCATATAACAACACTAGCACGACGGCGAGAAAGGTGAGTGGAACAAAAGTGGCGACGTTGAGATGGATGAGGCCGAAGAGAAGGGCTGTGCCCCAGAGCGCGATGCGGGGATAGCCGGCGCGTTTGATGGCGGGATAAAGGATGCCGCGAAAGATGATTTCCTCGGCGACGGGCGCGATAATAATGGTGGCAATGCCGAGAACAAAACGATCCGGCCAGGATGAGGTCGCGCGGAGGATTTCGACGGCTTCCTGTTCCTGGGGGTGAAAGGTGAGCCCTTCAAGGACGTGCACGGAGACGCTTTGCAGCCCCAAAACGGTGGGCAGCACGACGACGCCGGCGCCGAGGCCGAGCAAAACGGCATGCTGGGGGTTCACATTAAAACCAAAGCCTTCGGTCCAATTAGTATGATGCCGGCGCAGGAAAAATTGAACGAGAATCAGGGCGGCGCCCTGGAAGGAAAGGACGGCGATGAGGGCGCGCACGGTTGAATTTTGCGATTCGGTGTGATTCCCGGAAAGCCGGCCGATGGCGAACATCAGGAGGAAGCCGCCGTAGACGCACACGAGCAGGATGAGGAGATTGCGGAGGAATTTTTCGAAGGGCCACGGCCTGGCGAGGACGCAGAGCGCGCCGCCAAAACAACCGAGCGCGCCGACGACGCCGGCGACGAAGAGCGCCGGGTATTTGTGCGGGCTGACGCCAAAATAGGTGATGACCGCGGCGATCACCGCGCCCATCAGGATGCAAACAATAATTGCCGCGAGCAATCGGGCGACAGCTTCCACCGTCCAGGGTTTCTCGGGAAGCCGCCCCGTCCTCATGATGCCAGACATCCGGAGAGGCTATAGCAGGCGCGGGGCGGTGACGAGGAAGTTTCTTTTGCCCGCGGGGCGGGCGCGGTTTATGGTGCGGCATGAACCAAACCGCATCACACGAGCGCATGAACCGTCTCGCGAGGGAGAAATCGCCGTATCTGCTGCAGCATGCGCGCAACCCGGTGGATTGGTTTGCGTGGAATGACGAGGCGTTTGAGAAGGCGCGGCGGGAGAACAAGCCGATTTTCCTGAGCATCGGTTATTCGACATGCCATTGGTGCCACGTGATGGAGCGGGAATCTTTTGAGAACGAGGCGGCCGCCGAATTTTTAAACACGCATTTTGTGAGCATCAAGGTGGACCGCGAGGAACGGCCGGACGTGGACAAGATTTACATGACGTTCGTGCAGGCAACGACCGGCGGGGGCGGCTGGCCGATGACGGTTTTTCTGACGCCGGAATTAAATCCCTTTTTTGGCGGGACGTATTTTCCGCCGGACAATCGCCACGGGCGGCCGGGTTTTTTGCAACTGTTGCAGCACATTCATCAATTGTGGGAAACGCGGCGGGATGAATTGGTGGAATCGGCGGGAGACGCGCAGGAGAAGCTGGCGCAAATGGCGGCGACGCATGAGCCGACGGATTCGACGCCGGGAGCGGAGGCGTTGCGGAACGCGGGGCTGCAATTGAAGCGAATGTACGATCCGCGCAATGGCGGATTCGGTGGCGCGCCAAAATTTCCGCAGCCGAGCCAGCCGCTGTTTCTTTTGCGGTTTGCGAAGCGCTTCAAGGACGATGAGGCGGTGCAGATGGTTTTGCGCACGTGCGAACAGATGGCGGCGGGGGGCATTCACGATCAGCTCGGCGGCGGATTTGCGCGGTATTCGGTGGATGCGGAATGGCTGGTGCCGCATTTCGAGAAGATGCTGTATGACAATGCGCAGTTGGTTCAGTTGTACTTGGACGCGTTTCTCGTGAGTGGCGAGGGGCGGCACGCGGATGTGGCGCGTGACATTCTTGATTATGTGCTGCGCGACATGACGCATCCGGAGGGCGGATTTTATTCGGCGGAAGACGCGGACAGCGAAGGGCATGAGGGGAAATTTTATTGCTGGACGCGCGCGGAGCTGGAGAGGCTGCTGACGCCGGAGGAATTCAATGTGGCGGTGCGATATTTTGGAATCACGCAGGAAGGAAATTTTGTGGATCACAGTCATCCGCAGCCGCTGGCGGGACAAAATGTTTTGAGCGTTGTGGCGCCGGACGTGGCGGACGCGGACAAGGCTGTGCTGGCCGCGGCGAAAAATAAAATGCTTGCAGCGCGAGCCAAACGCGTGCGGCCGCATTTGGACGACAAAATCCTGGCGTCGTGGAATGGGCTGATGCTGGGTGCGTTCGCGCGGGCTTGCGCGGTGCTTGGCGAGGAGCGTTATCGGGTGGCGGCGGAAAAGAATGTGAGGTTCGTTCGGGAAAAATTGTGGGTGGAGGGAAGTTCCGGTGGCGCGCGCAGCGCGGCGCGCCCTGCCGGCACGCTTTTTCACCGGTGGCGTGATGGTGAGCGGGACAAGGTGGAGTTGCTGGAGGGCTACGCATTTTTGCTGAGTGGCGTGATCGAGTTGTATGAAGCGACGCTGGAACCGGGTCATTTGGATTTTGCCGTGGCACTGGCGGAGGGGATGCTGGCGAAATTTTTTGACGCGGAGAACGGAGGGTTCTGGCAGAGCCTGGCGGCGAAGGACCTGATCCTGCGCGCGAAGGAGGATTATGACGGCGCGGAGCCATCGGGAAATTCCGTGGCGACGATGGCGTTATTGAAATTGGGAGCGATTACGGGGCGCGCGGAATTTGGGGAGGCGGCGCGGAAGACGCTTCTATTGTTTGGGACGCGGCTGCGGCAGCTTCCGCAGGCGGTGCCGAATCTTTTGTCTGCGCTGGATTTTTCCATGCAGGAACCGAGGCGCGCGGTGGTGGCGGGGGAGGCGGGGGCTGAACGCGCGCGGGAATTGTTGCGCGCGGTGCATTCGGTTTATCAGCCGGAGAAAATCGTGCTGGGGAACCGGGGCGCGGTGGAGGAGTTTGCGCGGACGTTACCGGCGAAGGACGGCGCGGTGGTCTATGTGTGCACGGGGAATGCGTGCCAGGCGCCGACGAGCGAGCCGAAGGAAGCCAGGAAATTGTTGGGGTAGCAGCGCATATTTTTGATCTCGCTCGCAACGGCGCTCGCCTCACCTGTGCGGCTTGGAATCGCAAATTTATTCAGCGCGGACTGATGTCCGCGGCGACTTCAATGTCAGACCGGCGCAGCGAGGCGTTCGACGCAGGGAGCGAGGAAGTTCAGCATCTCTTTGACGCTTTCGGCTGTGGGCGGTTTGATGAAATAGGCGCGGGCGCCGAGTTCCGCGGCTTTCCGCCGGTCGCGCTCTTCGGGTGACGAAGTGAGGACGACGACGGGGAGGCTGTTGAGCGCGGGATTGGAGCGAAGCCAGGCGAGCACATCGAAACCGTCGATGAACGGCATTTTCAAATCGAGGAGCATGAGCGCGGGGAGCGGGTAATCCTCGCGCGCGGCGAATTTTCCGGCGCCGCCGAGGTAATCGAGCGCTTCCTGACCGTTGGTGACGACCTGGAAGGGGAGGTCGATTTCGGCCTTCCGCAGGGCGCGAAGCATAAAGAAGATGTCATTGTCGTCATCCTCGGCGAGGAGGATGGTGGGCTGGGTTGTATTCATGGGTTGGCACTGCGGGGAGTTGAATCCAAAATTGGCTGCCGGTCAGGCCGTCGGATTCGACGCCGGCTTTTCCTCCCATGCGTTCGGCTGCTTTGCGAACGATGGCGAGGCCGATACCGGTGCCTTCGTAATTTTTTTCCGGGTGCACGCGTTCGAAGACGCTGAAGAGGCGGTGTTGGTATTCGGGCTTGATGCCGATGCCGTTGTCTTCAATCCACAGGCGCACCTTGCCGTTTTTATGATCGGTGCGGATGTGGACTTTCGGCGTGGTGCCGGGGGCGACGAATTTGACGGCGTTGTTGAGCAAATTGGAAATGGCCTGGGAGAGCGAGGCTTCGTGGCCGATGACATCGTGCAAGTGTCCTTCGACCGAAATGTCGGCGTGCGCGGAGGAGGTCATGTCCCGGTATTGGCGGACGATTTCGCGCGTCAATTTGTCGAGGCTGATGGGCTGAAGCTGGATTTCGCGGCGGCTGAGGCGGCTGTAGGTGAGGATGTCCTGGATGAGGCGGTCCATGCGCGCGCCGCCGCTGATGATGCGTTCGAGATATTTTTTGGCGGCTTCGTCCAGTTTGGAGCCGTAATCCTCCATGAGGACTTCGGCGTAGCATTGCATGGCGCGGACGGGAGCGCGGAGGTCGTGGGAGACGCTGTAGGAGAATTCCTCCATCTGGGCGATGGCTTCTCGGAGGGACGCGGTGCGTTCATTGACCATGCGTTCAAGGTTTTCGCCGCTACGACGACGTTCGATGGCGAAGGCAACCTGGAAGACAACGGTTTGCGTCAGGCGCAATTCCTCGGGCGCGAACCGGTGCGGCGTGTCGTAATAGAGCATGAATTTGCCGAGCAGGCGTCCTTCGTAGACGATGGGGAGAAACGCGAGCGACTGAATGCGTTCCTGTTTGATTACGGGCAGGAGATGTTCGTCGAGCGGAGCGTGGTCGATGTTGTCGATGCAAACGGGCTGCGGGGCGGAATCGTCGGGTTGCCATGGTGAATGGCCCTCGACGCTCTGGCGGTAGGCATCCGAGAGATTGCGCCAGGCTTTGAAGCGCATGATGCCGTGGGAATCCAACAGGAGGATGGCGGCGCGATTGGTCGACTGGGAACGGCAAACGGCGTCGAGGGCGGCATCGTAAATTTCGGGGAGGCCGGCGGCGCGGTTGATGGTGCTCGTCAGTTCGTAAAGAACCTGTTGTTGCAGTTCGGCACGTTTCCGCTCGGTGATGTCGCGGGCGATTTTAGAGGCGCCGATGATTTTGCCGGAATCGTCTTTGAGCGGTGAAACGGTGAGTGATACTTCAATCAGGCTTCCGTCCTTGCGGCGGCGCAGAGTCTCGTAGTGGTCGATGCGAAGGCCGCTGCGGAGTCGCGCCAGAATGCCGGGTTCTTCATGGTGGCGATCGCGCGGAATGAGTTCGAGGACAGAATGCCCGATGATTTCGTCTGCGGTGTAGCCGAACATGCGCTGAGCGCCGTAATTCCAACTTGTGATGATGCCATTCAAGTCCTTGCTGATGATGGCGTCATCGGAAGATTCGACGATGGCGGCGAGGAGGCGGTCTTCGCCGTATTTATGATTGGCGATTTCGAGGGATCTTACTTTTTGCTCCAGACTTGTAATGGCATGAGCATCCTCGTCCGCCTTGCTGAGAGCCGCGCGGTCCTTGGGCAGTGATGGCAAATCCAACTTCTGGGCTGTCTGATGCATCCAATTTTTCCGACTCAATTTGATTCGGTCTTTGGGGCGGCAAACTAATCAATATAAAATAAGCGCTTTGGGCGAACGAAGCATGGGGTGAAACCCCACCATAGATTTTCTTACGGGGACAGGAGGCGGCTGGACTAATTGAAAGTGGCTAAGGCATAACCTCTTGGGAGGCGGGCGGTGAAGTCAGATGTAATACATTTTTTCCTTCTCGGAACCTTCGTCAAGAAGTTGCTGGAAGGTGATTTTGTCGGCGGCATCATCGGCGGCAGTCTTTAAACGTTGCCAGGCGGCGCGGAGTTCCGGGGCGCAATTGATGTCGCCGAGCGCGGGTGTGTCAAAGACTTCGCCGTGGACGGCGCGGAGGACGTCGCCGAGGGAGATTTCAGCGGGTGGGCGGGCGAGCAGGTAACCGCCTTCCTTGCCGCGGAGGCTTTTGGCGAT
>Ga0335085_10004378_pt1 | contig 23521 bp, 18 predicted proteins | sample Lox_Sample_45_FD_206712 | JGI IMG/M metagenome (GOLD analysis project Ga0335085, IMG submission 206712) | Soil microbial communities from Loxahatchee National Wildlife Refuge, Florida, United States - Lox_Sample_4.5 | ecosystem: Environmental > Terrestrial > Soil > Wetlands | place: USA...
CTGGCGACCTTTGGATCAGTCATGACCTTGGTCTCTTTCACCTGCAGGGAGGAAGGCTCAAGGAGCAGATCCCGTGGGCCAGGCTGGGAGGTAAGGGCTTCGCTATGGCTCTGTTGACCGAACCCGTGCAGGGCGGACTGTGGCTCGGATTCCTCCAGGGCGGTATCGCTTACCTCCAGGACGGTGAGGTCCGGGCAACGTACTCGCGCGCCAACGGGCTGGGCGAGGGGGCGGTCAACGCCCTTCAATTGGATCGGGACGGTACGCTCTGGGCCGCGACTCAGGGAGGGCTCAGCCGTCTGAAAAACGGCCGGGTCGCCACGCTAACCGGCGAGAACGGATTACCCTGCAACACCATTCACGCGCTTGCGGAAGACGACGCCCAGTCTTTGTGGCTCTACACGGCTTGCGGCCTGGTGCGGATTGCCCGCTCCGAATTGGACGCGTGGGCGAAAGACGAGAAACGGACGATCCAAGTGGCGGTCTTCGATAATTCAGACGGAGTAGCCAGCCATGCTCTGCCGATCAGCAGCTTTAGCCCGCTCTTCGCCAAGGCCGTGGATAGCAAACTGTGGTTCGCGCATGCTGACGGCGTCAGTTTCTTCGATCCACGTGACCTTCACTTCAATAAACTCCCGCCGCCGGTACACATCGAGCAAGTGAAAGCGGATGGCAAGCCTTACGATCCTGTCCGCGGCCTTCGCCTGCCTGCCCGGGTTCGCGATGTCTGGATCGATTACACGGCGCTGAGTTTCGCCGCGCCGGAGAAGGTCCGTTTCCGCTATCGGCTGGAGGGCCAGGACACGGAGTGGAAGGAAGTGGTCAATGAGCGCGAGGCCAAGTATTCAAATCTCGCTCCTCGCCAGTACCGGTTCCGCGTCATCGCCTGCAACAACAGCGGCGTGTGGAATGAAACTGGCGACACTTTGGACTTTTCGGTCGACCCGGCGTACTTCCAGACTGCCTGGTTCGAAGCGGCGTGCGTGGGCGCTCTTCTGGTATTGCTGTGGGGGCTGTACCGGTACCGCCTTCACCAGGTCGCGCGGCAATTCGACATTCGGGCAGAGGAGCGCACGCGCATCGCCCGCGAACTGCACGATACGCTGCTGCAGAGCTTTCTGGGGCTGATGCTCGGCTTCCAGATGGTGGACAACCAACTGCCCCCAGGCAAATCCAAGGAGTTGCTGGAGAAAACCCTGGAGCGGGCGGACCAAGCCATTGCTGAGGGACGGGATGCGGTACACGATCTGCGCTCCTCGACGACAGTGACCAACGATCTGGCGGAAGCGGTGGAAGCGCTGGGCGATGAAATGGCTGCTGGGAATTCCGCGTCATTTTACATGGTAGTGGAGGGCGCGCCGCGGGATCTGCATCCGATCCTGCGCGATGAAATCTACCGCATCGCACGCGAGGCGGTCCGCAACGCTTTCCGCCACGCGCAGGCCAGCCGCATCGAAGCGGAAATCAGCTATGGGGAAAAGCTATTCCGCCTGCGCATCCGCGACGATGGCCGCGGCATCCCCCCGGAAATCGTGGACGAAGGGCGCAAGGGCCACTACGGCCTGCCGGGAATGCGCGAGCGCGCCCGCGAGACCGGGGGGGAGTTGCATGTCTGGTCGGGAAAGGGAGCAGGGACGGAGATAGAATTGAGTATTCCCGGATCCATCGCGTACGGAACATCCCCGGCGCCGAAACGCTGGTGGCACTTCCGGAGGAGGGCCGGATGAACATATGAGCGACGATCGTAAAGTAATTCGAGTACTCTCGGTCGACGACCATGCGCTTCTTCGCGAGGGCATCGCGGGACTTGTCGGGTGTGAATCCGACATGGAACTAGTGGCGGAGGCTGCCAACGGGCGTGAGGCCGTCGAGGCATTCCGTAAGCACCGTCCGGATGTGACGCTTATGGACCTCCAGATGCCGGAGATGAATGGCCTGGATGCCATCGGCGCCATCCGGGCCGAATTCCCCGACGCACGAATTGTCGTCCTGACGACCTACGCCGGCGATGTCCAGATCGTGCGCGCTCTCAAGGCTGGAGCCCGCGGTTACTTATTGAAGGGCCTCTTGCGCAAGGAACTGCTGGAGACGATTCGCGCCGTTCATGCGGGCCAAAAACGTCTACCGCCGGAGGTAGCGGGCGAGATCGCCCAGCACGCGACAGACGATGCTTTGACGTCGCGGGAAATCGAAATCCTGAAGCGCATTGCGCACGGAAATGGGAACAAAGAGATTGCGGCTCAACTCTCGCTCACAGAGGAAACTATTAAGAGCCACGTCAAGAACATCCTCGCCAAACTGGGCGCCCACGACCGTACCCACGCGGTCACCATCGGGATTAAGCGCGGAATAATCGAGCTGTGAATCCCTCGAAAGAGTGATTCCACAGACACTGTTTTCAGGGTTTCGGAATTGTAAACAACTTATTACGCTGAACTAGGGTATTCATTGCAGCGCCTATTTTCCACTTTCCCCGGGGGTTCGCCCGGAATCGGTCTTTTGTGCCTCCGCTTTGGGACAGGCATTCCGCTTGCGCAGTGTGCCGTTACCGCTGTCACGAGAGTCCCGCTGGGCGGGTCGGTGAGCTGTAATGTGCTGGCAGCCGTCGCTGGAATACCTCTACTTGCCGGTCTGTGGACGCCTATCGCTGGGGCGATCCTGGCCATCGACGAGGTGTGGATTGCGTTCTCGCAACCGGCCGATGCGTGGCCTCACATCCTGCTGGCGCTTCTCGGAGCCGGACTGGCTCTGCTCGGCCCCGGCGCATGGTCTATCGATTCCCGTCTCTTTGGAAGGAAGCGTATCGATTTGCGGGACCGGAATCGGGCACGGTAGATTTGCTTTGTTGCCCTCTAAAGTGTGAGGCTCTCCCTCAACTATTGGCACCGTTATGCAACTCCATTTGGGGTTGGCCGCGGAAGGAAACAGTTCCAAAATCAAGTCAGTGAGAGAGGAACTGTCACTGTGGGCGTAGTTAACATCCGTTCTGTTCCACATTTCCAGTCTGGGATCCACATCCGGACGGCGCAGTCCCGCTTTGCGGCCGGCTGCCGCAACATGCCAAGCGCACACATGAAAGAGTTCGATCCGTTCCGGCTGGACACCGTAAATCAGTGCCTCTGGCGGCGCGGTCGTGGTCGCGATGACGAACGCATACTTCTGAAGCCAAAAGCTTTCGACATCCTGAGATGCTTGGTGGAGCGCGCCGGACGGCTGGTGACCCAGGAAGAGCTCCTGGAGGCTGTCTGGCCCGATACCCACGTCCAGCCCGAGGTTCTGAAGCGGCACATGTTCGATATCCGGAATGTACTGGGAGACGATCCCAAGTGCCCGGCCTACATCGAGACCTTGCCCCGGCGTGGATACCAGTTCATCGCCCCGGTACGGAGCGCTGGACCGGCACAAACGGCCTTTGCCGATTTCCCGGAACGAACCGAGCTCGTGGGAAGAGACCGCGCTCTGGCTGATCTGCGGGCTTATCTTGGGAGGACGTTCGAAGGCTCCCGGCAGATCGTTTTCGTCACCGGCGAGGCTGGAATTGGGAAGACCGCGCTGGTCGACGAGTTTCAGCGGCAGGCCGCCGCAGGCACGCCGGTCCGCATCGCCCGGGGGCAGTGCGTGGAAGGTTACGGCGGCAAGGAACCGTATTACGCAGTGCTGGAGGCGGTAGGTAGCTTGTGCGGTGGCCCGGAAGGAGAATCGGTAGTCCGGATCCTGGCGGCGCAGGCTCCTACGTGGCTGGTTCAGTTCCCGTCGCTGGTGATCAGGGAACAGCGCGAAATGCTACAGCGCGAAATCCAAGGCACGACTCGCCAGAGAATGTTGCGTGAGATCGTAGGGGTGCTGGAGACGATCGCTTCGGAGATCCCGCTGCTTCTGGTGCTGGAAGATCTCCATTGGGTGGACCCCTCGACGGTCGATCTCATTTCCGCTCTGTCACGGAGTCGAAGCGATGCGAAGCTGATGGTGATCGGCACGTACCGGCCGGCCGAGCTTGCTCTTTCCGGCCATCCCTTGAGAAGCGTTGAGCCGGATCTGCTGGTTCACAGGCTGTGCCACGAACTGGTCTTGGAAGGCTTGAAAGAAGCGGAAATCGACACTTATCTAACAGGCGAGTCGGCGGAGGGTCTCGCCGCGCTTCTGCACCGGTATTCTGAAGGGAATCCGCTGTTCGTAGAGGCGGCGCTGGAGCACTTGGCCGGGCGCGGCTTTGTGTCACGGGGAGATGGACGATGGCAACTCCAGGTTCCGGTGGAGGAAATCGACCTGGAGGTGCCGGAGAGCCTGCGCCGGATGATCGAATTGCAGATCGACCGCCTGAGCGGGCCGGAGCAAAGTGCTTTGGAGGCCGCCTGTATTACGGGGAACTCGTTCACCGCGCAAATCGCCGCGCCCGCGGCCGATATGAATTTGGAGGATTTTGTCGGGCTGTGCGAAGGCCTGGTGCACCGGGGCTATATTATGCCTTCGCCGGCACCACAGGACGTCACCGATGGTAGTCCCTCGCGGCGCTACCGGTTTGTACATGCTCTGTACGGCGAGGTGCTGTACCGGCGGCAGTGGCCCGGTCGCAGAGCGAAGCTGCACCTGCAGATCGGTGAGCGGTTAGAGGCGCTACACGCGGCGCGGCCGGGCCTAGTTGCCGCCGAGTTGGCGCACCATTTCGAAGAGGGCGGCGATGCGGAACGCGCCGCCAAGTACCGGCAGCTTGCCGGGCGGCGTGTTGAGGTTCGGCCTCTGGTGGAGATTCCGGACCGCTCGCGGCGCGAGTCCTTGCCACCGACCTTCACCCTCACATTGGCCGGGGCCGGCTTCTAAGTCCAGGCTGCTTCATAGATCCTCATTTGTCGGCATTCAGGAATGCGATCAAATTGGACATCTGAGCTTCGTTAAAGCGCGGCCAGGGTATGTTTTGGGCTTTCATCCGGTCCAGCATCTGTGGGCCGTGGCGCCAAAGCACCGAGACCATAGTCGCTCCGCTGAATGTCTTGCCGCCGAGGGCCGGCGCGCCGCTTGCCGCGTTTTCGTGACAGGCGGCACACCGTTTTGCGGCGAACACGCGCCTTCCCGCCGCGATATTGCCTGCGTTTTCGAAGAACTGGCCGGCCCAGAGATAGCTTGCGATCTCGCGCATCTCTTCGGCCGTCAATTGCGGCGGCGCGGAGGCCATGCGCGGCTGGTGGTTCCACATGGCGGCGGCGATATCGGTCAGCGTCTTGCCCTTCAATCGTCCGGTGAGCGCTGCGCTTTCCCTGTGACATCCCGCGCACCCCTTGGATTGAAACAGGGCCTCGCCTCCGCCGCCGGAACTCATCTCAATCCGCGCGGCGGCGGTCCGTGCCTGGGGAAGATTGCGCAGGTAGACCAGCATGTCCGTCAGATCCTGCGCGGTCAGTTCGGGCCATTTCAGATTGAGTTTGGCGAACGCCTCGCGCATATTGGCGCCGTGATTCCACATGGCGGCGGCGAGCGCGATCGGCTGGCCGATCGCTTCCGGTTGGGTAATCCGGCGGGCCGCCGGGTAGTTATGTTGAATCCAGCCGTGGCATTCGGAGCAGTGCTTCGAGTCGAACAGGCTCTTGCCGCGCGCTGCGTCACCCGGTTTTTCGAAGAAGCGTGCGGAATAGAAGAAAGCGAACAGATCGGCTGCGGCCTGATCGTCGAGGCCGCCGGGGGAAATGTCGCGCTGGCGCATGGCGGCCCACATGGCAGGCGCGTGATTCCACATGGTGGCGGCCAGGGCCGCCGGAGTGAAATTGCGGTCGACCTGGCGGCCGAGATCGGGGGCGATCGTGCCGCCCTTTCCATTGATACCGTGGCACTGGAGGCAGGCGAGAGTCTCAAACAGCCGCGCGCATCGATTGGAATCGGCAGCCATGGAGGCGGCATGCAGACCCGCGGCCGAAGCGCAGAGGATGGCAAGTTTCCGCATCATCGGGTGAACCTCAATCCCGTGGTCACCAGATGGGAGTGGAATCCTTCATAGAGATAGAACGCCTCGCCGAAACCGTAGTAGCGCCATTCGGCGAACCAAGTGAGATGCTTGCCGACGGGTAGCCGGAGTGTTGCAATCGGCTGATAGTAGTTGGTGGGCCGGCTGCCGGAGGAGGTGAAGAACGACCCGCCGGCGGTGATGGTGGGCACGAAGCCGGAGCGCGGAGGCAGCATCAGGTTGAACAAAGCGCTGGCCGTATGCGCGTTGTCGCGATACTGCGACACCTGCGGCTGCAGAGTCCCCGGGTCGAGGTAATCGATATTGGAGTTGACCGTAGAGCGTGTGTAGGATCCCTGGATGTTCCAGATTTTAGCCGGCGTCCAGAGCAGAGCGACGGATTGCTGTTGGGCGCGGTAGTCGAAGTTCACGCCCTGTGCCGGGTTGTGATTGAGCAGGGCCGAAAAATCGGAGGTTACAGTGAGCGACTTGACGGCTTGATAGCGCGCCATGGCGCGGACCTTCTGGTAATCGTTGAGGCTGGTGCGGAAGTCGATCGCGCCGCTGGATCCGACTTCAGCCTCGCCGGTGAGTGAGAGCTTCTGCGAGGGACGGAAAATGATGCCGCCCAGCCCGATGTTGCGGCGGAACCTGGCTTGATCGGCGCTGGCGAGTCCGGCGGGTGGGAGGACCGCGTCACTCGATTCGCCCCATACATACCGGTATCCGCCGCGCAGAGCAAGCTTCGATGTTGCGTCGAAGAAGAGTTGGGCCTCCGCCTGGCTATAGTTATCGATCAGCGTGGAGTTGAGCAGGGCCGCGGATTGCTCGGAGGTGCTGGAGTTCAGCGAAACCTGGTTTGACGCCGCCGATCCGGCGTTGTGAAGGCGGTCGGTGAGCCAGCTAGTAACCAGGCGGAGGCGGCGCATGGGCCGCATCTCGGCGCCGAAGTTCCCGGTGGTATGCGGCATTTTGGCGGCGGCAGAGAGCAGATAGGACTGACTCGTGTAAAACAGGCTGGGATCCAACAACAAATTGCCGGTTGCGTGCTGCTGATAGTTCACATCGTTCCGGGGCTGTGTGTAGAGGAACTGGCCGTAGAGATCGAGCCACGAAGCGGGGCTGGCGGTGAAGAGCGCCCTGGTGTAGATGCTGGAGCCGCGAATTCCGTAAGCGGCCAGCAGGCTCGTCAGGTCGGTGGTCTGGCCAAATGAGGATGTGTTCACGTTGCCATAGTTGACCGGGCCTGGGTTCTGGAAGACACTCTGGTCATCCTTGAACGTGGTGCCGCCTTCCTCGAATGTGGCGTGAAAACGTGAAAGCTCGATGTGGACGCCGCCACGGTAGAGATTGGTTGACTCCCTAAGGTTGGTAGGCACCGGAAACTGGTTGGCGGTGGTGTAGAACGCGGTTGTGCCTGTGCCGGAACCCGAGTTGTACTCGTAGCCAAAGTAGGGCGTGATCCATTTGCCGGGCAAGAGATCGAGCTGGAAGGTCCCCATCTTCCGGCGCGTGTCGAAGGCCTGCTCATTGAGGACAATGCCGCGGGAGAGCAGCGGGTCCGCGTACGAAGGCAGATAGTCAAAGTACGCGATATCGCGGTAATCGGCGCTGAAGCGGTACAGTTTAGATTTTTCGGCGTCCAGGTGAAACGTCTCGTTCGGGTCGCCACCCCAACCGTTGGCGCGCACCCGAATCTTGTCGAACAGCCGATGCCTGGGATCGATGAGTGTGAATTCGGCGCCCAGTAACTTGGGGCCGGAGCCGAGGTTTACAAAGCTGCGATAGGTATCGAGGCTCCCGCCTACGCCGGTTTGCCAGCGATAGCCGAGATCGATCCAACCTGTGATCCAGGACTCGGTGGAGGGCACGGGGGAACTGGCGGAATCCGGCGCGGGAGCTGCCGTCTGAGTTTGTTGCGCGAACCCTGGCGTGGAGGAGACGATTGCGATTGCAACGACAAGCAGTGCGTTCATTTGAGCAGGTTCCGGTCCACGTGGCTTCCGTGGATTTTCTGATGGCAGACCGTACAGTTCTGGAAAGTGGGCGACCGCAGATCGTGAAACGCCGGCGGCACCACGCCGATGGTTCGCGTACCGTTCAGTGCTGGGAGATTGGCGTGACATTCGAGGCAAACATACTGAACCGACTGGCGAGTCAGCATGCGAGGATTCGCCGAGCCGTGCGGCTCGTGGCAGGTAGCGCACCCGCCAAATCGCACGGGGGCGTGCTCGAACGCGAAGGGACCACGCTTATCGCCGTGACAGGTGAAGCAACCCGGCTCATTGGCGGCGAACGCCTGAGTCATCGCCGGGCGGATGCTGCCGTGAGGGTTATGGCAATCGACGCACGCCATTGCGCCTTCGGGCAGCTTATGATGATTGGGCCGCTGGAACTCTGCCCACACGTTGTCGTGGCAGCCCGCGCACTGCTCGTTGATGGCAGCGGCTTTGCGCAATACCAATCCCTCGGGCCCATTGGCGTGAACCTTATGACAAGTCGTGCATGCGACCGCGTCTCTGGCATGGCTGCTCTGCAAGCGCCCGATGTGGGTGGGCTGGTTCAGGTGGCAGGTGAGACAGATGCGATCGGCAGCCGCAGCCGCCAGTCTCGCGGGATTGTGAATCGCGGCGGCGTCGCCCGATTCGGCGTGCTTCTGGCCGGGGCCGTGGCAGGACTCGCAGACTCGTCCGTTCCAACCCCGCTTCTTGTCGGTATCCACCAGATGGTGCGGACTCTTCGCGATGGCGTTGGCGATGTCCTCGTGGCAGGCGGCGCAGGTGTCCGTTCCGACGAAAGGCGGCGCTGGCTGCGCCGATCCCGGAACAGCAGCCATCGCCAGACAAACAGCCAGCAGGGCTGGCTCAATCCAGTAACTGGACATGTTCAGGCGTTGGCCCACTTAGGTGGTCCGCTCTCTCATGTTGACCGCGCCGCGCGGCGCCAGAGATCCGGGCTTAGACTCGTACTTAGAGGCGCACTTAGCCTGAATACGAGTGGCGAGGAAGACGCCGTCGCGACCGAGTTTACCGTCCGCGAGAGCTTGAGCGCCGTCTTTGAATGTGTCCGGCAGCGGATCTGTGCCAGTATAGACGACACTCATTCTGTCTTTGTCTTGAATCAGCACGAATTCGACATGAGCCCCGGCGCGCTGAATCGAGCCGCTTTCCACATCTCCGCCCACGCGCATGCGCCGTGCATAAGCCTCGTTCCCCATCTTCCCCACCTCGGAGATGGTTTTGTAGTATGTCTTCGATTCGGACGCGCCGGCAAATGCCAGCCAGAGCACCGTACCGATGACTATGACGACCAAGGCAGCGAAGTTGATGTAGCGTTTCATTGCGTTCCCAACTGTGCATCTTAGGGGCCATCACAATCCGTGCGAACTGTACAATCGCCGGGCCGATGACCGTGAGTAAGTGCCGCAGACTCGACACAAGTGACGGGGCTTCGTCCCAGGCGGGTCCATCTGACCCATGTTTAGGCGCCGGAGTATGGATATAGACGTGCGACGACAGAGGAGCATGATGGACTTTCGAAGCTTCGCAATCGGATTGATGTTGCTTACGGCCGCCCAGGCGGCGGACACGGTGACGCTGAGAGATGGCCGGGTGATCACGGGCACTTACCTGGGCGGTTCACCGCGCGAGGTAAGGATCGAGGCGGGCGACCGTATCGAGACTCTGGATGTCGCCGACGTCTCGGGTATCCAGTTTGACGACGCCCGTCACAAGCACGAGGCGGAGGTTTCCTCGACCCCCGGTGATGAACTGGAGCGTTTGAACGCAGGTGGCGAAATCGCACTCCCGGAAGGCACCCGCGTGGTCATTCGCATGATTGACGCGGTGGACTCGGAAAACAGCGCATTGGGCCAGACTTTCGCCGCGAGCCTGGATGAACCTGTCGTGGTCAATGGCCAAACGGTGATTCCGCGTGGCGCGGACGTGGTGGTGAAGCTGGTGGATGACAAGGAATCCGGGAAACTCACAGGCCGGACTATCCTTACCCTCGACTTGATGAGTATCAAGGTGAACGGCCGCATCGTGGACGTCAACACCGAAACGGTCACGCAGGAAAGCTCTTCGCGCGGCTCGCGCACCGCCAAGGCGGTGGGGGGCACAGCTTTGCTCGGCACGATCATCGGCGCCATCGCGGGCGGCGGCAAAGGAGCTGCCATCGGCGCAGGATCCGGCGCCGCGGTGGGCGCCGGCGCGGAGATCCTGACCAAGGGCCAGCGGGTGAGGATCCCCTCGGAGACGCGTCTGACCTTCGTGCTCGAGAACACCGTCCGGCTCTAACTTAACTAGCGGGCGGAACTACTTATGACATGGCAACAGGAAGCACTGCCCGCCCTTCGCGTAGTGGCAGCTACGGTGTTGGGCGGACTGGTGGGATGGCAGCGGCAGCACGCCGGGCAGGAGGCGGGAATCCGCACCTTTGCGGCGGTGGCGCTGGGCGCTTGTGTGTTTGTTCTGCTCACCCCCGGTGACACTCACACTGCAGGGCAGGTGGCGAGCGGGATCGGTTTTCTGGGCGCCGGCGTCATCATTCGCGGCCGGGTTCATGTTCACGGGTTGACCACTGCGGCGGCTCTGTGGGCCACGGCGTCGATCGGAGCGGCGATCGCATTCGAGCGCTACATCACCGGCGCCATGGTGGCCATTGTCCTCGTGGTGCTTCTGGCAATTCCGACCAAGAAGTGGGACAAGGAAAAGACGCCGGCCGACAGCGATGCGCTGCCTTCCCGCTCACGTCGCTCGGATCTAATTAAGGCCAAGAACGGTGGTTCGAATTAGGTCCAGCAACGGAGCGGGATACACGCCGAACCAGATCAACAGAATCGCTAATGCAGCGAGCACCAGGGCTCCGCCTGCGGACACCTTGGGCGTAGGAACCTCCCGCCTTGGGGGGGCAGCGTAGAGAGCCACGACGACGCGCAGGTAATAGAACAGCCCGGCGACGCTGGTCACAACCAGGGCAATGATCAGCAGCCAGGCGCTGCGGTCCGCTCCGGCGGCCAAGACGTAGAACTTACCGAGGAATCCCATGGTCGCGGGAATACCCGCAAGCGAGAGCAGCGCGGCTGTAAAGATGGCGGCGATTATCGGCCGCCGCCAGAATAGGCCGCGGTAGTCTTCCAGGTCGTCGGCGTCCCGCTCGGAGGTGGAGAGGACGGTCACGATTCCGAAGGCCGCCAGGATGGTCACGGTATACGCTACGAGGTAGAAGCTCACCGCCTCCAGCGCCATCGTGGAGCCCGCGAGGAAAGCCACCAGGATGCACCCGAAGTGGGCAATCGAAGAGTAAGCCAGAATGCGCTTGACATTGCTCTGCCGCAGCGCCAGGAGATTGCCGGCGCACATCGACCCAATCGCGAGGGTGGCGAATACCAGATACACGGCATGGTGCTGGAGCGCGCCCGACAGGTAGGAATAGCGCAGCAGCAGCGCGACCATCGCGCTCTTGGATGTGGTGGCGACGAACGCGGTCACCGGCGGCGGTGCACCCTGGTAGACATCCGGCATCCAAAGATGGAATGGGACCACGCCGAGCTTGAAGCCTATTCCCGTAACGGTGAGAGCAATTCCGGCCAGCAGGGGAAATCCGGAGCCGCTGAGAGCAACTCCACGTAGGCGGGCGAACTCCATGGTGCCCGTATCGGCGTAAATGAGCGCCATGCCCAAAAGGAGGAATGCGGCCGACGCCGAAGCCAGAATCAGATACTTGATTCCGGCTTCAAGCGCCAGCTTGCGGTCCGTCAAATACGCAACCATGCCATACAAGGAGATGCTCAATATCTCGAGCCCGAGAAGGAAAGACGCAAAGTGGCTGCTCGCCACCAGGACCGCGCAGCCCAGAGTCGCCACCAGGAGCAGAAGGTACAGCTCTTCGCGAAGGCCCTGGTGCCGTTCGAAGTATCGATAGGAGAGCACGGCCACAGCCGCGGCGGAGGTGAGGATCAGTCCCATGTAGAACAAGGCGTACTTATCTACGTACAGGAGTGGAGTTACTTGCCGTGGAGCTTCCGGGATCGCGGCAAAGATCGAGAAGAAAGCGGCTGCCAGACCCGCGAGGGTGAGTCCTGCGGCAAACGCGTGGTTGCGGCGGAAAGCGATACCGAGCATCACCACCACTGCGGCGGCTGCGATCAGAAGCAGAGGGAGCAAGGCGAGAAAATCGGCAGTGTTCATCACTTATCTCCTGAGCGCGGCCGTAGTCATGGGCGTCTGACGCTGCAGGTTATCCAGCGCCGGTCCAAATGTGTTCAGTACGGGCTGAGGATAGAACCCCAGCCATAGCAAGCCGGCGATCATTGCCCCCACCATAAGCCATTCCCGTGGCGCGAGATCCGGGAATTGCCAGGCGTGCGCGTTTGGACCTTGGAAGGCACGCTGCACCATGCGCAGGGCATAGAATGTGGAGGCGAGAATGCCGAGACTGGCAACAACGGTAATCGGAACACTGATTTTGTAGGATCCCAGCAATACGAGGAACTCTCCGACGAAATCGCCCATCCCCGGCAGGCCAAGCGAGGCCATGCTGAAGAAAAGCGCTGCTCCGCTCAGGCGCGGGGCCACGGCCCAGAGGCCGCCCATTCGCTCGAGATCGCGCGTGTGGATGCGCTCCTGTAAGCCGCCCACCAGAACGAACAGGCCGCCGGTGCTCAGCCCGTGACAGATCATGGTCATGATCGCGCCCTGGAGCGCCAGCGGATTCCACGAGAAAATTCCCAGCAGCACAAATCCCAGATGACTCACGCTGGTATAGGCCACCAGCCGTTTGAGATCCGTCTGCGAGAAGGCCATCACGGCGCCGTAAATGATCCCGATCGCTGCCAGCGCCAAGGCCACCGGAGTGAAGGCATGGGCGGCATGAGGGAACAAAGGGACGACGAAACGTATCAGGCCATAGGCGCCGGTCTTCAACAGCAGCCCGGCCAAAATCACACTTCCGGCGGTGGGAGCCTCTGTGTGAGCGTCCGGCAGCCAGGTGTGCACCGGCACCACGGGCAACTTCACCGCGAAGGCGACAAAGAAGCCGAGCATGACCCACAGTTCGACACCCGGGCTGAGGTGCGTGCCGAGCAGTTCGGCGTACTCGAACGTGTAGACTCCGGTCGCCTGATGGTGAATGAAGTAGAGTGCCAGGATGGCGATGAGCATCAGCAGGCCGCTCAATTGCGTGAACAGGAAAAACTTCACGGCCGCGTAGACGCGCCGTTCGTGGCCCCAGATCACGATGAGAAAATACATCGGAATCAACATCAACTCCCAGGCGAAATAGAACAGGAACAGGTCGACGGACAGGAACACGCCCACGATTCCCGCCAGCACCCACAGCAGGTTGAAGTGGAAGAAGCCAACCTTATCGCGGATTTCAGTCCAAGAAGCCAGGACGGCGATAATGCCCAGGAAGAACGTGAGCGTCAGCATCAGCAGGCTGAGGCCGTCTACCGCTAGATGAAAGTGAATGCCGAAACTCGGCACCCAGTTGGAGTCCACTTCATCGAGCCACGGCTTCCCGCCGGAGGCCGCGCCCGTCCAGATAGTCGCTGACAGGACGAGGTCCAGGCCGATCGCGACGAGCGCGATCCATCGCGGAAGCAGCGAGTTCCAGCGCGCCGCGACGCCGGCGAGAATGCCGCCCGCGAACAGAATGACGATCAACCAGATCGGGATCATAAGAACAACACCACCGCTATAAACAGCACCGACCCTCCCGCCATCGCCGCGGCATACCAACGGACGCGGCCCGTTTCGCTGCGGCTCAAGCCGCGATAAAGGAGGTCCGTCAACCGGGCAACACCGGTATAGAAGGCGTCGATGAAATCACTTTTGTTGATCTGCGAGACCCAGACGAAAGGCTGCACCAGGGCCTTGTCGTAGATCCAGTCGAAGCCCCATCCGGCAAACCACCATTCGTGCAGTGCGTGCGCGGCCGGGTTCGCAACCAGGGCCTCCGCCAAGCTTCGCTTCCGCAGGTGGAAAAGCCAGGCGAAATAGACGCCGACCAGGAACAGGAGTGCGGCCACTACCTCCGAGCTCACTTCAGTCAGGCCGGTATGCGCTTCCACTGTTCGCGGCAGGACGGAATCCATGACTGCGAGGAACGGTCCTTTCAGATATCCGGCGACGATGGCAAAGAAGGCCAAGACCACGAGCGGGATGGTCATGGCATACCCCGGCCGCTTGGTCACGGGTGTTCCCACGGGGCCGAAGAAGACGCGGAAAATCAGTCGGAAGGTGTAAAGCGAAGTCAGAAATGCGCCAGCCATACCGGCGATCCAGAAGAGCGGGTGCCCCTGCGGCGCTGACCACGCGCTCCAGATGATCAGGTCTTTACTGAAGAATCCGGCGGTGAGAAACGGCAGTCCTGCCAGCGAACAACCGGCGATGAGGAACGTCCAGAAAGCGACGGGCAGTTCTTTACGCAAGCCTCCCATGCGGAACATGCTGTGTTCGTCGTGCAGGGCATCGATGATCACGCCTGCGCCGAGAAAGAGCAGGGCCTTGAAGAAGGCGTGGGTCAGGAAGTGGAACATGGCGGCTTGCCATGCGCCAACGCCCAGAGCCAGAAACATATAACCGATCTGGCTGACGGTGGAATACGCCAGTACACGTTTGATATCGTGTTGCGTCAGCGCGCTGAATCCGGCGAGCAGGAGCGTCCCGGCGCCCGCCACACCAACGGCTGTCTGCGCCGCCGGCGCCAACGCAAACAGTACGTGCGTACGGGCAATCAGATAGACGCCCGCCGTGACCATGGTGGCCGCATGGATCAAGGCGCTGGTCGGTGTGGGCCCGGCCATCGCATCCGGCAACCACACCTGCAGCGGAAACTGCGCCGATTTACCGACCGCGCCGCCTAACAATAGAAGGGCTGCCGCGACCGCAAACCCAGATCCCGGCCGCCACTGCGCGGACGCTCGCTGCATGAGGTCCTGAATCTGCAGCGTTCCGAGGCGAGTGAAGAGCAGATACAAGCCCAGCAACATCGCGGTATCGCCAACGCGGGTGACGATGAACGCCTTACGCGCCGCCCGGCCGTTAGCCGGTTCGCGGTACCAGAAGCCGATCAGCAGGAAACTGCACAGCCCGACACCTTCCCACCCGAGAGTGAGCAGCAGCAGATTGTTGGCCAGCAGCAGCGTGATCATCGAGGCAACGAAGAGATTCATGTAGCCGAAGTAACGGCTGTAACTCTCGTCTTCGATCATGAACTCCGCCGCGTAGATGTGAATCAGAAACCCGACGCAGGTGACCACGAGGACCATTACGAGCGAGAGCGCATCGAGATAGAACCCGATCTGAGGTGCGAATCCGGCCACGTTCATCCAAGTCCACAGAACCTGGGTGTAAGCGTTGCCTGCGGGAGGAGCATTGATGAAGCTGGAAGAGACCAGAATCGTGGTGAGTGCCGCGAGTCCGATCGATCCCACGCCAAAGGCTGCCGCGGCGCCGCGCGATAGACGCGGGCCAAACAGCAGGAGCACCAGTGCGCTCGCCAACGGCAACGCCGGAATGAGCCACAACAGACTGACCACGTTATCCCCTCATCTCGTCCAACCCATCGACATCCAGAGACTGGAAGTGGCGATAGATCTGCACCACCAGCGCCAGTCCCACGGCAACCTCGGCGGCCGCCATGGCTAGAATAAACAGAAACACCACCTGTCCATCGGCCTGATGCCATCGCGAACCGGCGACCACGAATGCCAGGCCTGCGGCGTTCAGCATCACCTCGAGAGACATCAGAACGAATAGCAAGTTACGGCGTACGAGAAGGCTGGTGAGCCCCAGCGAGAACAAGATCCCCGCTAGTATCAGCCCGTCTCTCATGGGTATCTGCGTCATGTTGAATCTCCGGTTTTTCAGCTTGGCGGGAGCCGATGTGATACGCGCCCACCATGCCGGCCAGTAAGAGCATGGAGGCTAGCTCAATGCCAATCATGTATGGGCCGAACAGGACCAATGCAACTTCCTTCGGCTGGATGACAGAGGCGCCGATGGCCCCAGTGCTGCCTTTCGCCAGATAGACGACTTCTATCAGAAGAACGGCGGCCAGCAGCGCGGGAGCGCTCCAGATGCCTGGCGAGAGCCACTGCCTTTCCATTTTGACAGCGTGCTGCCCCAGGTTGAACATCATGCCTACGAACACAAAGAGCACCATGATGGCGCCCGCGTATACGATGACCTCGAGCGCTGCGACAAATGGGGCGCCGAGCACGTAGAAATCCACGGCTACCGCCAGGAATGACACGATCAGATAAAGCAGCGCATGGACGACATTCATACGGGTCAACATCAGGATCGTCGATATGACGGCTACAGCGCCCGCAATGTAGAAAGCTAGTTCCATAACTGTCTCACGGCATCAGAGAGTGGACATCGACTGGCGGCTCTTCGTGCGCCGCCTGGCCCTTATCCTTACCGCCGATCTGAACTCCCGCCACCCGCCAGAAGTTGTAGCCCGGATACTTACCGGGGCCATCAATCAGCAGGTGCTCTTTTTCATAGACCAGGTTCTTTCTCTGAAACTCGCCCATCTCGAAATCGGGCGTCAGTTGGATGGCATAAGTAGGGCATGCTTCTTCGCAATAGCCGCAGAAGATGCAACGTGAAAAATTGATGCGGAAGAACTCCGGGAGGCGCCGTCCAGTTTTGTCTTCGGTGGCCTGGAGGGCGATGCAGCCCACCGGACACGCCACCGCGCAAAGGTTGCAGGCGACGCAGCGCTCGCCCCCGTCGGGATCGCGCGTGAGAACGATCCTGCCCCGGTAGCGCGGCGCCAGATAGGGCTTCTGCTCGGGGTACTGAACGGTAATTCTTCTCTGGAAGGCATGAAGAAACACCAGCCAGATCGTCCTAAGTATGCTGATCATCCTTTACCCCACATAAGAATCACTGCCCCGGTCACCAACAGGTTCGCCAATGCCAGGGGTAACATGACCTTCCAGCCCCATGACATGAGCTGATCGAATCGCGGACGCGGCAGGGCTGCCCGCACCAGAACGAAGAATGAGATGAAGAGGAACGTCTTGATCAGAAGCCAGAGCAAGCCGGGCAGGACTGGTCCCAGCCAGCCGCCGAAGAACAGAACGGCGATCATGCTGGAGATCAAGGTCACTCCCATGTACTCGCCCACGAAGAACATGCCGAACTTCATCCCCGAGTACTCGGAGTGATACCCGGCGACGAGCTCGCTTTCCGCTTCGGGAAGATCGAACGGGATGCGGCGTGTTTCGGCCAGACCCGCGATCAGGAACAACACAAAACCCGGGAACTGCGGAATCACGAACCAGATTTTCCTCTGTGCTTCGACGATAGCGGGGAGGCTGAACGATCCGGTCAGCAGCACCACGCCCATCAGCGAGAGTCCCATGAACACTTCATAGCTCAGCATCTGCGCCGCGGCCCGCAGTCCGCCGACGAGGGCGTACTTATTGTTGGACGACCATCCGGCCAGCACTACGCTGTAGACTCCCAGAGACGACATGGCGAGAAAGAAGAGCAGGCCGACATTCAGGTCGCTTACGATAATGCCGGGGGCCACCGGAAGCACGGCGAAGGACATCAACACCGTCACGAAGATAATGGCGGGCGCCACAATGAAAACGGGTTTGTCCACGAAAGGAGGGATCCAGTCTTCCTTCATGAACATCTTGATCGCATCCGCTACTACCTGAAGCAGGCCGAAAGGTCCGGTGCGGTTGGGCCCGTAACGGTCCTGCCAGAGGGCCAGCAGCCGCCGCTCGACCCAGATAAGGAAGGCCGCGATCGAGAGTGCGACGATCACAATGCCGAGGATCGATAGGATTGGGTAGGGGCTCGTCATTCGGGCCTCGCGAGTTTTCCCCAATCGGGCAAGGTGACACCGGCCAATGGCGGCACGCCGGCGGATATTCCGGCGACACCCTCAGGGAGATCGGGACGGATGCGCACCGGCAACCGGAACGTGCCGCTGGCGCAGGTTACTTCGACTTCCGCACCGTCCACAAGATCGCTGGCATTCAGGGCAACGTGTGGTTTCGATGCCAGTTCTGCAATTCCAGGCGCCGAGAGACTCAGCTCCTCGGAGCCGAAGATTTGATGCATCGGGACCAGCAGCCACTCTCCGGCGCGCGGCTGGAATGCCGGAGGAATGGTATCGAAATAGGGCTGGCCATTCGCCGGTGCAGGCTCCAGGATGCGCATGCCAGCATCGCCGCCACGCAGGGGTCCGCCCAGCTCCTGCTGATAGGTATTGGTTGCCTGAATGGAATTCCACCCGGGCGACCAGAAAAACGGCACGAGCGCTCCCGGTGGTTTGAGAGACGCACCTTCCATGGAGAAGGAGAGCGGGGAATCGGGATCGTCGGGAGGCTTGGGCTCGGAGACATCGATGTTCACCAGCACGGCGGTGCGTCCGCTCTCACGGTGCGGCGAACGTGGGATCTTGGCTCCGACAATGCGATAAGCGGCAGAGGGCGCGGCTTCGCGAACTGCCGCTAGATCGGGAATGGCCCTGCACATTGCGGCCAGCACATCGTCCAGGTCGTGCCAATGATCGGGCTTCAACCAGCGCCAACTGGCCGAAACATCATTCTGCGGAACAAAGACCTGGAAGAATCGCTGGGCTCGTCCTTCGCTGCTGACGAAGGTTCCTTCCGATTCGGCGAACGTTCCCGCAGGCAGTAGGAGATCGGCCCTCGCGGTAGTAGGGTTGGCGAGATGATCGAGGGCGATCACGTGAGCCGCGGTTTGCAGGAAAGCGTCGACTTCGGCAGCGGGCGCGCGGCGATAGAGATCGTTTTCGAGGACGATCACCGTGTCGGCGTTGCCGCGCCTAACCGCTTGAAACGCGTCGCTTAGTGGGTGGCCGCCGAGAAGCGCGGCGCCGATGGTATTACATTCGGGCGCGGTGAAGCTGAGTGCCGCCTGGGCCGCCAGGGCCACATTAGCAGCCGCTTCTATTAGGGCCTCGCTGCCGCAACTGGTGCCGGAAATCACCAACGGCTTCCTGGCAGTTTTGAGTGCATCGGCGATCATATCGGCCAGCGGGAACGCACTCACCGCGGGCGCCCGTGGGTCGAGCGCATGTGCCACGGCGAATCCGAGGCGGGCCAGATCGTCAGGGGCGGCGCGGAACGTGGCTGTGGCGATATCGTCCAATCGAGTGGCATAGGGAGTGGCGATGAAAAGCGGGCCCTTCGCACCTTGAATCGCGTCGCGCACGCCGTGATCCAGCCACAAGGGGATGTGCAAGCCCTTGGGAATCTCCATGGGCTGGTGCCGCACCGCTTGACGCACAGCCAGGGCCATTCTAGGCGCGACGTTGGTCAGATCCTCACCCAGGATGAACACGGCATCGGACTCTTCGATCTCGCGCAGCGTGGGGGTCCGCATGGGTCCACGTTGTAGGATCTCGATCGTGCGGTTCACCAGCGTCGCCTGCTGATCGGCCATTCCGGAGTGGAAACGATCGGGACCCACAAAGGCACGGAGAGCAAAGTTGGCCTCCAGCGACGCGCGTGGCGAGCCGATCCCAATCACTTTGCCTTCGACTGCTTTTTCTCGCAGATGGCGCCGCGCCGTCTCGGCGGATGTCGGCTGGCATCTGAGCACGGGCTGATGGAGGCGCCGTTGGCTGTTGACGAACTCGTAGCCGAATCGGCCGCGGTCGCACAAGAAGTAGCCGTTGACTTCGTGGTTGTAGCGGTTGACGATTCGGCGCACGGTCCCGTAGCGCTCGCCGGCATCGGTATTGCATCCCAGAGCACAGTGCACGCAAACGGAGGGAGCGAACTGCTGGTCCCACTTGCGGGCGTAGTGGTGTTTCAGGGTCTTATCGGTGAAGACGCCGGTGGGACAGATTTCGACCAGGTTGCCGCTGAACTCGTTTTCCAGCACGCCGTCTTCGTGACGGCCGAAGAAGACGGTGTTTCGCGACGCGAATGCGTTCAAATCGCTTCCGCCGGCGTAGTCGCGATAGTAGCGCACGCAGCGGTAGCACTGGATGCAGCGGTTCATCTCGTGATTGACCAGCGGTCCCAGGTTCTGATTGCGAAAGGTTCGTTTGTCGAATTCGTAGCGGCGATAATCGTGGCCGGTCATCACCGTCATGTCCTGCAAGTGACATTCGCCGCCCTCATCGCACACCGGGCAATCATGCGGATGATTCAGCATGAGTCCTTCGATAATGCCGGCGCGGAAGGCAGCCACCTCAGGATCGTCGATGGAGATGCGGGCCCCTTCGGCAGCGGGCGTCATGCAGGACATGACGATTTTGCCCTGCTCATCGTGCTCGTCCTTGAACAGTTTGACGGCGCACTGGCGGCATGCTCCGACGGACCCGAGTGCGGGATGCCAGCAGAAGTACGGCACCTTCAAGCCCTGCGAGAGGCAGCCGTGGAGCAGGTTCTGGTCCGGGTTCATCTGGTACGGTTTGTGGTCGATGTAGATGGTCGCCATACCTATCTCCCGGGGCAGCGGTGCTCGCTGATATGCCGTTCGAAATCGGCGCGAAAGTACTTCATCGCGCTCTCCAATGGGTCCGCGGCGCCGGGCGCAAGGGCGCAAAAGGTATTCCCGGGACTCCACATTTTGGCTTGAAACGCGAGCTTTTCCAGGTCGTCCGGCTTGCCGCGGCCCTCTTCCATGGACTGCAGAATGCGCTCAGCCCATCCGAGCCCGCTCCAGCACGGAGTGCAGAAGCCACAGGATTCCCGCGCGAAGAAGCGGATCATGTTCCATGTCATCCCGACCGGACAGGTCTTGTCGTCGAGGACGATCATGGTGCCGGTGCCCATGCGGCTGCCGGCTTTGGGCATCTCCTGGAAATCCATGGGCATATCCAGGTGCTCTTCGACGATGAAGGGAGTAGAGGACCCGCCGGGCAGCAGCGCCCGAAACTTCAGGCCGTCGCGCATGCCGCCCGCATGTTCCTCCAGAATCTCGCGCACCGTGGTTCCCATGGGCAACTCCCACAGTCCCGGACGTTTTACTTTTCCGCTGACCCCGTATAGCTTGGTGCCACCACTCTTCGCGCGGCTCAAACCGCGAAACCACGTGGCACCATGGTTGATGATGTGGGGTACGCAACTCAGCGTCTCCACGTTGTTGACCACGGTGGGCTTGCCGAACAGGCCGGCCACTACGGGAAAGGGCGGTTTCGCTCTGGGGTTGGCGCGCTTCCCTTCTAAGGCATTCAGCAGCGCGGTCTCATCGCCGCAGATGTAACGGCCTCCGCTTAGATGCAAATGAAGTTCCAGGCTGTATCCGGAACCGAGGATGTTCTTGCCCAGGTAGTGGCGTTCGTATGCCTCCGCGATGGCGCGCGAAATCCGTTCGGCGGCCAGCGTGTATTCTCCGCGGAGGAAGATGTACGCAACGTCCGCCTCAATGGCGAATCCGGCAACGATCATTCCCTCGATAAGCTGGTGCGGATTGCGCTCCAGTAACAACCGGTCTTTGAAGGTGCCCGGCTCCATCTCGTCGGCATTGGCCACGAGGTAAGTGGGGTTAGGAGTGCTCTGACCGCGCGGTACGAATGACCATTTCAGGCCGGTCGGAAAACCGGCGCCGCCCCGGCCACGCAGATCCGCGGACTTCACCTCGTCGATGACCCATTGCGGAGTCACGCCGCCGGTTAAGACCTTCCGGATCGCCTGATAGCCGCCGGCCTGTTCGTAGGCAGGCATGTCCAGGCCGGACCCGTCAGGGCGCATGTTGCCAGTCAGCGGCTTTTCGGTGGTGGCGGTCATTTGTACTTCTCGAGTTGGATATCGATCTTCTGCGGATCCAGATCGGTATGCAGGTCGCCGCCGACCATCATGGCCGGGGCACGGTCGCAGCAGCCGAGACATACGATCGGCAGCAGCGTAAACCGGTCGTCGGATGTGGTTTGACCGAACTCGATTCCCAGTCGCTCAGTGAGATGCTTCTTGACGCGGTCGTGGCCCACAATCCAGCAGCTCACGCTGTCGCAGACCATGATCACGTGACGGCCCACGGGCCGGCGGAAGATCAGGTTGTAGAACGTGGCGACGCTGTCCAGGTCGGTGGGAGACATGCCCAGATGTCCGGCGATGTCGCGAAGGCTTTCATCGGACACCCAGCCCCGGTGACGCTGCACGATCTTCAACGCGTCGATGGAAACCGCTTCGCGCTTGGGATAGTGTACCGCCTCCGCTTCGATCTCGTTAATTTCTTCCGCTGTCAACATCCCTTCAGTTCCTCACCGGTCGACATCCGCTAATACAAAATCCAGGCTGCCCAGGTTTACTACCACATCCGGAATCATCATTCCCCGGGACAGCAGCCGTACTGTCTGGATATGAGCGAAGGAAGGCGTCCGGATCCGCGTGCGATAGGAAACCGTGTTGCCATCGCTCACCAGGTAATAGCCGTTGTTACCCTTGGTGCCTTCGATGGCGCCCAGCGCTTCGCCCACTGGCATCACCGGTCCCCAACTCACGCTCAGGAAGTGCGTGATCAAGGTCTCGATATCGTGCATGGTGCGGGCCTTCACCGGAGGAGTGGCCAGAGGGTGGTCCGACTTGTACGGGCCCTCGGGCATATTCTTCAGGCACTGTTCGATGATGCGCAGGCTCTGCCGCATCTCCTCGACATGCACCACCGCGCGGTCGTAGCAATCTCCGGTGTGCCCGGTCGGAATGTCGAACTCAAAATTGCCGTATCCGGAGTAGGGCTGGCGCTTGCGAAAATCCCAATCCAATCCGCAGGCGCGAAGGCTGGGGCCGGTCATGCCCCACTCGATCGCTTCGTCAATGCGGAGGCCGCCGATGCCCTTCGTGCGCGCCTGGAAAATGCGGTTTTGCATCACCGTCCGATCGTACTCAATCAGGCGTGGCGGCAGATACTTGAGGAAATCGCGGAACATCCTTTCCCAGCCTAGGGGCAAATCAGCGGCAACTCCGCCGATGCGAAACCAGGCCGGGTGCATACGCGCGCCGGTGATCGCTTCGACGATGCCGAAGGCGCGCTCGCGATCGTTGAATGTAAAGAAGACGGGCGACATCTGTCCAAGGTCTTGGGCGAAGGTACCGTACCAGACCAGGTGACTGATGATGCGGAACAGTTCAGCCAGCATCACGCGAATCACTTGGGCGCGCGGTGGAACCTGGATGCCGGCCAGAGTCTCGACGGCGGTCAGATAAGCCAGGTTGTTCATCACGCCGCCAAGGTAATCGATGCGGTCGGTGTAGGGTATGTAGGAGTGCCAGGATTGCCGCTCGCCCATTTTTTCGGCGCCGCGATGGTGGAAGCCGATTTGCGGGATCGCGTCCACTACCTCTTCGCCATCGAGCTGCAGGGCAATGCGTAAGACACCGTGCGTGCCCGGGTGCTGCGGTCCGACGTTAAGGAAGATGAAGTCAGAGCCGTCGCGTTCGCGGCTCATGCCCCATTCCTCCGGACGGAAGCGCAGCGATTCCTGTTCGGCGACTTCTTTGTCCGGCGACAATTGGTAGGGCCCCATCTCGGTCGCGCGAGCGGGGTGTTCTTTGCGCAGCGGATGGCCCACCCAACTCTTTGGCATCAGGATGCGTTCCAGATGCGGATGGCCGTCAAAGACGATCCCGAACATGTC
>Ga0335085_10004379_pt1 | contig 23520 bp, 17 predicted proteins | sample Lox_Sample_45_FD_206712 | JGI IMG/M metagenome (GOLD analysis project Ga0335085, IMG submission 206712) | Soil microbial communities from Loxahatchee National Wildlife Refuge, Florida, United States - Lox_Sample_4.5 | ecosystem: Environmental > Terrestrial > Soil > Wetlands | place: USA...
GTATAGAAGATCGACGCTCCATTCGTTGCCGATGAAATTGTGATGGTCAAAGCGCTGGAATAGCTGTTTGGCAATGGGATGAAGGTCGGCGTCGCTGTTGTTGGCTGTGTGGTGTTACTTTCTCCTGAAGGTGTGCTACCGCTCGTACAGGAAAACATCATTGCAAGACTGAGGGATAACAAAAATATTTTAAGCCTCTTCATAAGACCCCTCCCTGCTACTATCCTCAATACGTAGAAAAGATCTTATTGCAGGCATGCTTGATTATGAACGTTTATCATCGATGAATCTGTGATTTGACTCACACCTTGACTGTTAAGGTCATACTTGTTTTTTTATTAAATTCAAAGAAGGGAAACTGCAGCAGATACGGAAGAAGGTTGCATATTCATTTCTTTACTCTTGAAAGCCTATAGGTGACAAAACCATCCGGACAGGTGACGTCCACGTAATCAAGTTTCTCCCAATCCATCTTTTCTGACCACCGCATAGCAAATGCCATTGGATGAATGGCTGCGAATGCGCGACCACACATCCCCGTAGGTTCCGGCGTTCTTGCTGTCAAAATATAAGTTTCTCCTGTCCGGCATTTAGCCGAGCCTGGGCATATTCCGGACTCAGTACTAATTTTCACAGCTTCACACTTAATCATAAAGTCTGCCATTCGTTCACCCCTAATACTTATTCTCTTGATTTGGCATTATCTACGTGAAACGTGCAACAACGCTTTTATTATTGCTGGTGCAAGATACAGAAAGTGTTGTTGTGCAAAAAACTATAACATAAAATGCGTGATTCGAACAGGTATTTATGATCACATGTATTTATGATCACAAGTCGAGGCTGCAATCTTTACTGGAAGGATGCTCCGGAATGACCGGTTGATTTGCCGGATTTGGCGGAAGGTTTACTTCAGTTTTGGCAGAAGAATTTGTCGGAATCTGCACCGGGAGAAGATCGGTGTTGCCTTGGAACATATAACGAGGATGGGCGACCAGGTCCCGCGCTCTTCAGCTACTGTTGACAGCTTATATTGCCGCCGTCGGCGTCGTCACCGTGTTACTGCGGCCCGAGCATTGCTATTTCTTACGCTTATACAACGCGATTCCAAGATATTTGTTCAGCGGATGTGAACGGTCGAGAAACGGTATCGGTGGCTTGTTTTTTCTTACTCCCATGCTTCGCAATTCCTTCTGGATATCGTGGTTGCTGGGATCGTAAGATAACCCTTTATTAAACGCATCCAATGATTCCTTCCGTTTGCCAGCAGCTGAATATGCCTTGCCTAGATTATGATAAAATACTGGATAGGCCACATCTTCATCGCAATTTCCCTTTACCTTAAGCATTTCGATTGCTTTTTGGCAAGATTCAATTCCCATACGGTACTTCCTGTCAACAATGGCCAAAAGATAGCCATAATATGACAATAAAGTCGGCTCATTCGGACAATGCATCATCGCTGCCTGTAATAGCTCGAATGCCTCTCTTAGCTTACCTTTCCGTAAATACGCCTTCACCTGCCGAAAATATTCGACAGGCTTCATCTTTTTGGAAAGTGCGCTGTTGTGCATCTTGCAGGAATGTTCTGCCTGCAAAACGGCAGGATGTTCTTTCATAATCAGGGCCCTCCTTTGATGCGCTAGAGGTGTTGATAAAATTTCTATATAGCTTACTGGCTGTAGCTTACTCCATGCCTTCAGCAAATACCCCTAGCATCAAACTACACTTCGTGGTTACAATTGCAGCGGTGCTGGCAGTGCCTTCATTGACGGCTGATTATTATGCATGAACTTTTTCGGTGTTATCAAGCAGGGTCCCTGCACTGTCACCATCTACTGGCTTTGAGAACAGATATCCCTGCCACTGCTCACAGCCTAGCGATTTTATATGCCCCATCTGGGTCGCTGTTTCCACTCCCTCTGCAATAACACCGATATTCAAATCATTGGCCAGCAGAATGATCGTCCTAATGATTTTTTGGTTTTCACCATGATCGCCCATACTCTTGATAAAGGAACGGTCGATCTTGAGCCCGTCGATCGGCAGGCGATGCAGGTGGCTGAGCGACGAATACCCTGTCCCGAAATCATCGACGTAAATCTGCACCCCCAGCGCCTTCAGCCGGGTAAGAAGGGCGACCATTTTATCAGGGTTTTCAATGATAACTTCTTCCGTTATTTCAAGTTTTAGGTTCTTCGGATCCAGCCCTGTCTCCTTGAGGACCCGTTCAACGTAATCAACGAGATCGGGCTGGACCATCTGTTTGTTTGATAAGTTCGTGCTGATAAAGGAAAGTCCGTCAGAGGGATGCTGCTCCATCCACTCCTTCATTTGACGGCACGCTTCGCTGAGCACCAGCCGGTCGATAGCCACGATCATGCCGGTTTCATCCGCCATCTTGATAAAGTCTCCCGGGTTAAGAAGGCCACGTTCCGGGTGATGCCACCGGACTAGCGCTTCGAATCCGACAATAGAGTTTGTCGTTAACGATAATATTGGTTGATAGAAAATAACAAATTCTTTCCGTTCAATCGCTTTCCGAAGGTCAGTTTCCAGGTGCAGCCGTGCGACCGCATGAGCGTGCATTCCTGGCTCGAACACCACGTATTGCGCCCGGCCACCGGCTTTTGCCTCGTACATCGCGGTATCGGCATCTCGCAGGACCTGGTCCGGATGCTCATACTCACCTGCGCAGAGCGCGATGCCGATGCTCGCCGTGGCAAATACCTCACGGTCGGTTAATTTGAAAGGCGCGCGCATCGCGGCCCCGATACGGTCAGCGATATAGGTGGCATTCCCTATTCCCCCTATGTCCTCGAGGAGGATTGAAAACTCGTCTCCACCAAGACGGGCGACGGTATCGTGGGGCCTGAGGCAGGTCACCAGCCGCTGACCGAGCGCGATCAGCAGTTGATCGCCGATGACGTGACCGAGACTATCGTTGATGACCTTGAAACGGTCGAGATCAACAAACAGCACGGCATAGATAAAATCCTTGCGTCGTTTTGCCATTAAAATCGTATGCGAAAGGCGATCGTTGAACAGCGCCCTGTTCGGGAGACCAGTAAGGGCATCGTGGAGAGCATCATGTTGGAGCTGACCTTCGGCAACCTTGCGTGCGCTGATTTCCTCTTGCATTTTTTCAACAGTCCGCGCCATCGCCTCTGTTCTTAAAGCAACCTCCTTCTCGAGCTCGTTGCGATACTGGTCCAAGTCGTACTTCATTCCGAGTTCCTGAATGACACTCTTCTCGCTGAGGTACCGCAGGAGCAGCAGGCTCAAGACTATTATGAGAAGGTATATGCAGACGAGACCGAGCTGAAAATGCATGAGCTTGACCGTGCCCAACCCGATGGGCAGCAGGAATAACGAGTACATGATGACCGCCATCCCGGCGACGTACTTGAGCCGGGCGGGAATGAATCCTATCACAACTACGCAAAGAACAATATTACCGATGACATACCGGACTTCGGACCGTGATTGTCCCAGGATCTCGAACTCAAGGAACAGCGTGATGGTGGCAACCCAAAGCAGCGCAAGCGGAGCGGTCGAACGTATGAACAAGTTCTTCTTGATCAGCCAATAGCCGAACAGCAGAGACCCTGCTATGCCCAGGCGGTAGAGCAGCGATCGAGCGAAAATCTCCGAAGCGACCATGAGATCCAGCAATCCGTCCAGCACAATGAGCAGAGAGCCGAACAGCGCTGCCTTTGAGAGCCAATGCCGGAAGCTCACGTTGATTTGGTTATCTATGTACTCGTCCCGCAAAGAATTCATGGGTCTGCCCTTCCAGAACATACTAGTATTTGTAAGAAAATAATTTTAAAAGAATGTAGTAGAAATTATACCGACTGACCATGTGTTAATAGTCCTGTAAATACAAAGGGTTATTTAATGATAAGAAATCCGCGGTCATTATTAACTGATTTCATTAAATATCTGACCACAAGGATTATTATAAATCTTATCGTCACGTTTTCTGATTGACTTTAGGGATCACGATGACATTTTTATGGTATTTTAGTAATTAATGTTGCAGAGTTATGGTTGATAAATGAAGTGATGTTATGAATGGAAACTACAACAACTAGAGGAAGGACTGGGCATCGCCGGATACATAGTTTCAAAGTTTCGAGTCCACGATGCCCTGACAGTTGTCACCTAGTCCTTATAATGAACACCGACAATAATAGAGTGAGCAATTTGTCAACAGCATTACAGTATACTGGTTGGTACTTACTATCGAGCGTGGACATCGATAACGAATATTGCCATAGAACTCAATCCATGACCAATTTTTCTTTATTAAATAACTTATCCGCTTTACCGGTCAGGACTCACCTGGGTTTCACAACTACTGCTTGCGGAATTTCCGGCTCGGCCACTGGTACTTAAGCGCAGGCAACCAGTAACCTAAATAAAAATTAAGCCGCTCACTAGTTTAAGTTTCATTTCTTTCCTCCCACGTGAGCCTTGAGCTGCACGAGCCGCAGGCGAGCGTCCGCTCTCATTTTTTCTATTCATCCGGCACCAAAAGCTCGCACGTCATTCGCCGCAATCTATTCATCTCCGACCACCTTACGCACCTTTGCGAGCCGATTGCGCAATTCGGGGACCGCACTCGCCGCCGCCGGGTTCGCTGACAGCTCTCCGATCGCCCGGTCAATCGCGTCAAGCCCGAGCGAAAGCCCGAAGCGTGTCGTGACCCGCCTGAGTTCGCCTTGAAAACCGGGATCGGATTGCAGCTCGGTCTCACCGAGCACCTGCGCCTTCGTTACCAGATCGGTAAGAACCGCGACTGCCCGGCGCACGTTTTCAGGTGATGTAAGATTTCCCGACTTCGTGAACTGCTCGACCTCCGGCAGGCTCGTCACGAAACGTCGCAGCGCCTCGGCCTGCTGTGGGTTGCGCGGGTGATCCTGATGCATCACCGCCTGCGCCGCGCCCATAATCGCGAAAGGCGCACGTGCCGCGTGTGACAGCAGCGGCCCGCCCGAAACCACACCACCCAGCACCAACCCGCCCAACGCCAGCCCGCCGACACCGTGCACCAGGTGCAGCAGCTTGCCTTCGATCACGAATAGCTCGCGCACCAGGGCGCGTACCGGTGCAAACCCGAAGCCAACCGCAAGCAGCAGGCTCACCAGCGATTGCGTTGATTCCCCATGAAGCTTGAAATGTTCATACGCCCCGAGGGCAACGACGGCGATCAGGAGAAACCCGCAATGTAGAAGAATTCTGCCGACGATCGATTGCACCGTCCATCGACGTCCAGGAAGGTTCTCAGGCGCGGATTTCCGGGCGGAATCCATTTCACTGCTATCACTCTTATCCATAGAATCACCCCCTGTCCCCCTCGAACTGATGCTACAGATTGTGCAAAAGTAATATCAAAAAAATGATGTTAACGGATTCAGCTAATAAGATGCTTACCCATTGCCGTGGAATTATCTACTGAAACTATATGCTTACTGTTACGCTATGTCAATGCCCACAAATGGGTAGATGATTGGGGAAATTGGAAATGCAAAATTCTAATTGTAGAAGGCGTTGCGGCAATACATGGAAACTCGCGAACTTCTGGGGTATTTTAAGGCTGACGTATGAAGCATTCAAGTTGTGAGTTGAAGTGTTTTAATGAATGGAGACTTCAACTGTTTCAGGAAGAAAGACTCGAGGTCAGCATATATTATTATTCGCAGTGTCCAGATTGCCTTCTTCACTAAAAAGCGCTGCCTCATGCATAAATGCGCTTTCTAAGCTTTTACCGATTTGATGGGCAACATTCTAGAACCGATACAACTTACCTGACCTCGCGTTCCAGCGACGGACTGTCGACTGGGTATGTCCGACGGGTACTTTAAACGCTTGGTTGGTTGACGGTGTTTAGTCCTGCCCCGCCTTGATGTGCCCCTCAAGCATGCCAGACAAGCAGTGGCCATTCTACCATGATCCTATTTCCTTTCCTAGTTTTCTGGCCTTTGCCAGCCAGCGTTCCCCGATGTGTCCGAGGTCCCGGGTTATCGGGACGTTGATTTGTCCTCTGATGTCGAAACCAGCAGCGTTTAACACGATTTTAACAGCACGGAGAGACCCATTGCCTTGCGAAGGAAGATAGTTGAAGGGAAATGGCGACAGAGAGGCGGTAACAATCGCTGCCGGCTTGCCCTTATGCCGCGGTCGTGGAAAGCGCCACGTATAGAGTTCATAGTACTCAAGGACAGGAACATTTCGGTCAAAAAGAATCTTCAACGGCCCAGGCATATTACCCCAATAGGTTGGAGTGCCCACCACCAGACCAGAACAGTTTGCTAGCAGTTCTCCCACATGATGCGCGTCGTCTCTCGGCAGAATACACTTTTTATCGGGCCTGCATTTCAGGTAACCGATGCACGGTCTTATAGAAAGATCATGGACGTCGACCCACTCCACTTCGGCGCCTGCAGAGCGGGCTTTATCCGCAATTATTTTGAGTATCGACGTTGTCACGCCCTTTTTCCTGGGGCTGCTGTTGAGAAAGAGGATCATCTCCTTATGTCCTCCAACAGTCATTCTATTAGCGGAACCAACATCGAATTATATGTCTGCCACTGATAACTTGTCAAAGCCTAGATCGGTGAAAAGATTGGTGACGAATGCAATAAACTACTTCAAACTTGATGTTGTTGCTTAGAGTGGAAACTCGTTTGCTACAGGAAGCAGTCAACAACAGTAGTGCTTTTTGAAGTGCCGTGTTGGGAGAATATTGCAAATTAGATATTCCAGGTGCATTCGAAGGCGCGAGTGAAGATCCTCCTTCACAGCTACAAAGAGTAAACACGATGGGTAGAAGCAAAGCTAGAGCAGTCATGTCGATGATTCTTTTCGTATGCGTCTCCCCTATACCTCGAGTGACGCCGAAAATGTCTTATTTACGTTGCCGATATATAGACAATATTTCATTCCTCACAGTCCAGCTTCGTTCACAGCTATTTAGGAAGACCCAAGAATCTAGAAATCAACTAGCCCATTAGATGATGATTTGCTCATCCTCTCTGTTTCTATCCCTTGCCCTGCTCCCACCCTAATTGTGGATACGCGCCAACACCCGTTCAACTCGCGCTTTCGGGCTGCCCGTGACTTCCAGCACGTCCACCTCTAGGTCAAATAATTTCTCCAGAATTATCTCTTTGAGCTTTTCGTCCACACGCTGTCTGTACGCGGCGTCCTCTGACGATGGTAGAACTATCCGGTCAGGCTCTTCGATGGGTAAGAAGATTAATAGATCAAGCTTCCTAATCGCAGTTTGAACGCGAGGTAGCCACTCCTCTAGATCAAACGCTTCAACATCGGTATGCGAAAGGAGATAGCCTAGGATATCGGCTGGACATCGGTCGAAAATGATGTTCGGAGCTTTTTCGTCCAGACTCTCGATGGATCGCTCCAATTGTAGCTCGAAGTCCTCAATGGACGGTAACTCTGCAAACTCATACCCCTCCTCTTGCAAGAGTTGGTAGGGCTCGTCGATGGTTATATAATGGGGGAGCGCTTCGGACAACGCCTCGACGAGCGTAGATTTTCCTGAAAAGTGAGTACCTGAAATGGCGATCCGCATAATAGCTTTATAACGACAAGCTCCTCGTTAGACGAATATATTCCTGACACTAATCTATGTCAATGACGTTGTCTGAGTATTGTCGTTGAACGCATATCTTCACTGTCAGGAACTGCAGAATACGGGTTGGTAGTTTATAGGTTACAGCAAATGATAAGTTCAACATCTACAGGAAGAAGTCTTCCAAGCTTCCAAGGTAATAACCTAGACTGGAGCGAGGCTTCTCTTGTCGAGTTTGAAAAGAGACTTTAAGTTGCTTTGCGGAGAGCCACAGCAATCAGTCCATTAGTCACGCCGAAAAGCCAGAAAGTGGTGGGTAGCCTAAATTATTCAGCGCGCATATGCTCGTCAACCACCGGTTCGGGGACCGCCGGGAAGCGAGAACGCAACTGCGAAAGTTCCTGCTCGCGTTCATCCACGACTCGGCAGTTGCGGATGGCGTACTCCGCCTCTCCTGTTCCCCATGCAGGTACAATGTACTGGACATCGTAGATACTGATGATCAACGTACCCAGGTAGATCGTCCCACCAGACGTCGGAACCCTGAAGCTTGCCAACGTCTCAGTTTCCTCCCGGTTGAATCGTTCCGATCCATACAATCGTGGATTACCAAGCAACACGTAATCACCCGCGGATAGGATCCAGAAGAACGAGCCGTTCTCCTCGATCGCAGGCGTCGGGTGCGCTTTGTATTTAAATGCCCCGCCGGGTGGATAAAGCTGACGGAGTTCCAGAGTCATCCGCGGTCCCGGTCCGAAGAACGGTTGATTCCAAGGATCAAACGAGAACGGTGAATATTCGATGTGCTCGTCGTTCGCGTCAAGCATGCGAATACGACCGAAGACGAGTGCATCACCCGGCTGGACGGTGACGGGCACCCCAGCGCGGGGGGTGCCGATGGACATGCATGCGGGCAGCAGGCAGAGCGCCGCCGCGATCACAGCAACGAACATGGTAGCGTGCTGACCCCAAGACTTTGGTACGCCAATAGTATGCTGCATGGGCAGCTTCCCTCATATCTGATGAAATATGCTCGCGATGGGTCTTGAAGAATTCATGTTGTGAACTATACAAGTGTGAAGAATGGAAACTCGTTTGCTACAGAAAAAACTTCGCATTTTATAAATATAACTTAAATCTTACAATACATGTAGTCTTTTGTGCATGATACTATTAATGCTGAATGGATCTTGTTGCTGCACTCCTCCTGACAATATCATATAGAATCCCCAGAGGCAATATTGAAGTGGCTAGCAGAATACATCGTCACAGAGCACATCGGACATGATGAGCGCATCTTCACCGTTACCTTTTTACACTACCCTAAAAATACCCCGGTCATCATCGACGCTTACTCCTAATCCTTGTTATACTTTAATTACTCTTTTCTGAGAATCCGCCAATTAAGGGATCCCGATGGTGCCAAACTCTCCGTGAAGAAAGGATGAAAAAGCTGGTGGATATTAAACTCATAAAACCGCCAAGGTGCTGGTGGATGCAGTCTTTCTTTTGCCACTCTTAGCCAAATTATCTTTGATAGGGTCAGTCAGGGAAATATCTATGCCAATTGATATTAAAATTCTGCACAACGGTATGGGGATACTTTATCTCTGCCATGGTGCGGTAATCGGTAGAGACTTCATCGACGCCAACAATCGACTTCTCGCGTTCAATGATTACCTAAAACAGGTGAGATATGGACTCGTTGATATGACTGCAACTGATGATGTCCAAATATCCGAGTCGGAATTGTTAACAATCACCGCTCAGGACAAAAAAATAGCCGCTGTTGTTCCATCGGCGTCTGTTGTCGCTGTAGTAGCCAAAGATGATTATGCTCTCCGAATTGCGCATATGTGGGAATCATTTATTGAGCATACCGGTTGGGAGACAATGACATTCAGAGTGAGATGGAAGGCGGAAAGCTGGATCATAGAAAAAATCAAAGCGAACTTTGGAATTGATCTGGTTTTCGATAACGGGATATCCGTTACCTAGCAGAATAATTACGCATTGTGTTATGCGATTCGGTATAGTGTTAATCTATTGTGACTCGCGTTGTCGTTTTCATTTGTAGAATCAATGGTGAAACATCCGGCGCCGTTGGCAAGCTCCATGCAGCGCCAGACTGGTGATTTTATCTTAGCCGTTTAACTTGCTATTCGATCACTGCTTTAATAACCCATTAATACTTCTATGATTTATGTAAAAGCTGGCTAAAACGGCGAGATACCATGAGAGTACGTTACTCTGCGAAGACCGCGTTGAGAAAGGCTTTTTCCTTATGAACAGAAGTTGATGGACGGGATGATCCACCCCGATCATCACGCCACCTTGATTGAAGATCGGTCAGCTTCGACATTTTTTGCGATAGTGTAAGTTATAGATGCGGCATTATGCATTGATTTATAGTCAACGCCGATGCATGATTGTAGGTGCATCCACTAGGAGTACTTATCACAACTGATTACGATATCCCATTTGTGACCGTGAATCCATCCTGTTTCTTCCCCTCTTCTCTTAGTTTGAGAATAGTATTTTCATGGCTCAATAATTTAGGTTCGAATCCTAGAAAGCATTAAAATGATTCCAAGCTACGGAAAGCTTGATCCTCTGACCTTCGCGTTATGTATCCGTTTTATCCGGTGACCTTGGGGCCACGAATTTCAATGCTTTTTTGAATTTTTTTTGGTGTGCGGAAAATCTAGTTGAGTTGCAAACAACTCGGATAATGCGCTGATCTATACTAGTGCGCGATGTTTGCAGATTACAGGAACAATTCTTTATCTATTTTATAGAACATGAAGTGCTTGATACACCTAGTGTGTAATGGCATCCAATCTACAGGAGGTGCAGGATACCGGTTGAAACATGCACATGAACTCACGGGTAACATGCATGCCTTTCTAGGAAGAAACTATCTAGATATCCAAGCCTTGAGCATTTAGAATGGAACGGCCCTCCCATGAAGTTTTGGTCAGAACGACCTAGGACATGTCTGGCCCATGCAGATCAATCGCTCCTTCCCTATAACGGTGAGCGCAACACCTCCGATTATGAGGACCGTGGCTATTACAAGACGTAGCGAGATGCTCTCTGAAAGAAAAATCGCCCCTCCGAAAGCAGCAAAGACAGGGACGGATAGTTGCACGGTAGCAGCCCTCGTCGCTGTGAGTCCCTGCAGTGCAGCATACCAGACCAGATAACCCACGCCCGACGTAAGTGAGCCCGAGATGAATGCCAACAAAAAACCCTTCGGGGATACATGCATCTGAGAAAGCATAGCAAGGCTGACGACAATCACAAACGGCACTGTACGGAGAAAATTACCCGCTGTCATGGCAGCAGGGTCTTTGACGCCCCGGCCTCGTAAAGAGTAAACGCCCCATCCGATTCCGGCAATAGCCATAAGAGCCGAACCTATTGGTGACGGTGCTGCAAGCCCCGGTACGACGAGGTAAATAAAGCCTCCCAGCGCAAGGAGTAATCCCATCCACTGCAAAGCATGAGGTCGTTCACCTGACCAAAGCCCGTAGAGTATCATGGTCAATTGGACGGAGCAAAAGAGAATAAGCGCTCCAGTTCCCGCGCTGAGCTTAAGGTACGCGAAAGAGAATGCGGCTGCATAAAGAAACAGCATGGAGGCCGACAACCATGTACCACCAGGGTGATTCGCTGCTGGGCGGTTTTTTGTGATGTGTATCAGTACCCAAAGAACTACGGCGCCGGAGATCAGGCGGACAGCAGTAAAACTTGCCGCATCTATCGTTGCGGCACCAAGAGCTTTTCGACACAGAATCGAGTTTGCCGCGAAGGCCACAAGAGCGGAAAGCGTAAAAACTATAGTCCGTGAATTGTTGTTCATAGCAAACATACCATAGAACTTCAGTTGTGTTTATTCCCTGTGCTTCTCAGTACAGCAAAAGGGGATTAATTAAGGCATGATGGTAGATTCAACATGAAACATGCATCCCGATATGTCAGTCAAAGACAATAATTCCAGGAAGAACACGTCACTGCGAACTACAACTGGGAATCCTCATTCCTGTAATACCAGATCTCCATAGTGCACCTACAAGCTAACACCGGCATCTAAGAAAAATGGTTCCAGAATACTGCTTGAAATATGCGTCAGCGATATGCAACCCGTGAACATCATGAACTGTGGCAAGCGACTCACTGAGGAAGACTTCGGGAAGGAAAAAGCATATCACCATTTCCTTCCTGATGCGTGCCTTGTATTTAAACCGTAAGCACTTGGTTATATATATGTTGCTAAATGCTGGTTGAAACATTAACGGTTCAAGGGTCAGCTGCAACGACCACTGAACCCGTGGGTTAACCCTCATTTTTGCGGTTGGTCGAAGAGGCCCTCAATTTTATGCTCAATTATAGCATTCTCATAAAAGTCATGCTCGGAGGAAAAATCACAGCCAGCATCACTGAACATGGGGGTACTGGTGCAATTCTTTACTTCTCAACGATACCGGCCCTCATGAGAACCACAAACCTGTACTTTCAAAAAGTGGAAACCATTATTAAATATCGACTGGATATTTCTAGGGTTAACGAATTCAGGTTGTAACTTTATGTTTAGAAAAATGGAAACAACAAAAGATATTACAATTTCCAAAACATGTAATCGTCAATTGCTTCAGCCTGGAACCAACGGAAGAAAGATCAGAAATCAACCTGGCATATTAAATTAGAAATATCCTTGAATAATTGATATCAACCACAAAATCCGAATACCCAATATATAACGCCATCCTTTGCATTAAGGACGGTTAAATCATCATTTAGAATTGTGTATAGAACCTCAATTCGATTGACCCTTTTGTCTCCGCGATACCGTAAAATCCCTTGATCGAAACTAATTCTTTCAACCTTCCTCAATAGTAGACTATCTTTCTATTTTTTGAATATTCTCCGGAGAGTTATTCTTTGGCGAGTTAACTTTTGGCGTAACCTCATAAGTATCCAATGCTTCTGATGCATAGGGCTTCAGAACAGCTTGCAGAAGAGCTTTATCATGAATCATAGGGTCGAGCCATATATCGTATGCACTAGGAGGTGTTATAACCGGCATGCGGTCGTGAAGCGGATGGAGAAGTTCATTGGCATCGGTCGTAATAATCGTGCTGGTGCAGATTTGCTCCCCTTCCGGTGACTTCCAGACGTTATATAGTCCCGCAAATCCCATGGGCTTACCGGATTTCAGCCGGATATAAAAAGGCCTTTTAGTTGTCCCCTCTTTTTTCCATTCGTAGAATCCATCAGCCACCACCAGACACCGCTGGTTCTGGAATGCCTGCCTGAAGCTGGGTTTGTCTGCAACAGACTCGGCCCGCGCGTTGATCATCTTATATCCGGCAGATAACTCTTTTGACCAAGACGGTACAAAGCCCCAGCGTGACTTAACCAGGAGCCTTTTACCGTCATTCACTACAAGAAGAATATCCTGGCTCGGCGCGATGTTATAGCTGGGTGAATACTCGATATCCCATTCATGGATGCCGAATATTTTCGCTATAAGTTCGATGGCGCTATGTATCTCGAACCGTCCGCACATGATAGAGTCCCATAACTAATTGAAAGTATAGCACGTTAACAGACCGCTCGCCTAAAGTTAAAAAACCCCTTGACAAGTGAACTCTCGTTCACCTATAATATATCTATGCCATCGCAAAGTAACAAAGAAAAAAAGCTCCGCTCCCGCATCCGGGAAATTATCCGGTTCCGGCGGGAAAGCGGCAGGATGCCCAGCTTCTCAGAGCTTGGCGAGATAGCCGGCCTGCGGTCAAAGAACGCTGTCTCCAAGCTCGTGGCCAAACTGGAGAAGCTCAAGATCCTAGAACGGGACAGCAAGGGCAAGCTCATTCCTGTATCAATCGCCAACCCTGTCAAGGTCCTCGGAACGGTAGAAGCCGGGTTCCCCTCTCCTGCCGAGGAAGAGCTGGTTGATACCCTTTCTCTCGATGATCTCCTGATCCAGAACCGGGAGGCCACCTTTTTGCTCAAAGTCTCGGGTGATTCCATGTCCGGTGCGGGGATCTTGCAGGGAGATATGGTCATCGTGGACAAGGGAAAGACAGCAAAGAGCGGCGATATCGTGATCGCCCAGGTGGACGGTGAATGGACGATGAAGTTCCTTCGGAAGCGTGGTGATAATGTTACTCTCGTCCCGGCAAACCCCAAGTACCAGCCTATCAAGCCAAAGAACGAGCTCAAGATCGCCGGTGTGGTTACCGCAGTCGTAAGAAAGTACAAGTAACGCCCTATCCTTCGGACGGGATCGTCAGGTTGCCCGTATTGGCAATCTGGTCATCCTGACTTTTTTCCTTATGCAGAACGATCAGCCATTAACCATACATTCCTGGCCCCGTGCTATCGTTCATCTGGACGCGGATGCCTTTTTTGCCTCCTGCGAGCAGGCCATACACCCCGAGCTCAGAGGACGGCCAGTCATCACCGGCAAGGAGCGCGGGATCGTGGCAGCAGCAAGCTATGAGGCCAAAGGCCGGGGCGTGCAGCGGGGCATGCGGCTCTTTGAAGTGAAAAAGGTCTGCCCCGATGCTGTCATCCTGCCCTCTGATTATGAGACCTACAGCCTCTTTTCTGTTCGCATGTTCGAGATTTTGAGGCGCTTCTCCCCTGACGTGGAGGAATACTCCATCGATGAGGCATTTGTGGACCTTACGGGTCTCAGGAGAGCTTACCACGGCCCCTACGAGTCGATCGCCAGGAGGATGCAGGAAACTATTCAGCAGGAGTTAGGGCTATCGGTGTCCGTGGGGGTTAGCCTCTCGAAGGTCCTGGCCAAGATCGGGTCCAAGCACAAAAAACCCCATGGCATCACCATGATCCCGGGCAGGGAAATCCACCTGTTCCTTGAAAAGCTCCCTGTTGAGAAGGTCTGGGGTATCGGGCCGAACACCGCCGCCTTCCTCGGAAAGCACGGGATCAGGACAGCTCTGGAGTTTGTCCGACAAGACGAAGCGTTCGTAAAAAAGTTTCTCTCCAAGCCTTACCAGGAGATATGGCACGAGTTGAACGGAAAGAGCGTTTATCCAGTCACTACTGAGATAAAAAACAGTTATCAGTCGATCAGCAAGGCCAAGACCTTTACGCCGGCCTCGATGGATGAATCATTTGTCTTTGCCCAGCTGTCCAAAAATCTGGAAAATGCCTGCATCAAGGCAAGGCGCTACAGCCTTGCTGCAATGAGGGTCATTATTTTTCTCAGGCTTCAGGATTTCACGAGCTCTGGAATAGAACTGAAGTTGAGCCGCCCGACAGCGTATCCGGTAGAGCTGTTCGGACTGCTTCGGGAGGGTTATCAACATTTGTACAAGCCGAACACTCTCTACCGCCAGACAGGGGTCATCCTGACAGGCTTGATTTCAGAGAACAGCATCCAGTTCAACCTGTTTGACGATACAACGAAGATCGAAAAACTGGCCAGAGTCTACAGCGTGGTTGACGAGATATCGGAGAAGTACGGCAAGCACACCATCCAGCATGCAGCGAGCTTGCCTACCAAGCTCCAGGCCCAGCACGAGGGGGAACGGGGAGATGTCCCCGTGAGACGAAATGATTTATTTAAGGGCGAAAATAAGAGGCAGAGACTGGGCCTGCCGATGTTACATATGAAAATATAAATGAATGGATTGATTATCCAAACCCCTTATTGCGTTCGCCTATTATCCTGCACTTTTGATTAATTGAAACAATTTACGATAACTGGCTCAAACGTGCATAACGAGCGGGTGAGCAGCATTCCAGGGGAAATTTTTCAATTCGATCTGCGGGATCACGGGGAGGCCGGTTTTCGGGTCATGCCCAGCCATCCCGATTGCCAGGATATATGCTTCCGATTGGCCAGCTTGAAGCGTCCGTGGTCCCCACTGTATCCCCATGAATCTCGCGTTGCTGGAAAGAGGGGCTCTCTTTCCGTTGATTTGCGGAAAATCGTAAGGTCCATTGGAAAAATAGACAGATGGCTCCACGTCACCAAACCACCCGATGAAGTTAGCGGTGAGGGTAAAGTCATGCCCTTCCCCAATCGCATCGTTCCCAAAATCGAATAATCCGGCGTAATGTAACTTTTTTGTATTGAGCCGGCCCGTATATTGATATATGCCGTCCGCCGCCCAGCCCACGTTCCCGCCCGATGTACCGTAGTTTCCCAACCAGGGCTCGTCTCCATAGAGATAATAATAGGTCGTGGGCCGATTGCCAACATTGCTTATTCGAATCGAAAGAAGGAAATAAGTTTCCCCAGCCCTGAAATAGGCGTTTCTTTGTACACGCAAAGGTACCCCATCTATGTCAACTTCATGGTTGCTCTCTAAGACTAAATCCTCGTTATTATGATGAAGAACACGACTTCCGAGGAACTTCCAGGCAGATGGGAATACTGTCTCACTACGGGAGTTCGAGATAACCTCGTTGACGTTGCACCAGATATGGAACCATCTTGTCCCGTCATTGTAGGCCATGCCGGTTTCGTTCATTTTCACAATGTTGTCTTCAAGCACGTTCGCGGGCAATCCGCCTCCAACAAATAGTCCCGCTGTTTCTTTGCCGCCGTCATCGATGAATCTGCTGAACGAGGTAAGGAGCTGTTTTCCGTCGGGCAGATAGTTGCGGATGTAGCCTGTTCCCTTCTTTGCATTCCAATCATATAACAAATAGGGTTTCTTTATCGTCATCGCATGAGCTTCAAACATGCGATTCAAAAATTCTTTGTCTCCCTCAAGATCGATTCCTGCAATATATCGATCCCCTTCGCCAAGGTAGAGGTCATCTTTCACCTCTAAGACAGCCCCGTCTTTTCCCTTCAGCAGAAATATGCCTTCGTAATTGTGGGTAACGTTAAACTTCACCGTTGCCAGCATCAAGCCTACAAGGCCACCCGTAAGGATTAAGCAAAAGATTTTTTTCGATGCTGCCTAAAAAGGGAATAGATCATAATGCTCATGGCTCCCCGTACACCATCCGGTGTTTCCGGACACCGATGATCAAATGGTCTGCGGGAATATTTCTCATGCTTGGCTTTTTCGAATCGCTTTCCGTGTTACGGCATCATAATATATAACTGTAAGGTTCGGTTTTCAACAATAATTTGAAGTGCCTCCGGCATAGCGCGTCAGCGATTGACGCTTTCAAGCGATCACTAATGTTACTAATCGTAACCTATTGCGGATCCTCTCAAATTCGGGGCTTCAGCAGATGGCTGTGCTTAACGGGAAGTAGAACAGATAGCATGTGACATTACGCATCAGTGCTTCTGGTCCTAAATTTCGGATTGAATTGTGTACGGATTTAATTCATAATATCTCGCATGGTGCTTCCCGTCCTCCGCAGCAGATGTGTCATTTGGAAAGTGCACAGTTCATCTCGAATAATTGTCCTTTACCGTACAGCCGCATTCAGCTATACTTTTCCGAAATACACAGTGATACATAATGCCGTTCCAATCCGTTGATATGGGCAGATTTATTTACTAAACTTAAGACCATGGACCTTAATCTCACAGACCTTTTTACGATTGAACCAATGCATGGAGGAAGTGTGAACGGCTGGATACAAATCCCGTCTTCCTTCGTCCTTATGGTCTATTGCGTTATTATCAGCATTACGACGGTGAGTGCTGTGATTTTTGTCATGAAAAATACTCCCCTCTTGCAAGCCTTCAGAAAATCGATTGTCATTGCCTTTTTTTGCGCGGGATTTTTTTATTTAGTTTATTCTGAAAGGACCTGGTATACGTGGTTCTATGAAGATATCAATACTTATTCCGGGTATTCCACAGAGGCGAAAACAGGGATGTTTGTTGGTCCTCTTTACAATTTTATCAGGGTGGCACGTGTAGTGCTGAAAAACAACGATTACGTTATCTATGCCTCCGACGACGCCACGAGATTGATGGCCCAGTACTACTTGCTACCGAGGCGGAATAGAGCCAATGCAAAAAACATCATCGTTTTATACGATAATGCCGCCTATGATGACAGCACAAAAACATTCATCAGAGGTGATGTGCGTACGGATAACGCGGAGCTCCTCTTCCGCTATGATTCTGGTGCGTATATTTTAAGGGTCAAATGATTCAAATGATCGTTGCTTTAGTCATACCTGCCATCCTTGGCTTTCTCATCGTATCAATTCTGCTCCGCGACGAGACCACTAGCGGGTTGTCCGAGCGTCTCTGTATGGCATACCCTCTTGGCATGGGTCTTTTAACAGTACAAATGTTTCTTTTGGCACTCATGCACGTTTCATTAACGCTCTGGAATGTTGCTACACCGATCATGATAGAAGTTGTCGGGCTTTACTTGTGGACAGTAAAAAGGAAGATCGTTCTCATCAAAACGCCTTCATTCGGGCTTTTCAACGAGATTTTCGCTGCGGATGGTCACTGGCTCAAGAAGATATCTCTCATTGCTCTAACCGCTCTCGTCATCATTAAAATCGGATCTATCTTCGTGGAAACATATTTAAGGCCGATCTTTGCCTGGGACTCTTTCGCCAACTGGTCGGCGGGAGCAAAGGTCTTCTATTACTCGCACGGCTTACTGTTGGACACAACGCCCGAGGATTTTTTCGGCAAGGGACTTCTGAACAGAAACGCTAACTATCCGCCTTACAATCCCCTTATGCAGGTCTGGATGAGTCTTTGGATTGGACATTTTGATGAGGTGCTTGTGAAATTCTGGAGCCCTATCTATCTGCTCGCCATGTCTGTTTATCTGTATGTGGTCATGGCCCGTGAGACCTCACGTCTGATTGCATTATCAATGCTTGTGCTCTTCTTGAGTTCCCCGCTTCTGTCAATCCATTCGATCGAGGTGTACAGTGATGTCCCACTCAGCGTTTATATCCTTTTTTCTCTTATAATGTTTCTCTTTGCCATGAGGGGGGAATATGGGTATTGGACACTGATGGGTCTCTTCTCGGCAGAGGCGCTATTTACAAAAGATGAAGCACCTTTCTTTGTTCTTCCTCTTCTTCTGTCTGCCGCTGCATACTTGTGGCAGAACAGAGGCCAAGGGACCGTGCTTCGAAGATCAGCGGTTCCGTTGCTTGCAAGTCTGCTTTTGGCAGTGCCTTGGTATGTATTTAAATTCTCACATCATCTCGGGTTTGGAGCCGATTATGTTACGGTAAACATTACCTTTCGGCCCGAAATGGCTTGGAAAGTCATTTCGCTGCTTGCTTCCTTTCGGGATTTCAACGTTTTTTTCATCTTCATCCCGGTTCTTGCAATCTTAGCCGGGCGGCCAACAAGGGAATTCACTTTACTAGCTGCTCCCGTTCTGTGTTATGCGACATTTTTCATTCTGGTTTACACGCTCACCGAATTCTTTTCCGGCAGGTTAATGTTTAATACTGCGATCTTCCGGAATGTGCTGACCTATTATCCAAGTATTTGTTTATTAACTGCCTTGCTGATTAAGACGATCATGTTGAGATTGGATGCATCAGCTGCCTCTTTAAAGGGGTAATGACCCTGCGAACTCCCGTGTATCTTGCAGGTCTGTCCGGCACATCATTCATTGATCACATGGCCGCCTGACTTCACGGTTGTGGAAATAAATTGCGCTCCTTTCTTCCTTCTTCTTGTCGCGTTTCCCACTACATATGCCCCCCGGTCCGATCGCTTCGACAACCCCGTCGCGCGGCTCATCATTGGCCGAATCCGGAAATGCTCACCACCGACGGCCATTTCATTCCCCTTCGCAGTCTGTATCACAGCCTAGCCGTGCAGCGGTTGTAGTTTCATCAATCTCCTCCTCTCCCTAAAATGCTAATATCGCATAGTACTGGAAAAGATCTCTGCTGCCAAAGTGCATCTCTGGGCCTCAGTGGTCCTTCGCCGACAGGCATCGATAGCTATCAAGAGAATAGTACAAAGAGAAAGCACCCCAGGCCCGCTGACTCAATTTGTGCAAGATGGTTCTCGTGTCCGCTCCCCTCCATGTAATTGTGGCAAAAAAAAAGGCCAGACATGATCGTCTGGCCTTCCCAAATTTTCTAAGCTTAGCAGGGCATCACTTGAAATATGCGTTGATCGTGTGGTTCGCTATGACGTTTGTAAAGGTAAAGCTGGTTTTTACACCCCAATTTACCCCGTCAACGATCACGCTCCGCACCGTGTGACCATTATCCGGCGTGATCGTAAAGGTCTGGCTGGCACCTTTGTTCACCGTTATCGTACCCGCTGGCGAGATGCTTCCGTTGACGTCGGCAACGGCTGTGATGGTATAGACGTTCAGCGTGAAGGAGACACTAATCGTGTGGCTTCCCTGAACATTAGTGAAGGTGTACGTGGTCGGCGCCCCTACCGATGCCCCATCGACCTGAACATCAGCCACACGGTACCCCGATGCAGCAGTGAAGGTGAATTTCTGGCTTGCGCCGCCCAGCACAGTCACCGTGCCCGGGGATATGGTGCCGTTCGCTCCTGCGCTTGCCGTGATGGTGTACGTTGAGTTCGCTGCAAATGACGCCGTAATCGTGTGGTTGGCCGCTATGCTCGTGAAAGTATAGGTAGCCACAGCACCGGCTGATACCCCATCAACCTGGACATTCGCGATACTGTAGCCTGCCGTGGGCGTGATGGTGTAGGTCTGGTTGGCGCCGGTGTTCAAAGTGGTAGTGCCCAAAGGCGATATGCTCCCCCCTGCTCCTGCGCTGGCCGTGATGGTATAGGTAATCACTTTGAAGTATGCGTTGATGGTATGGTTCGCCTTGATGTTCGTGAAGGTGTAGCTGGTTATGGCGCCCATGCTTGCGCCGTCAACGATCACGTTCAGCACCTGATATCCCTGATTCGGCGTGATCGTACAGGTCTGGCTGCCGCCGCTGTTCACCGTTGTCGTGCCCGACGGCGTGATGCTGCCGTTCACGTCGGCTGTAGCCGTAACGGTATAGACATCCAGGGTAAAGGTTGCGCTGATCGTATGGGTTATTTGGACGTTGGTGAACGTGTACGAGGTAGGCGCTCCCACCGATGCCCCGTCAACCTGAACGTCGGCTACGCGGTACCCCGGATTCGGCGTGAAGGTGAATGTCTGGTTCGTGAACTCCTTCACGGATGCCGTGCCTGCCGGCGATATGCTGCCATTCGGCCCCGCACTCGCAGTGATAGCGTAGTACTGTATTAGGATAAATGTTGCCGAAATGGAGTGATTGCCCGCTATATTGGCAAAGGTATATGTCGTCACCGGGCCAACGGACGTACCGTCTACCTGAACATCGACTATTCGATACCCCGCATTCGGCGTGATGATGAATGTCTGGTTGGTGCCGCCAAGCGCCGACACGTTGCCCGAAGGCGACATAGCGCCGTTCGCTCCCGCGCTGGCAGTAATGGTGTACGATGGGTTCGCTCCAAATGTTGCCGCAATCGTGTGGTTGGCCGTGATGTTCGTGAAGGTATACGTGGTCACCGCACCGACTGACACCCCATCAACCTGGACATCCACGAGATGGTACCCTGCCGTGGGCGTGATGGTGTAGGTCTGGCTGGCACCAATGTTAAAAGTAGTAACGCCCGCCGGCCATGTTATGCTCCCCCCCGTTCCCGCGCTGACCGTGATGGTGTACGTCATCACCGTGAAGTACGCATTGATGGTATGGTTCGCCTTGATGTTCGTGAAGGTGTAGCTGGTCATTGCACCCTTGTTCACTCCGTCAACGACCACGCTCAGCACCTGATATCCCTGATTCGCCGCGATCATATAGGTCTGGCTGCCGCCGCTGTTCACTGTTGTCGTGCCCGACGGCGTAATGCTGCCGTTCACATCGGCTGTAGCCGTGACAGTATAGACATCCAGCGTAAAGGTCGCGGTGATCGTGTGGTTTATCTGGACGCTGGAGAATGTATACGAGGTCAGCGCACCGACTGACGCCCCGTCAACCTGGACGTCGGCTACGCGGTACCCCGTATTCGGCGTGATGATGAATGTCTGGTTGGTGCCGCCAAGCAACGACACGTTGCCCGAAGGCGACATAGCGCCGTTCGCTCCCGCGCTGGCAGTAATGGTGTACGATGGGTTCGCTCCAAATGTTGCCGCAATCGTGTGGTTGGCCGTGATGTTCGTGAAGGTATACGTGGTCACCGCACCGACTGACACCCCATCAACCTGGACATCCACGAGATGGTACCCTGCCGTGGGCGTGATGGTGTAGGTCTGGCTGGCACCAATGTTAAAAGTGGTAACGCCCGCCGGCCATGTTATGCTCCCCCCCGTTCCCGCGCTGACCGTGATGGTGTACGTCATCACCGTGAAGTACGCGTTGATAGTATGGTCCGCCTTGATGTTCGTGAAGGTGTAGCTGGTCATTGCACCCTTGTTCACGCCGTCAACGATCACGCTCTGCACCTGATATCCCTGATTCGCCGCGATCGTATAGGTCTGGCTGCCGCCGCTGTTCACTGTTGTCGTGCCCGACGGCGTAATGCTGCCGTTCAAGTCGGCTGTCGCCGTGACAGTATAGACATCCGGGGTAAAGGTTGCGGTGATCGTGTGGTTCGTCTGGACGCTGGCAAAAATGTACGATGTCACCGCGCCGACTGACGCACCGTCAACCTGGACGTCGGCTACGCGGTACCCCGCATTCGGCGCGATGGTGAAAGTAACATTCCCCCCGGTAGGGACGGTCACGGTGCCGGACGGAGTGATGCTGCCGTTCGGTCCGGCGGCGGCTATCACAGTGGGAGCAGCCGTAGTAATGGTGTATGTCTGAGTTTTTACGCTTTCAGTGTTACCGGCATTGTCAATCGACGCGAACCTCAGAACAGTAGAACTTGATATTATGAAAGCTCCGCGGTATAAAGTTGCAGGGGAACAACCGGTGCCGAGGCAATAGTAGGTAGCGTTACAGCCGCTTCCACTGCCATCATTGCAGATCAAAGCAATGCTCTGGGCAGCGCTATACGTTCCTCCTGAGGGGGATGCTGTTGTTACTGGCGGAGTGGTGTCTGATACGGTATTCGCCTTGAATGTTGCCGCTATGGACATGTCAGCAGTTATATTGCCTACGGTGTAGGAGGTGGCCGCACCTACTGAGCTCATGCCTCCTGCTGTCGGCCCAACTTTCACGTCTAAAACCTTATACCCTATACCTGGCGTTATGACGCATGCTGAGCTCGAGTTGTAGCCCACAGAGGTCGGGATACATGAGATACGGCCGGAGCCAAGGTTAAGACCAGTTGGGACGGTGGCCTGACCTTGATCATTGCTGCCCCAGACCGCCACGGTCCCGTCGCTCTTTAGGGCCACAGTATGATACCCTCCTGCTGCTATGTAAACTACATCGGTCAGATCCGCTGGCACGGTGGTCTGACCTTGAGCATTGCCGCCCCAGGCCACCACGGTGCCGTCGCTCGTCAGGGCCACGGTATGATACCCTCCCGCGGATACGGCGATGACACCTGTGAGGCCTGCAGGCACGGTACTCTCGCCATACATGTTATCGCCCCAGGCCACCACGGTACCGTCGTTCATCAGGGCTACTGTATGATACCCTCCCGCGGATATGGCAATGACACCTGAGAGACCTGCAGGCACGGAACTTTCGCCATACATGTTATCGCCCCAGGCCACCACAGTCCCGTCGCTCTTCAGGGCCACGGTATGATACGCTCCTGCCGCTATTGCGGTAACACCGCTTAGGCCCGCAGGCACGGAACTTTCGCCATACATGTTATCGCCCCAGGCCACCACAGTCCCGTCGCTCTTCAGGGCCACGGTATGAGACCCTCCTGCCGCTATGTAGGTAACATCGGTCAGGCCCGCTGGCACTGTGGTCTGACCCTGATCATTCTTTCCCCAGGCCGCAACAGTACCATCGCTCTGCAGGCCCACGGTATGAAAGTCACCTGCTGCTATTGCCGTAACACCAGTAAG
>Ga0335085_10004380_pt1 | contig 23516 bp, 12 predicted proteins | sample Lox_Sample_45_FD_206712 | JGI IMG/M metagenome (GOLD analysis project Ga0335085, IMG submission 206712) | Soil microbial communities from Loxahatchee National Wildlife Refuge, Florida, United States - Lox_Sample_4.5 | ecosystem: Environmental > Terrestrial > Soil > Wetlands | place: USA...
CTTTCGCCTTCCAGGGCAGGCAGGGTTTGAGGCATAGCCACCTCCTCTATCTGCAAGTATACACTACGCACAGATAAAGGCCACAAAAAAAGAAACGCCAAAAAGCCCACGTCTATGTCGCGCACCCGGAGATATCTCGAGGCTTGTAAGAGAAAGAGGATGAGACGTACAGTATTCTGCGGTGCCTCGGATACCAGGCCGGATCCGAGAAATGGGCCCCGTCTTTGGCGGAAACAATCTCTTTTGCTTGTCCACCGCCCGGCTCCATAACCCAAATCGCATCTCCCGACTTGGTGGTGACGAAGGCAATCTGAGAGCCGTCCGAAGAGACCGATGCCTCGCGGACGTCGCTCCGAAGCAAGCGCGGCGGGCCGCCAAAGACGGACACGGCCCAAAGCTGGCTGCTGGCGTCGCGGCTGGAAACGACCGTCACCAGCAGGTCCTGACCACTGGGAAACCACGCAATCCGGTAGATTCGGGCATTGGCGGGCGCCGGCAGCGGTTGGACCCCGCCGGACGCGATCACCTTCAGGTAAAGGCCGGAAATGTCTGCGTAAGCCAGGGTGCTACCGTCTGGAGAAATGGCGGCATCCACCACGGGCGCTTCAAAGGAGTTGAAGGTCAGTTGGCGCTCGATCATTTGTGGCGGGCGCGCCTGGGATCGCCACGCAGACCGGCCAATTGCCAACGCCGCCAGAGTCGCCGCCAGCGCTCCCGCCGCGAATGGCCACCGTAGGGGCACCGCCTTCGCTCCGCTCAGGGCAGCCTCTCTCCCCAAGGGAGAGGGCTGTGAATCCGGAGACTTCTCGCCTCTCTCCTGGGAAGACGGAGGACCACCCTCTTTCTCTTCCTCCCGTCTCCCTTGGGGCCCTTGGGGCGAGGGGCTGGAGGTGAGGGGTCCTGCGATGCGACGCTTGAGGGTCTGACCCTCCATGAATTCCATGACGATGAAGGGCTGGCCGTCACATTCGTCAATCTCATGAACGGTGCAGATGTGGGGGTGATTCAGCGCCGAGGCGGCGCGCGCTTCGCGCTGGAAGCGCTCCAGGGCCTGGCGGTCATGGGCAAGACCTTCGGGCAGGAACTTCAGGGCCACGAACCGGCCCAGCTTGGTATCCTGGGCCTTGTACACCACACCCATGCCCCCGCCTCCCAGCTTCTCCAGAACGTGGTAATGGGAAATGGTCTTCCCCGTCAGGCCCATTAGGTCCGAGCCGTCCGGGCCCGAGGGAGGTGGCTCGATGCCGACTTCCGCCAGCCCCTTCGCGGCCTCCTCCAGCGCCGGCGATTCCAGGAAGTTCTCGGCGGGTTCCTCAAAGGCGAGCAGCGACTCCACTTCGCGGCGCAGCTCCTCATCGCCGGCGCAAGCTTCTTTCAGCAAGGCCGACCGCTGGCCCGCTTCGCATTCCAACGCCGCGTGATACAGCCGCTCGATTTCTGGCCAGCTTTCAGCATCCATCACGGTTCTCGCCGCCCATCTCCCGAAGCAACCACACCTTCGCCAGCTTCCAGTCGCGCTTCACCGTGTCCGGAGAAACCTTCAGCACCTCGGCCGTCTCTTCCACGCTCAGCCCGCCAAAGAAACGCAGTTCCACCACCTCACTCTTCCTCCGGTCGACGGCCGCCAGCGCGTTCAGGCCGTCGTCCACCGCGATGAGGTCGGCCGGCCGCTGCCGGGAGACCAGAGCCTCGTCCAGGACCACATGGGGCGAATCGCCGCCCCTTTTGAGGTAGGCTCGGGAGCGCGCGAAATCGGTGAGCACGCGCCGCATCAGCCGCGCGCATACGGCCAGAAAATGAGCACGGTCCTGCCAGGTCACTTCCTGGATATCCACCAGCTTCAGGTAGAGCTCGTGGACCAGCGCGGTGGTTTGCAGGGTGTGGCCCGCGCCCTCCCGCGCCATGTAGCGGTGCGCCGCCCGGTGCAGTTCCGTGTAGACGAGAGGAGTCAGCTTCTCAAGCGCCGCCGCGTCTCCTCCGCTCCAGGCCCTTAAGAGTTGCGTGACTTCGTGTGCCGAGGGTTCCATTCCTCCGTCCCCAACCGTCGGCGAGCTTCTTGCTCACAGCGAGTCCCCAGGTAGTCCAAGTGCAACCAGGCGGCACTGCCACGTACAGTCTGGTGGCGATGCCGGGGAACGGCTTTGGCGGCGTGATCTCTTTTGCCTGCGAGCCCGAACCTGCGTTTATCAGTTGTGAAGTTTCACCTGGCAGCATCGACATCAACCCTCAGTTGCCGCTGCTTCCGGAGGTTACCATTACTGCTAGCTCGTCTTTAGCTGTACCCGGCATCTATCGTCTCACGATCGTCGGCACTTCGGCCGGAATTACCAGGAGCACAACCGTTGAGCTGGTGGTGCGCTAGCGCCGCCAGGGTGCAGACATGATGGTGCGGGTCGAACAGTCAGTACTCATTAACACCTGAGCGGTTGACGCTCTCCGGAATTATAAACCTTCCGTCAACTTATCACTATACGTGCAGTACCTTTAGAAACAGTAGGCTACGTGCTCATAAATTGCTCATTGGTAGCTCCCTGTGCGCAAATTGACGGCCGCCGCAGGCCTTTGTAGCTTTCGCTCGGATGCTCTAATTTCTCAATTCCAAAAACAAGGAGGTAATCAGACATGAGAAACAAATTGATGTGCACTCTCTGGGCCGTGGCGCTGCTTACGCTAGTCTCGGTTGGTATCGGGGCCGCGCCGGCACACGGTCAGGAGTTTTCGATCTCTGCCCAGCCATCGGTAGCAACCACTCGCCCTGGGGCGAAAGCGACATACAGTGTAGTTGTCGGCTCCCGGGCCTTCGAGGGGACGGTTGCGCTGAGTTGCCAGTCGGGCGCACCCGGCGTAACTTGCTGGGCCTCACCATCTTCTGTGTGGGTTAGCTCGACCCTCACACCGCTCGTTAAGGTAGTCGCGGCCGTATCAAGCGGGACGCCAGCGGGAACGTACCACCTTACGATCACGGCAACGGGCATTGTAAATAACACGGTCAATCAAACCAGCACCACCGTCACTCTTCTGGTCGAATAGGAGACGTCGCAGCATGGGTCGAAATCGAATCGGGAGGGCTGGCGCACGGCATCCCGGGTGGCGACGACATTGGCTCTATGTCGTCGCCACCTGCCCCAGCCTGATTAAGCGCACTCAATAGGCCTTAGAAGCCGCAGACCTTGAGAAGCAGGTCTGCGCTACGCTTGCTGTGCAGGCCTCTTCGAATGCCACCCCGTGCTTTTGATCGTTCTACAGGGCAGAGGTCCGCGCCGCACTGCGAAAATCCCCAAAACATCCTGAGTTGACCAATTATTGTGACTATGGTATGGTGAATTTGCCTTAATGGAGGCCTGTGATGGAAGAGATTGCCATTTCGAAGTTCAAGGCCACCTGCCTGGGAGTTCTGGAGCGGGTGCGGAAGAGCAAGACTCCTGTCCGAATCACCCGCCGGGGTAAGCCGATAGCCGAGATTGTGCCCCCGACTCCGGAGAACAGCCACGACGGGTTCGGGTCCATGGCCGGCTCTTTTGCGATTGACGGCGACATCGTATCCCCGGTGATCGACCTCAACGATTTCGAGGCGCTGCGCGATTGAGGCTCCTACTCGACACGCACATCTGGTTGTGGCATGCGCACGGCTCGAAGCGCCTGGGGCACCGGTTGCGGCGCGAGTTGGCGAACCCCCGGAACGAACTGTGGCTGTCACCCGTGAGTGTGTGGGAGTGTTTGGCGCTGAACGCCAAGGGCAGGATCCGTATCGAAGGAAGCCTGAGCGCCTGGGTACCGAGGGCGACCGCGCCGTTCCGCGAGGCTCCGCTGACTCACGAGATTGTTTTGGCGGCTTTCCATCTTCCGACGGCTCATCCCGACCCTGCCGATCGGTTCCTCGCGGCCACGGCTGAAGTCCTTGACCTCACGCTCGCAACGGCCGATGCCAATCTGCTTGGCCTCGGCACCATCAAGACGCTGGGCAATCGCTGACCGGCGGCCGCGTCTTGCCTTGAGAGCCGGTCGGCTGAAGAGAGACCTCGATTGGCGCACCATCCTTGCGGCGAAGTGGATCGCCGTCGCCACTATTCCGTCGCCGCGAACTGCTGATATTTCTCCGCCACCTTCGCTTCCTTGTAGTCACCCTCGTGGATCACCACGCGATAACGAAACTTCAGCGACTGGCCGGCCGGAATCGTGTAGCTGCCGTCCTGGGCTGGATCGCGTGTAAATTCCTTGATGCCGAAGGGATTGGCGGCAAACAATCCGTAGCCCCGCGCGTGCCAATAAGTCGGGTGCCGGAAACTCTTCGGGCTATCAAAGACGGCAATTCCCAGCGAGTGGCCGTCAATCACGCCGTCGTAGTCCACCCAGTTGGCACGCTTCCCCCAAATCTTGGGCTCGCCTTCGGCACCCTCCGAGTTCACCATATGCCCGCGCGGCGCGGTCAGTTCAGGAGCCACCCGGATGCCGAAAGTCCCCTCCTTGCTGTCGCCAATCTTAACGGCGTCATGGTTGGCCTGAATAACATAGTCGCAGTCAATGACCCGGGTATCTTTGTCGCCACGAAAGGTGTATTCCTGCGTCTCGGCGGCAAACGGTTTGTGGTCCGGGCCCAGCAGATCAAACGTCGCCCGAATCACACCGGACTCGGGCCCGCCCCGCACCTCGTCAACCTTGCGAATCGCCATGCGTCCGTATTTTGACTTGCCCGCTTCCAGTCCATAGTATTTCTCAAACGCCTCTTCGCCCCAAAAGTCGTAACCGTCGATATCGCCGTGTGCGAAGTAAAGCGGTCGCTGGTGCGGCTCGAGGCTGGGATCATGCGCGTGTCCGGGAGGGATTGTTTCGCCTACGGGAAAACCCCGGGTGACAATCACGCCATGGGCGTCGCGCAGCGGCTGCAAATAAGCCTTGGCAATGGCAGGATCAAAGTAGTAAGTGGTGAAGGGCTGTCCACCGATCGATACTTCAATGGTGTTCTCATGACGCGTCAGGCTTACGGTTTCTGCCTGGCCGTACGTCAGGGCGGGCCGTACTAACGCAACCAGAAGCACGAACACGCTTACCATAGTCCTTTTCACATTTCCACCTCGTCGTGGATTCCCATCTCATCGGGTGCGCCCGGCTGTGCAAGGTGCACCTGCGCAGCAACCGGTTGATCGGAAGTTCGAGGTGCGCCCAAGAAATATGATACCTCTGGGCAGCCCAGGGTCCTCTCCCCCGTCAAACTTCGTACAAGGATCGGCCCGCAAGCCTTCGTTGTGGCGCGCCCGGCCAGGGTTCGCGTCTCTCGAAGCGCGAGTATATCAGGTTGGCACCACTGGGCAACAAACGAAATAAACACGCTGAGGGAGCCCGAAAGAGGGCTTAAGGCGTGCGAAGAAGACCAAGCCCTCACACACTTGGGGCCGGAGACGCCCGGATCTCTCGAGCGCCATTTGTTCCTGGAAGACGATATCGCGACTCGCTACTACGTTCCTGTCCCGGAAAGAGCCACAGTTTGCGGGCTGCCGCCGCCGGCATCGGTAATCGACACGGTCGCGGTCAACTGCTGGGCAACCGTCGGGACAAACTTAACCGTTATCGTGCAGGACGCCCCTGCCGCCAGGCTGGTTTTGCAATTATTGTTTTCTGCAAAATCTGTGGGATCAGAACCGGTAATCGCAATGCTGCTAATGCTTATCGTGGACGAGCCCTTGTTCGTCATCTGAATGTTCTGGCCCTTACTTGTGGTGTGCACCTTCTGGGAGCCAAAATCGAGGCTGGTGGGATTCAACAGCACTACCGTACCGACCCCGGTGAGCGCGACCGTCTGCGGACTTCCGGCCGCATTGTCAACGACGGACACTGTGCCCGTCTGCGTACCGACCTGCGTGGGACCAAAGACGACGTTAATTTTGCAACTGGCCCCCGAAGCCAGGCTCTGGCTGCAGGTGTTGCGTTGGCTGAAGTTCCCGGTGGTGCTGATGCTGGTGATGGAAAGGGTGGAAAGTCCCGTGTTCGTCAAGGTTACTTTCTGTGCGGTACTGGCGGTGAGAATAATCTGCGCCGGGAAGGTCAGGCTGGCGGGAGAGAGCGACACAATGGGCCCACCGCTCGTGCCCGATACAATCGGAGTTTGAGGACTGCCGGGAGCGTTGTCTGCGATCGATAGTGCGGCGGTGCGGGTTCCCGATGCCGTGGGAGTGAAGATCACGCTGACGGTGCAGGTCGCCTGAACTACGACGGCGGTACAGTTGTTGGTCTGGCTAAAGTCCGCGGCGTCCGCTCCCGTTACGCTAACACTCGTCACCTTCAGCGTCGCTGTGCCCGTGTTCGTCAAGGTCATGGTCTGCGGCGAGCTGCTGGTGCCGACTGCCTGATCGCCAAACGTCAGGCTGGAAGGAGATAGGCCAACGTTAGGGCTGGGCGCAAACTTACTCACAAAAGCGTCATAGACGCCACCGAACAGGGTTTGAAAGCCGCCGGAAGTGACGGGAAAGTTGTTCGAAGAAGTGAAGCCCGTGAGGTACGCGTTGGGAGGGTTCTGGCTATCCATCACGAGGCTTTGAGTGGCGTGGCCGAACTCATCACCGGTACCGCCGAGGTAAGTGGAGTAAATCAGCTTCGATCCGGCCGAATTCAGAATGGCAAAGAGAGCATCTGAGCCTCCCCCGGGCGCGGTCTGGAAGGCTCCCGGCGTGACCGGGAAATTGTCGGAATAAGTGTTGCCCCTCATGTAGACGCGGCCGGAGGGATCGAGGGCCAGAGCAACCGCACCATCGTCGCTGCTCCCACCGAGGTAAGTGGAGAAAACCAGTGCGGAACCTGCGGCATTCAGCTTTGTCAGGAAAGCGTCGTGGAAACCCCCGGCATAAGTGGTCTGAAGTGCCCCTGCGGTAACCGGAAAGTTGGTCTCCCAGGTTAAGCCGGACACGTAGGCTTCTCCAGCCCTGTCCACCACGATGCCCGCAGCGCACGCCGCACACGGGTTCGAACCCGTACCGCTTCCCCCGAGATAGGTCGAGTAAATGAGAGCGGACGCTGTGGGATTCAGTTTGCTGACGAAGCCGGCCTCCGGGGCTGCAATGGACGTCTGGAAGGCACCCGCGGTGGTAGGAAAATCGGGGGACGTCGTGAAACCCACCACGTAGGCATCGCCCGATGAATCCAACGCGATGGCATAAGCCTGCTGGGTGCTGGACCCGCCCAGGAAGGTAGAGTAAACCAAGCCTGAACCGCTGGGGTTAAGCTCGGTGACAAAACCACTAGCCGAACCGGAGGCGCATGCGGCGCAGGTGGGCTGCAAGACGCCCGGAGTCACGGGAAAATCGTCCGACGAGGTCCAGCCAGTCACGTAGGCGTCGCCCGCAGTGTTCAGAACGACAGCGTTACCCTGGGTATAGGCGCTGCCGCCTAGGTAAGTCGAGTAGACCAGCGCCGAGCCAGTTGAATTCAGCTCCGTTACGAAAGCCTCGCCGCCGGCGCAATCAAAACCTCCAGTACATTCCGTTTGAAAAGCTCCCGGAGTGACAGGAAAGTCCGGGGAGTAGGTGATGCCGGTCACGTAAGCGTCGCCGGCTGAGTTGATGGCGATGCCCTCTCCCTGGTCAGTCTGGCTTCCGCCCAAGTAAGTGGAATAAACCAGCCCCGATCCTGACGGATTCAGCTTGGTGACAAACGCATCGTAAGTGCTACCGCTGCAACCTCCGCCGCAAGCGGTCTGAAAAGCTCCGGAACTCACCGGAAAGTCAATTGAGTCGGTAAGGCCGGCCACATAGACACTGCCCGAAGAATCCACCGCGATCGCGTTTCCTTCGTCGTCTTGGCTGCCGCCCAGATAGGTGGAGTAGCTTAGCGCAGGATCGATGATCAAAGTCCGACGGTGGTCGTATGGCGCCACCCGGAAGCTTACTGACTGCCGCGATGCATTCACCCGGTACCGCGCCGTCAGGTAGCTCTTGCCGCCGCGATCGTCGGTCTGGTAGACGACGGGCTGGTGAAAGCGCACGTAACTTTTCGCCGCCCTCACCAGCAAGTCGCCTGTCCTGTTGTCCACGTGGACTTGCTGACCGCCAGGAAACTTGAGACGGATCACGCCGGGATCGCCCCCCGGGCGCACTTCAAAGTCGTATTCGAGCCGTCCCTGGTTGCCGTAATAGAGCAAATCCACCGATGGGTAAATATTTTCGTAGTGCACCTTGGCATAGTTAGGGAGATTGGTGTGCCATTTCTGAGGATCTGGGCCGCGGAAGTAGTTCGTTTTGCCAGGTAACTCGTCGGTGCCCTTCGCAATCACTGGACTATTGGCGCCTTCGAGCTCCATTCGCAGAATCGATTCGATCGTGTGCGGTGCGTGGTTTGCGGTCCGGCCGCCAGCCTTGAGACCAGCAGTCCCGGTACTCCCTTTTGATTCTGGTTTCCTGGTTGCCGGTTCCCGCAGCTTAAGCACAGCCTCGTCAGAGGTTAAGAATGCGGTAAAGCCAGGCCCCCGTGAAAGGAATTGAACTCGGGCATCTGTCTGGCCCTGATTGGGCTCGAACGCAAGGGGCGGGGCGGCCGACGTCTTACGTTGCAAAGCCGCAGGGGGCGCGGCGAGTGCCGGCATCGCGCTAGCAGACGGCTTCACGGCACTGGAAAGAGTGTGGGAGTTCTGAACCGGCCCGGCCTTCTCGGTTAAGAACCGGATGGCGCCGAGGCCGGCAGCAAGCGCTCCCAGCAAGACCGCAAACGAAATAACTGGGTACTTACGCCTCATCGATGATCCGGTTGCATTGGAAAAGTACCGCAGTTTCCCACGAAGTCTCATTGCTTTTCCCTTTCGATCCCGCTGGAAATTCAGCCGACACGGCCACGGTTCGGACGCGCGCCAGACCGCAAATCTGGTGAGGCATATAGCTCCGCTATGTTATCCCATGCCTCGGCTGCAGTCAATCCGAAGCGGCCAAAAATGCGCGATATTTGCGGGTATTGTGGCCGTAGTAATAATGGAACTAAAGAGAAATCGAGCATTACGCTGACGTCATACTACAGATGTTGCACAGCATTTTGGCGATATCTCTCGCCGCCAATGTCACGGCCGGGTGTCGGAATTGCGAGATTTCTGTTAGAGGTGGCGGACAGACTCTTGCCGCTTGTCGTCCTCCGGTAGAGCCCGTGCCTCGAGGTCGGGGAACTCACGGTTGAGGTCCACGCAACGCTCAGATTAGTCCGGCCTTCGACGCAACTGACAGGCACAACCGGGCTCCAAGGAACAGATTGTCGGATGTGTGATTGCACTAGTTCGAGATTCTATTTCCTGGACGCTTATGACGCTCTGTCGGGTTACATTCCAGTCCCCGTCAGGGGAACTGTCTGCGGGCTGCCGCCGGCGCTGTCATTAAACATTATTACCATGGAGCGCGTCCCGGCGACCTGAGGGCGAAAGCTCAGAGTTAGTTCGCAACTCGCTCCCGATGCCAACGCCTTCCCACAGGTATTCGAGGACAACCTGAAGTCGGCGGGGTTGAGCCCCGTTTTCCCAATGGTCGCAATGTTGACCATTGTCGCACCGGTGTTGGTGATCAGCAGGTCTTGCACTGCGCTCGATCCTCCCACCGAAACGCTACCGAAGTTCAAGATGTTGGGAACGAATTGCATCGCGGTAGCGATGCCCGATCCCGTCAGGCTCACGGTTTGAGGGCTGCCTCCGCCGTTGTCGGCGATTGAAATGGACGCCGTCCGTGTGCCTGCGGCAGCCGGGATGAACGTGACGCTGATGGTACAGCTTCCTAGCGGCGGAACGCCACTGGCGCAGGTATTGGTCTGTGCGAAGTCTCCCGGATCGTCTCCCGTAAAGGTGATGGAAGTTATCGAGAGGGTTATCTTCGGCATGGCGTTGGTCACTGTCACCGTCTGGGCGGAACTTAGGGTGCCCACGGCCTGACTGCCGAAAGTCAGGCTCGACGGCACGAGCTGGACCGAAGTGCCTGCACCGCTTATAAGTACCGTCTGCGGGCTGCCGGCCGCGTCATCACTAATCGAGAGCGTCGCGGTTTGCGTCCCATTGTATTGCGGCGTAAAGGTAACGTTAATCGAGCAATTGGCCCCGGCCGCCAGCGTCGTCCCGCAACTGTTGGTTTCGGCGAAGTATTCAGGGTCCGTCCCGGTGATGCTGATATTCGTGATGGTCAGCGAACCGGAACCTGTGTTGGTCAGCGTTACCGTCTTCGGCGGACTGGTGGTACCCACGAATTGCTTGCTAAACGTCAACTTGGACGGCTTCAAGGCGACGACAGCGTCGCTGACTGCGGCACCTGTTAGCGAAACTGTCTGCGGGCTTCCCCCCGCGTTGTCGCTCACCGAGAGGGTCGCGGTCCGTGTGCCGGTCGCGACCGGATCGAACGTCACGCTAATGGTGCAGTTAGCGCCCGCCGCCATACTGGTCCCACAGCTATTGCTTTGAGCAAAATCCGCAGGATCCGTTCCGGTAATGCTGATACTCGCGATCTGGAGGGTGGCGCCCGTATCATTCGTGAGGGTAACGGTCTGCGCGCTGCTCGACGTACCCAGAGCCTGGGTACTGAAGGTCAGGACCGAAGGGCTCAACTGCACGGCAGGGGCAGTCTGTTGTAACACCGAGATCGTGTTCGCCGAACTGTCAGCCACCGCCAGGTCGAGCTTTCCGTCACCATTGAAGTCGGCCCACGCTAGCGCCACCGGGCTCGTTCCCACGGAGTAGGCAGCGGGACCGCCAAAGACTCCGTTGCCACTGCCGTAAAGGACCGTGATGTTGTTCGCACCTTGGTTGGCCGTCACCAGATCAGATTTTCCATCCGCATTGACATCGAGCGCCGCGACCCCTGTAGGATTCGAGCCCGCGGCGTACGGCACTGCCGTCTGAAAGGTTCCCGCTCCGTTCCCCAAAAGAATCGAGACCGTTCCGTCGGTTCCGTTGGCTACCGCCAAGTCCAACATGCCGTCGCCGTTGAAATCCGCAGCGAGAATACTGTGGGGACCGTTTCCGGTGGCCGGACTGCCGCTCAACACTTTGAAAGTCCCGTCGCCGTTCCCCTGCAGAACGCCGACCGTATTGCTGACGGTGTTGACCTGCGCCAGGTCCAGGATCCCATCGCCGGTGAAGTCTCCAATCGCCAGTGCAACTGGTCCGGTTCCCGCGTTCGGAAGCACCGAAGTCGCCGCAAATGTGCCGTCTCCTTGGCCCAGGAAGACGGTGACGGTGCTATCGGTCTGGCTCGCCACGGCGAGATCAAGATACCCGTCGGCATTAAAATCCGCGGTGCCCACCCAGACGGGATCAGCCGTCTCCATCGACAGTGTGGACTTGAGGGTGAAAGTTCCGTCCCCATTTCCCAGCAAGATTGAGATGGTGCTACTGAGGTTTCCGTTCGCAACCGCCAAGTCAAGCTTCCCGTCGGCGTTAAAGTCTCCGGCGGCGAGCCCCACGGGGCCCGGCCCGGTCGCAGTGGTCTGTGCCGCTCGGAACGAGCCGTCGCCGTTGCTGAGGAACACGGACACGGTGTTGTCACCATAGTTGGCCACCGCCAGATCCAGCCGGCCGTCCCCATTGAAGTCGCCGGTGACGACGGCTTGCGGAGTGCTTCCTGTTGCGAGGCTGGAGCTGCTGAAGCCGACAGAGCCCACCGATTGAATGATGGGAAGTAGTGAGAAGTTCGACGTCCCGCCGCCCGGACTAGGATTGCGTACCGTAATAACGGCGGTGCCGGCCGACGCGATGTCCGCCGCCGGGACGGTGGCCTGGAGTTGGCTCTCGCTCGCAACCGTCGTTACCAGCGGGCTGCCGTTCCAGTTGAGCGTGGCACCCGAGGCGAACTCTGTTCCGTGCGCGACCAAAGTAAACCCGGAGCCACCCGGAGGCACACTCGAGGGCGCGAGCGGCTGGCTCAGGAACGGCACGGGATTGACCGGTGCAATGGTCCCTGTGCCCGAGAGACTAATGAATTGAGGGCTGTCCGCTTCATCGTCGAAGACATACAATTGGCCGGCCAAGGCACCCGCCAACGCCGGCGTGAAGCTGATCGTGAAGGTGCAACTTGCTCCCGGCCCCAGGCTGCTTCCACAGGTGTTGGACTGGATAGAGAAGTTATCGGTGTTGAGTTGAGTATCTTTGCCGTCGGTCCCGGTAACATTCGAACTGGTGATGGAGACCGTGGTAGTGGCGCTCTCATTAGTCAAAGTCGCGACGCTCGTGGCGGCAGAGCCCAGCGTAACATTCCCGAAACTAAGGCTCGAAGGTGTCAACGACACATAGGTGCCTATACCGGTAAGGCCCAAAACCTGCGATCCGCTGCCGTCACTGTCCGTGAGCGTCACCGTGCCGAAACGGTTGCCGGGTGCGGTGGGGGTGAAAGTAACGGTGATGGTGCAGCTTGCGCCGGCCGACAGGGTGCTCCCGCAATTGTTGGTCTGCGAATAGTCACCTGAGGCTGCGATGCCCGTAACGCTCAGCAATCCGGTCCCAAGATTGGTGACCGTTGCAGTTTTCGATGTACTGTTAGTACCTACGGTTACGGTTCCAAAGTTGAGCAACGCGGAAGACAGTGAGACGTTCGTACCGACCCCACTAAGGTTAACAGTTTGGGGGCTGGTGGGGTCGCCGTCCACCAAAGTGAGAGTGCCTGTGCGCCGTCCGTCGGCCGTGGGGGTGAAGGTGACCGTTACAGTGCAACCTGGAGGAAACGAGGCCGTGGGAACAAATTTACCCAGGCTCGCGGGGCAGTTGTTGGTTTGGGAAAAGTCGCCTGTAGCGGTAATGTTTGAAATCGTCATGGCCGTCAGATTGAAATTGGTGACCCCGACAGTCTCCCCATTGCTGGGTGTGCCAACGGCTTGAGGCAGGGCAAAGTTGAGGTTATTGGTCGAATTCGGGACGCATTGGCGCGTTTGCAAGACCAGCGGCGGAAGGGGCGTCTGCGTGAAGTCGAAACTGTCCGTCAAGTCGTTAGCATTCGCGTCGCGTGAGGTCAGCGATGGCAGATTGTAGCGGTCTTCGACAAACTTCAGAAACGATGAATGCTCGTAGACGGTATGGGAGACATAACCGGGCTTGGCATAGGGCGAAATGATGATCAGCGGCACTCGCGCACCCAGTCCATACTGATCCAACTGCATTGGGGGGACGTGGTCGTAGAAGCCGCCGAAATCGTCCCAGGTGAGGAAGATGGCGGTGGAGTCCCACCCCTCCTGGTTCGCCATCACGGCGTTGATGTATGTCACGCTTCCGTTCTCGCCGGCGCACGTGCTCCCTTGAGGAGGATGTTCGTCCTGGGTGGGAGGCAGAATGAGCCAGCTCACCGCCGGCAACTGGTTATTCTCGGCGTCAGTGATGAATTGGCTGGGCAGTGCGACGTTTGTGCTCCACAGTGAAGTGTTACGGATGTGATTGATGGCGTCATAAGAGTTCATGGCCGCCCCCACCCCGGCGTAGTACTTCCACGAGAGGCCGGCGCCATCCAGAAGGTCGGCCAGCGTCTCAAAGTCGAAGCACGGATACTGGTTGGTGAGGTTGCCGTTATCGTCGATCACCGGCACCGTGGTGCCTGGAGGCGCGTCGCAGCCCCAGCGCTTGGTGTTCTCCGGGACGTCAACCGCTCCGCCGCTTTGGGCGGCAATCGTATAAAGATGATTCGGAAAGCTGGGACCGTGCAGCGAGGAAAACATGCGATCGGCCAGCGTGAAGTTGTTGGCATAAGCGAAGTAGTTCGGAACGTTGGCCGGCGACTGTTCCGTCATGCAGAGATAGTCGCCGTTGTCGTTACACGAGGTGATCTTGTCAAAAGCGTCCATCTTGCCATTGTCGAGAGCAGACGTGCCGACAGAGAATGCGTGGCCAAGATCACGGGGAAGGATATCCGGAGTCACTCCGAGGGGAATGACTTGTCCGGTGGAAAGTAGACCGGTGGAAGCCCCATCGGCCTCCGGATTGGGATAGGCACCGAACATCTCGTCATAGGTCCGGTTCTCCTTGACAAAAAAGACGATATGTTGAATCGCCGTGATGTCGCCAGGATGACTCTTTGGGGATCTTGCTCGGGTTCTCGCCGGTGTTCTGAGACCGAGTGACTGCCGCGCTGAGGGTTGACCGGGTTCTTCTTGAGCACGCGGGCGGATGGGCACCGAAACCAGCGCGACTATTGAGATCGTGCCACTCAGAATCGCGCAAAGCCTATTTCGCAACGGTCGCCTCCTCAAGGAGTCGAGCTCGGGAGGCACCCCTTGATTACCATTAGGCCCGCGCACCCCGCCGCGGGAGAGAAAAGTACCGCGCCGAACTACATTCCAGTCCCGGTGAGGGAGACTGTCTGAGTACCACCGCCCCCGTTATCGGTGAGGGTGACGGATGCCGAGCGTGCGCCCGTCGCAGTTGGCGTAAATGTGACGCTGATGCTGCAACTCGCCCCCGGCTTGATCGAACTGCCGCAGGTGTTCGTCTGCGCGAAGTCGCCAGAATTCGCTCCGGTGACGGCGATACTGGTGATCGAAATCGTCGTGTTCGCGCCCACATTGGTTACTGTGACCGACTGCGGCGCACTGGTGGTGCCAACGGTCTGGCTGGCGAAGGTTAGGCTCGAAGGCACGAGCTCCACCGACGTGCCTGTGCCCGTCAGCGTTACCGTTTGCGGGCTCCCGGAAGCATTGTCCGTAACCGAGACGGTGGCAGTCCGCGTTCCATTCATAACAGGGGAAAAGGTCACGTTAATCGTACAACTGGCGCCCGCCGCCACCGTAGTACCGCAGTTATTGGTTTCGCCGAAATCGCCGGGATTGGTTCCGGCGATGGCGATACTTGTGAGATTGAGAACCGCAGTTCCGGTATTGGTCAGGGTCACCGGCTGCGCCGCACTCGCCGTTCCCTTCAATTGCTTGCCAAACTGCAGGCTGGTGGGGGTCAGAGTGACGGTCGGCGTGCCGCCAGTCGTCCCGGTGCCGGTAATCGAAGCCGTTTGTGGACTTCCTCCGCCATTGTCAGTGATCGACAGGGAGGCTGTTCGCGTTCCTGTCGCCGCTGGCGTGAACGTCACGCTGATGGTGCAGGTCTTCCCAGGGCGTACAACGGTATCGGAACAAGTATTCGTCTGCGCAAAATCTCCCGGGTTCGTGCCCGTGAAGCTGATGTCGGTTATCGAGAGGGTGGCCATCGCCGACAAGTTGGTGACCGTCACGACTTGAGCGGGGCTCGTTGTCCCCACCGTCTGACTGCCGAAGGTTAGACTCGACGGCGTTAGCTCGACCGACGTCCCAACTCCGCTCAGCGCCGCGGTCTGGGGGCTACCCGGTGCGTCATCGCTGATTGACAGGGTGGCCTTCCGAGTGCCGTTAACGATCGGGGTGAAGGTCACGGTGATGGAGCAACTCGATCCAAACGCCACGCTGGCCCCGCAGGTGTTGGTTTGCGAAAAATCACCGGCAGCCGTACCGGTGATGCTGATGCTCGTGATGTTGAGCCCGCCGTTACCAGCTCCAGTGACAGAGAGGGTGATCGTCTGGCCCGTGCTCGACGTGCCCACCAATTGCTTGGAAAAGGTCAAGGTGGTTGGCTTCAGGGTCACAGTCGCAGTACTGGCCCCAGTACCGGTCAACGAAACGGTCTGCGGGCTGCCCGCGGCGTTGTCAGTGACCGACAAGGTTGCGGTCCGGGTCCCCGTCGTCGTGGGACTAAACGTGACACTAATTGAGCAGTTTGCTCCCGCGGCCACCGCGGTTCCACAGGTGTTGGTTTCGGCAAAATCCCCGGGATTAGTTCCGGTGATGGTGATGCTAGTGAGACTAAGAGTCCCGTTGCCGGTGTTGGTGAGCGTCACCACCTGTGCCGGGCTGGTGGTTCCGATATTCTGGCTGGCGAACGTCAGGCTGGTAGGAGACAACGACACGCTGGGAAGTCCACCAGCGCCGGTCAGAGAAACCGTCTGTGGACTTCCTCCCCCGCTATCAGAGATCGAAACGGAAGCCGTCCGCGTGCCACCGGCTGTGGGTGTAAACGTGACACTTATGGTGCAGCTAGCCCCAATCGCCACGCCCGTTCCACACGTGTTCGTCTGGGCAAAGTCTCCCGAATTGGTACCCGTGATCGTGATGCTGTTTATGGTAAGGGCCGCGTTTGGCGAAGTATTCGTCAGAGTTACGGTCTGCGCCGGGCTGGTGGTTCCGATTGCCTGATTGGTGAAGCTCAAACTCAGCGGCACGAGCTCGACCTGGGTGCCCACCCCCGTTAGCGAGACTGTCTGCGGGCTCCCGGTGGCGTTGTCAGTGATCGACACCGTCGCCTTACGTGTACCAGAATGGACGGGGGTGAAGGTGACGTTGATGGTGCAATTCGTCCCGGGCTCGACGTCCGCGCCACAGCCATTGGTTTCGGTAAAGTCTCCGGGATTCGTACCCGTAACGCTGACACTGGTGATGTTGAGCGGCGCATTCCCGCTATTGGTCAGCGTCACCGCTTGCGCAGCGCTCGAGGTACCCACCAACTGTCTGGAATACGATAGACTCTTGGGGCTCAGCGTTACCGTCGGGCTGCCCCCGGTTCCCGTCCCCGTCAGCGAGACCGTCTGCGGGCTCCCGGCGGCGTTGTCCGCAATGCTGACGGAAGCCGTCCGCGTTTCCCCACCACCCACCACAGGAGTGAACGTCACACTGATGGTGCAGGTAGCTCCCGGTCCGACGCCTGATAAACAATTGTTCGTCTGCGCGTAGTCGCCTGGATCCGTGCCCACGAGGTTGACGTTCTGCACGGTGAGGACCGAGGTTCCGGTATTTGTTACGGTCACCGTCTGCGCAGGGCTCGTGGTTCCAACGGTCTGGCCAGCAAAGGTCAGACTCGTGGGAGCGATCGTCACCGTCGTAGCTGGCGGCGGCAGAAACCATGGGGTGGCGCTGGGGTCGGTTTTTAGGAAGTTCAGCAGCACTTCATTGATCTTGTTCTGGCCATTCGGATAGTTGGGATGGAGGCCGTCCGAATTCAGGTCCTGGCAACTCCAGTAGGTGCCGTCCGGACGCGCAATCAGCCCGTTCGACCAGTAATAGGGTCCCCAAGCCATCCAGGGCGCCATCACTGGGCCTTGGCTGGAGTCGAAGTTCAGGCTCGGCAAGCCGTCGATCTGGTCCTGGATCGCCCACTTGTCGGCCCAACCCGTTTCATACCCTTGGGGCTCCGGGTTGACAGCATCGACCCCGTTTGAGTAGCCCGAGTAGTTAAGGCTTCCAAAGTAGGCGACCTTTAGGTTTGGGAAGTTCGTGTGAAGCTGTTGGGCCAGGGTCTCAAGTTCTCCCTGGAGGGTCTGGGAATCGGTTGGAAAGGTCGAAGATAAGGAATCGATGATATCCACCCACGCTGCCACCACTTGGTTCGCGCTAATCCCGGCAAATGGTACGATATAGTTGAGGATTGCAGGCCAGTAGGCGCTGTTGGCCCCGACAAGGTTTCCTGCGGTTTCATTCGGAATTGCTCCGTTAACGAATACCAGCTTCGGATTCACCTGTGGATCGGCGTGGGCCTGGTTAATGAACTGGGTGAACGCGTCGTACGTGGTGGACGGGCCAAATGATATCAAGCCCATAAGTCCGTTGACAGGATCCGGAGTGCCGTCAGAGTCCAGTGGCATGATGCCCTGTCCGATGGACACGCCCGCCGACTGGTGGTCAGATGGGTCGACGTTCGAGCCGTTGGGATACAGCCCGCCTTCATAACCCAGATAGGTCCCGGTGCCCAAATCGTTGATAGGGACGGTTGGCGTGGTTGTGCCCGGCACGTCGATGTTGATCATGTTACAGTTCGCCCCGGTAGGGGGATCGACGGGCAAGGTCAGGGTTGCCATCGCGACGTTCGCGCTCGAGTCCTGCACTTGAAAGCTCAACGTGTAGTTCTGGATGCCGGCACTTGACGAAACCGTACCGCTAATTATTCCGGATGACGGGTCGAGAGAGAGCCCCGGAACGGATCCGCTCACAAGCTGCCAGGTGTAAGGGCTTTGGCCGCCCGTAGCTAAAAGAGTTGCCTGGTAGGCGGCACCTTGAGTGGCGGCTGGCAAGATGGGGAAATTCGTGATGGCTAAACCAGTCGGCGATACCCCGGTTCCTGAAAGGGCTACACCCGTGGAAGGCAGGTAGTCGTAGCTGATGGTAACGAAACCTGTGCCATACCCCAGGTTAAAAGGAGAATAGCTGACGGTTAGGTTTAACGACTTGCCGGGGCTCAGCAACACCTTGGTACCGCTGAATCCAGTCACTGCGAACGGTGCCGAATAATCGACCGCGGTCACATCGAACTGCTGCGCGCCGGTGTTGGTGACGGTCACATTCTGGGTGACCGTAGAGCCAAGCGCGACAGAGCCGAAGTTGATGTTGGAGGTACTCATCGAAGGGACGCCCGTGTTCTGTACGCCCGTGACAGAGATCGGCACCACTACGGGGGGGCCGCTCGCAAAGTTAATGGTTAGCGTCTCGTTATAGGTTTGGGCCGCCGTCGGCTTGGCTCCGATCGACCAGTTGGTGGTTAAGCCGGGGCCCATCGTTTGTGGAAAGGCGCCGGATCGGAGCCCGAACACAGGCGAGCTGAACGTGAAAGAAGTAACAGTGATAGGCTGCATCGGGCCGCTATTCGTAATGGACATCCCGAGGTGGCCTTCCAGCCCGAGCCCGACATTGCCGAAACTCAGTGTTGGCGGACTTACCGTAACCTGGGCCGACGCGGTTGCAACGCTGCCAGCCACCAACGCGAGTAATGTGAGAATTCTTGCCGGGAATTGCAGCGCTCTGCTCATTGTTCAGCTCCCCCCCTCCGCCAACGTCATTTCCTGTTGAAAAACTCGTCGCGTAACACCGCGAAAGAGAGGCTCGGACTACTTCGCCCCGGCATCCTCCATCGCGTCGTTATTCGAAAAAAGGACCCGGCTCGACGGTGCGTCCCGCCGCGGGTCAAATTGGACTAAGAAACGGATAGCATTATAAGGCGAACCGCGATTATGATCGGCCTTGGCCCGTGCGTCAAGAGCCAGACCTGGTTGTTATCTGGTTGTTAAATGGACGTAGGTTCTATCCCCACGAACCTAGAAGCTCATCCGGAAACCCAGGGAGCGCGGGCGTCCCGCCCGCTCTTACGCGGTACTGACGTGCAAGGGGCGGGCGGGACGCCCGCGCTCCCTGGGTTTCCGGATGAGTCCCTAGGGAAGCTCTGGTGACTTTTGGCGGCTGATTCAGGCGAGAGTTGTGCAGCGCACGTCACAGCCAATCGCGGGCTTTAGGCGCTCACGAAGCTACGTATCATCTTTTTTTCAACGTCCGTGGTACGACGTTCGAATAAACCCCTATACTATCATAAACATCGTGGGATATTCCCAAAGTGCTATTTTATAAGCCTTTTGTTTTCATATAGATCGTGGGATATTCCCAAGGCGCTTTTTTAACGCCTTTGTTTTCAATAACATCGTGGGATATACCGGCGGTATTTTGGGCCCATCGAATCCGGGAGTTCCGCAGGAAGCCGTTTCCGGATGTCCTCCTGCATCTTACCACCGAATGTAAAGAACAGCACGAAATTCCTTCCGCAAGCTTTGCTCCCTCGATTTCCCTCGATATGAAAGACATTATTTGAAAGCAAAGAGACTCTGATTCGCCGCGCCCGTCTGGTTTGGACCGAAACACGGTCGACTGGCCTATGACGGCGGCGGCCCGGTTTCGAAAATAATTGGCTGCATGCCGACGTCAATGGACGCCCCGGTCGTTGAGGTGGTGTTGCCGGCCAGGTCGCGATACCGGGTGAATTGACTCGGTGGCGTGTAAGGTGACGTGGCGCTATCTGAGGAGTTTGCGCTGGACCACACGATTTGCGCCTCATAGCCATTCGGGCGGCTGAATCCGCAGGTCCAAATTGACCCGGACAGGGCACACGGTGAAGTCGCGGTGGCACCGACTAGCCAACCGTTAACCACTGTGTAGGCTTGGCCCGCCGCATTGAGACCAGAAGAGTTCGTGCCGAGTGTGCCCCAGCCGACATCCCAGCCCCACCAGTCAGCAATCTTTACGCCTGCGGCGGCTTGCAGAATGTACCACCTCGCCACGTAGGCTTCTTGCTGAAACGAATCGGGCAGGTCCGTATCTTTCCCCCAGCCTCCGCTGGTGTCAAATAGTAGCTTGTCCCCCAAACCATTGGCGTTCATGGCAGCGCGAACATAGCTAATCTGTTGCAGCAGCGGTGCACCGGCGCAGTCGATCGCGACGTCGCAACCAATGCCGGGTGGGCATTGGCTGGGACCGGTGCCGTTTTGGCAGTAAAACCCATGGAAGGTCACACCATCCGCGTACTGGGCTCCTCCGGCCTGCAAGTAGCTCGCTAGCCAGCAGCCCACCCCGCAACCGTTTGTGATGGGCTGTGCGGCTGACACAGTAACCCCAGGAGTAAGAACCTGGGCATCGGGGTCGATGGATTTGATAATGCCGTAGGCGCTCTGAGCCAAAGTGAGGAGCTGCTGGATGGTGCCTGACCATTGGCCGGTATAATCGGGCTCATCCCAAAGTTCGTAGTAATTAATCTTGCCCTTGTATCGAGTCACCAGCGCAGTGACATAGTTGTTCCAGTCATCGATGTTGGTTGGAGGAGAACTACACGCCGTGAGAAAGCTGAACGTACAAGGGGCGCCAGGGTTGGCTGCAGCCCACGCAGGTGTCGTATGCATATTGTAGTTGATCGTTGTAGCGCCGTTCGCCTGTGCCACGGAGATCGCGTCATCCAGCCGACTCCAGTCGAATTGGCCCTGCGAGGGCTCGACGTTGGCCCAGCCCGCAGCGGTGAGTTCACCGAGAGTACCAATGGGGAGTGGCGGCCATGTGAGTGAACCGGTGAATCCGACCGTCATGGAAAAGAATGACGGAGCTATGGCGCCGCTCGCCGCAGTGGAACTGCTCACTAAGAAATCGACCGCGTTGGAAGCGCCACCGCCTGGGGCTGGATTCGTCACGACTACCGGATAGGACCCGGCGGTCGCTTGATCGCTGGCCGAAAGCTGAAGGGTCAGTTGAGCGGAGCTGACGTATGTAACGGTATGAGCAACGCCGTTGTAAGTGGCAGTGGAACTCGTCACGAAGTTGGCGCCTGTAATGGTCAGAGTCTGCTCGGCGGCGCCGGCTGTCGCTGAGGATGGGGAGACAGAAGTAATGCTTGGCACCGGATTTGTCTGTTGCGTAGTGGACTGAGACGAAGAGTTGCTCCCTCCCCCGCACCCTGCCGCCGCGAGACCCAACACAAAGGCCATGCAGATGCCAATGTATCTGTGCTTCAGCGCCCCTAACCTTGCAGTCATTCGAACCTTCGCGCTTGAACTCCGCCCCTCTGTTAGCCAACACGCGAACTTCAGGAAAGTTGCGCCGCGCGGCTCCCCGTCAAAGCACAACCTGGCAGGCTGCCAAGAGTGTAAAAAAAATGCAACCGAACTACTCGGTTTGACCGAAAAGAATGTTTTTTCACAGCGTAACCTATTGATTTCAGGCGGGCAGAAAAAACAGTCCTACTTTTCGCGGTTGTACCCACCTTCTCACTCCCGGATGGTATTTTATCTCTTTCGACGATAATTAACGGATTCCAAGCAACTCACGTAGGCTAGCGATAAGAGCGGGCCGGATCCGAAGAAAAGCCTTGACGCGCTGGTTTAGAAACGCTCTGCCGAGCAGGCCGCAAGAAGGGGTCGGGCGACGCCGTCCTTCGAGGGTGGTGACTGAGTTTGATCTGTAGCGGCCGTGTACTCCGCCACTTTGAATGGCGGCACGAGGCCGCGTCTACCTCTAGTCGTCTGATCGGAGCAGGATCTGAGCAAATCTAACAAGGTTTCGAAGCCGGAGCCCGCAACCGCCCCCTCTCTGCCCTGGGGTGCGAGAAGCGAAGTCGGACGCGGAAAAAACCAGGTTCCTGACAAAGCACCTCCCCGGGGGCCAATCTGTGCTCGCTGACGGACGCGAACTTGTATCACGTTGTTACAGCGCATGTTAGTGGCGATTCAATGGCTTACTTGCGAAACGAGTCAAAAAAACGAGCTTCGCCCGGTGGTTGGGGGTGGGCTCGTTGGTTTGAGGTGGAAGACTTCGCTAGACCCGAGATCGAGAAAACGAGCTTCTGTTTGAACGAACGAAGCCGGAATGTGATTGATAACAAGCCACTTCAACTTTTAAGTCTCGACCGAAAGCGGGGACGTTCATGAAAGCGAAGTCAGCAAGCTCCGAAAAGCCGGAATGTTACTGATAAATATGCTAGTTAACTTCAGCCGTTGGATGCCCTGCGGCTGGCTGGGGCGATTGCTGTATCTCATTTGAGCTGCAGCTTCGGATCCAGCCTGCCACTCCGAGTGGCGACACCGCCTCAAGCTCAAACTGAGTCACTAAGCCCTCGAGTGAAAGGTCATGATGGTCAAGATCAATTCGGAAAGCCAAGAAGCCATAATCGAAATGCACGACGCCACCGGTGTGAGGCTCGATAATCTTGAGCGGGACAGAAACTCGGCTCGACGAGTTCTCCGCCTTTCGCTACAGGGCCTCGCTCAGCCTGGAGATACCTTCAGAGCGGCGGGCCCTCGGCTCACAGCGAACTTTGCCGACAGCTTGCCTCTTTGCTTACCGCTTCGGACCCACAAGCCACGCGCACTCCGCCGATTGCTTGCCCTTGCCTGTGTCTTGCTGGTGCCGCCATCCGTAGCGACAGCCGGGGGCATCCCCCCCGGTCAACCGGTGCCGCCGGCAGCGCCGCTGGACGTCCGCGCTTATCGGATGGTGTACAACGCCTCGGCGCAGCCGCCCTTCCGGCTGATACCCTATCGCTTGGCTTCTGGCCCGCAGCCGTTGCCTCAAGGGCAGGCCAAAGGGGTTGACCAGATCAGCCTGAAAGCCTACGATCCTATTAACAATGCGCTGCGAATCAACGCAACACTCTCACCAGGAGGATCTCACACTCCAACCAACGCCGATCAGGTGTTCACTTCAACCTTCGATTCGGTGAACAACGCTGTTCGCGTTAATTGCGTATTGGGATGCGGCGGCTCGGTCAGCTTCGGCGGAGACCTTGGCGGATCCGCTTCCAATCAGACCGTGGTGGGACTGGAAGGACGCCCACTGGCGACGACCTCACCGAGTAACAACCAAGTTCTAAGCTGGAATGGCTCGGCGTGGACACCGGTGACGCCTACTATCGGCGCCGGGGCTGGGGCTTGCGGCTCTAACCAGTTCGTTACCGGCGTCAACCTTGGGACCTCGCCCAATTGTACGCAGCCCACCTTTTCAAGTCTCAGTGGATCGGCAACGCCGGCTCAGTTGCCAGCCGCCACTTCCTCCGCCCAAGGCAGCGTGCAACTTGCTCAAGATCTCTCGGGCAGCGCCACCGCACCCAAGGTGGCGGGATTACAAGGCAACCCGGTTTCAACCAGTGCGCCGGCCGCCAACCAGTTCCTGGGTTGGAGTGGCACCCAGTGGGCCCCCGTCCAGCCCAGTTTCACCAACTTGACGGGCACCGCAACCGCCACCCAACTTCCGGCAGCAACCTCCTCCGCGCAGGGCGCTGTTCA
>Ga0335085_10004381_pt1 | contig 23509 bp, 22 predicted proteins | sample Lox_Sample_45_FD_206712 | JGI IMG/M metagenome (GOLD analysis project Ga0335085, IMG submission 206712) | Soil microbial communities from Loxahatchee National Wildlife Refuge, Florida, United States - Lox_Sample_4.5 | ecosystem: Environmental > Terrestrial > Soil > Wetlands | place: USA...
GATGAGCGTCGAGGCCGCGTTGACCGCCAGCTCCGCGAGTTGAACCCCAATGGGCGAGTTGGCGGCTCAACGGGACTCCGCGACTGCCGCCGTTGGCGGCATTCCCCCCACGGTCAAGGGCCTGTCGGTCGTTTCCCTGTTCAACGATTTCGCCAGCGAGATGATCTACCCGCTGCTTCCCTCCTTCGTGACCACCACGCTGGGGGGCAGCGCGACGTCGCTGGGTGCGCTGGACGGGGCGGCCGATCTCACCGCGTCACTCACCAAGTGGGTGAGCGGATGGCTGGCCGACCGGCCAGGGTGGAGACGCCCGCTGATTCTGGGCGGATACCTCACGGCCGTGCTGGTGCGGCCGCTGATCTCGGTGGCCAGCGCCGCCTGGCAGGTGATCGGCTTCCGGGTGATCGATCGGGTCGGGAAGGGGATCCGCACCCCGGCGCGGGACGCGCTCATCGCGGAGGTGACGCTTCCCGCCCAGCAGGGTCGCGCCTTCGGGTTCCACCGCGCCGCCGACCATTTCGGGGCGGTGCTCGGGTCGCTGGCGGCCTGGGTGCTCCTCCAGCGCGGCGCCGAGGTCCGGAGCGTGATCGGATGGAGCGCGATCCCCGGACTGGTCGCGTTCGTCATTCTCTTTGTGGTGCTGCGGGGCGCTCACCCTCGACCGGCGGTTCCGCAGAAAGAGAACAAATCGGATGCGAAGGGGAGAATCTTCTGGGGCCCGGTCCTGGCTCTGGCCGCGCTCACCCTTTTCCGGATGCCCGAAGCCTTGCTGCTCCTCCGCCTCCAGGACCTGGGGACCGCGGTCGTGGTGATCCCGCTGGTCTGGGCTGCACTCCACGTGGTGCGCACCGCGGCCTCGTATCCCGGCGGCTGGCTGGGAGACACCATGGGCCCGCGCGGCGCCGTGGCCGCCGGAGGGCTGATGTTCGCCCTGGTGGCGTGGCTGCTGGCGGAGGCACAGACCAGTGCGGCGGCGATCGCGGTCTTCCTCGCATTCGGCCTGGTGGCGGGCCTCTCGGAATCCTCGGAACGGTTGCTGGTGGCGCGCCTGGCGCCGGTGCGCACCGGCCGAGGATTCGGCGGATACCACGCGGTCACGGGCTTGGCGGCGCTGCCGGCCGCGCTGTTCTTCGGAGCGATCTATCAGTGGAAGGGCGGACCGGTGGCGCTGGGGATCTCGGCGGGGGCGGTTCTGGTGGCGGCGGGGGCCTGGCTCTTGATTGCTCCGGCGGGGGAGCGCTAGCATGCGAGTCTCTTCGATCGGCAAGGCGCTCGTGCTCTGCACTGCGGCGGCGCCGGCCGCATGGCCCCGGCGCAGATCCGGTTCGGGGATTTGTCCGCTCGAACTGGGTACTGGCTCGACAATTGGATCGCCCATCTGCGCTGAGCGAAGTATCCGCGGATTGACGAGCCCGGTCCCGTCCCGCAGTATCACCCCGATGCCGCCGCCTCCCCGCCGCCAGAGCTTCTCCCGGACCGGCGAGCACACCGTGAGTCCGGCGATCAGCCTGGCCCTGCTATTCGTCGAGTTGATCAACCAGCACGATGTTCCGGGGCTGGTGAGCCTGATGTCGGAGGATCACCGGCTGGTAGACGGGTTGGGTGAGATCGTGCGGGGGCGCGAGCGACTTCGCAAAGGGTGGCTGGCGTACTTCGAGATGGTTCCCGACTATGCGCTCGAGGTGACCGAGGTGATGCAGGAGGGGTACGACGTCGGATTGTTCGGTACGGCCAAGGGGACCCTGAAGGTCGGCGGCCGACTGCTGCCGACCAATCGGTGGTCGATCCCCTGGGCGGCGCGGGCCACGATTCGCGGTGACCTGGTCACGGAATGGCACATCTACGCGGACAACGAACCGGTCCGGGCGATTCTGAGACGAGAGGCGAAGTAAGTCCGGCCTCACGGTGGGGTGATCGGCACCACCACCCGGGTTACCTCCCAATCCAGCAGCAGGTTCACCGTATCTCCAGCAGCCTCGGTGCTGATGGTGAAGGTTTCGACGTGCTCGGGGAGGTGCTGCGGGTAGACGGTGGCCTGGCCGATCTCGTGACTTCGAACCTCAGGAGTCAGCTCGTTGCCCCAATGCAGGGTCGAGCGGTTGACGAACAATGTCCACGGCCCTTGAGCGGGACGGGTGTAGAGCGAGTATCGCCCGGGCGGCAGGGCGATCCCAGCGATCTTGATCGGCCCGGCGGTGTAAAGGCGGGTCGGCTCGTTGGCTCCGGTGCGCCAGAGAGAGTCGTACGGCACCACCACGCCGTAAATCACCCTGCCTCTGGCGGAAGGACGGCCGTAGCAGAGCCGGGCCGGCTTGCCGCCGACCTCGAAGTCGACGCTCGCGAGCAGACTCTGCCTCGGTGACCAGGACGGCTTGGCGGTCCAGTCCTTGAGACAGGGTCCCAGGGCGATCGAAGCAGGCAACAGAGTGACGCCGCGCAGGAGGACGGCGATCACCACGATCGCGAAGACCCCCAGTCCGATCCCGATCTTCTTTCTGGTCGTCATCCGAGTCAGCAGCAGCGGGTGGGCCCGCCGGAGGAGCGGGTCTCCAGATACTCCCGGAAGAATTCCGATTCACTCAGCACGGGAAGCTCCGGATGGTGGGCGCGGCAGTGCAGGAGATAGCGCTCGTAGTCGGGCATCCCGCTCAACCGAACCAGGGCACCCCGGATCTGCCGCCATAAGGTTCGCATCAGGAGACCCAGGCCGATTGGATGAACGGCGTCTCGCGAGTGAGCGCCGGTTTCCGGCCGCGCAACACGAGGACCCACTCACGCAGCGAGGAGGCCACCACCAAGACGACCACGATCATGAATCCGGCCGCCACCGTGGCGTTCAGGCGATCGTTGAAGATCAAGCGCGCAGCGGTGGCCGGATCCAGCGCGCCGCTCTGCACCTGGAGTGCCGTCTCCGCCGCGTGAGCCAGGAATCCTAGTCGGGGAAGTGGAGAGAAGATCTTGAGGTAGCCGGCACTCAGGGTGACGGCCAGGAGCCAGACCAGCGGGGCCAGTGTCACCCAGGCGTAGCGGGCCTTCCCGCTCTTGATGATCAGTGTGGTAGCCACGCTGAGCGCGACGCCGGCCAGGAGCTGATTGCTGATGCCGAAGAGCGGCCAGAGAGAATTGATCCCGCCCAGGGGATCGGTCACGCCCTGCACCAGGAAATAGCCCCAGGCGGCCACGACCAGTCCGGAGGCGAGGATGGTGCTGGGGTACCAGGAGGTCCGGCCCAGCGGACTCCAGGCGTGCCCGGCCAATTCCTGGAGCATGAAGCGTCCGACCCGGGTGCCGGCATCGATGGTCGTGAGAATGAACAGCGCCTCGAACATGATGGCGAAGTGATACCAGAGGGCGGCCAGATGCTGGCCGGTGGCGCCGCTGAAGATCTGGGCCATTCCCACCGCCAGCGAAGGCGCGCCGCCCGAGCGTCCCAGCAGGGTCGTCTCCCCCACTGATGCGGCCAATGCAGACATCTGCTCGGGAGTCACGCTGAAGCCCCAGGCCCGGATGGTTTCGGCGGCGGATGCGGCATTCCCACCCAGCCCACCCAGCGGGACGTTGATCGCGAAGTAGACGCCGGGATCGAGTACCGCTGCGGCGCACATCGCCATCACCGCCACGAAGGACTCCATCAGCATCCCGCCATAGCCGATCAGGCGCGCGTCCCCCTCTCGCCGCAGCATCTTGGGCGTGGTGCCCGAGGAGATCAGGGCGTGGAACCCGCTGATCGCTCCGCAGGCGATCGTGATGAAGGCGAAGGGGAAGAGCTTCCCGCTGAAGATCGGCCCGGTGCCGTCCACGAACCGGGTCAGGGCGGGGAGCTTGAGTGGTGGCAACACGACCAGAATGCCCAACGCCAGCAGGGCGATGGTCCCGACTTTCATGAACGTGGACAGATAGTCACGCGGGCAGAGCAGCATCCAGACCGGGAGCGCGCTGGCCAGGAACCCGTACCCGATCAGGAGGTACGCCAGGGTCAGGCCGGAGTGGGTGAACAGCGGGGCCAGGGACGGGTTCTCGGAGACGTACCGCCCGCCGACCAGGGCCAGGAGGAGCAGCGCCACCCCGATCGCCGAGGCCTCCAGCGTCTTGCCGGGGCGCCAGATCGTCATCCAGAAGCCCATCAGTACCGCGATCGGAATCGTGCAGGCGATGGTGAACAGGCCCCACGGGCTTCCCTTCAGCGCGTTGACCACCACCAGCCCCAGCACCGCGAGCAGGATGATCATGATCGAGAGCACCGCCACCATGGCCGCCAGGCCGGTGAGGGGGCCGATCTCCTCCTTGGCCATCTGGCCGAGGGACTTGCCGTCCCTCCGGATCGACGCGCAGAGAATGGTGAAGTCCTGCACCGCGCCGGCCAGCACCACGCCGAAGACGATCCAGAGGGTGCCGGGGAGGTAGCCGAACTGCGCCGCGAGCACGGGACCGACCAGGGGCCCGGCGCCCGCGATGGCCGCGAAGTGGTGGCCGAACAGCACCCACTTGGGGATGGGGACGAAGTCACGCCCGTTCTCGAGCCGCTCGGCGGGTGTGGCCCGCCGGTCGTCGAGCGCGAAGACCTTGTCGGCGATGAAGCGGCTGTAGAAGCGGTAGCCGATCAGGTAGGTGCCGATGGCGGCCAGGAGCAGCCAGGCGGCGCTCACGGTCTCGCCGCGATGGAGCGCCAAGACGCCCCAGGCGGCGGCCCCCACCACTCCGATGATGACCCAGAGGAGCGCACGCATGCGCGAAATCTAGGGATCGCCGGGCGGACGGCCAGACGCGCCGCTCTCCTTGCCCTCCCTCCGGGCGGCCCGTAGGTTCACCGACTCATGCCCTCTTTCTCTGATTACGGCGAAGGCTCTGAGTGGGAGGAAGCGGGGAGCGAGGGGTCGGGTGCGGTGGCGGAGCAGCTCCAACGCGAGAATCCCCCGCCGGGATTCCGGGGCAAGGTCGTCATCGTCACCGGTGGCGCGACCGGGTTGGGCCGCAGCATCGCGATGGAATTCGCGCGGCTGGGCTGCGACCTGGCGTTTTGCTTTGTCGAGCTGCCGGGCCGGGCGGTGACCGAACAGGCTCTGCTCACGGAAACGGCCTGCTCCGCGCTGGGCGCCAATGTCCACGCGGCTCGCTGCGACGTGCGCGACCGGAACGCGGTCGATCGCTTCGTCCAGGACGTCAAGGCGCGCTTCGGCACCGTCCACATCCTGGTCAATAATGCCGGGATCGCGATGGACGGCGCACTCTGGCGGCTCTCCGACGAGGCCTGGTCCGAGGTGCTGGCCACCAACGTCACGGGTGCCTTCAACTGCCTCCGGGCCGTGGCGCCGATCATGCGCGGACAGCATTGGGGGAAAATCGTCAACGTCAGTGCCCACCAAGCCGACCGCCCCGGGTTCGGGGTGGCCAACTACGCGGCCAGCAAGGCGGCGCTGCTGGGTCTCACCAAGGCGGCCGCGGTCGAGCTGGGTCCCTCCAACATCAACGTGAACGCTGTGGCTCCGGGCTTCATCCGGACCGAGCGAATGCAGATGCTTCCCAAAGAGGTGATCGAGCGGGCGCAGAAGAGCGCGGTGCTGGGCCGGGTGGCGGAACCGGAGGACGTGGCCCACGTGGTGGCCTTTCTCTGCTCCGAGGAGGCCCGTCACATCACCGGACAGACCGTGGTCGTAGACGGGGGAATGTCGCTCGAATAGCCCCCGCGGGTCCGGCCTCACCCCTCCCCTTCGCCGGTACCCGCTCCGCCATTAGGTTTTCTACCCGATGGGCCGCACTTCGCAGCTCCCTCTAGCGAGACTATCGAGCATGACGATTCGATCTCTCCCGTCAGCCGTTATGGCGCTGCTCCTCGTCGCCGCGTGTGCCGGGAGTCAGAAGAAGGACGAGACCAAGCCCGACCCCAAGAAACAGGAGTATCCGGTCGCGGCGCCGCTGGCGACCGAGGCGATGGCGGGGCAGAAGGTCTGTGTGCTTCCGATGACCCTGGTGGTGTCTGAGGACTCGATCGCGGACCAGGAGCCGTTCAACAACCGGGCCAAAATGCTGGCGATGACCGATTCGCTGATCGGGCTGGCCCTGGAGTCGCGCGCGCCCTCGGTCGACTGGGTGCTCCCACCCCAGGTCCGGCAGATTGCCAAGCGCGCCCCCGGCGTCATCACCGACCCCGATCGCATGGGGCAATCGGTGCTGCGCAACGAGCACATCCAGGACGTTCCCGATCCGCTCTGGTCCAACATCCGCGCGTTGTCCTCGATCGCTGGAGGACGTGACATCTTCGTGCCGTCGATGATCGAGTTCTTCAAGATGCCGAATGATCAGTATCGTGCCGAGCTGAGCCTGGCCGTGGCCGATTCCCGCACCGGGCACATCCCCTGGCGCACCGTGGCTACCGGGATCGGGCCCACGGCTGAGCGGGCCATCACGGCCGCGATGAACGAGGTCCTGGTCCTCTCCAGGGAATGAGCTACGACGTCACCCTGATCCCGGGCGACGGTATCGGTCCCGAGATCACCGCGGAGACGATCAAGGCCCTCGAGGCCACCGGGCTCGACTTCACCTGGGATGAACAGCTGGCGGGAATGGCGGCCGTGGACGCCACCGGAACCCCGCTCCCCGACGCCACGCTCGAGAGCATCCGCCTTCGAAAGCTGGCGCTCAAGGGTCCGCTCACCACGCCGGTCGGCACCGGGTTCCGCTCGGTGAACGTGGCCCTCCGCCGGGAGTTCGAGCTGTTCGCCAATCTCCGGCCCGCCAAGTCGATCGTGCCGGGCGGACGCTTCGCCGACGTGGACATCGTGCTGGTGCGGGAGAACCTCGAGGGGCTCTACGTCGGGGTGGAGCACTTCATCGCCATCGGGGGCGACCCCCGCGCGGTGGCCGAGTCCACCGCCATCGTGACCCGGACCGGCTGCGAGCGGATCATCCGCTACGCGTTCGAGTACGCCCTCCGGCACGGGCGCAAGAAGGTGACCATCGTCCACAAGGCCAACATCCTCAAGATGGTGAGCGGGCTCTTCCTCGAGGTGGGCCGCCAGATCCAGAAGGAGTACGAGGGGCGGCTCGAGTCGGACGATCTGATCGTGGACAACTGCGCCATGCAGCTGGTGCTCCGGCCGCAGCGGTTCGACGTGATGGTGACCACCAACATGTTCGGCGACATTCTGAGCGACGAGGTCTCCGGGCTGGTGGGCGGGCTGGGTCTGGCACCGGGCGCCAACATCGGCACCCATGCCTCGATTTTCGAGGCGGTGCACGGCAGCGCGCCCGACATCGCGGGAAAGGGGATCGCGAACCCCTCCGCGCAGATGCTGGCCGCCGCCATGATGCTCGACCACATGGGCGAGATCAAAAACGGCAACCGGATCCGGGCCGCAGTGGAGCAGACCATCGTCAACGACAAAGTCCGGACCCGGGACCTGGGAGGGACTGCTTCGACCCGGGAGTTCGGTGATGCCGTCGCCCGCCGCGTGGCAGCCTGAGGTCCCCTGCATCCGCTGCGGCAGCCATGTCACCGGGATCGGGTGGGGAGAGCTGTGCCCGTCCTGCCGACGCCAGGTCGCCGAACGGGCCACCAGGATATCGCGCTGGATCGCGCTGGGAGCCACGCTGCTCACCGCGCTCTACGTCTGGTTCCGGTTGCCGGTCGATCTCCCGCTGGCGCGGATGTACGGGGGCATCGCGGTGTTGGCGACCTATGTGATCGTGCGGCGGATTGCGGCTCGGGTCGCGACCGCCTGGCTGGGCACACCGGAGAAGAAAGCATGAGAGCATCGTCGAAACGAACCCGGTGGTCGAATCACGCGAGACGCATTGGGGCTGCCGTCCTGCTCGCGTCGGTCGTGCTCCCCGTCACCCACCTCGCGGGCCAAACCAGCCTCACGATCTACAACGACGGGCGCGTCCTGGTGCGCCGGACCCTGTCGGTCGAAGTGCCCAGGGGCTCCTCCACCCAGCGAGTGGCCCTCGGCCAGCTCGATCCCGCGACGGTCTTCTCGCTCGATTCCAGCGTGGTGATCACGGGCCTGAGCTACGACGGCGCGGTCGATCAGGCCGGAACCCTCCGCCGCGCGGTGGGCCGGCGGTTGACCTTCCGGGCCGGCGGCCCCAGCGACACGGTGAGCGCCATCCTGCTCGGCGTCGATCCCGAGCGCTACAAGCTGCCCGACGGCTCGATCACCTTCAGCATGCCGGGGGTCCCGCGTTTCCCCGACGATCTGGTCGTGGTGGATCCGTTCACCAACCTCACCATCCAGAGCAGTGCGGCCAGGAAAGACCTGCGCCTCGGCTTCCTCACGACCGGCGCCCAGTGGCTCGCGAGCTATCAGGTGTTGCTGGGGACGACCGCTTCCCAGGTGAGTGGCGCCGCGGTCCTCACCTCGCAGACCCTCAAGGCCGACAACGCCGAGGTCCAGCTCCTGGCCGGAAACGTGAGTCAGGTCATGCGACAGCCCTCAGCCCCCCGGGCCATGTACGCCGCCAAGGCGGCGGAGGCCGGCGCCATGGCCGAAGAGGAGAAGGTCGGTGAATTCCATCTCTACTCGCTGCCCGGCAAGGTCTCGCTGCTTCCCGGTGTCTCCAGCTCGGTAGCGCTCTTCACCCCGGCCTTCACCAAATACGAGAAGAGCTACGTGGTCCGGGGACTGGTTCCCTACTGGGGTGCACTTCAGCAGTACGGAGAGGAAACCGACGTCCCGGTGACCATCACCTACCTGCTGAACCGCGCCCGCAAGACCGAATTCGGCGACCGGCCCCTCCCGGCAGGCACCGTCCGCATCTACCAGCCGGACAGCGCCGGTCGGGCCCAGCTGGTGGGAGAGACGACCATTGGCCACACGCCCGCGGGTGAAGACCTTCGCCTCGCCGCCGGCGACGCCTTCGATATAAAGGCCAAGCGAGTCCAGTTGTCGTATCAGACCAAGCGCGATAGCGTGAGCGCCGGGCTCTGGAAGACCAGCGCCACCGCCGAGTATCGAGTCACGCTTACCAACGCGGGAGACAAGCCGGTGATCGTGGATGTGCTGGAGGAGCGGGGCGGGGAATGGTCGGTCATCTCGAGCTCGGTGCCGGCGGACAAACTCTCGTCGACCATCACGAGATTCCGGATCTCGGTGCCGGCGGCCGGCAGTGCCGTGCTGCGGTATAAGGTCAAGGTGATCTGGTGAGCGCGGTGACCATCGCCCACCTGGGCGACATCCACTTCGGGCGCGACGCCGATCTGGCCCAGATCGAGGAGCTGGAGACTCTGCTTCCCTCCCTCCGCCCCGATGCGGTGGTGCTCTCCGGCGACCTCACGCAACGGGCCCGGCACGGGGAATTCCAGGCCGCCACCGCCCTGGTTCGCCGCCTCAAGCCGATCCCCACCCTGGCCATCCCGGGCAATCACGACGTCCAGTGGTGGCGGAGCCCGTTCGGGATTTTCGGGAGCGACGTCAAGTACACCAAGTACCGCCGCTATTTCGGCGAGACCCTCGCTCCCACGCTGGTCCTGCCCAACCTGGTGATGGCAGGCATGCTCACCAGCTACGGCGTCTCCTTGAAGTCGATGACCTTCAACCTGAACGATATGGCGGTGAAGGGTCATCTCCCCAAACGGGAGGTGACGCGGGTCAAGGCGGTCTTCTCAGGAGCGCCGGCCGATGTGGCCAAGGTGGTGGTGGTGCATCACAACGTGCTTCGGGGGGAGATTTCGGGCCGCATGGGGTTGGCGCGCTGGTCCACCGCTCACCGCCGCTTGCTCGCGCTCGGCGCCGACGTCGTGCTCTGCAGCCACGATCATCAGGAGGGCGCCGGGCAAATTGACGGTATCCTGCCGGTCAGCACCGCCGGCACCCACACCACCCGGACTCGTGGGGGACGGCCGGCGGCGTTCAACCTGGTGCGGATCAATCCGGGCTGGGTCCAGATCGAGTTCATGCGCTGGGACGCGGAGGGGCGCGGCTTCAAGAAGGCCGACATGGTCGGCTTCGCCCGTCCTTCGGCCTCGGCGACGCCCAAGCCCGATGGCGTCGCCGCTGGCGCCTGAGGCTGAGGCGGGATCGAGGATTCGATAGATGGCCTCGAGCTTCGCTGGCGTCGACTTCTACGCGTTCGATGGGCTCCTCTCCGAGGAAGAGCGTGCGGTCCGCGACACGGTCCGCGCCTGGGTGGACGAGAACCTCATCCCCCTCATCGGCCAGGCCTACGTCGAAGGCCGATTCCCCCGTGAATTGATCCCCGGCATGGCCAAGCTCGGCCTCCTCGGCGCCAATCTGCCCGAGGAGTTCGGCTGCGCCGGGCTCAACAACGTCGCCTACGGCCTCATCATGCAGGAGCTGGAGCGAGGGGACAGCGGGATTCGCTCCTTCGCCTCGGTGCAGGGCTCGCTGGTCATGTACCCCATCTACGCCTTCGGCTCCGATGACCAGAAGCGCCGCTGGCTCCCCGCGCTGGCATCGGGGAAGGACATCGGCTGCTTTGGCCTGACCGAGCCCGACTACGGCTCCAATCCCGCCGGAATGATCACCACGGCGAAGGAGACCAAAGACGGCTGGGTGCTGAACGGCACCAAGATGTGGATCACCAACGGCTCGCAGGCCACGGTTGGGGTGGTCTGGGCCAAGACCGGCGATCTCAAGGATCCCAAGTCGATTCGAGGGTTCGTGGTTCCCAAAGGCGTGAAGGGGTTCAGCGCCAGGGATCAGAAAGGGAAGCTCTCGCTTCGCGCATCGGACACCAGCGAGCTGGTCTTCGAGGACGTCCATCTGCCCAAGGACGCGGCGCTGCCCAAGTCCGGAGGGATCAAGAGCCCCCTCATGTGCCTCACCCAGGCCCGCTACGGTATCGCCTGGGGAGCGATCGGCGCGGCCATGGCCTGTTATGACGAGGCGCTGCGCTACTCGAAGCAGCGGGTCATGTTCGACCGCCCGATTGGACAGACCCAGATCCAGCAGGTGCGGCTCGCCGACATGCTGACCGAGATCACCAAGGCCCAGTTCCTGACTCTCCAGCTCGGCCGGCTCAAGGACGCGGGCACCATGACGCCGGAGCAGGTCTCTCTGGCCAAGCGCAACAACGTCAGCATGGCCTGCGAGTGCGCGCGGGAAGCGCGCCGACTGTTGGGGGCCAACGGGATCCTGGCCGAATACCACTCGATGCGGCATCTGGCCAACCTGGAATCGGTCTACACCTACGAGGGGACCCACGACATGCATTCCCTCATTCTGGGGCAGGCGGTGACGGGGTTGAGTGCATTCTAGGATGTGACACCTGCCGGGCCGGACCGTACCTCTTCATGTGCCAGGGGACCATTACGATTCGATCCAGGACCGGGCTCTTTCCGCCCGGCGGCTGGAGAGCCTGCTCCAGGGCATTCGTTTCCGGCCGAGGGATGGCGGGCGGGGAATTCTGGTCCGGCTGCACCGGGGCTCAGGCGCTAGCGGCGGCTGGCTCTCTTGGGTGGAACCAGTCTGGCTCGCATTCGCTTTGTTGTTGATTGGCTTGAGTTTATACGCTTTTTGGACTCGCCTCCTCAGCCTTCGCTCACCCCCTCCCTAAGAGCAAGCGTGACAGAGTCGGGGCTCGTGCGTATCTGTATCGCCTGTGACGCGTCCACTCCCCGGAACTGAGACCACCTCGGGAACGCCTTCACCGGCGGCGGAGGGGCTTTGCCAGGAGTGGTACCAGGCGCACGGTGTCGCGGTCTACAGCTACTTCCGGTTCCACGTACCCGAGGTGGACGTGGCCGAGGACCTGACCGCGGAGACCTTTCTCAAGGTGATTCGCGCGGCGGACCGGTTCGATCCTCAAAAGGGATCGCCGAGGGGCTGGATCCTCACGGTCGCGCGGCATGTGCTGGGAGACTGGCGCCGGCGGACCCGATTACGGCAGTACGTGCCGATCGGCGCCCTCAGCGATCTGGTCTTCGAGGCTCCCTCGCCGGAGGAACGGCTGCTCCGGGAGGAGGAAGTGGGCCGATTGCTCGATGCAGTGGCCACGCTAGGTGAACGGGACCGCGAGCTGATTGGACTGCGGTATGGCAGTGGTCTCGATACCTCGGAGATGGCGGTGGTGCTGGGGCTGAGCGAGGGCAACGTGCGGACCCGGTTGTGGCGGGCGCTCAACCGGCTGCGAGAGGTGATGACGGCATGAAGGAGGACGAGGAGATTCCCGACGCTCTGAAGGATCTCGACGCCGCGCTTCGCGGTGTGCGGTTCCAACCCAGGGCGTCTCTGCTTCCGGAGGTCCAGGGCCGGCTGCGGCGCGGCGAGTCGTCGGAGGGTGTGGCTCCGTCGCGCCGTGACTGGCTCCCCCTCCGGGCCATCGCGGCGATGCTGGCCGTGGGAGTCGGCGTGGCGCTCTGGGTCGGGCAACGCAGCCGGGCGATCACCATGGACCGCTGCTGTTACGACCTGGATGGCGGTGGCAGCACCGACGACGGCGTCCTGGTGGTGACGCGAGGTGGTCAGGCGGTACGGCGCATTGCCGTCTACGAGGACCGGGACGGATCCCGGAGTCTTACCGCGGGGGACGTGGTCCGATTCGACCGCGGACCCGAGTTGACGGTGGGAGACACCACCGACCCCGGTATGATCACCACGCGGCATTGTTGCCTGGACTACGACGGCGGCGGCCCGGACGACGACGGACTCCTGGTGATGGGAGTCCCGCCCGATCGCGTGATGATGGTGGCGCTCTACGAGGTTCGTCCCCGCCAGCCGTCTCCGCACTACCCGCTCCGCTGACCCGCGGAGCGGCTTTTCCGCTCCAGTTTCCAGTCTCCAGACAACTCGAGGAGGGGGCATTGTCGTGATGCGTCCGAAATCGTTGGTTCTCACTGGCTGGCTGGTCCTGGCCGCTTCCCAGGCCGTGGCGCAGCAGCCTCCCCCAGACACATTGACGACGACGCAGCCGACCAGTCGCGACAGCGTTCGCAGCGACAGCGCCCTGACCCTTCCACCCATCGAGGTGGTGGGGTCGATCCGGCCCTTTGCCGGGCCCTCGGTCGGATCCGGGGTGCCGGCCCAGGTGACGACGTTGAGTGGCCGCGAGGTTGACGCCTACGAACCACGGGTCCTCTCCGACGTGCTGCAACAGCAGGCCTCATTCTCGACCTATGACGACCTGGGCAGCGGCTACAAGCTCAATCTCTCCACCCGCGGCTTCTACGCCTCCCCTGTGGTCGGCGTTCCCCAAGGCGTCTCGGTCTTTCTGGACGGCGTCCGCATGAACGAGGTAGACGCTTCCCAGGTCAACTTCGACCTGTTGCCGATGGAGCACATCAAACGGATCGAACTCTTGTCGGGTAACGGTTCCTTGCTGGGCCGCAACTCGCTGGGGGGCGCCGTAAACCTGGTGACCGCCACTGGACAGGGGAAACCGGGAGGGAGCCTCGAGCTCTCCGGAGGCAGCTACGGCTCGGCCCGGGCCGAGGGGAATGTCTCCGGGGCCACGGCGAAGGGCCTGAGCTACTACTTCGGCGGCATGTACAACCGGGAGGATGGGTGGCGGCAGGTGACCGGCGCCCATCAGTACAACGGGTTCCTCAATCTCGCCAAGCTGGGCCCCACGTCGGGGATCCGCTTGCAAGCGCTGTACGCGGAGTCGCGCGCAGAGACGGCCGGCTCGCTACCTCAATCGGTCTACGACGTCAAGCCCGATTCCAACCTGAGCGCCGGCGACTACGAGGACCTCTGGCAAGCCCAGGTGTCCCTGGTGGGCTACAAGCAGATCGGGACCGGGCGCGCCTCGTTCACCACCTTCTACCGGCATCACGAGGCCGAGCGGTTCAACGCCAATCAGGCGGACGATCCCGACGCGTTTGGTACCTCGCACAACAACAGCTTCGGCTACACTCTCGACTACCGGTACGCCACTGTGGTCGGAAAGAATACGGGGTTGAGCCTGCGGGTCGGGGTGGACGGGAGCGTCAACAGCTCCACGATCAATCTCTATAACGATTCGACCAAGTTCGGGGGCACCCGAGTACCGACAACTGAGGCCAAGTCCCCCGTTTGGGATATCGCGCCCTTCGCCCTGGTCGACCTGGTCACCGGTCGGGTCACCTGGTCGGCGGGGCTACGCTACGACCACGTCGAGATTCCCTTCCATGACTTGCAGGATCCCACGCTCGACACCACCGGGGTCTACAATCAGGCCAACCCGCGGGTGGGTGCCAGCGTGGATCTCGGCCGCGGGCTCTCCGTCTTCGGTTCCTGGGGACTGGCGTTCCGGGCTCCGGCGGTGATCGAGAATGCCTGCGCCGACCCGAACCGCCCCTGCCCGCTCCCCTTTGCGCTGGGAGACGATCCTCCGCTCAAGCCGGTACAGGTGAGCACCTGGGAAGGCGGCCTGAGCTATCGCTCGTCCGAAGTCTATCTCGGCTTGACGGGGTACTACGCTGACGTCCGTAACGACATTTTCGTCACCCCCAATCCCAACGCGCCGACCGGCTCGACCATCGAGGGGTACTTCATCAATCTGACGAAGACGCGTCGCCAGGGGGTCGAAGCCAGTCTCCGCTACCTCGCCAAAGGCGGCCATTCGCTGTACGCCAACTACGCGTACACGCTGGCCACCTTCCAGACCACGGCGGACATCTTCAGCCCGCTCGAGGATCCTTCGCTCGGTATCACCAACACGGTCCGCCCCGGTAATCGCCTTCCTCTGGTTCCCGAGAACCAGATCAAGGCCGGGGTGGACCTCCGCCTCGGGAAGTACGTCACGGCCGGCGCGGAGGGACGTTACATCGGCAAGCAGTGGCTACGGGGAGACGAGGCCAATCAGACCCCTCAACTCGACGATTACTTCGTGACCGATTTACGGGCCGGGGTCTCGTTCGGGCGCTGGGAGATCACCGGAATCGTCTCCAATCTCTTCGATACCAAGTATGCCAACTTCGGCACCTACAACTTCAATGAGGGCCTCAGCCCTTCGCCCCTCGAGCGCTTCCTGACTCCCGGACAGGTTCGCACCTTCCGGGTCGTGGTCCGGACCTCGTTCGGTGGCGGTACCCGCGCGGGAGGAGTCGATGCCGACTGACCGTCGAGGCGCCATGCGCGCAAACTACGCGGCCCTGATGGCTGCCTGCGGGTTATTGGCGGCCTGTCCGGCCGTCCCGGTGCAGGAGACCCAGGGCATTACCGAGCTCCCCATCTTCGCTATCCAGGAGCTGGGACTGCTGGCAGGCGGCTCCGTGAGCCAGGCGATGGCTATCAATGGCTCGGGGCAGGCGGTGGGCTACGCCATCGATGCCGGGGCGGTTCGGCATGCAGTCTATTTCCAGGGCGGTGCGGCGGTACAGCTGCCCGAGCCGGCCAACACCACTCGCAGCGACGCCTACGGCATCAACGACGACGGGGTGATTGTGGGCTCGGTCCGGATCTCTGGAGTTGAGCTCCCGGCCCGCTGGGACACGCCCGCCTCTCAGCCGGTGCTGCTGACCCTGCCGGCTGGCGCCACGACCGGCCGGGCTCGTTCGATCAACTCCGACGGCCTGATTGTCGGGTTTGCCACCGGTGACGAGCTGCCGGTGATCTGGCAAACCGACGGCTCAGGGGACTACGTGGATGCCACCATTGCGGACAGCCACGAACCCTCGCAGATCAACGACGAGGGCGACTTCGTGGGGAACGCGGAGGACATCGAGGCGGGCTTCGTCTGGAGCGAGGATGATGGTTTCGTCTTCGTGGGCTCGCTCAGCGGCGAGGAGGACGACCAGGAATCGGAGGCCCGGGGTCTCAACAACAATGGGGTGGTGGTGGGCAACAGCGACAACGCCGATGGCCAGACCCGCGCCTTCCGGTGGACCGAGGCCCGCAACATGGTCGAGCTGGGGGCGCCGCCCGGTGGGGACGACGGCGTGGTGGCCACCGCGATCAACGACGACAACCTGGTGGCCGGGTTCGGCTTCACCGGCACGGTCGACGCCATCACCACCAGCCAGCCAGCCGTCACCATCGCCACCGAGACAAGCCAGGCCTTCTCACCCTTGGCTACCCTGGGTGGGGACCGCGCCGAGCCCAGCAACGGGGCCAGCATCAATCGCTGCGGGGTCATCGTGGGCTTCGCGTTCCCCACCGGCTCCACCAATCGTCGCGCGGTTGCGTGGGTACCGACAGGTTGTAGCGTGCAGTAGTCGCGACCTCAATCGGGACCGCAACCCCCGCCTCCTTCGGAGCGCGGGGGTTTTTCGTCTCGATGCGTCGATCAGCACGGATCCAGAAATCGCGTCTCCCGGGGCGATCTTCCCTCTACCCTCATCGCAGACTAGACTGAAGGCCCTTTACACCATGGGTCGCCAGACCCTGCAGCTTCCAGACATACCGTTGGAGGGAGAGTGTTACCCTGGTGCGTGCCGGAATCCTGACCGCCTGCCTGATGGCCGTCGCCTTCTCCGCATGGGCGCAACAGCCGCCCTCGGACACGATCCCTCACCTGGTCCCTCGCGATAGCACCAAGAAGGACAGCGTCCTGGCGCTCCCGACGATCGAGGTCGTGGGTTCCATCGCCCCGGTGGCCGGACCCACCATCAGCTCCGGGATTCCAGCCCAGCTCTCCACCGTGAGTGCCGAGCAGATCGACGCTTGGGAACCACGGACCCTGGCGGACGCGCTGGCCAGCCAGGGCGGGGTCTCGACCTACGATGACATGGGATCTTCCTACAAGCTCACCGTGATGAGCCGGGGGTTCTTCGCCGGCCCCACCGCTGGCCTTCCCCAGGGGATCTCGGTGTTTCTCGATGGCGTTCGGCAGAACGAGCCGGACGCATCCGAGGTCAACTTCGACCTCCTGCCTCTGGAGCACATCAAGCGAATCGAGCTCCTGAGCGGCAACGGGTCACTGCTGGGTCCCAATTCGCTGGGCGGCGCGATCAATCTGGTGACCCGTCGTGGCGAGGGTCCCCCCTCCGGTGAGGTGGAGCTGAGTGGAGGGTCCTATGGGAATGTCGGGATCGAAGGCAACGTGGCGGGCCAGAGCAAGAGCGGCTGGGACTACTACGTGGGCGGCGGGTACGAGCGTGAGGACGGCTGGCGCCAGGCCACCGGCGCCCACAACTACAACGGCTTCCTCAACCTCGGCCGCCGGAGCGAGAGCGGCAGTTGGCGATTCCAGTTGCTCGGCGCCGACTCTCGGGCCGAGACCGCGGGGTCGCTGCCAGAGTCGATCTTCAATACCGATCCGCAGGTGAACTTCACTCCCGGCGACTACGACAATCTGAAGCAAATCCAGGGCTCGTTTTCCGGGTTCCTCAGCCGGGGCATGTCCCGATTCGGCCTGACCGTCTATGGCCGTTACACCCATGCCGAACACTTCAACGTCAACCAGGTGCCTGATCCCGACATCCGCAATTTCAGCAAGACCGGGGTCTTCGGGGGAAACTTCGACTACCGCTGGAGCCATCTTTTCACGAGCGCCGTCTTGTCGCTCCGGGGCGGGTTGGACGCCAACGGCAACGTGACCGATGTGATCATCCATAACGAGCTGGGCGGGACCGATAGTGTGAGCACCAATGCCCACAGCCCCGGGTTTGATATCGCTCCCTATGCGATGGCGGACTATACCGTGGGGCGCGTGACTCTGAGCGGCGGGCTCCGCTTCGACTACATCAAGATTCCGTTCCACAACCTGCTGGACCCCGCCGAGGATACCACCAGCAGCTACACTCGCCTGAGCCCGCGCGCGGGCATCAGCGTGTCTTTGGGGCGGGGTTGGTCGACCTATGGCTCCTGGGGCCAGAGCTTCCGCGCGCCGGCCCTGTTGGAGCTGACCTGCGCCGACCCCACCGCGAGCTGCCCGTTGCCGTTCGCGCTCGGGGAGGATCCGCCGCTCAAGCCGGTAGTCGCCCGGACCGGGGAGGTCGGAGTCAAGATGGCCAAGCCGTTCGGGCGGATCGGGGCCTCGCTCTACTACACCACCGTACACGACGACATCTACTTCGTGTCCAGCACGCTGGTCACCGGGTACTTCAGCAACATCCCCGAGACTCGCCGAGCCGGGGCACAGGTTGATGGAGAGTTCTTCCTGTCGGGCGGCCACACGATCTACGCCAACTACGCCTGGACCCAGGCGACCTTCCAGTCGCGGGTGGCCATCTCGAGCCAGATCGGGGACCTGGGCGGGCCCGGCGCCGGACCGGACAACACCACCCACCCGGGCAGCAAGATCCCCCTGGTTCCCGAACACGTGGCTCGCGCCGGGGCCACGTTCGTGCTGCCGGCCCGCTTCACCACCGGGGCCGACCTCCGGCTGACCGGCCCTCAGTGGCTTCGGGGTGACGAAGCCAACAACACCTCGCCGCTGGACAGCTACTTCACCGCCGATGTTCGGCTGGGCTGGCGGGTCGGGCGGTGGGAGCTGTCAGGAGTCGCCTCCAACCTGTTCGATGCCAGGGGTCCGGTGTTCGGAACCTTCAACGAGAACGGGCAGACCGGAGAGGTGGAGCGGTTTCTGACCCCCGCCTCGCATCGAGCCTTCAAGGTGATCGTGCGGGTGGGGATCGGCGCTAATCCGCAGGAGTGACTTCCGGCCCCATTCAGACCTCGGGCGGGGGGTTTTTCCCCGAACCCCGCCCTGTGGCCGACGCCGTCGCACGGGATTGTCAGGAGTCCTCCGGCAGACGGTAGAACCCTCTGCGAGACGGGGGGGATAGACCGGCTCCCTCCGCTCGGAAGAACTTCTCATCCGGCCTTCAACCCTCCGACATCCTGCCTTGCGTATGCTTTCCCGGCGAACAGCCGTGGAGGGCGCATGCGCAAAGCCATTTGGACTGCGGCCCTGGTCGGGTTGGCCAGCGGGATGCTCGCCTGCGGTGGAGGGAGCGAAGCAGGGTTGGGCCCGCCCCCGACCACGGTCGATGGAAACTGGAATCTGACCGTCACCAATCTGCACGCCGTCATTCAAGGCGCGACTTTCACCTGCAACCTCTCCGGAACCACTCTCTCCCTGACCCAGACCGGCACGAGTTTCTCCGGTAGTTACAGCGGCGGGACCATGACGTGCACCTACCGGGGACAGAACTACAGCGTCCCCATCTCCGGCACCGGCACGGTGATCAACGGCACGCTGAACGGCAACGCGGTGACCTTCGATCTCGACGACCCGAGTTTTCACTTCACGGGTACGGCGGTGGAGAATCACATGTCAGGGAGCTGCGTTCTTCAAGGAGACCTCGGCCCTCCGATCGGGCTAGTGACGTTGAATGGGACGTGGCAGCTCTCACGCTAGTTGATGGTCACGCCGGCTCGCATGCGGGCCGGCGTGTTGAACGAAAGGGCGAAGGCATATGTGGAGCTTGAAGCGGGCAAAGGTGCTGGGAATCGTGACCATCATGGGACTGTCCGGTTGCGGCAGTAGTTCGACCGGCCCCAATCCGGCGAGCCTGGTAGGAACCTGGCAAGCGACGCAGGCTCAGCTTGTGGCCGTCAGCAACGCCTCCATCACGATAGACCTAGTGAAAGATCTGGGAGGCACGGTGGAGCTGGTGCTAGCGGCGGACAAGACGTTCACGCTGACCATCACGCTCCCGCCCGAGCCAGCGGACCAGAGCGCGGGGACCTGGGCGTCCACCGATATCTTGACGCTGACCTACACCAGCGGGCAGTCCGGCAACCAGCAATTCGACCTGAACCTGAACGGCGACACCCTGACGCTCACGGGGGCAAACACGGACTACGATTTCCCCAACGATGCGATATCGGGTCCGGTGCCGGCGAAGGTAAATCTGATTCTGCAGCGGCAGTAGTCGTCGTTCGCTGGATGGTTGGGTGCCGCACAGAGCCCGGCTGTTGCCGGGGCGGCTGGTGTTGTCACCTCCTTCGCCCTCATCCTGACTTGCAATCGCACCTCTCCGGCCCTGTGCTGCACAGGTCGGCTTCCGGGATCATCTGGCGGCCCACTGAGCGCGTGGCTACCTTCCGCGCGCGATAACCAGCAGCCCTCACCATCGGCCCGGGATTCCCCGTGAAGCTTGCGGTTTGCCTGAAGCGCGTCCCCGACACGACCACCAAGATCGTCATCGCCGCCGACGGAAAGTCGATCGACGAGAGCGGCGTCAAGTTCGTGCCCAATCCCTATGACGAGTTCGCCCTCGAGGAGGCGCTCAAGCTCAAGGAAGCGGCCGGCGCGGGGGAGACCGTGGTGTATTCCGTAGGCAGCGATGCCGCGCAGGAAACCATTCGCACCGCCTTGGCGATGGGGATCGACCGCGGGGTGCTGCTCCAGTCGCCGGGTTCTCCCGATGGCCTGGAAACAGCCAAAGCACTCGCGGCTGAGCTCAAGGCGGGTGGCTTTGATCTGATTCTTTTCGGGAAGATGGCGGTGGATGACTACCAGCATCAGGTGGGTGTCATGACCGCCGAGTTGCTGGGATTGCCCTGTATTACCTCGGTGGCCCATCTGACCGTCGCCGGAGGACGTGTGGAGGCCGAGCGGGAGATCGAGGGTGGCGTCGAGGTGTCCACTTGCTCGCTTCCGGCAGTGATCACCTGCGAGAAGGGGCTCAACACACCGAGGCTCCCGTCGCTCAAAGGGATTATGGCGGCGAAGAAGAAGCCGCTCGAAGTGAAGCCGGTGACCCTGGGCGGGGGCACGCTGACCACGCTCTCACTCGAGCTGCCTCCAGAGCGGAAGGCCGGGAAGATCGTGGGCGAGGGGCCGGACGCGGTGCCCGAGCTGGTGCGGTTACTCCGAACGGAAGCGAAAGTGATCTAGCCTTACCCCGATCCCCCTCTCCACGGAGTGGAGAGGGGGGGGCAGGGGGTGAGGCGTTGTGAGAGGGGAATGAAGGAAGCGATGTCAGCAATCCTGGCCGTAACCGAGCAACGAGACGGGAGCCTGCGGAAGGTCTCCCTCGAGATCGTGACCGCCGCGCGCGCTCTGGCCGATGCCATGGGCGGGACCGTGGACGCGCTGGTGTTGAGCGACGGGCCGGTCGCCGGCGTCGAGGCGTTGGCGCGGCTTGGCGCCGACCAGGTCCTCACGGCCACCCATGCCCAATTTCGCCTCTATCACCCGGATGGCTATGCGGCCACCATCGCGGCCCTGACGGGGTCACACGCCGTGGTGCTCTTGAGCGCCACCGCGACCGGGCGCGATCTGGCTCCTCGGGTCGCCGCGAAGGCGGGCGTCGGCTGCGCCACGGACGTGACGGCCATGGGCTGGGAGAGCGGCAAGCTGGTCGTCACGCGCCCGGTGTACGCCGGCAAGGCGCTTCAGAAGGTCCGGCTCGACGCCACCCCGGCGATCGTCTCGCTCCGCCCCAACACGATTCAACCCACCGAGAAGCCGAAGAGCGGCAGCGCGGCCTCGGTGACGGTTCCCTCGTTCGAGACCCGGGTCACCGTCAAGGCGATCAAGGCACCGGCGCAGGCCGCCCTCGACGTTACCGAGGCGCCCATCGTGGTCTCCGGAGGCCGGGGGCTCAAGGACCCCTCCAACTTCCAGCTGCTCGAAGGGTTGGCCGCCGCCTTCGGCAACGCGGCGGTGGGGGCGAGTCGCGCGGTGGTGGATGCCGGCTGGCGCGACCACGGAGCGCAGGTCGGGCAGACGGGGAAGACGGTGAGCCCGGGGCTCTACATCGCGGTCGGCATCTCCGGGGCAATCCAGCACCTGGCCGGGATGCGGACCGCCAAGGTGATCGTGGCGATCAACAAGGACAAGGACGCGCCGATCTTCAAGGTGGCCGACTACGGAATCGTGGGCGATCTCTTCGAGGTGGTGCCGGTACTGACCGAGCAGATCAGGAAGCTGCGGAGCGAGGGTTAGGCAATTGGGGAATGAGGGAGTGGGCGAATGGGGGAGTGACAAGCGCACCTCAATCGGCACTCGGCACTCGGCAATCGTCAGTCCATTCCCTCATTCCCCCATTCTTCAATCTTTCAATCCTTCATTCTCCCCACCATCTCCTGAATCCGCTTCACTCCCTCCACGATCGACGCCTCCTCCGGACCAAAGCTGAAGCGCACGTACTGCCTGAACCGTGAAGGCCGGCCGCTCCGGCGCTTGCCCGGGTTGATGTCGAAGAACTCGCCCGGGACACAGATCACCTTCTCCTTGAGCGCGGCCCGGAAGAATGACATTCCGTCGTTGATCCCCTGCGGCAAGCCCGAGATGTCGGCCCAACAGTAGAAGGTCCCTTCGGGCTCCAGGTCGAACCGCATCTCCGCCTTTCGCAGCCCTTCCTTGAGAATCTCACGCTTCCGCAGGAATGCTTTCCGGATCGCCGCCGTTTCCGCCGCGACGACGTCAGGATCCAGCAGTGGAACCGCCGAGCGCTGAAGCGGCCTGTTGCCGCCGCCATCCAGGAAGGAGCCGCTGCTGGAGACCGCCTCGATCACGGCCCGGGGACCCACGATCCAGGTGCAGCGCCACCCGGGATAGCGCCAGTTCTTGGTGAACCCGTCGAACAACACCACCGGATCCTTGTCCACGTCTTCCACGTAGCGAGCCGCCGAGACCAGGCCCCGCTCGTCGCCATCGGTCTTCCAGACATAGTGCGAGTAGAACTCATCGATCAGCAACGAGCACTGAAGCTCGCGAGCCACCTGCACCCATTGCTCCAGTTCCTCGCCCTGCCGAACCTTGCCGGTCGGGTTACAGGGATTCGACAGTAGCAGCGCCGACAACCCTCGGCCGGTGATCTCCCGCCTCAGGTCCTCGACCGTGAAGCGGTACCCGGTGGCGCCGTCCAGGAGAATCGGGATCGCCGTGAAGAGCTTGAAGATGTCGAGCAGCTCCTCGTAGGCGGTGTAGTCCGGAAGGAAGTGGCCCAGGTTGATCTGCCCCAGGGCGGCAACCGCGCGAGTGAGCGAAGAGCGCCCGCCGGCACAGATGCACACGTTCCGCTCGGTGTACTGCGACGGTTTCCCGACCCGATAGAGCCGGTTGTACAGCTCGGCCACCGCGGTTCGCAGCTCTGGGATGCCGGGGACCGGCGCGTAGTCCTGGTCCTCGGGGTCGAGGGAGACCTCGGTCACCCGAGGCGGCGCTCCCGGCAGAGGGCCGGTCTCCGGCTGGCCCTGGCCCAGGTTGCACCAGTCAGGGTGCTGGTGCCGATAGCCGTGGCGGCTGGCCTCCGCCATGACGTAGATGACGCCGGTGAAGGGAACCGGGCGGAAGCCGGGAATGGCGGGTTGCATGGCGGGAAGTCTAAGTCAGTGTGCGGGTTCCGCGTAGTGGAACCCCGCCAAATGCGATCCTCGGCGCGGGAATTTGATGACGCTACCGAGCCGAGCGTATACTTAGCTTGGTGCCCGCTTCCTCCTGGAGTGGGCATGCCGGTCACTATCAAACTGTCTCGTGAGTTCTACGAGCGATTCGGAGACCGGATCGCGAACGAGTTCGTGGAGGTCTTGAATCAGGTGGATCTCGCCTACCGGGACGATCTGCGGGACCTGAGCGAGGCCAACTTGCGTCGTATCGACGCGAGGTTCGACCGGTTCGAGGCGGAGGTGCGCCTTGAACTGGCACAGTTCCGTACCGAGTGGGAGAAGTTCCGGGCCGAAATGCGCCAGGAGATGGCGGACTTCAAGATGGAGATCCGAGGCGAGATGAG
>Ga0335085_10004382_pt1 | contig 23500 bp, 27 predicted proteins | sample Lox_Sample_45_FD_206712 | JGI IMG/M metagenome (GOLD analysis project Ga0335085, IMG submission 206712) | Soil microbial communities from Loxahatchee National Wildlife Refuge, Florida, United States - Lox_Sample_4.5 | ecosystem: Environmental > Terrestrial > Soil > Wetlands | place: USA...
CTCATGCGCAATTTGGCGGTGACCGTCGTGGAGAAGGTACGGAAGGACCGGGCGGAGGCGGCCCCCAGGAACGCGGCGATTCTTTCCAGGACGCGCTAGCGCAGGATTTCCAGACGCGGCTCGATCGTTTGAAAGAAGCGCTCAAGATTACGCCGGAGCAGGAAACGTTGTGGCAGGGCTATGAGGACAGAGTAAAAGCATTGATGACCGACATGAATGCGCGTCCCACCCCATCGCCGGACAATCAGACCGCGCTGCAGAAGGTCGATCAGCAGGTGAACATCGTGCGCGACCGCCTGACCGCGATGGAAGATATCGGAATCGCCGCCAAGACGCTCTACGCAAAACTGACCGACGAACAGAAGGCCATCGCCGATCAGCGTCTTGCCGGAACCCTGCCGCAACCTTATCCGCCGGGCGCCGAAGGCAGCCCCCCCGCAGGCGGAATGCGCGGAGGTTTCCGCCGCCATCCGCCGCCGCAGTGAAATTGCGGTCGGAAATCAGTTTCTAGTACGGGCGATGCGGATGACCTGGGGGATGCGGCGCAGCCCGCGCATGATCTGCGCGAGGTGCATGCGGTTCGAAACCTGCAACGTAAAGTGCATGATCGTATAACGGTCGCCCTGATCGGGATCGACCGCGACGTTGTCGATGTTGGCGCCGGCCTCCGCGATTTCGGCGGCAACCTTGGCCAGCACGCCGCGCTCGTTGATGACGACCAGCCGGATACTGACGTCGAACAGCTTCTTGATGTCGGGCGCCCACTCGACGTCGAACAGTTTATCGGGATCGGCGCGCAATTTGGCGATGACCGGGCAATCGTGGGTGTGCACGAGCATGCCCTGGTCCTTGTTGATGATGCCGATAATCGGATCGCCCGGAATCGGTCTGCAGCACTGCGCGAACTGGATCGCCATGCCTTCCGCGCCGCGGATCACGATCGGAGCGCTCGATTTATGTTCGCCGTGCTGGGTGTCTCCGAGAGACAGCAGCCGCCGCGCGACCACCACTCCGAGCCGCTTGCCAAGACCGATGTCGGCGAGGATCTCGGTGCGCGATTTGGCGCCGCTGTCCTTGAGCAGTTTGTTCCACTGTTCCGTCTTGATCTGAGGGGCGCCGAATCCGAACGCAGCGAGCGCCTGGTTGAGCAGCCGCTCACCGAGCTGGGCCGACTCCCGGTATTGGGTGGTTTTCAGGAAGTGCCGGATTTGGGCGCGTGCTTTGGCGGTGACGACGTAATTCAACCACAGCGGATTCGGTTTGGCGTAAGTCGCGGTGACGATTTCGACGCGGTCGCCATTTTTGAGTTCAGTCCGCAGCGGCACCAGTTCGTTATTGACACGAGCCGCGACGCAGCAGTTGCCGATGTCGGTATGCACTGCATAGGCAAAATCAACCGGCGTTGCGCCGCGCGGCAGCGACAGAATCCTGCCCTTCGGAGTGAACACGTAGACCTCGTCGGGAAACAGGTCGACCTTGAGGTGCTCGAGAAATTCGGCGGAGTTGCCGCTCTCGGACTGGATTTCGAGCAGGCTTTGCAGCCATTGGTGGGTTTTTTTCTGCAGATCGCTGAATGATTCATCGGAGCTGCGGTACAACCAGTGGGCGGCGACGCCGGCCTCGGCGATCTTGTGCATGTCGTGGGTGCGGATTTGCACCTCGAGCGGCGCTCCGAACGGTCCGAACAGCGTTGTGTGCAGCGATTGATAGCCGTTGGCTTTTGGAATCGCGATGTAGTCCTTGAACTTGCCCGGAATCGGCTTGTACAGCGCATGCAGCGTGCCGAGCGCAAGATAGCATGACGCAACGTCCTTGACGATGATACGGAAGCCGAACACGTCGAGCACGTTGGCGAACGACAGGTGCTTGTCGCGCATTTTGCGGTAGATGCTGTACAGACCCTTGGCGCGGCCGTGCACGATCGCCTCGATGCGTTCCTGCCGCAGGCGTTTTTCGACGGTGGCCTGTATTTTGCCGACCACTTCGCGGCGGTTGCCGCGCGCCACCTTGACCGCTTTCGCCAGCACGCGGTAGCGCAGCGGGTGCAGGTACTGGAAACTCAGCTCCTCGAGTTCCTGGTAAATGCTGTTCAGACCGAGGCGGTTGGCGATCGGTGCATAGATTTCGAGCGTCTCGCGCGCGATGCGCCGGCGCTTGTCAGCGGGGACCGCGGCCAGCGTGCGCATGTTGTGCAGGCGGTCAGCGAGTTTGATCAGAATGACGCGTACGTCGCGCGCCATCGCCAGCAGCATTTTGCGGAAATTTTCGGCCTGCGCTTCTTCCTGCGTTTCGAATTCTATGCGGTCGAGCTTGGAAACCCCGTCCACCAGTTCCGCCACCGATTTGCCGAATTTTCTGCTGATTTCGGCCTTGGTGACGGCGGTGTCCTCCACTACGTCATGCAACAGGGCGGCGGTCAGCGCCTGCGAGTCGAGATGGAGCTGCGCGAGTATGTTGGCGACCGCGAGCGGATGCGAGATGTAGGGATCGCCGGAAGCGCGGTACTGGCCGTTATGCGCAGCCTCGCTGAAATGGTAGACGGTTTCCAGGCGTTTGACGTCCTCCGGCTTGAGATAGCCGGACCATTCCTTGAACAGAGCCGTCGCGGTCTGCATGGTCAGTTATGGATGCACAGGCGCCCACTATCCCACATATCGGGGGAGGGCCGCAAAACCGCAACCCCGCCGTCAGGAGGAGGGCTTGTTGAGGATTTCGGTACTGTACTTGCCGGCGGCCATTTCGCGCAGCGCAATGACGGTCGGCTTGTCGCGACCGGCATCGACGGTGGGCGTCGCGCCGTTGATCAGCTGGCGTGCGCGATAGGTCGCGGCGAGGGTAAGCTCGAAACGATTGGGAATGATCTTGAGACAATCATCGACGGTGATGCGTGCCATGGCTCCTATTTCATCCGGTGGGTTAATTTATCGTGACGCGCGAGTTGCACGGGAGCCCGCAGGCGCTGTGCGCGGACAATCGCGATCAGATCGCGCACCGCTTCCTCGAAATCATCGTTGATAATAACATAATCGAACTCGGCGGCATGGCTGATTTCCTCGCGCGCTGCCGCGAGCCGCCGCGCAATCACGTCAGGCGCATCCTGCGCGCGTTTGTTGAGCCGCGCGACCAGCGTTTCGAACGACGGCGGCAGGATAAAAATGCCGACCGCTTCCGGGATCAGTCGCCGTACCTGCGCCGCACCCTGCCAGTCGATCTCGAGCAGAATGTCGTCGCCGGCCGCGCGCCGCTCGGCGACCCATTTCCGCGGCGTGCCGTAATGATGGCCGTGAACGAGCGCGCTTTCGAGCAGTTCTCCCTGTTCCAGCAGTTTTTTGAATTGCGGCTCATCGATAAAGTAATAATCGCGCTCATCGGCCTCTCCCGGACGCGGCGGGCGCGTGGTATACGACACCGACAACTTGACCTTGGGGTCGGCCTTGAGCAATTCATTGACGAGGCTGGTCTTGCCGCCGCCGGATGGTGCGCAGACGATGAACAGATTACCGTTCATGTTTTATCGTGAGAGATGAGGGGTAAGTAAGGAACGACGCGAAAAGCGCAGCCGTCCGGAAGTTGTTTCGATGCCTCTGCCCTCACGCTTTCCACTCACTCGATATTCTGTATTTGTTCGCGCATTTGCTCGATCAGCAGTTTGAGTTCGAGCGCGGTATTGGCGACCTCGATGTCGACCGACTTGGATGCCAGAGTGTTGGCTTCCCGGTTCAGTTCCTGCATCAGAAAATCCAGCCGTTTGCCGACTACCCCGCCGGCAATCAGCACGCGCTTTACCTCGCTGAGATGCGCGGTCAGTCGCGACAATTCCTCGTCGATATCGATGCGACTGGCAAACAACGTGATTTCCTGACGTATGCGTTCGTCATCGTTGACCGCCATCGCTTCACGCAGGCGCGTTGCCAACTTGTCGCGAAACGCGATGACGGCCTGCGGCATGCGCGGCGCGACGGTCGTCACCAGTTTTTCCATGGCGGCGACGCGTTGGAGTAGCAGTTCCGCGAGCCGCTCGCCCTCGCGCGCGCGCGCAGCGGTGAACTCGTCGAGCGCGGTACGCAGCAGATCGAGACAGGCGCCGCGCAATTCCTCCGCGGACGGCGCGTTCGAGCCCAGCACGCCGGGCCAGTGCAGGATGTCGCTGGCGGTCAGCCCCGGCACGCTGGGCCAGGCCAGACGCAACTGCTCGCTGAGCGCGCGCAACCGCCTGAGCGTCTCGTGGTCGAGCTCGAAACTCTGCTGCGCGCCGGCTGTCGGATTAAGGCTGATCCGGCACTCGACTTTGCCACGCTGCACGCGTGCCACCACCAGTTCACGCAGCGCGGTTTCGAATGACCGCAACTCTTCTGCCATGCGAAATTGCACATCGAGATAACGATGGTTGACGGAACGCAATTCGATATTGAGCGCCGCCGCGCCCGAGTCGTGCATTACGCTGGCATATCCGGTCATGCTAAAAATCATGGGGGGTGACAATTTACACGGGTGGACGGAGATTGGGTGGAAATTTACCTTTGGGGTGTGAACAAATTACTGGTGCAAGGGATCATTCTGTCTTAAAAGAAGAAAGATAACACAACCGGCGGAGTTCGCGATTTATCGGTGGAAGGGCGCTGATGTTGCCAAATTATCCGCAATCGTTCGGCCGACTGCTGGTGATCGGTTTCTCTCTTGTTGCATTGCCGCCGATGATAGGACTGGTCAGCAATGCGATTTCGATCACTCAGCTCACCAACCGCAGCGAATATGCGGTCTACCAAGCGGTGCGTGTTACGCAGGCGGGCCGGCGATTGCTGGAGATGACCACTGCGCTCGAGCGCAATGCCCGTCAATTCCTGATTCTCCCGGCCCAGGAGTTGTTCGATGCCTATATGAAAAACCGCGAAAATCTGCATGACACCGTGGCAGAACTCTCGGCGTTGAACATTGACCCCGGGCAGCGCGGCGAACTCGACGAAATCATGGCCGGTGAAGCACGGGTATATGCGGCGCTGTCGGAGCATGGCACGCGGCCGGCCGATCTGCGCGGAGCGGTGCAGGGATTCGGGCGTATCAATGATCTGGCGCAACAGATAGCGCGCGCCGGCAACGAGCGCATTGATCGCGAAGTTGAAGCCTTGCGCGCCAGCGCGACCAAAGCGCGGCAGGTTTTATATTGGCAGTTGCTGGCGCTGGTGCCGGTGGTCGTATTTACCGCGGTTGGATTTGCATTGTTGATCGGGCGGCCGATCCGGGCGCTCGATGCCGCGATCCAGCGTCTGGGCAGCGGGCAACTGACGTGGCCGGTGGAGGTCGACGGTCCCCAGGATTTGAAGGACCTTGGTCGTCGGCTGGAATGGATGCGCGGCGAATTGATCAGCATCGAGCGCGAGAAAAACCGCTTCCTGAGGGAAATTTCGCATTCGCTCAAGACACCGCTGGCGGCATTGCGCGAGGGCAGCGCCCTGCTGACGGAAGAGGCGTTGGGAAGCCTGACCGCGGAACAACGCGAAATCACCGAAATTTTGCGGCGCAACAGCATCGAATTACAGCGACTGATCGAGGAACTGCTTGACTACGACGCCGTGCAATTCAAACGTACGGTGCTCAGATTTACCACTGTTGGACTGCGGGAACTCGCACAACAGACGGCGGAAAATCATCGACTTGCGCTGCAGGCCAAGCGATTGAAGCTTGAACTCGACGTGCCTGACATCAAGGTGCGCGCCGACCTCGAAAAAATAACCGGGATTTTGGATAACTTGTTATCGAATGCCATTAAATATTCGCCCGTTAACGGGGGCGTTACGCTGAAGATGCGATGGCGCGACAGCTACATCGTCATCGACGTGACCGACCAGGGACCGGGGGTCGCGCCCAAGGATCGGCCCCGAATTTTTGATCCGTTCTATCGGGGACATGGGTTGTCCGCCGGCGCAGTCAAGGGTTCGGGAGTGGGGCTGTCGATCGTGCGCGAGTACGCGGTCGCGCACGGCGGCAATGCCCGCTTGATGGAAAGCGCTTTCGGCGCGCATTTTCACGTGACACTCGCCGTTGAGGCCGCCGCATGAAACGCATCGTCCTGGGTGCAGTTTGGATGCTGGCCGTGACCGGCTGCAGCACGCTTGGATCACATGAACCGCCATCAGGGCCGTGGACGCGGCCGTTGTTTGCAGATGATACTGAAAGCCTGCTCGTGTACTATGAATGGGTGCACCGGCTGCCCGCGGCCCGGTTTGCGCGCGAGTGCGACACGGCGCGCCAGATTTTTGACCGCACGGCTTCCGATTTCGACCGCCTGCGTTATGCGATAACGTTGAGCGTGCCGGATACGGCGACCAGAGACCTGCCGCGCGCCCTGGAATTAGTCGACCCGGTGGCGAAAAACACCGCCTCGCCCCTTTATCCGATGGCGTTTTTTCTGCAATCGCAGTTCAATGAGCAGCGTCGCCTGGAAGCGTCGGCGGTCGAGTTGAGGCAGAAACTCGACGCCCTGAAATCGCTCGAAAAGGACATGAGCCAGCACGGAGTTGGTGCCAAATGAGCGCGCGCCCGCACATTCTTGCTGTCGATGACGATGTCGATTTGCTGAAACTTCTGAGTGTGCGGCTCAGGACCGCCGGCTATGAGGTGGCCACGGCCGCCAATGGCGAAAAAGCGCTGGCTGCGCTGGCGACCATGCGCCCGCAGGTGGTCATTACCGACGTCCGCATGGACGGCATGGACGGCATGATGCTGTTCGAAGCGGTTCGCAAACAGTACCCGACCCTGCCCGTCATCATGCTGACGGCGCACGGTACCATACCCGATGCGGTGGCGGCCACTCAACACGGGGTGTTCGGTTACCTGACCAAACCGGTCGATGCCAAAATGCTGATCACCGAGGTCGAACGCGCGCTCGCAACGAGTGCGCCGGCGCCGACGACGCAGGAAGCATGGCGCAAGGAAATCATCACCTGCAGCACGCTGATGGAGGATGTACTGGCCAAAGCACGGCTGGTCGCCGCCGGCGATGCCGCGGTATTGATCACCGGCGAGAGCGGTAGCGGCAAGGAATTGCTGGCGCGCGCAATTCACGACGCGAGCCCGCGCGCCGCGGCGCCCTTCATTGCGATCAATTGCGGCGCAATTCCCGAGCAACTGCTCGAATCGGAACTGTTCGGTTACGTCAAGGGCGCATTCACCGGCGCGGTGCGGGATTACAAGGGGCTGTTTGTCGCCGCCCACGGCGGCACGCTGCTTTTCGACGAAATCGGTGACATGCCGCAGACATTGCAGGTAAAACTGCTGCGCGTGCTGCAGGAGCGGCAGGTGCGGCCGCTTGGCACCGCGCAAAGCTACGATATTGACGTACGCATCATTTCGGCCACGCATCGCGATCTCGATCTGGAAATGAAATCCGGAAAATTTCGCGAGGATCTTTATTACCGGTTGAATGTGGTGGGACTCGCCTTGCCGCGGCTGGTTGACCGGCGCGAGGACATTCCGCTGCTGGCGCGGCATTTTCTCAACCGGCTTGCTGCACAGTACCGCAAGGAGGTCATCGGTTTTGCACCGGCGGCGATCGAACTGCTGGTTACCGCGTTGTGGCCGGGCAATGTCCGCCAGCTTTATAACGTCGTCGAACAGACGGTTGCGCTGACTGCCGCTACTCTGGTGTCATCGGCACTCGTCGCGCAGGCGTTGCAGGAAGCGCAGCGCGCGTTTGATTCGTTCGAAGACGCGCGCCGGCGTTTCGAGCGTGATTATCTCGTCCAGTTGCTGAAAATCACCGAGGGCAATGTGACGCAGGCGGCCAGACTCGCCAAGCGCAACCGCACCGAGTTTTACAAATTGCTCGGCCGCCATGCGCTTGATCCCGGACAATTCAAGCCGACCAAATCTGCTTCCGCCTTATAGCCTTCCGCCGTCGTTCACGGTTTTTATTCAATGATCCTGGAATTGAACGCTCTATTTTTCTTCCTCCGAAATCCTGGTCAATTGCGAAGACGGTGGAATCTAAAAATTCCTCCGTTAATGACCGGTGGACTGGTATAAACCGGTCCTGAACGCGAAGCCGCAGCATAGAACCACCGGGAAAACGGAAAAGAAATAAAAAGCCCGCCGAAGCGGGCCTATTCCTGGCCCCATGCAATGAAAGTTTCTACATCTTTTCCTTAATGAAGACCGCCCAATATCACCGGCGAACCGCCGTCTTGAAATCACTGGCGCCCTGTTGTCCCGCCGTTAACTCAATGGGAACGTCAAAAAACACTTCGCATTTTTCATCAATGTCGTTCTGACGACGCGACCAACCCCGCTCCCTTAAAAATCCGTCAAGTTCGCCACTACGCAACATGGTCCTCATAAGAAGGTTCATGGCATCAGAAATTTTCTCTCTCAATTCTGTGTGGGTATCTGCTTCGATCGTAAGCCTTAATGGAGGACACGTGGCTATCCATTGATTGCCTGTCTTGTCTTGAAAATACACCCATTGGACTTGGGCATTGACCTCGATAATTTGGCGATTAGCCATGGCTCGATTTCCGTTTAAAGTCAAACAAACAAATATTATCGCCTATATGCGCTTCAATGCCTGATTTCTTGTTTGTCGCGCTGAAATAGAGGCTTATCAGCACTTGGGTATGTTAGATACCTAATGTCGTTCCACGACGACAGTTTTTAATCAATTCCTTCAATTGTCTGCCGTTGGCCCGCGTATTTGTGTTGTCGGCAGACGACGCGCGGTGCCCAAGCGTTTTCTTCAAGCATCTGATTTATATGGAAACCGGTTTCTGGCACACGGCTTGCGCCTGCTCCAAGGGGGCGCAATTCCGGCCCCGTTAAGTTCGGGGGAAATTAGCGATGAAACCGAGAGAGTTGATTCCCAGTTTATTGACCGCTGCATTGGTCGCGGGAGCGGGTGCCGCGGTTGCCATGGCTGGCACTGAAGGCACTTCCGGAGCGACGGATAACGCGGCCGAGGCGATGTTCCGGCGCCTCGACCTTAACCATGACAATTCCATCAGTCGCGAGGAGGCTGCGAGGCAGAAAGATTTCCTGCAGGCGTTCGGTAAAGCCGATGCCAATCGCGACAACAGGCTTTCGCGCGAGGAGTTCGCGCAGGCGTACTCGGCCTATGACCGCATGCGGGTCGGCGCGTTCGTCGACGACAGCATGATTACCGCCAGGATCAAGACCGCGTTCATCGAGGACCCGGATGTCAGCGCGCTCGATGTGGGTGTCGAGACTGATAAAGGTGTCGTGCTGTTGAGTGGATTTGTCAGAAATCCGCACCAGGCGCAGCGGGCAGTGGAAATTGCGAGCGCCGTCAGCGGCGTCAAAAGCGTAAAGAGCAGCCTGGCGGTCAAAAACTATTGACAGGGACTCCTCATCGGGCGGCGTTGATTGACCGGCGTCGATTTTAACCACTGGAGAAGGAAACAATCATGAAAACGGTGAATTCGATAATTGCAATACTGTCCAGCTATGTGCCTTTTATCGTCGTCGCGGCGGCAATTGCGTTCGTGCCAGGCGCGACACATGCGATGAAGGCAGTCTCCGGCATCGAATGGATTTACCTGATTATGGTCGGCGCCATGACGTTGGGTTGTTTCTACTGGCTATTGGACCTTGACGTGGACGTCAGACGTGAACGGCTGTTCAAGCGTTTCGACATCAATCACGACGGCTATATCAGCCGCGCCGAAATAGCAAGGGCGGGGGATTTGGCCGGCGTGTTCGACCAGGTCGACAGCGACCATGACGGCAAGCTTTCGCGGCGGGAATTTGCGGCAGCGCTGGCGGTTTGTGACCGCGTGGTCGATCTCGAGTCGAGCATCAGGAATATCCTGGCACGGAAATGACTCCGTCGACCGGATATGGAGAGAATAAATGGAGGCGAATATGAATATGCAAACAATGATTCCGCAACGCAGAAACCTGCTCTACCCGCTATTGGTGATAGCGGCGATTTCGGTCATTGCATTGAGCGGATTCGGCATCGCCGCATTGACCGGGGTGTTGCCGGATGCCCGTTCCAGCAGTGTGGATCTGGCGCAGGCGTGTCCGAACTGCGGCGTGATTGAAGCCGTCGCGCCATATCAAGTCAAGGGCGCATCATCCGGCGTCGGTGCAGTCACCGGCGGCGTGGTCGGCGGTCTGCTCGGCAATACGATCGGCGCCGGCACCGGCCATGTCCTCGCCATACTCGCGGGTGCGGGTGGCGGCGCGTATGCCGGCAACGAAATCGAGAAGAATGTGAATAAAAACACACGCTACAAAGTAACGGTACGGATGAACGATGGTTCGATGCGTATATTCCACGTGTCTTCAACATCGTGGCGTCCGGGCGATCACGTGCGCGTCGACGGCGACCGCCTGGCTGCAGCGGGTTGATGCGCGCGGCGCGGATGCTCGGGATGCTGGGCACGATGGCAATCGCGGGCTGCGCAACGCCGGCTCCGCCGGTCAATCTCAGCGGCTATCCTCCCGCTTTCCGTGAAGGATACATGGACGGATGCAACAGCGTGGGCGGGAAGGAACACCGGGATGCCGCGCGCATGAAAAAGGACAGATCGTACGCACAGGGCTATCACGACGGATTTGACAACTGCAGCCGCCGCCACGGCAACTGATTGAAAGACGGCGGCTTATCGGCCCCCTCCGCCCGGGTATGGCGCACACGTGCGCTGTGCTCGGGTTCTTTTTTTCTTTATCATGCGCGTTCGTCTAAAGGTCAGGGAGACCCATGCGACCTAGTCAGCGCCGTCCCGATGAATTGCGCCCAATCCGCATTACGCGCCGCTATACGCGCCACGCCGAGGGCTCGGCGCTGATCGAGTGCGGCGAAACCAGAGTGATCTGCACCACGAGCGTGCTCGAACAGGTGCCGCCGTTTCTGAAAGGCAAAGGACGAGGCTGGCTGACCGCCGAGTACGGGATGCTGCCGCGCTCGACCAACACCCGCACCGACCGCGAAGCGGCGCGCGGGAAGCAGAGCGGCCGTACCCAGGAAATCCAGCGCCTGATCGGCCGCGCGCTGCGCGCGGCCGTCGACCTCGAAAAAATCGGCGAGCGTACGCTGCACATGGATTGCGATGTGATCCAGGCCGACGGCGGCACCCGTACCGCCGCCATCACCGGCGCGTTCGTCGCCGTGCACGACGCGGTGAGTTTCATGTTGGAGAAAAAATTGATTGCCGTGTCGCCGATCCGAGATTTCGTCGCCGCGGTGTCGGTCGGCATTCATGAAGGCACGCCGGTGCTCGACCTCGATTATGCCGAGGATTCGGCGTGCGACACCGACATGAACGTCGTGATGACCGGCAACGACAGCCTGGTCGAAGTGCAAGGCACCGCCGAAGGCCATCCATTTTCGCGCGCCGAACTCGATGCGATGCTCAATCTCGCGCAGCAGGGTATCCGGCAATTAATCGCCGCGCAGAAGACCGCATTGGGAACCTGATTTCGCCACGGAGGGCACAGAGAATTCGGAAAAAATTCCGTGATCTCGGTGTTCTCTGTGGCAAAGAAGCTTGAATGAAAAAAATCGTCATCGCGTCGAACAACGTCGGCAAGCTCAATGAAATCGCCGCCATTCTGGCGCCGCTCGACATCGAGATTATCCCGCAGTCGGCGCTCGGCGTCAGCGAAGCCGATGAACCACATGATACTTTCATCGAGAACGCGCTGGCCAAGGCGCGCCACGCCAGCGAGCATACCGGCCTGCCTGCGCTTGCCGACGACTCGGGCATTTGCGTCGATGCGCTGAACGGCGCGCCCGGTGTGCGCTCGGCGCGTTTTTCCGGCGGGAATGCCACCGACCGCGAGACTCAGGATGAACGCAACAACCGCAGACTGCTCGAATTACTTGCCAACGAATCCAATCGCAAGGCGCATTACTATTGCGTGATCGTGCTGGTGCGCGCCGCCGACGATCCGCAGCCGTTGATCTGCGAGGGCGAATGGTATGGCGAGATCGCGTGTGCGCCACGCGGCAGCGGCGGCTTCGGCTACGACCCGCTGTTTCTGATTCCCAAATCAGGCAGGACCGGCGCCGAACTCAGGCCCGAAGAAAAAAACCGCATCAGCCATCGCGGCAAAGCGCTGGAAAGTTTGCTCGCACGATTGAGTCCAACCGATGTCAATCGCCGTCGCCGTTAAATCACTGAATGAAGCGCGGCCAGATTTCAAGGTGCTGCCGCCGCTATCGCTGTACATCCACATCCCGTGGTGCGTGCGCAAATGCCCGTACTGCGATTTCAATTCGCACGAAATCCGCGGGGCGATTCCTGAAGCGAGCTATGTCGACGCGCTGGTCGCCGATCTCGAGGCGGCGCTGCCGCTGATCTGGGGCCGCAAGGTCTATACGGTGTTTTTCGGCGGCGGCACGCCAAGCGTGTTCTCGGCGTCCGGCATCGAGCGCATTCTTGCCGCGATTCGCGCGCGGGTGCCGCTCGCGGCGGACGCCGAAATCACGCTCGAAGCCAACCCCGGCACGGCCGAGGCGGAAAAATTCCGCGGGTTCCGCACGGCGGGCGTCAACCGGTTGTCGCTCGGCATCCAGAGTTTCGACCCTCGGCATTTGAAAGCGCTGGGCCGCATTCATGACGGCAGCGAGGCGCGCGCCGCAATCGAGATCGCGCGCGCGAACTTCGACAATTTCAACCTCGATCTGATGTACGGCCTGCCGCAGCAAAGTGTGGACGAAGCGCTGGCCGACATCGAGACTGCGCTGTCGTTCGCGCCACCGCACCTTTCCGTCTATCACCTGACCATCGAGCCGAACACCTATTTTTACCGGCATCCACCGATGTTGCCCGCCGACGACAGCACCGCACAAATGCAGCAAGCCATCGAGCGGCGCCTTGCGAATGCCGGCTACTGGCATTACGAAACGTCTGCCTTTGCGCAGCCCGGCAAACAGTCAAGACACAATCTCAACTACTGGACGTTCGGCGATTATCTCGGCATCGGCGCCGGCGCGCACAGCAAGCTGTCGTTCGCCGACCGCATCGTGCGGCAAGTGCGCCGCAAGCAGCCCAAACAGTACCTGGAAGGCGCGGCGGCGGGCAATGCGATGCAGGAGCAGTACGATGTCGCTTACGGCGACATCGGTTTCGAATTCATGATGAACGCGTTGCGGCTCGGGAGCGGGTTTCCGGTCGTGCTGTTCGAGGAGCGCAGTGGTCTGCCGTTGACGGCGGTGCTGAAGCCACTGGAAGAAGCCGAACGGCGCGGCTTAATTACGCGCGACCATCAGCGTGTTGCGCCGACCGGGCTCGGCCGGCGGTTTCTCAATGACCTGTTGCAGATATTTTTGCCGGAAGAGCAGCGGATCTAATGCAAAGCGGGAATCCGGTTTCTTATTGTTTTTGCACGACGACCCGGCCCTCGGCGTTGATAAACACCCGATAGCGGTTGCCGTCCTGGCAGGTCGCGAGATAATCATTGTCGCCCTGCTTGGTCGTGGTGGTGACTTGCCCGCACGGCAGGCCCTGCAGCGCAATCACCGCCGTCAGATCCTTGGCGGTTGAGATTTCCTGTGCAGGCGACGGCGTGGCGAAGCACATCATTACGCCGGCAAGAATCCAGGTTCTTAACTGTTTATTCATGATGCGGCTCCTACGGTGGTTGCGAATTTGGCCGGATCGGAAAGTATGCCCCACAGCGCTTCGCGCGACGCCGAAATTTCGTGCGCCAGCGGCGGGTCGCCGTCCTGCAGCAGCGACAGCACTTTCATCAGCAGCAATTCGTACGGCTGGCGCAAATCGGCGAGCGTGGGCGGGCGCTGGCCGCGATGAAAAGCGCGGAACTTGTCCAGCAGATCATCGACCTGGTTCTTGAGCGAGAGCTTGGTGAAGACGCCGATCGCCTTGGTCGCCTTGAGCTTGTCTTCCAGCGATTTCACATCCAGCGTCGGCGCGGCTTCCGGCTTGCTTACAGTTGGCGCGGCGCTGTCTTTTTTCTGACTTTGCCGGGCAGACGCGGGGGGCGCAGCTGTTTTTGCAGGGGACTTATTGTTACCCGGCGGCGCACTGTTCTCGGCGATGTCCTGATCGGCAACCGGGGACGCCGATGATGTGGTCGGAACCGCGGGTTTTGCTGCAGCAGCCGTGCTTTGCGGTGCGACGGTCGGGGAAGGAGGAGGCGATTCGACCGCAACAGTGGCAGGGGGTGCGCCGGCCTGCGGCGGTTCGTGCCGGTTACCGGCGCAGCCTGCCAGCAGGAGGAAGATGAACAATCCGGGGGCGCGCATCGCAGGCATCAGCAGCCGATAATCAACGCCGCGTGGATTTTCGCAACGCCGGATTCAGCTTGTCGATGTCGGCCTGCACCTGCTCGCGGCTGCGCTCGTAGACGATCTCGCGTCCCATCACGCTGCCGGCGTAAGCGAGACCATTGCGCGTCGGCGTCAACTGGCATTTGACGCTGTGCACGCCCTCGCCGAGCACCACCTCGATGTGGTCGGCGCGTTTGTTGAGCACCACGATATCCATGATTTGCCCGCTTTCGGTCACACGCACTTTGATTTTTTCAGTTTGCATGGTTATCGGGAGCGTCTAAACACAATATCCCATACTTCATGTCCCAGCTTCAACCCGCGTTGCTCAAACTTGGTAAGCGGTCGGTAATCAGGGCGTGAGGCATAACTTTCAGTGGTATTCGTCAACGTTGGCTCTGCATTTAACGCTTCAAGAACTTGTTCGGCATACTCCTGCCAATCGGTCGCGATATGCAAGTATGCGCCCGCTTGCATGCGACTGGCGAGCAGTGCGACAAACGCGGATTGAAGCAAGCGCCGCTTGTGATGACGCTTCTTCGGCCACGGGTCAGGGAAAAAAATATGGATGCCGGCCAGCGATGCGGGCGCGATCATATGCTGCAGCACCTCGACCGCATCCCGCTGAATCACGCGCACATTGGATAAGTTCTTTTCTTCGATCTGTTTGAGCAGGCTGCCGATGCCGGGCGTATGCACTTCAATGCCGAGGTAATCGTTTTCCGGATGCGCAGCGGCAATAACCGCAGTTGTCTCGCCCATGCCGAAGCCGATCTCGAGGATTTTCGGCGCGCCGCGTCCGAATGCCCGGTCGAGGTCGAGTGGTTGCTCCGAATAGGGAATGCCGAATTTCGGCAACAGCGTGTCGTAGGCGCGCTGCTGCGCGTTCGAGACACGGCCCTGGCGCAGCACATAGCTGCGGATCGGGCGGTGTTGGGCAGTAGGCATGGTGCCGCAGTTTAGCGGCGGAAAGACGATGACGCCAGAATAAAGGATTACTTGCCGATCAGCCCGCCGGTCGGCGAGCTGGGCGAGGCGGTGTAGATTTTCTTCGGCATGCGACCGGCGAGGAAGGCGGCGCGGCCGGCTTCGACCGCTTTCTTCATCGCGCCCGCCATCAGCACCGGATTTTGCGCGGCGGCGATTGCAGTATTCATCAATACGCCGTCGCAGCCCAGCTCCATCGCAATCGCCGCGTCCGATGCGGTGCCGACGCCGGCATCCACCAGCACCGGCACTTTGGCGTTGGCGATGATGATCTGTAAATTCCACGGATTCAGGATGCCCATACCGGAGCCGATCAGCGAGGCGAGCGGCATCACCGCGACGCAGCCAACGTCTTCGAGCTGCTTTGCCGCGATCGGATCGTCGCTGCAATAAACCATGACCTGGAAGCCGTCCTTGACCAGGATTTCCGCGGCTTTCAATGTTTCACTCATATTGGGGAACAGGGTTTCCTGGTCGCCGAGTACTTCGAGCTTGACCAGGTCGTGCCGTCGAGCCTCAGTTGACAACAACTCGCGCGCACGCTTCAGGGTGCGCACCGCATCGTCAGCGCTGTAGCAGCCGGCGGTATTGGGCAGGATCGTGAAGCGTGACGGCGGCAATACTTCAAGCAGGCTCGGCTGGTTCGGCTCCTGGCCGATATTGGTGCGGCGGATCGCGACCGTGACGATCTGCGCGCCGCTCGCTTCGACCGCGGCGCGCGTCTCGGCGAAATCCTTGTATTTGCCGGTGCCGACCAGCAGGCGCGACGAGTATGACTTGCCTGCTATTAATAGTGGGTCGAGATTTTCGTTGGGCTTCATATCAACCGCCGCCGACGGCAACCACGATTTCGAGCTTATCTCCTTCCATGAGTCGTGTTTCGGCGTGGCGGCTGCGCGGCACGATCTCGCCGTTGCGCTCGACCGCGATGCGCTTGCCGCCAAGCGCCAGCGCATCAATCAGTTGCGCGACATTGATGCCGGGCTCGAAACGCTGCTTCTGGCCGTTGACGGATAGCTCGATCATGGGATTCGCAAAGATAAATTCAGCTAAAATGATGTTATCACGCGGGTGTAGTTCAATGGTAGAACGAAAGCTTCCCAAGCTTTAGACGACGGTTCGATCCCGTTCACCCGCTCCATATTTTTCAACGGCAGGGTGTGCCCATGAAAAAATTCTTCAAAGTTGCCGCTTGGTCGCTGGCCGTCCTTGCCGCACTGGTCGGTGGATTGATCGCCTATGTCGCGGCGACGTTCGACCCGAACCGGTACAAGCCGCAGATCATCCAGGAAGTCAAGGAGAAGACCGGCCGTACGCTGAAGCTCGAAGGCGACATCAAGCTGTCGTTCTTTCCCAGCCTCGGCGCTTCGCTCGGCAAAGCGTCGCTGTCGGAGCACGACAGCGGTCAGGAGTTTGCTTCGTTCGACGACCTGCATGTCGCGGTCGCATTGCTGCCGCTGCTGTCGAAGCAGGTCGTGGTGGACGGCATCGAGGTCACGAATCTGCGCGCGCATCTGACGCGCTTCAAGAACGGCAAGACCAGCATCGACGATCTGATGGGCCCCGGACCCGGCCCGGCGCAACCCGCGCCGGCCAAAGGGGGGGCCGCGCGGCCGGTCGCGATCGATATCGACCACATCGACATCAAGAACGCCGATATCGGCTATGCCGACGAAGCCACGGGCGCCAATTACGAATTATCGAAGCTCAATCTTGCCACCGGCCGCGTGGCCCCCGGTGTGCCGACCGCGGTCGAGTTGTCCGGCCATGTACAAAGCAGCAGTCCCAAACTCGACCTCGAGCTGTCGCTGGCAACGACGCTGACTTTCGACCTTGAGAAGCAGCAGTACAAGTTCGCCGCTCTCGACCTGCGGGCCGGCGGTCTGGCAGCAGGCATCCGCGATCTGACGGCGACGGCCAAGGGCAGCGTCGATGCCAGGCTCGCGGACAAGGAGTTTTCGGTATCCGGGTTTTCTGCCACCGCGGCCGGCAAGCAGGAAAGCGGCGATCTCGATGTCAAGTTCGACGTGCCGCAACTGACGATCACCGAACAGCAGGTCAGCAGCGAAAAGATCGCCCTCGATGCGAAGGTGAATGCGGACAAGTACCGGATGGCGATCAAGCTCGACATCCCGGCGATTTCCGGCAACAAGCAATCGTTTAAGGCCGATGTGCTGAATGCCGATATACAATTGACGCGCGAAGGCACGACGGTCCAAGCCAAGCTGACGAGTCCGGTCGCCGGCAACATCGACGCGCAGCGCTTCGAGTTCGCGAAATTCCAGAGCACGATCCACGTCGAGGATCCGCAGCTGCCAAAAAATCCGATTGACGCAACCGTCACCGGTTCCGCTTTGGCCGACGTCGGCAACCAGAACGCGAGCCTAACGTTCGCGACCAAATTCGACGACAGCGCCATCAGCGGCAAAGCGGGACTCACCAAATTCACGCCGCCGTACTACACGTTCGATGTCAGCATCGACAAACTCGATGCCGACCGCTATCTGCCGAAGACGGAGCCCAAAGCCGCCGCCGCGCCGGCTGGCGCCGGCCCCGCCGCCGCGGGCGGCGAACAACCGCTGGATCTGTCGGCGCTGAACACGCTCAATGCAAGCGGCAGCCTCAAGATCGGTTCGCTCAAGGTCAAGAACGTCAAGGTCTCCGATGCACACATCGTGGTCAAGGCGGCCGGCGGCAAGCTCGACGTCAATCCGCTGACCGCGAACCTGTACCAAGGCGCGCTGAGCGGTGCGCTGTCGGTCAACGCGGCGGGCACGCCGGCGATCGCGGTCAAGCAGACGCTGAACGGCATCAATATCGGCCCACTGCTCAAGGATGCCGCCGATTTCGATATGCTCGAAGGCAAAGGCAACGTCGCGCTCGATGTGGCGGGACAAGGCGCGACCGTGACTGCGATCAAGAAAGCGCTCAACGGCAGCGCCTCGATCAAGCTCACCAACGGCGCGATCAAGGGCATCAACATCGCCGCCAAAATCCGCGACATCAAGAGCAAAATCGCGGAACTCAAAGGCGAGCAGACGCAACCCGCGAGCGCGACCGAGGAGACCGACTTTTCCGAACTGTCGGCGAGCTTCGGCATCAAGAACGGCGTCGCGCACAATAGCGACCTGTCCGGCAAATCGCCGCTGCTGCGCCTGGGCGGCGAGGGCGATATCGACATCGGCAACGAGGCCCTCGATTATCTGCTCAAGGCGACGGTGGTCGCGACCGCCGCCGGACAGGGCGGCAAGGAGCTCGCCGAGCTCAACGGTGTGACGGTGCCGGTGCGGCTGAGCGGGCCGTTCAGCGCGCCGCAGTACAAGATCGATTTCGGCGGCATTCTGCAGGGCGTGGCCAAGGCAAAGGTCGAGGAGAAAAAAGAAGAGATCAAAAACCAGTTACAGGAAAAACTGCAGGACAAGCTGAAGGGAATATTCAACCGTTGAACATCCGCTCGCCTGCGTTTGCGGGGCAGGTCGTACGCTGGCAGAAGCGGCACGGTCGCCACGATCTGCCGTGGCAGCACACGCGCAATCCCTACCGCATCTGGCTTGCGGAAGTCATGCTGCAGCAGACGCAGGTCGCGACCGTCATTCCGTACTACCGGCGCTTCCTCAGGCGTTTTCCGAATCTGAAATCTCTCGCACAGGCGCCGCTCGACGATGTGCTCACGTTGTGGAGCGGGCTTGGCTATTATTCGCGCGCGCGCCATCTGCACCGCGCGGCGCAGCAGATCGCCGTCCGCCATCGCGGGCGCTTCCCGCGCGATTTCGAGGCGATGCTCGCGCTGCCCGGCATCGGCCGCTCGACCGCAGCGGCGATCTGCGCATTCGCGTTCGGCGAACGGCGCGCGATCCTGGACGGCAACGTCAAGCGGCTGTTCGCGCGCTGCTTCGGCGTTGAAGGCTGGCCCGGCGCGCCGCGCGTCGAGAAAAAACTGTGGGCGCTTGCTGAATCGCTGCTACCGCGCGCCGGCATCGCGGTTTATGCGCAGGGCCTGATGGATCTCGGCGCCACGGTCTGCACGCGCGGCAAGCCGCGCTGCGGCGAGTGTCCGCTGCGCGGCAGATGCATGGCGCGGCGCGAAAACCGGATTGCCCGGCTGCCGACCCCGCGTCCGCGCGCAACGCTGCTGCGCAAGCGCACGCAGATGCTCGTACTGCTGCGCGGCGGCGAGGTGCTGCTCGAGAAGCGCGCGCTGAACGGCCTCTGGGGCGGCCTCTGGAGTCTGCCCGAGGCCCTGCCTGGCGACGATATCATCGCCCTGTGCCGGCGCCGCTACGGCGCCGATATCGCACCGCCTTTGCCGCTGCCGCCGATCGCGCATGGCTTCACTCATTTTCATCTCAATATCGAACCGGCGCGTTGCATGGTAACGCGGCTGATTCCCGCTGCCGCCGAACCGGGCACACTGTGGTTGCCGGTCGAAGACGCTCTCGGCGCGGCGATCCCGGCGCCGGTGCGGCGTATTTTAGGCGCCTTATGAAGCGCGGATTGCTGATCGCCGCGCTGCTTGCGTTCGGCGCCTGGCACTGGTGGAGCGGGAGCGCCGTCGAGCATGCGCCGGGCGAATTAGTTGCGGACGAGCCGCAACAGACGTCCATCAGCGGTACGCCACCGCAATTCGAGAAGTACGGCTATACAATCACCGCGCTGGCGCGTTTCGAATTGACCGCGCGCGTGCTCGGCGTCGAGCATTACCATTTCGACCGCGAAGCGCGGCTGTCGCCGCTCGATCTCGCCCTCGGCTGGGGGCCGATGTCGGACTCCGCGGTGCTGTCGAAGATCGACATCAGCCAGGGCGGGCGGTTTTATTACTGGCATGTCGATGCATTCCCGATTCCACGGCGCGCGATCGAAACCCACAGCGCGAACATGCACATGATCCCGGCCGACGCCGCCATCGAAAAGCAGCTCGACGATGTGCGTGTCGGCAACATGGTGTCATTCAAGGGATATCTGGTCAGGGCACAGGCCGCCGACGGCTGGCGCTGGGCAAGTTCGCTGACGCGCGACGACACCGGCGCCGGCGCCTGCGAGCTGGTCTGGGTCGAAAGCTTCGAGACGCGCTGATGACGCGTCAGGACAGTTCGCGGTGTCGCACCAGAACGCGGCGCGTCGCGCCGAAATGGCGCGCCAGCGTTTCGACGAAATAGACCGAGCGGTGTTCGCCGCCGGTGCAGCCGATGGCGACCGTCAGATAGCTGCGGTTGTCGGCGACGAAACATGGCAGCCAGTTTTCGATAAAGCGGCGGATATCTTCAACCATACGGCGCACGCTGTCGTTGCTTTCAAGAAACTCGATGACGGCGCGGTCGCGGCCGGTCAGCGGCCGCAGTTGCGGATCGTAGAACGGATTCGGCAGGCAGCGCACGTCGAACACCAGGTCGGCGTCGAGCGGAACGCCGTGTTTGAAGCCGAACGACTGGAGCTGCAGCGTGAGTCCGGCCTGGTCCAATTCAACAAATTGTTTGATCCATGCGCGCAATGCGGTCGGATTGAGGTCGCTGGTGTCGATATGATGCGAGATCGCGCCGACCGCGGCGAGCAGCTCGCGTTCGCGCGCGATGCCCTCGGCGACGGTCAGACCGTCGGCCGACAGGGGATGGCGGCGGCGGGTTTCGGAAAAGCGCTTGAGCAGCGTATCGGTCTTGGCGTCGAGAAACAGCACGCGCACGTCAATGCCGCGTGCGCGCAGCGCGGCGACCTGCTGCGGCAGGTCGGCGAGCGTATCGCCGCTGCGCGCGTCGATGCTGACGGCGACATGGTGGTGGCCGCTGCGTTCGAGAAACGCGATCATTTCCGGCAACAGTTTGGCGGGCAGGTTGTCGGCCGCGTAGTAGGCGCTGTCTTCCAGCACCTTGAGCGCGACGCTCTTGCCGGAACCGGACAGCCCGGTGACAACGATCAATTGCACGGCGCGTCTTTCATGGGGCGCCGCCGTCGATTTGCCGCCCCTGGCGTTCGGTGAACTCACGCGTGCTGTCGATGCCGCGCAGACGCAGCACGTAATCGCGCACCGCGGCCTCGGTCAGCACCGCGAGGTTGCGGCCGGCCGCGACCGGTATCGTGACCTTGTGGATGCCGACGCCCATGATTTCCTGGGTGCCGGGTTTCAGCGGCAGGCGCTCGACGTACTGCTGGTCCGCGCCGCCGGGTTTTTCCAGGTGCACGATCAATTTCAGGTTCTTGCGTGGCCGCAGCGCCGCTTCGCCGAAGATGGTGCGCACGTCGAGCACGCCGAGGCCGCGCACTTCGAGGTAGTTCTTGAGCAGCGGTGGACAGCGTCCTTCGACGGTTTCCGGTCCGATGCGGTAGAGTTCGACGACGTCGTCGGCGACGAGTCCGCTGCCGCGGCTGATCAACTCTAGCGCAAGCTCGCTTTTGCCGACGCCGCTGTTGCCGGTCAACAGCACGCCGAGCCCGAGTACGTCGAGCAGCACGCCGTGCATGGTCATGAATTCGGCAAGGGCATTCAGCAGGTAGGGGCGCAATATCGCCATCAGTTCCACGCTCGGCACCGGCGAACCGAGTAACGCGGTCTGCGTCGAATCGGCGAGTGCCTGCAGCGGTTGTGGCGGCTGTTCGCCGCCGGCGACGATGATGCAGGCAAGCCCGGAGACTGTCAGCTGATGCAGTGCCTGCTGGCGCGCGACCGGATCGAGCGCGTTGAGGTGCGTGATTTCCGGCCGGTCCAGGACCTGGACCCAGTTGGGGTGAATCAGATTGAGGTGGCCGATCAGGCCTTCGCGCGACTGCCGGAACGTTTCGCTGTCGATGACCTTCGTGCGGCCGTCCCGGCCGGCGACCCACTCCAGCCGCAGTTTCTCGCGGTTATCCTCAAACAGCCGCGCTACGCTGATTTTCGGCATGGGCGTGCCAGTGGGCGACAAGCCGGTACGCAGCGTCGGCGCTGGCGCAGGCCAGCAACTGCCCGCGGAACGCCTTGTCGCTGAGCATCTGCGTAAGTTCGGAAAGAATTTGCAAGTGCAGGTCGGTCGCGCGCTCGGGCACTATCAACACGAAAATCAGATCGACCGGCTGGCCGTCGGGCGCGTCAAACGGGACCGGCTGGCGGGTGCGGATCAGTGCGCCGACCGCTTCGCGCAATCCCTTGATGCGGCCGTGCGGAATCGCAATGCCCTGGCCGAGCGCCGTCGAGCCCAGCTTTTCGCGCGCAAACAGGCTGTCAAAGACCTGCCCGCGCGCGATATGCTGATGGTTTTCGAACAGCAGTCCCGCCTGCTCGAACACCCGTTTCTTGCTGCCCACGTCGAGGTCGAGCAGCACGTTTTCCGGCGTCAGCAGATTTGCAATCAGGCTCATGTTCCCTCGCAGCCCGCTCTAGTGTGGAGAGCGGTGGTCAGCGTGCTTTTCCTTGTACTTGATGATTTGCCGGTCGAGCCGGTCGGCGAGGTCGTCGATCGCCGCGTACATGTCCGTGCCGCGCGATTCGAGGAAAATGTCCTTGCCGCTGACGTGTACGTTGGCCTCGATCCGGTGCTGCGATTTTTCCACCGACAACACCACGTTGACATCGATTACATGGTCGAAATGGCGCGTGATGCGGTCCAGTTTATGCAATACGTAGTCGCGCAATGCCGGTGTGACTTCGATGTGGCGTCCGCTCAATTGCAGATTCATGATTTTCCCTGATGGGCGATGGTGAAAGACGACGATGGTTTCATAAGCAAATTTCGCCGCATCAAATGGACTTTCGCAGATTGACCGGCAGTATCTGCATCGATTCGCGGTATTTGGCGACGGTGCGGCGCGCCACCAAGATGCCCTGCTGGCCGAGAATCTCCGAAATTTGGCTGTCCGACAGCGGCTTGCGCGTATTTTCCGAGCTGACGAGCTGCTTGATCAGCGCGCGGATCGCCGTGCTCGACGCCGCGCTCCCGGTCTCGGTCGTGACGTGGCTGCCGAAAAAATACTTGAGTTCGAAAATGCCGCGCGGCGTGAGCATGAATTTCTGGGTGGTCACGCGCGATACCGTTGATTCGTGCAGGTCGAGCGTTTCGGCGATTTCGCGCAACACCAGCGGGCGCATCGCGACCTCGCCGTGTTCGAAAAAATAGCGCTGGCGGTCGACGATTGCCTGCGACACGCGCAGGATGGTATCGAAGCGCTGCTGCACGTTCTTGATCAGCCAGCGTGCTTCCTGCAGCTGGCTGGTGAGCTGTTGGTGCTTGGCGTCGCGGTTGCGCTGCAGGATGTCGGCATAGAGACGGTTGATGCGCAGGCGCGGCATCGCATCCGGAT
>Ga0335085_10004383_pt1 | contig 23499 bp, 16 predicted proteins | sample Lox_Sample_45_FD_206712 | JGI IMG/M metagenome (GOLD analysis project Ga0335085, IMG submission 206712) | Soil microbial communities from Loxahatchee National Wildlife Refuge, Florida, United States - Lox_Sample_4.5 | ecosystem: Environmental > Terrestrial > Soil > Wetlands | place: USA...
CCGCTGCGGAAAAGGCGGCCAAAATCCTCCCACCGGCTGCACCTCCATCGAATGAAAATACAAAGCCCGCTCCTCCCGGCGCGACCGCGCCGAACACAAGCGGGCCAGCGCCCGGCGCTTCGAATCAAACGGCCGCGGCGACGAATAGTGCTGCTTCTCCGTCCTCTGGCGGTAGGAATGGGAGGTCCGGCACCGGGGGCTACGGAGGTCAGCGTGGCGGGCCCGGCGGTACGGGAGGTGGGCGGCGAGCATTCCAGCAATTGGGCTTGAACGGTCAGGGGCAAAGTGCCGCGGAAAGCGGCGCGGAAGATCAGACCGCAACGGAATCTGCCGGACAGCTTGGACAAGCTGCCTCTGCGGATGCCGTCCAAATGATTGGCACGGTTGCAATGGCGGAAATGCCCGCACAAGACGGATTTCCCGAGCCCGGTGAAGGCGGTACAGGCGGACCGAATCCGAATGGACCGTTTGGCAACGGAGGCAACGCGATTCCCGGACAAGGCGGGCCTGGCGGCGGTCCAGGTGGACCCGGCGGCGGGCCTGGGTTTTTCCAGCGCGGTGGCGGTGGGCGCGGCGCTCAAGGAAGACCACAAGGCATCGACGCGCTTTGGGGCGCGAATCGCGTGATGCGCCAACGCATCAACCGGATGCATTTCAGCTTCTACGATACCGTCGGGGATTCCGCGCTCAACGCCAGGCCCTATTCGCTCTATGAGGCCAACCCGCCGAAAATTTCCAGTTGGACCGAATCCACCGGGTTCAACATGGGCGGCCCTCTGAAGATTCCGCACGTCTACGACGGCAGCGACAAAACATTTTTCTACATCAATTTTGGCGGCACGTGGTCACGAAATCCTGTCGATTCGTTTGCCACGGTACCGACTGCGGCGGAACGAGCGGGCGACTTCAGCGGAGACAACGTTCTGCTTTATGACCCATTGTCCAATCTGAGCGGCCCGAGAACCTTGATGACGAATGCGGGCTGCGCGCAAGACGCGGCGAACGCGGCCGGCACGTGCATCCCGCAAGGCAGGATCAGCCAGCAGGCCGTCAGTTTGCTGAGCTACATCCCGGAGCCGAATATCCCGGTCACGAACATCGGCGGGCGAAATTTCAATTACCACTTGCAATCGAATGTGCCCGGGCTGAGCAACCGCCTGAACGTCAACATCACGCATCAGATTTCTTCCAAGCTGAGCTTGCAGGTGAATTACAACCTCAGCAACGGCACAGCGGATTCGCTGAACAGTTTTCCGGGGATCACTGGAAGCACTTACACGCGCGGGCAGAGCGTGATGGTCGGACTGACGCAAAATTGGACCAAGACGTTCATGCACACGTCCCAGCTTTATTTTTCGCGGAACCGCTCGCTTGCCCTGAACGGGTTCTCCGATGTAACGGACATCAGCTCGCAATTGGGCATCACGGGAGTTTCCACAATCCCGTTTGATTACGGACTGCCGATCGTCAATTTCACCAATTTCACCGGGCTGGGTGATCCTATTCCGTCGCTGGCCCGGAGCCAAACGTATCGCTACGTCGACAGTCTTCGTTGGATGAAGTCCAAGCACACAGTCACCGTTGGCGGGGAAATCCGGAAGATGGACATCAACCGCGACAACGATCCCGCACCGAATGGCCAGTTTTCCTTTACCGGGTTGATGACCAGCCAGTTGACGGGCGCGGGTGCCCCGGTCGCCTCCCCGTCCGATTGCCTGTCGGCAAATCCTTCGGGACCGTGCATTGGGAGTGATTTCGCAGATTTTCTTCTTGGCTACCCGGCGAACACTAAAGTTCAATTCGGCAACACGAGCACGTACTTCCGAAACTGGGGCTTTGTCGCCTACGCGAGCGATGACTGGCACATGTTCCCGCGCTTCACCCTGACGTACGGCCTGCGTTACGAGGCGTTCACACCGCCCACCGAGATTAACGGCCACATCGCGAATCTAGCCGTGAGTTCGGACTTTTCTCAGGTGCAATGCGTGACCCCGAACGCGATCGGAACCTGCGCCGCCGGTTCGAGCACGTCCCTGTTCAACGGACACTACAACAATTGGGCGCCGCGTATCGGGATCGCCTGGCAGCCGCCCGGAAAATGGTTTTCGGGAAATCACCAGATGACGTTTCGGGCAGGCTTCAGCATGTTTTATATCGAGTCGTACCTCAATACGCTGTCGGCTGAGATGGCCAATCAACCGCCCTTCGCTACGGCCAACACGCTCGCCACGCTGAGCGGCACGAGCCCAGCCTTGCTGACGTTGCAAAACGGCTTCCCGTCCGGAGCGACTTCATCGAGTACGCTGACCAACACGGTCGCGGTCGATCCGAATTATGAAGTTCCTTACGCGATGATTTGGAATTTCGGCGTCGAATACAACCTCACGCGGAGCACGTTCCTCGAAGTGATGTACACAGGCACGCGCGGCATTCATCTGGACGAGCTCCTCGGGTATAGCTTGGCGACGGGCACGACGGGGAACGCGGCAGGCTTCACGTACGATACTTCAGGCGCGTTTTCCAATCTCAACGCCTTGCAACTGCGCTTGCAAAAACGGATGAGCCACGGCCTCATGTTTATGGCCCGCTATACGTACTCGAAGTCCCTCGATGACGCGAGCACGATCGGCGGGGGCGGCCAGACCGTCATTCAGAACAACGCCGATGTGCGCGGCGACTATGGGCTCTCCTCATTCGACATGCGCCATCAGTTCCTGGGCATGTTCACGTATCAACTTCCATTTGGCGACCGCCAGCGCTTCGCCACCAAAGGCTGGGAGAAGGCTGTGTTTGGAGCCTGGCGCGTGAACTCCTCGTTCACCGCGCATTCCGGCACCCCCTTCACCGTGAGGGTATTCTCAAAAAATCCCGCATGCCAAAACGTTCCGGGGACCAACTCCGAGCGCGCCGATCAAGCGGGGGATCCTTCCTTGGCGGATCCGACTATACAACAGTGGTTTAACACGGCCGTCTTCACCGTTCCCACTGCCTGCTTCGGCGATGCGCCGCGTAATTCGGTGACAGGCCCCGGCGCATTCACGATCAATTCGGGCTTGACCAAGACGATCCAATTCGGACGCGATGGGCTCCGCCGGCTTGACTTCAGTTGGAATACAACCAATCTGCTGAATCATCCGAACTATACCGGACTGTCGACCGTGTTGGGCTCGTCCACGTTCGGTGAGATCACAAGCGTCGCTGCGATGCGAACCATGCAATTCACGACGAGGTTTAATTTCTGATGGGTACGAGGACAACGATCTTGCGCCGTGTTCTGGCCGCGCTGGCTGCCGCGTCTCTGCTCTGCGCGCCGCTGGGCGCGCAAAATGCAGCGCCCCAGGTTGTGCCCGTGAACCCCCGCCAGGGGCCGGCGCCCCCGCCGCCGCAGGCGACGCGGGGGAAAGCAGCCATTCGCTCAACCGTCAGCCTGGTGGAAATCGATGTGCAAGTCACGGACCGAGACGGCAAGCCCGTCAAGGGGCTGAAGCAACAGCAGTTCAGCGTCACCGAGGACGGCAAGACGCAAAAGGTATCGACGTTCGAGTACAACGATATCGAGCAGGTCGAAACCGCCGGCAAATCGGATGAGACACCGATCACGGTGCCGCTCGGAACCGTAACCTCGCCCGAAGAGATCAAGGCCGTCGTGCGCGATCACCGGATGATCGTGATGTTCTTCGATCTCACGTCGCTGCAGGCGGACGACTTGCTGCGCTCGACGCGCGCCGCGCAGAAATATCTGCGCGAGCAGATGACGCCGGCGGACCTGGTGGCGGTCGTCGCGTTCGGCAACACGCTGAAGGTCGTCGCCAATTTCACGAATGACCGCGACTTGCTCGAACGATCCATCGACGCGATCGTGCCCGGCCACGAGGCCGCGCTCGCGCAACTGGCCGACGCCGCCGCGGCAGCCGATGGAGAAACGCTCGTCAGCGAAGACACGGGCGCCGCATTCGTTGCCGACGATACGGAGTTCAATATTTTCAATACGGACCGAAAACTCGCCGCCGTGGAGGCGATCTGCGAAGTCCTCGAAGGAATTCCCGGGAAGAAATCCCTGATTCAATTCACAAGCGGCATCACGCAGACGGGCGAAGAAAATCGCTCGCAATTGATTGCCGCGACCAATTCCGCGAACCGTTCCAATGTGTCGATTTACAGCGTGGATTCACGCGGACTATTGACGGCAACTCCAGGAGGCGACGCCAGCATGGGCGCGTCCGGCGGCAACGCGATGTTTACCGGCGCGACCGTCGTTTCCCAAAGCCAATCCCGCCAGGATTCGCGCGATACCCTGGCAACGCTCGCGGGCGATACCGGCGGGCGCACGTTCTTTGACGTCGGGGATTTCGGAAAAGTCTTTCAAAGCGTCCAGACCGACAACGCAGGTTACTACCTCCTGGGATACTACAGTACGAACGTGGCAAATGATGGCGCGTGGCGGCGCGTCCGCGTGAAAATTGATCAGCTTCCTGCCGGCGCGCATGTCCGAGCGCGCGAGGGTTACTATGCGCCTAAAAATTTCGGAATCTTCACCACCGAGGACCGCGAAAGGCAGCTGGAAGAAGCGTTTCAGTCGGACACTCCCGAAGTCGAGTTGCCGGTGGCCGTGGAAACAGCGGAATTTCGCCTGAGTCCGGGACAAGTATTCGTGCCGATCTCCGCGAAGCTTGCGCCCAGCGCCCTGCAGTGGGCGCAAAAACGAGGCAGCCGCGAAACCGCGTTTGATTTTGCCGCCGAAGTGCGCGAGGCGCGGTCGAACCGCGTGGTGGGCGCGCTGCGCGACACGATCACCGTGAAAATCGATATGGAACATTTTCGTGATCTTCAGCAACGGTCGCTCGTTTATCAGGGAGGCATGATTCTCGCTCCAGGCGAATACAAACTGAAATTTCTGGCTCGCGAGAACGAGTCCGGCCGGATTGGCACCTTTGAAGAAAAACTTACGCTGCCCGCGCCGCAGAATGACCGCTTGCAAATGAGTTCCCTGCTGCTCTCCAGCCAGGTGGAAGCCGTACAAAATGCGGCGCAGATCAAGACACAGGCGCTCGCGCTCGACGCCAAGTTGAAATCGTCGCCGCTCGACGTGGGCGGAGAGCGCATCATTCCCAGCGTGACGCGCGTGTTTACCTCCGACCAAACGCTGTACGTTTTCTTCCAGGCTTACGTGCCGCCGAAAGCCGATGCAAATGCATTGCGCGCGGGACTCGTATTTTTCCGCAACGGGCAGCGCCTCTCTGACACACCGATGGTCACTCCAACGGAATACAACGAGGCGGGGCGGACGGCGTCTTTCCGCCTCAGCATCCCGCTTGCGGGATTGAACGCGGGCCGCTACACGGTGCAGGCCATCGTGGTCGATGCGGGAACGGCCTACGCCGCATTTGCCCGCAACTACTTCGCTCTTCGGACTGCGCCGAAGCCCGCCGCGTCGGCTTCCGTCGCGCCCTCTCCGGGCAATTGACCGGCAAGTCGGGCCCAAGCCGTCCAGTTCTTGGCTGCTCCGCTTTGAAACAGCCGCTTCTGTTCCCCGCGATCCCTACGTTCCGCTTTAGAAAAATCTAAGAATCACTTCCATTGCTTCGAATGGCGTCCCGATTGCCTCACATTTTTCCGCCGGAGCTGCAACCGCGATGCACCGGCACGGGGCGGCGCATTTACCGGGAGGTTTGCATCGGTTCCATTCGAGTGGTGCAAATTTACGCTTCTACCTAAACCAAACGCCCCCGCGAACGATGTATTCCCTGTGAGTCTTGCAGGTTCTTAATCGCCGGAGTGCCTTGTCAGTCGATGCGCAGCCCAATTGGGGAGTAATGAATGGATTCCCTTCTGAAGACATTTTCGCAACTGAACGCAACCATGCTGCTGGCCGTCGTCCTATTGGCCATCGCCGCCGGGGCTGCCGTTCTGCTTCTGTTCATCGTTGCACGGCGCGCGCTGCAGCATTTTCGCGCCCAGAAAGTTGACGCCCTCTCTTTCAAGATCCACAAGCAATGGCGCGAGATCGTGAGGGGTGACGTTCCAGCGGAAGAGTGGAGAAATGATCCGGTGCAATGCGACATCGTGCGGTCGATCGTGATTCAGGAAATCGGCGCGGCAACGGACAAGGACCGGGCGGGCTTGCAGGGATTCTTACGCGAGAGCGGCCTCGTCGATCGTTGCATCGAACGAGTCCACAGCGGACACGGCTGGAGCCGGCGCCGCGAGATGCTGGCGCTTGGCGCGATGCGCGTGCCGGAGGCGATCGCTCCGCTCGCGGAAGCGCTGGATGACTGGCAGCTCGATACGCGCATGGCGGCCGTACAGGCCCTGGGCCAGACGTTCCTCGCGGAAGCGGCCGAGCCGATGATCGAGGCTTTCCTGGTCAGCGGGCTGAAGGTGCCCAGCGATCCGATCGCCAATGCGCTGGTGCGCTGCTTTATGGACCGGCCAGACGCCTTACTGCCTTACCTGCGGCGCTCGCAGGGAGAAGGACGCGAACTCCTCGCGCGCGTCGCGAGCGAGCTCGCCACCGCAAGCATGGCGGACGAAATGGTGCTCCTCGCGGAAGATCTCCGGCCGGAGGTTCGCGCCTGCGCCGCGAAGGCGCTGGCCGTCGCTCCGTTGCCGCTGGCCATTCCGGCGCTCGCGGATCTGGCGCGCGATGAGGCCTGGTTTGTGCGTTTGCGCGCCGCCACGGCGCTTCATCAAATTCCTCATCCTCGCACGATTCCCATCTTGCTCGAAGCGGTGCGCGACTCGAATCGTCTGGTTCGAATGCGTGCGGCCGCGGCCCTCGCCAAGTTCGAGCACGAAACCGTGGACATTCTGCAAAGCGTCGTGGATTCGCGCGACCGCTACGCTCTTCATGCGATGATTTCCGCGCTGGAACTTGGCGGAGGCTTCGAAAGAGTGATGGCGCAGCTTGACGATCCCGTGCTCCACGATGAAGCAGCCTCCCGGCTGCTCACCGCGCTCCGCGAAGGCGCCGCCGGACTCTGGACCACGCGCCCCGCCGATCCCGCTGTGGAATCCGTTTTTCCATAGTAATCCGCGTGCAGCATTTCTTGGCCGCGACACGGCCGATCACTCCTGCTTTCGTTCCGAGCGGAGGTCAATGCCGAGTTGCTGGCACTTCTTGTAAAGGTGGCTGCGTTCGAGGCCCAGAGCGCGGGCCGTGTTTGTCATGTGGTGGTGATGGCGGCGTAGTTCGGCGAGAAGCACTTCGCGCTCGTAGGTTTCGAGGCGCTGCGACAACGATCCGCTGCTCGCTGCGGGGGCCGTGTCATCATTGTGTGAACCGGGCAAAGCAAAATCCACTTCCTCCGCGGTAATCGCATCGCCGCCAGAAAGCAACAGGACGCGCTCCACAACATTGCGCAATTCACGCACGTTGCCTGGCCATGTGTATCGCTTCAGGATTTCGAACGATTCCTCCGAGAAATGTTTCGGCCGCCAGTTGTTTTGCGAGGCGACCTGCGCGGCAAAATACTCGGCGAGCGCGGGAATTTCCTCCGCGCGTTCCCGCAGCGGCGGCAAGACAATCGGAAACACGTAGATGCGGTGAAATAAGTCCGCGCGAAACGCCCCCTGCCGGACCATTTCTTCGAGGTTGCGATGCGTGGCGACGACCACACGCGCGTCCACGGCGATCGGTTTGTCTCCCCCGACGCGTTCGATTTCGCCTTCTTCGAGCACGCGTAACAGCTTCGATTGCATCACGAGCGGCATGTCACCGATTTCGTCCAGGAAAAGCGTACCGCCGGCGGCCTGCTCAAATTTGCCGATATGCCGCGCTGCCGCTCCGGTGAACGAGCCTTTTTCGTGTCCAAAGAGTTCGGATTCGATCAGTTCGGCCGGAACGGCGGCACAATTCAGCGTAACGAAGGGGCCGGCGCGCCGCGTGCTGTTCCGGTGGATGGTTCGCGCGACCAGCTCCTTGCCCGTGCCTGTCTCACCCTGGATCGCGACGCGGGATTCGCTTGCCGCGACGCGCTCGACCTGCGCCATCAGCCGCTCCATGGCGGAACCCGACCAGATCATCTCGTGTTTGCCAAGGCGGCGGCGCAAATCGCGATTTTCATCCTCAAGATGGCGCAATCGCAGAACGTTCTCGACGGTGACGAGAAGCTTTTCGGTCGAAAGCGGCTTTTCCAGAAAATCGACGGCGCCGAGCCGCGTCGCTCGCACGGCCGTTTCCACATTCGTCTGCCCCGAAATCATCACGACGGGCGTCGTCACTCCGGCCGCCTTCAGGTCTTCGAGCAACGCAATTCCGTCTTTGCCCGGCATGACCACGTCCGAAAAGATCAGGTCGAATCGCTCCGCGCGAATAAGTTCCAGCGCACGCCCCGCGCCGTCGCAGACGGTGGCCTCGTACCCCGCGAGCCGAAACGCACGGGAAAGCGAAGCGAGCGTGTTCGGATCATCGTCGATGAGCAGAAGATGAGGCTTCAGGGAGGTCATGGGTGGCTCGCTGGATCAGGCCGCGCTGATGATCGGGGGATCGGCCGGCTGATCCTCCGCGGGATTTGGTTTCTCCCGCGAAGCCGGTTGCTCAACCGGCAATTCGATGCGAAATGTGGCGCCCGCGCCCGGGGCGGATTCCACTTCGATTTTTCCGCCGTGGTCGCTCACAACGGACTGCACGATCGCCAGGCCCAGGCCCGTGCCGTGGCGCTTGCTCGTGTAATACGGAGTGAACAGGCGCGCGCATTCCTCGGGCGTCAAACCTTCTCCGGTGTCGCTGATCTCAAGCCGCACCCAGCCGTTTCTTTGCGCCGTCCGCACGGTGAGCGTGCCGCCCGCCGGCATCGCATCCAGGGAATTGAGAACCAAGTTTTCGAGCGCGCGGCGCAGTAGGACGGGGTCCGCCTGCGGGCGCGGGAGATTCTCGTCGAGATAGAGCTCCGGCGTGATCGGCGGACGCCCAACCGGGGCAAGCTGCGGCTCGAACAGTTTGACGACGCTTCGAACCGATTCATTCACGTCGACTCGCTCAAATTCCGGCGGTGGCATTTTGGCAAAATCGCTGAAGCGGCTGACGATGGCTTTCAAATTCTCAAGCTCTGCGCGCAAGGTCGCCGTAGATTCGAAAAAGACTTCGTCGAATTGCTCAGACGTTTGCTCCCGCGCCCGCTGCAAATTCTCGACGGTTAGCTGCAGAGGGAACAGTGGGTTCTTTAGCTCGTGGGCAAGGCGCCGGGCGAGTTCGCGCCACGCCGCCACGCGCTCGGTTTGCACCAGGCGCCCGCGTTGCTCAGCAAGCTGGCGAGTCATCTCGTTGAACGCCTCCGCCAGTTGACCGATCTCGTCGTGGGAACGCACCCGAACCTGCGCTTGCCAATTTCCGGCGGCGACTTCTCGCGCCCCGGTGGCAAGCTGTTCGATGGGCCGGGTCACACGCGCCGAAACCCACCAGCCGAGCACTACACCCAACAGAATGACCGCGCCGCCGACGAGCAGCGCCAGGACGCGAATGAAGTTAAGCATCTGAATCAGGCTTTGCCGCGAACTTCCCACGAGAAGGACTCCGAGCAAGTTGCCGTCCCGGCCCACGAGCGGAATGGCGTCAAACGTTTCCGAATTCGCGTAGCGGTCCGTGCCGGAGTTTACAGTCTTTTGCAGTTCGTGGCGTGTTCTTTGAACTTCCGTGATCAACGGAGAAAATAGTTCCGCCTGGCTGGCCGGGCCGTTTAGATCGGTCAACGCGGACGAAACGAAGCCCGGTTCGAGATTGCGGTACAACAGCGCGCGCATCCCCTCGGGAAGAACCAGCGTCGCCAAGAAATTCTGATCGAGCCGCTGTCCACCGACGAGGAAGAGACGCTTTTCCCCGACGCCAACCGAGCGCACCGCGAGCAGCCCCACGTCCACCGAGTCCGGCGTGTCCACGCGGCGCAGGAACGCGCCTTTCGAGTTCCAGTCCGGTTCCGCGCCCACCCAGTCGTTTTTGTATCCGAAGCGCGCGGGCCATTCGGCGGAGGAAATCAGCGTGCCATCATCCGCCGCAATGTCGAGGAAATCGAGTTGCTGGGATTGAGCGATGCCGCGCGCGTCGTTGTAATACTGCGAAGCATCCGCCTGCGGGCGATTCAGGTCCATCGCCATACGAAGCGTCGCTTCGGCGTCGGCAACGCTTTGCACGCGATGCGCGATTTCATCGCCCCGTTGGGCGTATTCGCGCCGGAATTGCGCGACGAGCGCGTCGGTCCGCTGGCGGTCGAATTCCTCGAATGCACGGCGCGTGTACGCTGATACGCCCCACGCCACCAGCGTCACCGCCGCGACGATCGTCAGGACAAAGAACGTGAGCAGCTTGGCGCGGAAGCTCACTGGGGATTTCCTCCCGCTGCAGCCGGAGCGCTGAGCCACACATCTTCTAGACGCCAGCCGCCCCAGCGTGGCGGCATCCAATCGCGCACCCGCAGGCTGAGGCCATAACTTTCGGAAACATGAACGAGGGGAATTACACGGAACGCTTCGATCGGCGCGCGCTCGGCGGCATACAGTTGTTCCGGTGTTTCCAGGCTCGCCGCAGTCTCGCCCAGCGAATCGAGCAATTCGGAAAGAGCGGCCGCCGGGTCGGGCGAGGCAATGCGATGGCGCACCAGCCGCAGATCAGCCGTCATGGGCTTCCTTTTGCCGTCCTCAGATTGTCCCGACACTTGCAGAACAATTCCCGTCTCGCGAAGATTGACGGCCACGCGGTCCGCGACGGCGTGCGCCTCTGCGTCGCTCGCATCATAGACCAGCACGAGAGGAGCGGGTCGGGAAAGTTCGTGGGTGGAAGCAGATCGCAACTCCTTCGCGCGGGGCGGGTCAAACGAAACGGGAAACAGGTGCGCGTAACCCGAAATCCAATTCGGCAGCAAGCCTCCCGCTGCAACGCCCTGCTTCTGCAGGACCACATCCGCAATGGATGCACGATCGATGGAGAGCGAAATCGCCTGCCGCAAATGTGAGTCCTGAATGGCGGGACGAGAAACGTCAGACACAAGCGCGAAGAGCTCCACCGGATCGCTGGACGCCGTGCGCACCCCCCGCTGCGCCGCGCGACGCACTTGCGACGCGGGCAATTCCACGACGTCGGCCTCGCCGAAGGAAATCGAGTTGGCCTCGCGTTGAGGGTCAACACCCATCGTGAGTTCGATCTTGTCCACAAACGGCCGGCCCGCCCAGCAAGATTCATTTGCGACGAAAACCGCCTTTGCGGAGCTTTCCGGCGCCGGCCACTCGGCCACACGAAACGGTCCGGTACCCGCCAGCGAATTGTCTTCCATGGAATGAAAAATGAAGTACCGGCCCGCGGCGAGTTGCAAGGGCAGGTCCGGCAAGGAGTGATCCGCCAAAACCATGACCGAATCGGAAGTTGCACTCACGTCAAAAGTTGCGCCGAGCAACTGTTGTAACGCGAGCGCGGCGATAGTCGGTGTGAGCGGCGCGCCGTCGCTGAATTTCACTCCGTCGCGAATACGAAATAGCCAACGCTTGGCTTCGGCGTCGCGCTGCCACGAAACGGCAAGGGCGGGTTGGTCCGTCCCGTGTTCATCCAACCGCACGAGGCGGTCAAAAATCAGGGAGTCCACACGTTCCGCCGCGCCCGCCGGCATTGCACTCGAGGGCCACTGGCGCGGGTCGAGCGTCTCAACACGTTCGCTCATTTGGATACGCACGATCCCGCCGAATCGCGGCCGCACCGAGGCGTCCGCCATCGCAACCCACAGCAAAGCCGCCAGCGAAAGTGCCGCCGCGAGCCCGTGGCCCATGTTACGGCGCGCACGAAATGGACAGGTGATATGCCTCATAGTTTCCTGTGTGCAAGTTTCGTACGATGGCGGTGGGGTTCGACGTAGTGACGGCATTTTGTAAGAAAACCGGCCCGGGAAAATTCATTTCTTCGGTTACAGGGACAAAGACTCCGCTCCGCTGCTCGAATGCCTGCAACGTGTCGGGCTGCGAGTAATCCCCAGCGCCGCTTGCGAGCACCTGGTTGCCAGACCCGCAGCCGCTACGAACTCCCGCGACCTGGCCATGGCCCGGAATCACGGAAGCGATCGCCATTGCAGGAGCAGGACGACACTCCGAGACGGCGCCAGGATCAAGCGCAACGGTGCACACATTCGATTCCAGCAGCACGCTCAATGGAAACACTCGATTGAGGAGTGCTCCGCGAGGATCGCGCGACTTCGATTGGAGTGAATCGAGGGAAATCTTGTTCGCTGATCCACTGTCCGCCTTGCGAACCAGCAATCCGTCGGGAACAAGGAGTACCGTCAAAGGCTCCGTATCGTGCGTTGCGACGATCGCAGCATCAAGCACGGGTTCCGGCCCTTCCCAGAATTTTTCGCCATGCAAGGAAAACTGCGCGGTATGGGAAACCGCCCGATTCTCAAAAGGCCTTGCGACCTCCACAAACATGACCCGTGAGGCATCGGCTTGGAGTATTTCCGCAGTCCACACAAAAGCCTTCAGGCTCTCGGATAAGGTGATGCGCACACTTACCGAAGAGCCGGCGCCTGTAACCCGCAGGCCGCCATTCTCCAGATCCGTTCGGAGCGCTTGTTCGATCGTTGTGGTTTCTTCGGGAGTCAACGAAGAGAGATTGCGAATTTCGATAGAAACCGCATCTTGAGCCGGCAGGCTCGCCGCAATTTTGCGCGCGAGTTCCTGCGCCGAGTCCTCAAGAGCAGCGCAGCGCATGGCGCTCGGCATCCCTGCCAAGACGAAAAGAAGGAGTAGCGTGCGGCGGGAAAAGCTCGATCGATTTGCGCCCGTCATCGGCATGCCGCGCTGGCCTTCGCAGTACCCAAGGTGAAACTCCGCGCGAAGTCCATCACTGCGAGAAATCATAGCATAGCCCTTCCCGCAGGAAACCTCGCCTCGTCCGGCGCCTTTGCGCAAGCGGCACCTGTAAAGGCCCGTCCCAGGAGACTAAACGCGCGGCCGCGCCCCCAAGCGGAGTCGCTCGGGGGCGTGGTTCGCGTATTGGCCACCGGCCGGGTGGCGCTCGCCTTAGAAAAGCCTTCGCAGGGGCGGCGGTCCCTGTCCCGGCTTCCGGCGAGCGGCCCACAAGGGTTTTGGCCGGTGGAACTCAATCTCATTTCGTCTTCAGGATCTGTGCCTGCTTGTTGCCGGGCACGGGAGAGGCCTCATCCGCGTCATCCGCGCCGCTCGACTTCCGCTTTGCTGTCAATAATTTTGGATTGCGCGGCAGCTTCGGCGTTTTCGACGGTCGATTCTTTCCGGGCCTGCGCCTCGAGGCGCGATTCCTCGATCTGCTTCTGTTTGCAATCTCTGCGCCCCGTCGAAGACCCTATGCGGTGTGACTTTTGGAAACCGCCTCGCGCCGGTTTGCAACGAAACGGGCGGGCCGGACGCTGCGGCCCGCGGTCGGCATCAGCCAAAACAGGCCGCGCAACGCAAGCTGGACTATCCCTAAGGCCACCAGGAACGAAAGCAGGACCGCCTCGACCACGACTGCCCCATTCATGAGAGTTTGCACGGCAGGCCTCCCATTCGTCGCAAAGAGAATTGGCACGAGACTCGCCAACCCACCACTCATTGAAAATAAAGGGGTTCCTTTGGTGCGGCCCCGCGCAGGGCGTGGCGAGACAAACACGTTGTGTACAATTTCACGCGCGATCAAATTGGCGACGCGCCAGCGTCAGTGAATCGCAACGGCAACGGTTGGGCTATACTGTGGTTGAGGACCTCGGCCGCCATGCGCAGAGAAGGAATCCAAATCGGGCGGATCTACGGGATACCGATCTTCCTTCATACCAGTTGGTTCCTGATTTTTGCTCTCATCGCATACTCGTTCGTCGCCGAATTTGAGGCCCTTCATCTTGACCTTCCCGCGTCCCGCCTGTGGGGCCTGGGCTTGATGACCAGTGGACTGTTCTTCGCCTCCCTGGTATTCCACGAAATGGCGCACAGCGTAATCGCCAAGCACTACAAAATTCCCGTGGTCTCGATCACTCTGTTTGTGTTCGGCGGCGTCTCACAGATCGCCCGCGAGCCAACGCGCGCGTGGGAGGAGTTCAACATCGCGGTGGCGGGGCCGCTTTCCAGCCTATTTCTTGCTGGGGGCTTCTGGCTGGTTGCCCATCAAGCGGGCTCGAACGCCGTGTTGAGTACGCTCGCCGGATCGCTCGCCTGGATCAATTTCAGCCTCGCCTTGTTTAATCTGATTCCAGGGTTTCCGCTCGACGGCGGGCACATTTTTCGGGCCATCGTTTGGGGCATCAACAAGAACTACTCACGCTCGACGCGGATTGCCGCGCGCTCGGGGCAAGGGATTGCGTACGCGATGATCGCCGCAGGCGCGGGAACAGCGCTGACGAACTATCCGCCGCTTGGAGGCACGGTGGGAGGATTGTGGCTCGCGTTCATCGGCTGGTTCATTTTGACGGCCGCGCGGCAAAGCCAAGCACATGCGGACGCCCGTGGAGCGCTTGAGGGGCTGCGCGTCTCCGACATCATGACGTCAGAGCTGCCCACGATCGGGCGCGAAATTTCACTCGAAGACTACGCCCGGGAGATGATGCGGACGGGCCATCGCGCTCACCTAGTCGTCGCGCACGATCAACTCGTCGGGCTGATCACGGCCGAGGCGCTTTCCTCGGTCCCGCAACAGGATTGGGAGGTGACGTCCGTGCAGGCCGTGATGCTTCCCAAGAACAAACTGCACTGGGCCGCCCCGGAAGAGCCTGCGCTTTCCCTGCTCGACCGCATGCGCACGATCGGCATGCAGCAAATGCCCGTGATTGCCGGCGGAAGCGTCGTGGGGATCGTCACGCGCGACTCCATACTCCGCGTGTTGCAAAGCCGCCATGAACTCGGCACGTTGGCCGGGCGATAGCCAGGTGCTTTGAAATTTGGCCGCGGCCGGCGTTACCGCAGAAGTGAACCCACCTTGCGCACTTGGCGGGCGAAATCGACCGGGTTGTAGTTCGAAGGACTTTCGAGTTGTTGGAAGAGGCTGTTGATCGCAGCTCGAACGTCTGCGGCGTTTCCCACCTTCTCCGTCCGCGCGTAGGCGATAAACAACGAATCGAGGGCCATGGCGGCTTGCTCGGCGGCGCGCTCGCCCTCGTTTGAAATCGTGTCGGCATCCTTCGTGATGCGATCGAGGAGGCGCAACGTCATGGCAGCATCGTAAGGCTGCGCTTCGAGCCGCGCGACAAGCTGATTCGAAAGCGCCGCGGCACTGGTTGCTGTCGCGGCGACGGCGTCGCGATCCGGTTCGAGCTGGCTCAACGATTTCCCGAGTTGCTCGATCTGGTCATCGAGCCGCGAAGCCGCGTCGTTGTCCACCTGATGCGCGAGTTCGCGGAAAACCGCATAGCGCGAGGCATTCCACGGCGGATCGCCGGGACGGCGCCCCGCGTAACCGCGCTCCTGCCGCCAGCTTTGTTCGGGCGCGGTCAGTGCATGGTGGCACGCGAAGCACTGCAACTCAGAATACTCCGGCCAATTCTTGCCCTTGGCGCGCCACGCAATGCGCTCCATCGACGCGCGAAGCTGCACGGCCTGCCCCGTGCCCCATTCCCGCACGCCCGCCCACGCGTCACTTTCCACTGAAACGCCCGGGGCACTCTCGCGCGGTGTCTTCCAGTGGCGCGGCATCACGGCGGAGAAGGAATCAAGTTCGAAATACAAGTCGGGGTGACCCGCGGCGATCATTTCGTGGTCCACAGACTTTTCCTGCGTGCCGAGGTGGCACGCCAGGCATTTTTCCGTGCGCCGCGCGAGGTTCCGCGTGTCGTACATTCCCGCGGCAACCGACTGCGCGTGCGTCCAATTGCGCGTCGTGTGCGGGCCGAGCCACGCGGATGCCGGTCCATGGCAGCTCTCGCAACTGACTCCCTCGCTCAACTCAAACGTCTTGGCCCGCGCCTCAGCCGGCACATCCAGCGCGTGACAAGCCAGACACTTCGGCGCCTGCTCGGATTTGCCAAGGCCCAGAATTTGCCCCATTCGCTCGCCGACAGGGGCCGTCAGCGCGTCGTAGGCCTTCGCGTGTTTGTCCTTCACGGCCCAGATGCTGTATTCGTTTTGGAAAATACGGCTGTCGGCGCGGGGCTGCACGCTGCCGTGGCAACTGGTGGAACTGCAGGAGCCGGGCCCCGTGTACATGCCGGCATCGGCCGGAGGACCCGCGGCAAACGTGCCGGCGGAAAGCAAAACAAGGAAAATGGCGCCGAGCCCAACCACGGCGCATCGCAGCGTCCCACGCTTGGCCACCGGCCCGAATCTCATTCCTTTTGCTCGGATAAAGCGCAACCTCGTGCGCGCGAACGGCAAGCCCGGCTCGCGTCAGAAATTTTTATACTTCCCGTACGCATCGAAGTCAACGAATCGTCGGAATGCGATTTCCAGCAATGGTGAACTCTCCTGGGGCCACAACTCCGTCATGTCCTTTGACGTTCGAGAATAATTATCGTACATACATAAATGGTGTTCGTCCGGGATGCCCGAACAACCAACCAGGAACCTTGAAAACGCGGCGTCTCGTTCGAGGAAGCGGCGACGGTGTTCGCCAACCCCGAAGCCCTCGAGCGGGAGGGCCTGGAATACTCTCAACCAGAGAGCCGATTCAAGCGATTGAGGATTTCCAGTCAGAGCAGGATACTGATTTTGGTGCATTTCTATCGGAGAATGAAAGATGGAGAAGAAACGCCCCGCCTTATCGCGGCGCACCGCGCGAGCGCAAAAGAGCGCGAAGCCCGCACTAGTTAACGGGATCGATTTTTCGGATCTTCCGGAATCAACCCGTGCGGAACTTGCACGCGCACAACGAGTTGGGCGTCCGAAATCAGGAAATGCGAAGCGGCTGATCGCAATCCGTATTTCTCCTCGGCTTCTGGCTCAACTCCGGCGTCTTGCAGCGAAGCAGGAAAAACCTTACCAGACGCTAATCCATGAACTCCTCGAGCGAGCGGCAGACGAGGCTGGCGTGGCCTGAAACCGGCCGGCTCCGGTAAGCGGCACTTACCAACACATTCAGACACTTCGACTGGGCTTTTTATTGGAAATGTTTCACACGAATCTCTCTTCAAGATCTTGAGCCGGCGTCAAGTAAAACTCTCAAACGGCTGACGTCTTTGGGTACAGCTATGGAAAACCTGCTCCCGGTGGCGATGGACGCGCGCGCCCTGGTCTGTTATATGAATTTCGGTACGCATGTCCGCACATGTGCGGGTTCCACCTTCTCCCAGGGAGCGCCGGTTTGCTTTTTGAAGAGCTGAAAGATATTGCGCGGCAGCCCGATGGGACGCCCGTGGCGGCCGAAGATCTGCTACGCCTGCCGGTCTTCAAGGATATCTCTCCTCAGTTTCTCAAGAAAAATGCGAACGCGACCGTGTGGCGACACTTCCGGCGCGGCGACGTGGTGTGCCGCGAAGGCGAGTTCGGCTCGACGGCGTTTTATATACTGGAGGGCAAGGCGAGCGTCGAGTTGGCCACTCCCATCGCGCACGTGAAAGCGCGAGGCCGCCCAAGCGGCTTGCTCGCGCGGCTGACCAGCAAACTCACAAGCCACCTCGCCGCTCGCGGCGAGGACCGTCGCGAGGAAGAAGCCGACCGGCGGTCGATCCCTATCGACGCGCCTGTCGATCTTTCGTACGACCATCCTGTCGCCGAACTCGGCCCCGGCGAACTCTTCGGCGAAATGACCTGCATGAATTATTATCCGCGGTCCGCGACCGTCCGCGCGGAGACCGATTGCACCATGCTGGAAATGCTACGCAACGTCCTGGACGTCCTGCAAAAAAGCAAAGCGTTCCGGGCGCAGCTCGATGAAACCTACCGCCGGCGCGCGCTCGATTCCCATTTGCGCGATGTGCCCATTTTTCGCGGCCTTACGCAGGATTTCATCGATCATCTGCGCGGCCGCGTTGAGCTCCTGCGTTTCGCTCCCGGCCAGGCGATCTGCAAGCAGGGAGATCCGGCCGACAGTTTCTATCTCGTGCGCCTCGGATTCGTGAAAATTTCAGAGGGATATCCGGGCGGCGAACTGGTGCTCGCGTATTTGTCGCGCGGCGACTACTTCGGCGAGATCGGCCTGCTGGGAGGAGGCGCACGCACGGCGACCTGTTCAGCGCTCGACCACGTTGAGGTGGTCCGCATCTCCGCGGAGGATTTTCGCGCGATGGTGGAGAAGTATCCCGGGGTGCGGTCCGGCCTCGAACGGATTGCCCGCGAGCGCGAAGAGGCCAACCGCGAGCGGTTGCGAATGGTCCGAAGCGTGCCGCTCGAAAGCTTTCTCGCGCAGGGGCTTATGGAGGCGCAAAGCCTGCTCGTGCTCGATCTCGAAAAATGCACGCGCTGCGACGCCTGCGTGACCGCCTGCGCCGATTCGCACGACGGCGTGACGCGCCTCGTGCGTGAAGGCCTGCGCTTCGAGAATTTTCTTGTCGCGACTTCCTGCCGGCAGTGCCGCGATCCGCTGTGCATGGTCGGCTGCCCGGTCGGAGCGATCCGGAGGCGAAATTCGCTCGAGGTCATCATCGAGGACTGGTGCATCGGGTGTGGTCTCTGTTCCAAAAATTGCCCGTACGGAAACATCAACATGCATTCCTTCACCGCTCAGGCGGAGGATCACGAGCATCCCGGACACAAGAAGGCTGTTGTGCAGAAAAAGGCGACCACTTGCGATCTTTGCACCGAACACGCGGAGCCCAGTTGCGTGTACGCGTGCCCGCACGATGCGGCCCATCGCGTGGAGCCGCGCGATTTCTTCGCGGGCACGCTGGGACAGCGTGTAGGGCGTACGGGAAAGGCCGCGCAGTGATACGGGACACACGGAGGCCGATCCGTGCGCATTGATCGCACGCACAAAGGCTGGCTTATCGTGTCGCTCGCCATTTTCGGCGTGTCTCTGCTGCTTTACGGCCTCTATCGCGTCCCGGCGGCAAAGGGATCGATGGGCGGCACGGCGATGGGGTTGTGGTTCGGCAGCGTTGGATTTTCCTTCATGATTTTCGCGGGCCTGCTGGGCGCGCGAAAAAGAGTCCCCGTCTATCGCTTTGGCCGTGCGCAAACGTGGATGCGCGGGCATTTGTGGCTCGGGCTGCTGAGCATGCCGCTTATTTTGTTTCACTCGGGATTTCGATACGGCCATGGATTGACCGCCTTGTTGATGACGTTGCTGATCGCCGTCGTCGCGAGCGGAGTTTTCGGCGCCATGCTGCAACATTACATGCCGCGCGTCATCACGCGCGAGGTCAGCATGGAAACCATCTACGACGAAATTGCCCACGTGCGCGCGCAGCTTCTTGAGGAAGCGGAAGAGTTGATCAAGCAAGCCGTGGACGGCGAGAAAGCAGCGGCAGGCGCAGCCGAAGGAGACGTAGCTGTGGTTACCGTACCTGTCTCGGATCAAGCCGCGCCGCTGCGCAATTTTTATGAGCAGGAGATGAGGCCTTTTCTCGAAAAGCCCGGCAGGCGTGGGAGCGCCCTAGGCGACGCGGCACAGGCACGCAGCGCGTTTTCCCAACTGCGGACGCTCGTGCCGGCTCCGCTCCACACGACGATCGAAGATCTCGAAGGGATTTGCGAAGAGGAGCGCCAGATCACGTTGCAGAGCCAATTGCATATGTGGCTGCACGGCTGGCTGCTCGTGCATATCCCTCTTTCGTTGGCCTTGATTTTGCTCGGCGCCGTCCATGCCGTGATGGCGCTGCGATTTTAGGACGAGCTACCCTTGCCACGCACACGCACAACCAAGAAGCTCGCGCAGCGCATCGATCTTGATTACTTCAAGAGGCCGAATCCGCTGCGGAGGTGGAAACTCTGGCTGTCCGTCGCCGCGCCCGCTGTGGCTCTGCTATGGTTCGCCTGGTACGCCGTTCGCAGCGACCGCAGCGTGTACTCTGCCGGGAACCTTTCCTCCGCGCATGCGGTTCTCACAACGCAATGCTCCGCATGCCACGTCTCCCAATTGGGCTTTTACGACGAGAGACCCATCGACCAGAAGTGTCTCGCGTGCCACGACGGGCCCATGCATCATGCGACGCAAGCCTTCATGCCGTCGTGCGCGTCCTGCCACACCGATCACCGCGGCGCGATTCGCCTTGCGGCTACGGGCGACGCCAATTGTACGCAGTGCCACGCGGATCTCTCGACGCGCGGCGGCTCCACAAGTTTTGTCCGCAACATCAACGACTTTACGAGCGATCATCCGGAATTTGCCGTGCTGCGCGCGGGACGCGCGGATCCAGGAACGATTCGGCTGAATCACGATCGCCACTTGCAGCCGAATCTTCTCGGACCCGATGGCAGCCGCGTGCAGATGACGTGCACCGATTGCCACCGCGCGGCCGCCGACGCGGCCGGTCCATGGCCCTACGGCGACGGGAAGAGCCAGCGAGCCCCTCCGGCGAAAGACGCCATCGCGAATGAAAGCAGGACGGACGAAGCTACTCTCGCGGCCTCGCGAGCCTACATGGCGCCCGCAACCTACGCGCGCACCTGCGCCGCCTGCCACACGCTGCAATTCGATAAACGGCTAGCCGATTCGGTCCCGCACGACAAGCCGGAAGTGATCCACCCGTTTGTCATCGCCCAACTGCAAGCGTACATTGCAAAACATCCGGCGGATCTGCGCGTGCCGCGCGATCCTGGGCGCGATCTGCCCGAAAAACCGATTCCGTCGGATTACCGCTTACTTACGCCACCGCAATGGGTCGCCGAGCGTGCGAGCGAAGATGAAGAGCTTCTGTGGCGAAAGACGTGCAAGCAATGCCATACCCTCAATTCTGAGCCAGGTTCCGCTCTCCCGAGGGTTGCCGCGTCCAATATCACGGCGCGCTATATGCCGCACGCGAACTTTGATCACTCGCAGCACGGCCTCGTCGGCTGCACGAGTTGCCACGCCGCGGCAATGGTCAGCCAGCAAAGCTCGGACGTGCTACTACCCGGCATCGCGACGTGCCGCGCCTGCCATCGCGCCGGCCCCGAAGCAGCGGAGTCGCGCTGCTTCGAGTGCCACACGTACCACGACCCGGCGCAGCGCAAACCCATGCACAGTAATTTTTCACTCCCCGAATTGCAGGCCGGCACGCGATAAGAAAACGATCAATGAAGAAGGGTGCGAAGGAGGCCGTAGAACGAATTTGCGGAAGAATCCGTGATCGCCGCAGATCGTGGTGGTCCCGGCGGGGCATCGGTTACGGTGTAAAGCTTGCCGTCGCGGAGGTAGAGCCTTTCGGCTTCCTCGCGATTGAAGGGACGCGCGCCGCGGCGTCCGAAAACGGCAAGCTGGTTGCCGCTCTCGTCCACTGCGCGGTCACGGTCAATCCCGCGGGAGACCGCGAGCGCCGGGCTAGCGGTGCGGTATGTCGCGATTAACTTTGGCGTCGGCCGCGGACTGAAACCGTAAGATTCCGGCGAATCTTCCGGTGAAATCATTTGCAAGATCCGCAATCCGTTGCGGCCATCGGCGACGTAGGCGAAGATGCTCGCATCGACCGCGCCGATTTTCACGTCGTTCACGTCGTTCAGTTGCCCGCCAGCCGTAAACACTTGATCGAGACGCAGATGTTCGGGCTCCTCGACATCGACGATCGCTATGCCTTTCTCTCCTGCGGAGACATACGCATACGTTCGCGATACGGTTGCATTGCGCGCCCCCTCTACGGGCAGAAACGCGCCGCGTACCACATGCGGGCGCGCGAGATCGGTCACGTCAAGCGTTTTCAGTCCTTGGCGATCGGCGACAAAGGCGTAGCGGAACTGCACGGCTACTCCTTGCGGATCCACCAGATCGGGCGCCCCGATTTCCGCCGTCACGAGCGGCGCGAGCGGATTGTCAAGGTCAACGACGACCAGACCGCGGTCGCACAAAATGTACGCGTACGTTCCCGCGATCGTAATCCGCCGCGCTCCGTTCAGGACTCCGCCGGGATTGAACGTGGCGGCGCGCCCAATGAAATTGTTTTCCGGATTTCCGTCAAGCAACGTGCCGACGCCCGGATTTTTGCCCTGGAGATCGGGATTGCCGACGACGATGAGACCTTCATATTTGTCCGTGACGTAAAGAAATCCGTATATCGGGTGAATCTTTTGTTCTTCGTTCACGGGATCGCGCGCGCGCAGAGGATCGACCGCCAGCGTTGTCGGGGTCGCGACGGCGGTCGCGTACTGCGTCTTCACATAAAGACGCTGGCCGAGCGGCGAAACCGGCGCAGTCACGATGCGCTCGGAAAAGCCCTTGTTGTCGATGTTGGCGACGTCGAAGATGCGGAAGCCGCCAGCGCCCATCGCCGCGTAGGCGTATTCATCGCGCAGTTGGATATCGAGTACACTGCCGCCATGACGATACGCTGTTGTGAGTTCGCGATTGCGATGGACGTGGTTGCGATAATCGTCAGGATACGCCATCCGTTGCAGATCGCTGCCGATGACCGCCTCCGGCTCGTCATGTTCTGCCGTGACGACCGCTTGAAAGCCCTTTCTGCCGGTCGCTACGTACGCGTAACGTCCCATGAAATTCAGGAAATTCGTGCCCTGCAGCAGAAGCATCGACATCCAGGCGTTGTTATCGCGCGCGGCGGACACGTGGCAATCCGTGCAGGATTTCGTCTCGCGGCCGCGCACCGTGTGCGGCACGAAAGTCGAAAACGCCTGGCCGCTGAAACCTTCGGCGGAGACGGTCTGCTGCGTGTTGTAAAGCCACTCTCGGCTAGCGTTTTGCGAACTCACCAAGATCGCGCAGGACGAGCGGGCGGGCGCGACGCGATGCCCAGTGACCGTGCCGTCCACGGCGAGCATGTAGCCGTCGTCGCGCAACACTTGGAAATTGTAGGCCGTCCAGTTACGCGTGGTGAGGCCTTCGTTGTGCAGCATCGGACGCTTCTGATCCGCCGTCATCGACAGGTGGCAGCCGAAACAATTGGGTGTCCACGACGTGTGGCAGGCGTAGCAGGTCATGCGGCTGTTTGCGTGCGCAAGCTGCGATTCGTCTTTCGGCACATCGCCCCACGTCATGCCGTCGGCGCGCAGCGTTTTCGCCAGACGTGACTTCTCGCTGTAGTGTGGGTCGCCCGGCGTGATCGAATCGAGCGTTTGGACGACTTCCCACTCGAGGCGTGGGTCCATCATCGAGCGCTGAATCAGCTTGCCGTTGCGCCACTCGAATTGCCGGTCGCGCCACGGCGTGCGCAGCGCGTCCAGGTGCGTGCCGCCGCCGGACGCCGCGGGCCCGGACGTCACGAGCGTGGCTCGCCGCGCGATCGTGCCGTGGCAATCGATGCAATCCATTTCCATCGCGGCGCGCGGCTCGCTGTAAAGCTTTCCCGAGCCGTGGCTGTCCTGCTCGAGGTGGCAGTCCACGCATTGCATACCCTTTTGCAGGTGCACGTCCGCGAGATGCGCGGCTTTCCCGAATTTCTTCGAATCGTCATCCTGCACCACCGAACCCTTTTCGTCGAGCAGGTGACCTTGCCGGTCGCGCGCGTACACGGCGCGGAAGAGCCAGCCGTGGCTGTGAAAAATCGGCGAACTGCGTATCTTTTA
>Ga0335085_10004385_pt1 | contig 23492 bp, 22 predicted proteins | sample Lox_Sample_45_FD_206712 | JGI IMG/M metagenome (GOLD analysis project Ga0335085, IMG submission 206712) | Soil microbial communities from Loxahatchee National Wildlife Refuge, Florida, United States - Lox_Sample_4.5 | ecosystem: Environmental > Terrestrial > Soil > Wetlands | place: USA...
AGCAATAAAGAAGGGCAATGCAGAAGTTGCGGCGTTATATCTGAATACTCCATCTCGGGGTGCAGATGCTGCGGTCTTGGCCCGTCAATTGGCTGAGGTGCTTGATCGTCGTCTTCCCGCCCGGCTGAACCAGGTCAGCGATGCCCCGGAAGGTTCCATTCCCGACCCTCTCAAGCCAGATGAGGATTTAGTCGGCGCTATCAAGACCGCGGATGGTGAACTGGACATTACCCTTGAACGCGTCGATCGAGGAAAAGCAGGCAAAGTCTGGCTATTCTCACGGCAGACCCTTGCTTCGATTCCTGATGTCTTTGCGGAACTCAACACAGCCCCACTGGAAACGTACCTGCCAGAATTCATGCTGAACGTCCGTTTGGCAGATATTCCACTGTTCGAGTATCTGGCACTTTTCGTTGGACTACCGCTGCTATACGTGAGCACGGGATTGTTGAATCGAGCGCTGGGATGGATCATAGGTTCGATCCGTCGTCGAGGGGGCCGGAATCCTAATCTGAAGAATCCTCAAATCCTGCGCGGTCCGGCGCGCCTGCTGCTGGTTGCGGTCCTCATTCGGCTAACGCTTGCGCGAGTGGCTCTGCCCCTTCTGGCGCGCCAATTCTGGTTGACAACCGCTTTTTTCATCGCTGTTGCTGCCTGCACTTGGTGGCTGCTCCTGCTGAACAGCTGGGGAGAACGCTACCTATTAGCGCGCGGTCACGCATCGAGTGGTTCCGGTTCTGTCTTGCGTCTTTTTCGGCGTCTGCTTGATGGAGTTTTCTTGTTTGCGGGCTTTATCTTCGTTCTGCACCACTTCAGCATAAATCTGACCGCCGCACTTGCGGGACTTGGCGTAGGCGGTATTGCGGTCGCGCTTGCCGCACAAAAAACCCTCGAGAATGTGATCGCTGGCATCTCACTCATCGCCGATGAGGCCGTCCGGGTTGGTGACTTCTTGACCGTAGGAGACGTCCAGGGCACGGTCGAGGTGGTTGGCCTCCGTTCAACCCGTATCCGCACCCTTGACCGCACGCTCGTAACTCTACCTAACGGGCAAATCGCCAACATGAAGGTGGAAACGCTCTCCGCGAGAGACAAGTTCTGGTTTCACCCCATCGTATCTTTGCGATATGAAACCACTCCCGAGCAACTGGACTCCGTGCTGGCTGACATTCGTGAATTCTTGTGCGCACATTCGAACCTCGATCCAGCTTCGGTTCGGGTTCGTTTTTTTCGACTGGGCGCTTTTTCACTCGACATCGACATTTTCGCTTATGCGAAATCCAATGATTGGAGCGACTTCCTTCGCGTGCAAGAAGAACTTCTCCTTGGAATCATGGACATCGTTCGCCGGAATGGCGCAGAATTTGCGTTTCCCTCACAGACTCTTTACCTCAAACCTGATAGTCCAGAAACGCTACCCCCGCGGCTTGCCGATGCGAACAAACAGGCTGCTGCTTAACAGGCCGGTCTTGCGGTGGGCCTGCGCAGGAATTTCGACAGAAACATTGGAGATGTCCGAGAACTAGTTCTCGTCACTCTCGATGGCCGATGAGATCGGACTTGTATCGCTCTACTTCTGGCCATCACTGTCTTGCTTTGCGACAATCTCGGTGAGTTCCCGCTTCTGATCTTTCCGGATTTCCTGAAGCTTGTTCCACTGCGCTTGCGTAAGGATGGGTTTCATCTGAATGTCAGATCTTTGCACGATTTTTTCCCATCGTTCCAATCTCTCTTTGCGAGGAACCACTGGCGTAAAGATTACCTGTCCTGCCTCAGCGGTTTCTTGCTCTGCAATCGGCTTGATTTTGGCCTGCTGCTCTTCGCTGAGGTGCAAGCTCTCAGTGAGATTCTTCATCTTCATGCTGAAGTACTGGCCGGGTGCTTTGGACCAGTCAATCGCAGGCTGAGGTGGAAGTTTCTTCGTTCGGAGAATCGGCAACTCCTTCTGTTCATCACGTACAGACAGCAAGAGTGCGTCTTTAACAACCGCGAAGAGGCGATCCACGCCAACCGAGAACTCCACGGTGTTGGATCCATTCGGGGGCGTATACAGAACAACGTATTCCACGTCCTGAATTCGCACCGTGACGTCGTATTGAACGACATCGGAGTTTGCAGTCTCCTGGTGACGCTCCACCGCAACAATCGTTCCCGACTGGTACTTCGGAGAGCTTGCCTGAAAAGAGGCTGGTGTGTTTGCAAGTATCATGCAAAGCATCAAAGTAAATGTGTACATAATCAAGCCTCAACGGGTGCATGCACCGACAGCAAGATTAGGTCCCAACGGTCGTCCAGAATACTGGTAAATTTGGCAGCTTCCCGTGTGGAATGTGCGTAAAAAGAACGGACTTGTCTTGTGTTGTTGGCGGTTAAGCCCGGCGTCGGCGCTTGACATGTAGTTGCGCCATCGAGCGAGCGAGTGATGCATTGACGGATGCAACTTCTTCGGATGAGAGCTTTTCCTGAAGACGCGCAACTGCCCGCTGGCGGGCTTCTTCAATGGCGGCTTCATCGATCTTGTCAGCCTCGACCGCCATATTGGTGGCGATCGAAATGCGGACGTTCGAAACCTCAACCAAGCCTTCCCCTACGGCGAGGAATGTGTCCTGTCCGTCTTTGCGGACGATCATTTCTCCTGGGACAAGGTATGTCATCAATCGCGTGTGCTGTGGGAGGATTCCCATTTGACCTTCGACTCCCGGGATTGTGACCATCTCTACGTCGTCGGAGTACACTACCGCTTCCGGGGTCGCTATCTCTAATTTAATTGTGGTAGACATTCCCTTTGCGTTAGTCCTGCGGGACTAAGCCCTCAACTTTTCCGCACTTCCTCGATCGCGCCTTTCATGTAGAAGTTCGCCTCGGGCACATCATCATGCTTCCCTTCGAGGATCTCTTTGAATCCACGAACGGTGTCAGCCACCGGCACTTGTTTTCCTTCGCGTCCGGTGAACACTTGCGCGACACTAAACGGCTGACTGAGGAACCGCTGGATCTTGCGCGCTCGAAATACGGTCGATTTGTCTTCTGGCGATAGTTCGTCCATTCCGAGGATTGCGATAATATCCTGCAGGTCTTTGAATCGCTGCAGGACTTTCTGCACGCCTCGAGCTACGTCGTAGTGCTCTTGACCAACAATCTCAGGGGCCAGAGCACGCGAAGTAGAAGCTAGTGGGTCCACGGCCGGGTAAATACCCAGCTCTGCAATAGAGCGCTCGAGCACGATCGTCGCGTCGAGATGGGCAAAGGTTGTGGCTGGTGCCGGATCGGTCAAATCATCGGCTGGAACGTACACCGCCTGAAACGAGGTAATGGATCCCTTGTTGGTGGACGTAATTCGTTCCTGGAGGGCTCCCATTTCAGCCGCAAGCGTGGGTTGATATCCCACTGCACTGGCGGTACGCCCAAGCAAGGCCGAAACTTCAGAGCCAGCTTGGGAGAAACGAAAGATGTTATCAATGAAGAGCAGCACGTCCTGATTCTTCTCGTCGCGGAAATATTCAGTAATCGCGAGTCCTGCCAGGGCGACGCGCAGCCGAGCTCCTGGCGGTTCGTTCATTTGGCCGTATACAAGAGCAATCTTCGACTTCGACAGATCGTCCTGTCTAATAACCCCGGCTTCCGACATCTCCTTATAAAGATCGCTTCCCTCTCGCGTGCGCTCACCGACACCAGCGAATACAGACACGCCACCGTGGAGCTTCGCAATGTTGTTGATCAATTCCATGATCACAACGGTCTTACCCACGCCGGCACCACCGAACGCTCCAACCTTCCCTCCCTTCATGAAGGGACAGATTAGATCGATTACTTTTATGCCGGTGTGCAAGACCTGAGGCGACGTAGACTGGTCTACCAGCGGAGGAGACGGCCTATGAATCGGGTAATATTTTTCTGCAGCTACTGGCCCGCGCTCGTCTACGGGGTTCCCGGAAACGTCGAAAACCCTTCCCATGACGGCCTCGCCCACGGGCACCGAGATTGGTTTTCCAGTGTCCGAGACTTCATATCCGCGCTTAAGCCCTTCGGTCCCCGACATCGAAACCGCTCGTACCCACCTGTCACCAAGATGCTGTTGCACCTCAAGTGTGGTTGAAACGCTATCTCCGTTAACTTTGTATTCGCATTTTAGGGCGTTATAGATCCCAGGCAATGCATCCGGAAATTCAACATCCACTACCGGACCGAGTACTCTCACGATCCTTCCCCGATGCAAATTAGTGGTCGAGTCTAGCGTCTGTTGCAGCATAGTTTCCTCAATCGGATTGCCCACCCGCGATTTCAAGCAATTCCCTTGTGATATTTCCTTGCCTCAGCTTGTTGTATTCCAGCGTTAGATCGCTTATGAGGTTCTCCGCACTATCCGTGGCGTTTTTCATCGAGACCATCCGAGCGCTCAGTTCGCTTGCCTTGGCATTCAATACGACTTGATAGATAAAAATGTCTAGGTAATGAGAGAGCAAGTACTGCAGAACGGCTTCGGGACTAGGCTCAAACAACGATTCGGTCGTGTCGGCCGCGAGTTCTTCTTCTGTCCTCACGCCTGGAACCTTTAATCCTTTGATCGCCCCAACTGGCAGAAACTCGACGCAAGTCGGAGACTGCGTCAGGGTGTTCTCGAAGCGTGTGGCGATAACTTGGACCTGGTCTACTTCGCCCTTGATGAAAAGATCGCGGGCACACGATGCAATGGCTCTTGCGTCAGCGAATCGCGGGTTGTCTGGATTGCTGAATTCAGCCACAAGCTTCCGGCGAGTACGGGCAATAAACTGCGCGGCCTTGCGTCCAACTGCTATAAACAACGTATTGTCGGAATCAAACCCGGTGGCGAGCCGGAAAACATTTGTGTTAAGCGCGCCGCAGAGTCCTTTGTCAGCTGCAACCAGGATTACAGCCCGCGTTTTGACCGGCCGTACTCGTAGGAATGGATGATTGAATTCCCCCATACGGCTGGTTGCTTCCCGCTGAATGCGGTAGATCATTTGCACAAAGGGGCGCGCGGCGATGGCAGCTTGTTGCGCCTTGCGCATCTTCGACGCCGCCACCATCTGCATTGCCTTGGTGATCTGGGCCGTGCTACTGATGGACCGGATTCTTCGGCGCAAATCGCGTGGGCTATTCATTGACGTTCCCAATCATTCTTCGAACTGAAACAGGTGCGTACAGTTGCGACCGACTCAATTCCAACCTTCTTTGAACTGATCGTTCACTTCCTTCAATTCGGCTGCCAATGCGGCGCTAATTGCTTTCTCCGCTCCGATCTTCTGCAATACTTCCGTCTTACGCGTACTTAGGAATTCAGTAAGCTTGGACTGAAATTCTTTCACCCGATCGATTGGCACATCGTCTACATATCCGTTCTGAACGGCCCAAATCACGGCAACCTGGATTTCAACCGGAACAGGGCTGAACTGTGGTTGTTTGAAAATTTCCATGATGCGCTTGCCACGATCGATCTGCGCCTGGGTCTTGGCGTCCAATTCTGATCCGAACTGCGCAAACGCTGCCAGCTCGCGGAATTGTGCGAGGTCTCCTTTGAGCTGGCCTGCGACCTGCTTCATGGCCTTCAACTGTGCAGCTGAGCCGACCCGTGAAACGGAAAGCCCTACAGAGATAGCAGGCCTTACTCCCTGATAAAACAGATCTGTTTCCAAATATATTTGCCCGTCTGTAATTGAGATGACATTGGTCGGAATGTAAGCCGACACGTCTCCCGCTTGCGTTTCAATGATTGGTAACGCGGTAAGAGAACCGTTACCGTACTTCTCGCCAACTCGCGCGGCGCGTTCAAGCAGACGGCTGTGCAGATAGAAAATGTCGCCAGGGTAGGCCTCCCGGCCTGAAGGTCTTTTGAGCACGAGGGAGACCTGCCTGTACGCAACGGCGTGCTTGGACAGGTCGTCGTAGATGATCAATGCATCCATCCCGTGATCCATAAACCATTCACCCATCGCTGCTCCCGCGAATGGTGCAAGATACTGATTCGTGGCAGAATCCGACGCAGGCGACGCGACGACGATGGTGTACGGCATCGCCCCCTCTTTTTCCAGCACTGCGATGATGCGAGCGATGTTCGATTGCTTCTGACCAATTGCAACGTAGATGCAATAGAGCGGACGATAGTCCTTATCTCCGGTTTCCTTGGCTGCTTTGTTCAAACGCGCCTGGCTGATGATTGTGTCGACGCAAATCGTTGTCTTGCCAGTCGATCGATCACCGATAATCAACTCTCTCTGACCTCTTCCGACCGGAATCATCGCGTCAATGGCCATGATCCCAGTCTGCACTGGCTGGTTGACGGAACTTCGCCGGATGATTCCGGGAGCCATACGCTCGACCGGATAGAACACGTTACTTGCAATCAGACCTTTTCCATCCACTGGCTCGCCGAGCGTATTGACAACTCTTCCCAGCAATTCCATCCCGACCGGGACCTGAAGGAGTTTTCCAGTGGTCCGAACTTCGTCGCCTTCTTCCAGCAAGGTGTAGTCGCCTAAAACGATTACTCCAACCTCCGTCTCATCGAGATTCAGGGCCAGACCGGTGACACCGTGTCCCAGGTCAAGCATCTCGTTCAGCATTGCGTCGCTGAGCCCCTCAACACGGGCAACGCCGTCACCGACTTCGCGGATCACACCTACGTTCTGTTTGGTTGTCTCGGCCTTAATGCCTGCGATTTGTGATTCCAGTTCCTCAATTAGACCAGCCATATAGCTTCGCTCCATTCACAAAAGGCGACCGTTCTTACACGCAAATCTGTACTGTGCTCCTAGTAGCTCTTGATTCCGAAGCCGCTGGCCAGCGTCGCTAACCTTGATCTCACACTGCTGTCGTACACGTCATTCGCAATGCGGATTCGCAGCCCCGCAATCAACTGAGGATTTTCCACGAACTCGGCGCTCACCCCCGCGCCGTACCTTTGTTCGAGATTCGTTCGAAGCCGAGCCTCCAAATCCGATCCCAACGAAATAGCACTTTCTACCTTGGCGGTGTGCCTGGCAGTCTCAAGTTTCAGGAGTCGCTTGAACTCATTCAGCACTGCGAAATAACCGCGTCTCCTACGTCGCAGGATGAATTTGACAGCCTCGCGAGCGCGGACTTCATCAAGTTCACCATCCTTTAAACACAGGCGAAACAACACTTTCGCAGTCCGTTTCAATTGAGACATTGCACTCGGCATGATCGATCCTCGATACGACCAGAGATGAGTTAGGCCGCCCGCCCCAACTGTGCTACCGTTTCCTCGACCACGCGCTTCTGATCCTCAGGAGTCAGGACCTTTCGGGCTACCGTGGCCGTTGCTTCGATCACGAGCATCCCAATTTCCCGTTTTAACTCCAGAAGCATTCGATTGTGCTCCTGAAGCGCGGCCTCACGGGCCTTAATCAGAACTTGCTCAGCAGCCGCAATGGCCTTTTGCGTTTCTTTTTCCAGAAGGCGCGCGGCGGCGGTGTGTGCCTCTTCAATGATCGACGTCGCTTTCGCATCTGCCTGCAGGAGGATTTGTCGACGCGTGGCTTCCGCTTGCTGCAGTTCTGCTTTTGTCTTCTCCCTGTCAGCAACTCCCTGCGCAATCTGCTGCCGCCGTTGCTCCAGAATGCTTAGCACAGGCTTGTACGCAAACCGTTGCAGAAGGACGCACACGATTGCAAAGCTTATGATTTGCGCAATGAGATGGGGCCAGTCCACGCCGAACGTGTTGGCTATTTCTTGAACCTGCCCCCCTGGAGCAGTTGTGGCCAGCAAGATCAATCCGCTCATAGTTGTCACACTCGCTTGTGGTCCGAAATGTCGTGCCCGGCGCGGAGCCGGACACGATCTCTACTTGACCAGGAACAGTGCATAAAACACGATTGCCTCAGCGAAAGCAATCGCCAGAATGGACTGCACCAGAATTTTGGTTGATGCCACCGGATTACGTCCTACAGCTTCCGAGGCTTTCATACCGATGAGACCGACACCGATTGCTGCACCCAATGCTGCTAACCCGACATGAATACTTCCGCCCATATGCTTTTCCTCACCTTTCCCCACAGCTCCCGCGATTAAACACGGTCGAACTGTTGGGTTATCAAAAAAACTCTAGCCATGTGCAGCCGCAGACCCTTCCGTCTCATGCTGGCAAATGAGCATCGTGAATACTGCGGTCAACAGCATGAAGACGAGTGCCTGAACCAGCCCCATCAGCAACTCCAGAAAATAGAATGGAATCGGCACCAGCCAGCCGAAGCCCGGAACTAGCTTTGACATGGCTTCCAGCAGGTTTTCACCAGCGAAAATATTGCCGTACAGACGAAAACTCAAGGATATCGGCCGAAACAGTATCGACACCACTTCCAGACAACCTGCTGCGAAGAACACTACGATCATCAGGACCTTCAGGATTCCTTCGCTTTCACCCTTGGGAGCGAAGATTTCCTTGAGAAATCCAACCGGGCCAATTTCTCGAAGGGCCCATACTATCCAGCAAGCAAAGAACACGAGGGCCATTGCGAAAGTCATGTTGACGTCTGCATTGGCACCGCGAAAAAGGGGCTGCGCAATGACAAACCCATGCGCCGTGTGGGTTCCCCAACCGATCGAACCAACTCCCGGAATCAGCCCAACCCAGTTTGCAGACAAAATAAACAGGAAGATGGTCGCAAAGAACCAGAAGGTTCGGTCGGCCAAATGGGTCCCAATGATTCCCACCATGAACTTGTGAAGCCCTTCAACCAGCCACTCCAGAAAGTTCTGGAGTCTGCCGGGCACTTCTTTCATGTCGCGCGTGGCGGCTTGAGCAAACATGATTAATCCCAAAGCCACCATCCAACTCACGAGCATCGAATTTGTGATTGGGAATCCAAGCGGACGCCCGATCTCAACCGCCTTGGCGGACAAGCCATGTTCTGCTGGTTGAGAGTCACCTGTTTCGGAGAGCACGATACCTCGAGATAGAGCCCGGGCGGTCACTTCCCCGGTGATGCTCCAACTGAGTGGCGTGGTAAACAGCAGGAATAACAACGCCGTCAACACCAATCGGGGCCCTCGCACCAGCTCGTTGCGTCCGCGAGCCCTCGCATTTGCAATAGTGGTCACGCGGGCCACCTTTCAGAATGAACCGATACTGCTGCGGAGTCTGCCTGCTCCGCTTCTTGGTAACCAATCAAAGCAAAGTAGAACGTTCGGTCAAAAAAGCGATTCAAGGATTGGAGCAGCGTGACGCCTCCCAGGAAATCCGTCTTGTCATCATGCAAGCACTCCTGTTGCGTATAGTTCGACAGATACTCGCGAGCAGCGCTAACAGCCCAGAACAAGTCAGTGATCGGAACGCGCTGACTGTGCCGCCTGGCGCCAATTGATATGTATTGCTGCTCGATGATTCCGTCAGACTCATAGGAGAGCCACTCCGTCAAGTCCCGAAAGATCTCTGCGGCATATTGCCGCTGTTCGGCTTCCGGCACCTTCTCCAATAAATCTTTGCACCTTCCGGATTCCCTGATCGTGTTGACAAGCTGCTCCGACATGGCGGCAGAGTTCGCTGTCATCAGTTGAAGCAGCTTGAGAGCGCGCATGATCGCCTCCTAACAGTTTTCCCGACCCACGTTTGAGTTACTTCTTGATCGGTGGCGGATAGTTCTTCAACATCTTGGCCACGGTCTTGTTCAAGTTCTTCTGCTGCTTTTCGGGTTTAGCCTTGGCATCAATCGTCTTGCTGCCCAAACCGCGCCACACCAGGTCATGGTTGGCCGAATCGTACATGTCCAACGCAAGTTGTCCCACGTAGATCGTTGACGTGGAACCCGTGGTGGTCGTCGATGACGGGGCTCCGTACCATCCGCCGCCGTACCAACCCGGACCATATCCCCAGCCGGAACTGTAAGATGTGAATTCTGTTTGTTGATCGACAGCAGCCTGGTATCCGATGTAGAGGTTTGCGGAATCGTCGTCGACCTTCGTCAGCCCCTTTGTGGCCAACTGGGCGTCAAAGGCTTCCTTGATCTGCTTATCCAGGAGATCTCCGGGATGCTTTGCGTCCTTTAGCGCGACCCACTTGTAGGTCTTGAAGCGCGAGAAATCAGTGTTCTTGTCGAAGTTGTAACGGACATCTTGCGCGAAAGCGGCACCCACTAGGGCGAGTGCGATCAGAAAGGCGAAGCCAACTCTTTTCATCACAGAACCTCCATCCTCATTGTGTAATCCTCTCCGGCCACATAAGCCGGCAAAGCTCGGAGCCTCGAATGGCGTCCGCGACAACTACTAGAGAATTCTTTTTTGATCCTAGGGTCTTCCGTTGGAGCTAGGAACTGTCACAAGTTACAGAAACAGACTTTGGGGTGGGACGAAACTCTCTCTAGCCTCGGGCATCGAAACAACGCCACCACCAGCGTGCGCCTGCCGGTTCGCTCTTTTCGAAACTCTGATAAAACTCGCAGTTCCGCATCACCCGCAAAGGCTCGACAATCACGCCAGGACCCAATTTGCCGGAGACTTCGGGACAGGAAGGTGCGAGGAATGCCGAAAGACGACAGGCGTACAAAGGAAAATGAAACCGATCACAAGATCCTTACAAAGAAGCAATACGAGAAGGAACTGCGCAAACTTCAGACCAAGCTCGTACAGATGCAGGAATGGGTGAAGGCATCCGGCGCCAAAATCGTGATTGTTTTCGAAGGCCGAGATGCGGCAGGCAAGGGAGGAAGCATTCACCGGATCATGGAGCGAGTGAGCCCACGAGTTTTCCGCCATGTTGCGTTGCCAGCACCGACGGAGCGCGAGAAATCTCAACTATACGCACAACGCTACATGAAAGAAATGCCGGCTGCAGGTGAAGTAGTTATCTTCGATCGCAGTTGGTACAACCGTGCACTGGTTGAGCGCGTAATGGGTTTCTGCACAGACAAACAGTACAACGACTTTCTTCGCATGTGCCCGGGGTTCGAGGCGCTCCTGCGAAACAATGGCATCCTTCTTGTTAAGTATTGGTTCGAGGTCAGCGAGAAAGTGCAGCACCAAAGATTCCTGAAGCGCATTGAAGATCCGATGCGCCAGTGGAAGCTGAGCCCAATGGATCTGGAATCTCATCGCAGATGGTACGACTATTCGCGCGCCCGAGACGCCATGTTCGAAGCTACCGATACGCCTCAATCCCCCTGGCATGTCGTTCAGTCGGATGACAAACAAAGCGCCAGGCTAAACTGCATATCCCACTTGCTCAGCGTTGTGCCGTGGAAGAAAGTCCAGCGCGAGAAGGTGAAACTGCCCGACCGGCAAGGGCCAAAGGGTTACAAACAACCCGATTGGCCGTATCGTTGGGTTCCAACAAAGTACTAGTCTTTTCGCGCATCGCATTGACTTCTGATCGGACCGTTCTTCATGCGTGGGACTGCCCGGACCTAAATCCATTTTCTGGTGGCACCTGCTACAGGCTGTCCAAGGCGATCCACCAAAGCCAGGTACCGGCAATGACAAGTGGGAGAGCAATCAAGATAAAGGATGGGTATCTGTCCGCGCGGCGTAACCTACGGCCCCCATCACTGAAGAGAACCCGATCCTCTGAATCGTCTCCACAAATGTGACTTGGATGCGGAAGGTTACTCTCGCTAATCCGTCGCCGAGTCGAGGTATTGGATTTGAACCCAGATGTCGCCCGTACGCCCATGGCACTTCACCCTGTTACTGACAAATTAGACAGGCTCTATACGATTCGATGCTGAGAGCCGCAACTCTTGAACTTGCCAGCCTCCCCATCCCAGAACATTCATCGGACGGAAGCATCTTTTTGCACGACGATCGACTTGCGACATTTGCGCATCATGGTGACGACATCATCATCGCGCAGCTAGCCATACCAACTGACAGGGCATATTCATCGCAGACTGTAACAAGTGACAGTTACGACGAGCATCCATGTTCCCTACACTTTGTCCGAATGTAGTGGCCTGCCCCTTCGAATTGCCGCGCATTCTCTAGACCTGCTACTACAGCCTGATGAACAACAGGGATGCGATGTCGAGCAAACATCTTGGCAAGGCAGAGCGGTGGCTGTTTCTTATTGGATTGGTACTCATTGGTGTTTTTGTGGGAGCCTACATCCACCGCGTGACTCAGTCCCGCGCAGCCCTGACTCGATTCAAGGAACTCAAACAGGAACGCCAAGAACCGCAGAAGATCGGTCGATCCCTGGCCGACCGAAGCTTTTCGTATGACTTCAGTCTGTGGTCGCCGCAGCGCGTGGCCGATTACAAGCAGAGCTTGACCGAGAAGGTTGACGAACCACTCGCGATTCTGCGGATCAAGAAGGTGAACCTCGAGGTACCAGTACTCGATGGTATCGATGACCTCACTCTAAATCGAGGAGTCGGATATATCCCCGGCATGAGCCGCCCTGGCGAAGCCGGAAACGTGGGCGTTGCGGGTCACAGGGACGGATTCTTCCGCGTGCTCAAGGACGTTAAGCCTGCCGACATCATGGAATTGGAAACTCTCGATCGGGTCTATCTGTATCAAGTCGACCGGATCGACATTGTCGACAAGAAGGATGCATCGCTATTACGGCAAACCACCGATTCGAAATTGACGTTGGTGACCTGCTATCCGTTCTACTTTATTGGAAGTGCGCCGAAGCGCTACATCGTTGTCGCTTCTCTGGTCACTTCTGGCCTACCTGCACCAGCGCAGACTACGAGTTCTGCTCGTTTGAAAATAGCTTCACAAACCAGTAATGCTCAGTCGCAAAAGCCAACCAAGGAGACAACACAATGAAATCAAGAACCCATACACAAGTGTCGCTTTTGCTTGCGGCGATGGCAGTATTTCTTGCCTGCGCTGTGAGCTTGAGCGCACAAGTGCAAACCACAACCAGCAGCGCCCCGGCGGGAGCTTCCTCGAAAGAAGTCACGGTAGAGCGTGGCGAAGTCGTCCTCGTCTCTGGCAATGACCTCGTCGTGAAGATGGAAGACGGCTCAATTCGTCATCTATCGAACGTTTCTGAGAGCGCTCGAGTAACCGTGGATGGCAAGCAGCTCGGGATTCATGATCTGAAACCCGGCATGAAGCTGCAGAAGACTGTCACGGTCACCAAAACCCCAACGGTCGTAACCACCACAAAACAGGTGACTGGAAAAGTGTGGCATGTTACTCCGCCGAACAGCGTGATCCTCACGCTCGAGGATGGCACCCAAGAACAGTTCAAGATCCCCCAGAACCAGAAATTCAACATTGACGGCAAGATGACTGACGCCTGGGGTCTCAAGAAGGGTATGAAGATTTCGGCTACCAAAGTCGTCGAGGAACCGGTAGACGTCTATGATCGTCGCCAGCAGGTAAGCGGGACCATGCCTCCACCGCCGCCTCCTCCGCCGGCCGACGAACCGATCCTAGTCGCAGTGGTTGTGCCACCTCCGGCCCCGGCCGCAGCTCCTGCACCGGAAATGCCGAAGACCGGAAGCATTCTGCCACTAATCGGGCTGCTTGGCGGTCTCTGTCTTTGTGCTTCGCTTGGACTCAAGGTAGTTCGCAGCACCTTTTGATTGCTGCCGGGGTTCGGGAGGGCGAGTTGCAGTGTGCCATCTCGAACCCATTCTTATGGTCCTGCACGAACCCTTCTCCTCTGCTAAATTCCATGGGAATTGCAGGAAGACTCCGGTCAGTCCAAGCATTCCTTAAAAAACTCACGTCCGCGTCTCCCTATGCGTGAGGGAAACCGCACAAGTCAAATTGCTCTGTACTGGAGAGTGGGGAGCTCCCCTCGCTCCGTTCGGAACGAGGGTGTCCAGGATATAGACATACAACAACCGCCGAGGCGCCTACGCCGCAATCAGGTGATTTCGTATCGCGTACTGAATGAGTGCAGCGTTTGTTTTGATGTTAAGGACTTCCATGATCCGATATTTGTGGAAGGCGACAGTGCGAGTCGTAACGTTGAGGACGGACGCTACATCCTTCATGCACTTGCCTTCTGCCAGAAGCTGCAGTACTTCGCGCTGCCTCTCCGTCAGGCGCTCCGCCTCGTCCACCAGTTTCTTATCCTGCCGGAGCAAGAAGTCGACTGTGTCTTTTGCGATCATGGGCGAAAGATATGATTTCCCGCGCAGAACTTCCCTCACTGCTACGACGAGTTCAGAAGCCGCGCACGTCTTCACCAGATATCCCGATGCCCCGCGACGAAACGCCTCCGCAGCCAGATCGGCATCATGATTCATGGTCAGGAAAATCAGCTTTACCGACGGGATCAACTCCTTGGCTTGCTGGCCTGCGTCAAGGCCGTTGAGTATTGGCATTGCCACATCCACGATGACGAGATGTGGCCGCAGTTCTGCGACGGCACGCACCAAGGCACGACCATCGCTTACCGTTGCTACAACCTCATAATCCGGCTCGAGCAGTTTGCGGCAAGCTTCCGCTACCAGGGTGTGATCATCAGCAATAATGATTCGTGGGAGATTCTTCCGATTGTTTGGGATCATCTGGGACTCCTGTGTCGCAAGCGTTGTATGAAAGCTAGAAACTGGGAGGCAAAACGCTTGCCGGGTTGTTCACTCGACGACGACCACCTTACTTCCAGTTTTGACATGTGACAACTGGCACTTTTGCTAGTGCAGACGGGACGCCTAAGGGCACTGGAATCAGCGACAACATCGTACGCCGTAGTCTACACCTGTTACAAATCTCAGCTCGAAGACCTTCGTTTCTTCCTTTTCCCAGCCTTTGAAGAGCCGTCCGTATTCGTGTTCAGGCAACCAGGCTGGTTCGAAACTCAGGAATTTACACACCGCAAGAAGCTGCAAGGCAGCCTATCTGCGGCGCCCTCCGCCTCCCATCCTTGGGCTCATGGACCGACTGAAATTCTGCGTGCGCGCCTGACCAGAGGATCGTGCCCGCTGCTGTTGCTCCAGATTGGGTTGAGGCCGATTTGTGGATTCCCATCCACTACCAGTGTTCTGCGACCAGTTTCCGCTCTGACGGTCATAGCGGTAGACAGTGCCGTCTTTGCCAGCGTAGACGTTATTTTGACCGGCGGCAACGCCGGCGTCGGTATTCGTGTTGTATGCAAACCCACCACGCCCAGCCGTTCCCGATCCACTATAGATGTTTCCGGCGTACCCCGCGCCTGCGCCAGCCACCATGCCCGTTTTCGGATCATACGCGACAGCGCCGCGTCCCCCAACCGTATTCCCGGTATAGATGTTTGTGTTCGTGCCTCGACCTGCCACTCCGACGGTGCCACGTTGGGTATTCTGGAAGGCGGTTCGGCTTGACGCTCCATAATTGCCGGTGTACGGGTTGGCCCAAGCTGCGCGAGTATTTGCGTACGCGGTGTTGCCCCAACGACCATAGACATTCGCGCTTGCGTATCCTCCCCATCCATATCCCCAGGCTGGTCCCCAGCAACAGGCTCCGTAAGCTCCGTAATATCCCCACGGCCCCCACCAGGGATAGTAGTAATACGGATAGCCGTAGCCATAGGAATATCCCACTCCGATCGTGAGACTCCAACCAGAGCTCGAGCTCCATGTTGTGGCCACACCGACCCCGTATGTGTAAGGTGCTCCGTACCAGTAATTGCCGATGTACGGTGGATAGTACCAACCCGTTCCGTACACGACCGTCGTCGTGGTGGATGAAACCACGCTCCCGTAATAACCGGGCGTGTAGCCAACGTAGACTACTTCTGGAGTTGAGCGGTACACCTTTACATATGTGACGAAATGCAGAGGCGCGTTTGTAGGAATGGTATAAATGGACTCTGGAACCGATGTCGCCACCGCCCAAGGTCCGAGTGGCACGGGAGCTGTGAACCAAACGGCATTCTCCAGAGCATAGTAGTTATGCTCGTCTGCGCGGATCACCGGTGTCGCCGTGTTCACAGCGTACTGCAGATCAGTACCTTCGATTTTATTGAACTGAGGATCTCCGTCATACTTGACCTCGAGATGAGCTTCCGCACGTGTGATTACGGCGGTTTGCGGAATTGAGTTTGCAATCAGGGACTCTTTGGCGGGGGCGGTGCCTGGCACCGACGCCAGAACACCAGCTTTCGGACTGCTCTCCGGAATCTGCGCAAATGCCGTAGGGAGCGCTTCGCCATCTACAAAGGTCCAGGGCCCGGTCTCAAGTGACTGCGAACGGAACCACCGCCCGGACAAAAGAACATAGAACTGCGAAGTGGCCGGATCGCGAAAAATGCTTGCCGTTGTGTTCTTGACGTACTCCAATTTCGCTTCTGGAATCGCCGTAAATTGCGGAGATCCTTCCGTCGTGATCAATTCTGCCGGGTCGATTCTGACGTAAACCACTGGAATCTTTTTTTCTTTGTTCGCTTGTTTCAGCGAGGGGGGTGGCGTGGCACCCTCCTGCGCTTGCGACTGCTGCCGCTCCTGTATTCCTTTCGTGATTTCCTTCATGTCGTCAGGAATCTTAGAGGTATACGACCACGGCCCCTGCAGAATCGCCGCCTCCATCCACCCGTCCAGCACGTTCACGTAGTACTTGTGCTTTTCGGTATCGGAGATAATGATCGTCTTGGAGTTGAGCACCAGTTGTAGATGGGTCCCGCCAACATCGCGGTATTTCGGAGGCCCGTCAATCAGGACAAGCATGGCGGGCTTTGTCGAAAAAATGACTTCAGGAGGATCGTTGTTGACAGGAAGTCCTTTGATCGATGAGTTTGCCGACTCGCTCGCTACCAGTGCTGACTCAAGGCGATCGAGAGCAATAATTTTCGCTTTGGTGGGTACTCTTGATTGAAGCAGTTCCTTGAACTCCCCCTCCCTCTCCTTCATAGAGGGAAACTGGACATCGATGATCCGGAACTCATCGAGCGTCACCTGGCGGTTCACCTTGTCAACTTCGGTCCTCGCAGTGAACGTTACGGCACCGTACTTCGTTGTTTTATCCTTTTGATTCACAACGGAAAGAGCCGCATACGCATGGATCTCGTCACCCTCCCAGCTCTCAACTTGCGGCTGGTACATAGAGACTTTTTCGGAACCCCGATCAAGTTCGCGAGGCCACCCAGCGTCGACCGCTTTTGCAGGGCTTGGGGCAGGGATGTTCGCTTCGCGTTTCGTGTCTTGCGCCGAACGCGTGTATGAGGGGGCATCCGGAAGAGACTCCTGCGTCTGAGTGCCCCAAGACTGCGCCAGCAGGAAAATAGCTGTTAGGACGACTCTTGGTTGACGTCGTATCATGGAGATTCACCACCGAGATGCTAGAGGCAACGCACGCCAGTCTGTACTGGCAGAAATGACAGGCGCGGTGTGCGCTTCGGTTAGTCGCGATCGATTGCAAACGGAGCTTGACGAAACATATTTAATTTGACGCACCTAACTTTTTACTCGCTGCCTTCTCAACTGTCATATTTGGCAGTAGCAGCAGGCCGTACAAGCATCTAATCTCCTGTGTGTGCCAACACAAGTACTCCGCCGGGAGACTTGTTGAGAAAGTTCCTTGTCGATCGGCCATATTGAGCGGTCTGCACGAACAACCCAACGAGAGAAGGGCCCTCCGTCTGTCGAACCCCGATTGGATACTGTTTCCCTAGACGCTGCCGCTGTCCGCACCTCGAGATTGTTTCAAGGCCTGTCAAAAGCGGAGGTGGCGGTGATCCTCCGTAGTGCGCGGTCTCGAACTTATAAGGCCAACTCCATTGTTGCCGAGCAGGGCAATGCGGCAGACAAGTTGTTCCTCCTAATAAAGGGCTCTGCCCGATACTTCTTTGTCAGCCCGGGAGGGCAGCAGGTATACCTCTTTTGGCTTGTGCCCGGTGATATCTTTGGCGGAACGAGCTTGTTAACAGAGCCTTCGCAGTTCATCGTGAGCACGGAGATGGCAACCGAAGGCATGGCACTCGTATGGCAACGTGATGTGGTCCGGGGCCTCGCAGCGCAATATCCAAGACTATTGGAAAATGGGTTATCGATAGCCTGCGACTATCTTGTGTGGTATCTCGCAACCCACTTGAGTCTCGTTTGTCACTCGGCGCAAGAGCGTTTGGCTCATGTCCTCGTCAGCCTTGCCAGCGGCATCGGTCGACGCACCGCTGGCGGCATAGACCTCGAGATCACGAATGAGCAACTGGCGAACACTGCCAATCTCACCCCTTTCACCGTAAGCCGGCTTCTCAACAAGTGGCAACGAGATCGTGTTCTATCTAAGTCTCGCGGAAGGATTCGGCTAGCGGATCCAGCAGGGCTCTGTCGCGTTTCCATCCACGCTTGACGTTCTCAACCCAGTACCTCCGCGTGCTCATGGGGAATGGCCGCCCTGTTTACGCTGTTTTCCGGTAGTCCTCTGGAGTGGACTCAGTTGCGCGGTTTGGCTTTTCTCCAAGCAGTTCGAACGTCTGGGGTTCTGTTGCGAGAGTTGACTCATCATCCGCTCCCCACCGGATCTCGTAAGGAAACACAATCTCCCACATGAGACGTATGATGCGTGCAAACCTTCTCATCTTTCTCTCACCCTCTGACCTTGCCGATTTTAGGTTCCGTCCACGAAACCGCGAAATCTCTAGCGACCGCCGAGACACCCGACTCACGAGACACGGCGCGCGGCGGCAAAACGCGCAGCCCTCACGATTGAACAGAGGACGTCTTTTCTGTCTCCGGTTGATCAGCACCCGCTCTGGGCGAATCCCCATTTACCCGCCGAAACTCAAAGGACGGCCGTTTGTAGTCGTGAGAAAGATAGGTCTGTGGAATGGTGGTGTCATTCCCATCTCTCAAGGCCGCATAGTGAGGTGAATTAATCTCGACTCCTGCTTCGTTGAACCTGTCTTGAATGTTCTGGTGCAGAACCGAGTAAATGTCAAGCATCTTCGTCGGTTTTGCCGTATACGCGTTTAGCTCATAGGAGACGTAGAAGTCATTCAGTGCAGTCTGCAGAACGAACGGTGCTGGTTCCTGCAAAATGTCCTTGGTCTGTAGAGCGGCTGAAATCAACAATTGGTGAACTTGGCGCCAAGGCGCGCTGTATCCGATCGTAACAACCGTATGGAAAATAACGCCGCTCTTACGCGCCTCTGCGCTGTAGTTCACCACGACACCGCCTAGCACGGTACCGTTCGGGATGGTGATGACCTCATTCTTCTGTGTACAGATGCGTGTGACAAGTAGAGTTTTTTCTACGACTTCTCCGATGTCAGATCCGATCCGGACGAAATCGCCGAGTTGAAAGGCGCGCATGTAAGTGAGGATAGTACCGGCAACACCGTGCGCGACGGCGGATGTCGACCCAAGCGAAAGAAGGACGCCTACAAAGACTGAAATGCCCTTGAATGCGGGGCTCTGTGATCCTGGCAGATAGGGAAAGGCCACAATTACGGAAGCGGCCAGGATCAACACCCTGACCAATTTAGCAGTGGGATCAGCCCAATCTGGGTAGAAACCCCGGATCTTCATCCTCTCGTCACGAAGCTCCCCAAATACGTAGGCATTGATTTTGATGAGATATGACGTAGTCACGCATATGAATCCGAGCAGAATTAGATTCGGAGTGTACGCGATGACTGTCTTGCCGAATGCAGCTAGCTCCGAGAAGAGCCAGTTCGTAACCTGATAAGACGTGTATCTCGTCGACGGAAAGAATCGCAAGGCAACGGTTACATATGCTTGCACTACGGCGAGGACTACAACCCAGAATGCGATACGACTGAGTACAAGTAGAGGTTGCCCAAGGGCCTGCCCTAATCGCGTTCCGAATCCCCGCACTGGGCTACTTGGCTCGCCTCGGCCCAGCCGGGCCTCCAGTCGGTCGCGTAGTTTGTTTCGCACCCAAAACAAAGAACGAATGAGCAGGAAACAGACGATACTTGCCAATAAGGCGTACACCGTTCCCCACAGTAGGCGCTTGACGGTGTGGTCCTCTCGATACTGCCTCACAACCTGTCGAATAATTTCTGTGTACTCAGCCGTCAATTCATTACGCGCGCGATGTGCTCCTTCTGCGTCGGCATCGGTGATACCCATGATTCGGTCATTGCCGGCCAGAATCTCCGACCAAGAGCCCCGGTTTTCAGCATGTATTGACTCGATCGGTATCGATCGGCTTTTGGCGACAGCCACGATACGTTGCTGAATGCCATCCGCACGCTCTGCAGGTGTGAACCCTCCAACGCGTGCGTAAACGGCTAATACTGGCCTTCCATCAACCTCGACGGCAACTCCCGCATTTTCGGCTGGAATTTCACCATTATCTTTCGACACCTTGCTTTCGTCGGTTGCGGAGCATTGCGCCAATGGCAAAGCCAAAACCAATGCGATGGCACAAAGTCCGAGCAACTTTCGTAAGCAGGTCCGCCGCCGAAATTCGTTGATTGACAATTGTCCGATCACACGTCGCGTTGAAAGCCAGCATCCTATGTGGGTGGTTTTCATGACTACCATCCCCGCAACCCGGAGTTTACGGCTACGATGTCGCAGCGCGCACTGTCAGTTTTGGTAGTTTCGATAACATAGACAATATTGGAGCTCGAGCAACTCCACTCAGCAACATCGGCATTTCAGCTAATCAGATGGTGCTTGATCGCGTATTGAAGGAGAGCTGCGTTCGTCTTTACACCGAGTGTCTGCATGAGATTGTATTTGTGGAAAGCGACGGTCCCGAGTTTCAGGTTCAGGACGCTGGCGATCTCCTTCATCGACATACCTTCAGCAAGGAGTTGCAGAATCTCATTTTGTCGGGGCGTGAGTCTCCGCTCTTCGCTGAGCGACGTCCCTTGGCGTAGCAGGAATTCCACGGTATCTTTGGTGATCAGCGGGGAGAGAAACGATTCCGATCGCAGGGCGCGCCACACGGCGGTCACGAGTTCTGCTGCCGTTGCGCTCTTCACTACATATCCTGAAGCGCCCCGGCGAAATGCCTCGGCAGCTACATCGGGGGCCATATTCATCGTCATAAACACAAGCTTGCACGACGGCAGCAAGCGTTTCAGCTGTTCACCCGCATCCAGCCCGTTCAGCTGCGGCATCGCGACATCCAAAATCACTACGTCTGGCTTCAGCTCGGGCGCCACACGGAGCAGCTCACGTCCGTTGTTCACGATACCAACAACTTGAAAATCGCGTTCCAGCAAACTCTTGCAGGCTTCGGCCACCAGTGTGTGGTCATCCGCAATCAGTAGGCGCGCTCGGTGACGAGGTTCCATGCAGGGTTGCAACACGCACAGCTCGTGCCAGCCGCGCTTCACGAAATGCGGCTGTCGCACTTTACACCAACAACAAGTTATATAGGGAGCAAGCCGTGAGTATAACTGTTAGTGGTAACAGTGATCCTCGGGTGTTTTTTCGGAATCAAGACGAGCGTGGCCATCGAGCCTGAACGAAACTGCATGTCCACGCGTCGCAAGTCCTCAAGAAGTCCGGGGCGGGCACGGTATTGACGGAGAGATATAGATGCGATCTTCCAGCGCACTCCAGATGGCAGGAATTAGATCTGTCGCGAGATGAGCCTTGACCACATAACCGGACGCGCCCGCGGACAACGCAGCCTCTACAAAATCCGTATCCTCATACACTGTCAGGAACACGATCTTGCAAGGCAACCCGCATGCACGGGCGCGGTGGGCTGTTTCGATTCCGTTCAGTACTGGCATGACGATGTCAAGCACGAGCACATCCGGAGTACCGATCGCGGCTAGTTCAAGCAGCTTCGCTCCATTATCGGCCATGCCTACAACTTGAAAGTCATTCTGAAGCAGTGATGCTACCGTCGAACGGACCTCTTCCTGATCATCCGCCAAAAGAATCCTGGGCTCCGCTCGCGCCGTGTTAACGTTCGATTGGCTGCTGCGCCCTGTGGGAAGCGGCGCCAAATGCTCACGTCTCATGGATCGAAATGTAGCGAATCAAGGCGCTCCTGTCTCCTATCAACGGATGAAGAAGGTGCATTATTGATCTCCAGTTGTCTGCCATGTAAAGCACGAGTCCACGGCCAATTTTCTTTAAGCTCGTCACCTGTCTCATGAGGCTAGTCTCGGCCGGATGCGCCGTGTCGGACGCCGACGTTCGGTTCCCTTCCTTTCTGGCACTTCTGCCAGTTTCTCCTTTCGCCTGCAGCTTTTAGTCTTTTTCTCGGTCTTTAGGTTTTGACTGCGCGAGCGCGCAGGAAGCAGCACCCTGCCGTCGCACTTCGTGCTCTATCCCCGCTGCCGGGGGCGGCACGGTGGTAGACGTTCTGTTGGATAGACCTGAGGAGTGTTCTCATGCGAGCAGAATACGAATTGTCTGGCCCCGACGGTGTTCGCTGTCTCGGATTGCCCCAAGGAAAAAAAGCTACAGCAAATGAACACTTGCGAGTATTGCTTACCGTGTCGGCAGCTTTGCTCCTGTTGTCGCTGCTGGGCTGCAGCAAGGACAAAGTTCGCGCCGAAGCGCCGCCTCCAGAGGTCGAGATTACACCTGTGGTGCAACAAGATGTTCCGCTTTATGCTGAGTGCATCTCAACTCTCGATGGCTTTGTCAATGCTCAGATTCAGCCTCAAGTAACTGGGTACCTTGTAAAGCAGTCCTATCGAGAAGGCACTTTCGTTCATAAGGGTGAAATACTTTTCGAGATCGATCCTCGGCCGTTCGAGGCAGCCCTCGCACAATCCCAGGGTCAATTAGCCCAAAATCAGGCACAACTCGAGAAGACAAACCTCGATGTAGCGCGCGACACCCCCCTCGCGAAGGAAAGCGCGATTCCGCAGGCCCAACTGGACAACGACATTAAAGCAAACGAAGCCGCGCGGGCACTGGTTGCGGCTGCTCAGGCACAGGTGGACCAGGCACACTTGAATTTGGAATTCACTAAAGTGCGCTCGCTCATTGATGGCATAGCTGGCCTGGCGAAGGCTCAGATTGGCGACTTGGTAGGACCTACAAGCATCCTCACCACTGTGTCACAAGTGCAACCGATAAAAGCCTATTTTGCGGTTAGCGAACAGGCTTACCTGCAGTTTGGGAGTCGGATTAACGCGGCGGCCATGGGAAAACGTGTTGAGGGCGTTGGCCAGCGAAATCTGCAGCTGATCTTGTCTGATGGCAGCGTTTACCCGGAAAAAGGGTGGATCGTACTTGCCGATCGGCAAGTCGATGTGAAAACAGGAACGATTCGAATGGCAGGTGCGTTCGATAATCCCAACTCGATCTTGCGCCCCGGGATGTTCGGACGTCTCCGAGTTGTCACCGGCGTCGACAAAGGTGCGTTACTGGTCCCGCAAAGAGCCGTTATGGAAGCGCAGGGGAGCTACAGCGTTGTAGTTGTCGACTCCGATAGCAAAGCAAGCATCCGGCCGGTGAAGACTGGCGAACGTGTGGGTCAGATGTGGGTGATTACTGAAGGTGTGCGGCCGGGAGAAAAAGTAATCGCAGAGGGCATGCAAAAAGCCAAAGAAGGGGCACCCGTAGTGGCCAAAGAGTTCAAGCCTGCAAACAAAGGAGAATAGTCATGGCAAGTTTCTTCATTCGTCGCCCGATCGTTGCCATGGTGATCTCCATCCTCATGGTGCTCATCGGCATTGTGGCAATGCGAAG
>Ga0335085_10004387_pt1 | contig 23487 bp, 19 predicted proteins | sample Lox_Sample_45_FD_206712 | JGI IMG/M metagenome (GOLD analysis project Ga0335085, IMG submission 206712) | Soil microbial communities from Loxahatchee National Wildlife Refuge, Florida, United States - Lox_Sample_4.5 | ecosystem: Environmental > Terrestrial > Soil > Wetlands | place: USA...
CGAAGCGCTCACGCCCGATTCCTCGCGTTTCTGGCCCGCCGATCAGTACGCGCCCGGCTCGGCCCAGCCTTCTTTCGACAAGCAGTACGTCCGCGACTATCTCGAACGCATCGGTTGGAATAAGCAACCTCCGGCGCCCGAGCTCCCCGCCGACGTCGTCTCCGGCACCACGCAGAAATATCGCGACGCCTATCAACGCATCACCGGCCACGCACTCGACTAACTCGGACTCGGTGAAGCTTCACCGGAAGCTTCATTTCGGAGCAGGCACACGTGAAAGAGCAACTGGACTCTCTGGTAGGCATGATGGTCGAGCGCGGCATTTTGCTCGACGAAGCCGTCACCGAATTCGAGAAGAAATTTATCCGCCGCGTCCTGGAACACGCTCGCGGCAATCAGTGCCGCGCCGCCAAAACGCTCGGCATCCACCGCAACACGCTCAGCCGCAAAATCACCCAATACCACCTCGACCATCCCCTCCGCCGCCGCTGACGCTCCCGTAACACCGTCATTCTGAGCGGACCAACGCACCTGCCTCTCGGGCCAGTTTTCTCGGCTCCTGTGGAGTGCGGCAGCTTGCTGCGCTGTATGCGTGCGAGGCTCACCTCACACGCTCGCATCGTCCTTCATAGTTCTCGGCTCGTGTATGCCCTTCGTTTCTCTGTCTCCGTGTCTCCGTCGTCAACTCTTGTTTTTCCGGGCGCAAAAAAAAGCCGGCCCGTTTCCGGACCGGCCTCGAATCTAATTTGTGGTTGGAGTTGGCCTACTGCTTCGCCGCGCCCTTCTTCACCGGCCTCTTCGTTCCTGCCTTGTCGGGAATCGTCGAAGGATCCACCTTCACCGAGTCCCAATGCAGCATGAACGGAGTCGGATCGTAGCTCGTCAGCGTCCCCGAGAACCGGATCTCATCTTCTTTCTGCACGCGCGTCACGTCCGGTTGCGGCGTGATCTGTCCCGGCGTTCCTGCCGGAGGAGCCGCCGTCCACACCTTCACGTCCATGTTCGCCGTGGTCGCCGCCGCGATTTCATCCGAGTTCGCGCTGGTGAACACCTTGATGTCCACGTAATTGTCCGCCTTCTGTACGTCGATGATCTTGCCGATCACTTCCGGAAACTCCGCGCCGCAGATCGCCAGCCAGGTCAGCTTGGCCTTGTCGCCGCCTCCGCTCAAATCACCGATCACCGTGATGATCGTGCTCGATTGCGCCACCTTCTGTATATCGGCCGCGCTCGGAATCGACCATGTCGCCGGACGGTCCGGCGCATTCGCCGCCAGCTGCAGCAGCTCGTTCAGCTGCGCATCGATCAGCGAATCGCAGTTCGGCTGCTGGTAGTTCACGATGGTCTTGCGGAGATAATCCTTCACCTTGTCGGCGTCCTGAATTTTCAGGTCCACCGCCCGCGCCAGCGCCCAGAATCCGTCGAGCGATTGCGGCGGCGTGGATTGCAAATAAGCCAGTCCCAGGTGATAGCTGGCTACCGCATCGGCTGGATTCAGCGCCAGCTGCGCCTTGTACTCTTCGATTGCTGCCGGATAATCCTTCAGCAGGATGTCCGCCGCGGCCGCCGCGCCCTCCAATGCCGATTCCAACGCTTTGATCTTGTCATCCGCCAGTTGCGGATTCGCCTTCTTCACGTCCGGCAGCAGCTTCACGCCCAGCAGCGCTGCATCGCGCTCTTTCGTTTCCTGATCGTGCGCGTCCGGCCCCTTCGTCAATTCCGCCTGATCCTGCGTGAAGAGCTGCACGCGCGCCTGCACCGCCGTTGCCCGAATCGGCGCATCCGCCTTGTCGCCCAGCGCAATCAGCTTGTCGCAGTATTCGATGGCCTTCGCGAAATTTTTCTGCTTGTAGTACGCCTGGTAATAAAGCTGGTAGATGTATTGCAGCAGCGTCGAATTGGGATACTGCGCCACAAACGCGTCCAGCAGCTTGATCTGCGCCGCCGGATCCTTCTCCGCCTGCGCTGCCTGCAGCGCGTTGTACTCCGGCAGGCTGTACGATGGCGCTGCGTTGCCCTGCGCCGCTTGCTGCGCCCCCGCCGGTCGCGCATTCAATGTCGCCAGGAACAGCGCGGCGAATAAAATTGCCAGTCCGCTAAGATGCCTTCGCATGATCACGTTCCTGCCTCCTGGATGATGGCCTGGCTTTGGCTGGCCGTTCGGGATTCGCCAATGCGATTCCTGCGGAACTCCGCGCAAGATACAGAAATCCCGTGGATTATAGGGAAACCGCCATAGTCGCGCAAGCGGAAAACCCTGTAGTTCCACTCGCTTCACGAAATTGCATCGCTGGGCCATGTTGTTTCGATGACTTGCCTCGACGGGGAGGTTACTCCTGCATGCTACGATGGTGTTTCCTGCCCCGCGTGTCGCCTGACGGAGGGTTCGCATGTCCCAAAACAAACCATCTGACCACCTTCACCGCACGCCGTTGTCCGCAAAAGTCGCGCTCGTCACCGGCGCCAGCCGCGGCATCGGTTTCGCCATCGCCAGGAGCCTCGGCTCCATGGGCGCAAAAGTCGCCTTGTGCGCCCGCGATCCCCAGAAACTCGCAGCGGCGAAGGCCGAACTCGAACGCGCCGGCACTTCCGTCATCGCCGTCCCCGCGGACCTTTCGCGCCCCGCCGAAATCGCCCCGCTCGTGCAGAAAGCCGAGCAGGCCCTCGGCCCGATCGACATTCTGGTCAACAACGCCGGCATCGGCATCTTCGGCCCCATCCAGCAAGCCACCGAGGCGGACTGGGACGCAGTATTGGACACCAATTTGAAAGCGGTGTTCCTGCTCAGCCGCGCCGTCGCGCCCGGAATGATCTCGCGCGGCTCCGGGCACATCATCAACATCGCCTCGCTCGCCGGAAAAAACTCCTTCGCCGGCGGAGGAATCTACTGCGCCTCGAAATGGGGCCTGCTCGGCCTCACCGAATGCATGGCCGAAGACCTCCGCGCCCACGGCGTCCGCGTCAGCGCCATCTGCCCCGGCTCGGTCGCCACCGATTTCTCGCCGCACGCGAACAAAGACCCGCAAAAAATGCTGCAGCCCGAGGACGTCGCCCACGCCGTCGAAACGATCCTGACCCAGGCCCCCCAGAGCTTCATCAGCGAAATCTCGCTTCGCCCAGCGCAAAAGCCGTGACGGTGTTGCCTTTGACTTAAACGTAGGGCCGGGGTCTTTAGCCCGGCCGCCGTTGGCTTTCGCTTCCATTGGCATCGCCGAATCGTAGCTCCGCGCCACGCATCTAATGTGCTGAAAAGCGAAATTGACCAGAGGGGCGGGTTCAGAACCCGCCCCTCTTTTTATGCCGCCACACTCGATCGCGCGGCAGGGAGCCAGACCATGATCGAAATTCGCCCGTCGGATGAGCGCGGCCACAACAAAATCTCGTGGCTCGAATCGCGCTTCAGCTTTTCCTTTGACCAGTACTACGACCCCGATCACACCCAGTTCCGTTCCCTGCGTGTGATCAATGAGGACGTCGTCCAACCCGGCGCCGGATTTCCCACGCATCCGCATCGCGACATGGAAATCCTCACCTGGGTTCTCGATGGCGCGCTCGAGCATCGCGACAATACCGGCGGCCACGGCGTCATCCGCCCCGGCGAACTGCAGCACATGACCGCCGGACGCGGCGTGATGCACAGCGAGTTCAACCCGTCGCATAAAGTTCCCGTGCACCTGCTCCAGATCTGGCTGCTGCCCGAACGCCGCGGCCTCGATCCGCAATACGAACAGCTCGCGTTCAGCGATGCCGATCTGCGCAATCAGTTTCATCTCGTCGCCGGTCCCCAAGCGCCCGTCACCATCCGCCAGGATGCAAACCTCTATATCGGCCGCTTCGACCAGGGCGCCAAAGCCGCGCATGCCATCGAAACCGGCCGCGCCGCCTGGATTCAGGTCGCTCGCGGCGCCTTGAATCTCAACGGCCGGCAGCTCCACGCCGGCGACGGCGCGGCAATTTCAGACGAATCCGAAATTCGTCTCGAAGCCACCGAGCCGTCGGAAGTTCTGTTGTTCGACCTCGCCTGACCGAGAACGCGCAAGCGAACATCGCGCGCGCCGGATTTGATTCTGTATCCGGCGCGCGCATCATGCGTTTCACTGCATCCCGCCCCCGTGCGCCTGCATCCGATTCGTGGTCTAATATCGCCCCAAAACAAAAAAGAGGAGGATTCATGCCTGAACACAAGCGACCCGCGCCGTCCGCCGTGCCGATCCACGACCTCATCCGCCACCGCTGGAGCCCGCGCGCATTCGATTCCAGAACCATACCGCCCCACGACCTGAAGTGCCTGTTCGAAGCCGCGCGCTGGGCCTCGTCGTCCTATAACGCCCAGCCCTGGTACTTCATCGTTGCCACCAGGGACGATCCTGAAAATTTCCAGAAAGTCCTCAGCACCTTCGTCGAATTCAATCAGGGCTGGGCGAAAAACGCTTCGGCCGTCGCGCTCAGCGTCGCCGGGCACAAGATGCCCCACGACGGATCGCACAATCGCCACGCCTTCCACGACGTCGGCCAGGCGGCCACCACCCTCGCGCTCGAAGCCGCCTCCCACGGATTCCAGGTGCACCAGATGGCCGGCATCATCCCCGACAAAGCCCGCGAGGTTTTCGGCATCCCCGAAAATTTCGAAGCCGTCGCCGGATTCGCCATCGGCTACCCCGGCGATCCGCTCTCGCTTCCCGAAGGGCGCATGCGCGACCAGGAAACCGGCCCCCGCCAGCGAAAACCCCTCAGCGATTTCGTCTTCACCGGCAAGTGGGGCAACACATCTCCTATCGTGAAGTGACGATGCCGCGGGCATCGTTATCCTGAGCGGAGCGTCCCGGCGCTTTTGCCTTTTCTGCCGCAGGCAGGCCGGGACGCGAAGTCGAAGGACCTCTCTTCCTTTTCCCGTCCGAGCGCAGAGCCTCCCGCCATTCCGCATACGTCCTTGCTTCGCTTCCCTCCCGTTGATACATTCCCCGCCGGGGGAGGGACCCACACCATGAAATTCCGAGCCATCTTCGCTCTGCTCGCGCTTCTGCTGTTCGCGCCCGCGTTCGATGCGCCGCGCGCCCCGCAAGCCGCCGCGGACAAAAAAGACGTCGCCGCCGAACTCGACGCGCTCAAAACGCAAGTCGCGCAGCTCGCGCGCCAGTCGCAGAACTCGCAGGACTACATCGCCATCGCCAATCTCCAGCGCGCCTACGGCTACTACGTCGACAAATGCCTCTGGGACGAAACCGCCGACCTCTTCTCCAAAGACGGCACGCTCGAAATCGGCCTCCGCGGCGTCTACGCCGGACAGGACCACGTCCGCAAATATCTCCACACCCTGCCCAAGCTCGACTACGGCACCCTCTTCAATCACATGCAGCTCCAGCCCGTAATCGACATCGCCCCCGATGGAAAACTCGCCTGGGGCCGCTGGCGTGCCTTCGAGCAATTCGGATTGCTGCACAAAGCCGCCGAGTGGGGCGAAGGAACCTACGAAAACGAATACGTCAAGGAAGACGGCGTCTGGAAAATCCACAAGCTGCATTACTACATGACCTACTACGTCGACTATTACAAAGGCTGGGACCAGGGCGGCCTCCCCGCCCCCGGCCCGCTGAAAGATTTTCCGCCCGATCAGCCCACGACGCAGGCCTACAAGCTCTACCCGGACGTTTTCGTGCCTCCCTATCACTACAAGAACCCGGTGACCGGCAAGTGAGACGGCCTAACATCGTCATTCTGAGCGGAGTGACCGGACGTCTTTGCATTTCTTCCCGCTTCTGCGGGACCTCCGGTCGCCCAGTCGAAGAATCTCTCCTGTTTTCTCGGAGGCCAGCCCGATGAAACTCCGCGTCGTCCAATTCGCCATCCCACTCGCGCTCATCGCCGCGCTCTGTCTGATTTCCGCCCGCGCCGGCGCCAACGCCGCCAAAGCCCGCGACATCGCTGCCGAAACCGCCGCGCTGCAATCGCAGGTCGCGCAGCTCGCGCACCAAATCCAGAATTCCGCCGACTACGTGGCCATCAACAACCTCGAGGACTCCTACGGCTATTACGTCGACAAGACGCGCTGGAACGACGTCGCCGATCTTTTCACCGACGACGGTTCGGTCGAAATCGGCCTCCGCGGCGTCTACAAAGGCAAACCGCGCGTGCTGGCCTATATGCAGCACCTCGGCCATCTCGATTACGGAACGGTGTTCAACCACTCGCAGCTCCAGCCCGTGGTGCACATCGATCCCGATGGCATTCACGCGCACGGCCGCTTCCGTTCCTACATGCAGGTGGGAGTGCTAAAAGCCCGCGCGCAGTGGGGCGACGCCATCTACGAAAACGATTACCGCAAGGAAAACGGCATCTGGAAAATCGAGCGCCTGCACGCCTATTTCATCTACTACGTCCATGCCACATCCGGATGGGACCAGGGCGGCGACCCGCCCCCCGGCCCGCTCAAGGATTTGCCGCCGGATGAGCCGATCACGTTCAACTACAAGCTCTACCCGGACGTCTACGTCCCCCCGTTCCACTACAAGAACCTGGTGACCGGAAAATAGCGCCGAGCTTTCACGCACGCCGCCGCTTTCGAAGTTAATGTAGCGCCGGGGTCTTCAGCCCGGCAGCCTCTGCCCTTGAATTCGGTTTTCCGGGTGCCCCACCCTCGTTTTCCGAGGGTGGGTGCCCCGCATTCAAATTCCACCGAGAAAGCCCCGGCCTTCAGGCCGGGGAAAATAGCCACCGCTGAATCCGGGCTTCAGCCCCGGTAAAATCCCCTGACATCGCGCGCGGATCAGCCCATCGTCACAACCCACCACGCGCACATCGTCACACTCAAAATCAACCCAGCCGCGGAGCGGCGATTGAATGTAGCCCGGCATGAAGCCCGCCGCGGCGGGCGGAATGCCGGGTACGCGCAACAATGGAGCGCAAAGTCCCGGAGGGACGATTGAGCTTTGAACCGGCGCAAACAAATCCTCAACCCTTAAACCAATCACCGCATTCGGACCACCACGCCACCCTTCGGGTACCGCAGACCACCCAGTCCTACGACTGTCCTCTTGGCCAGTAGACACGATCCGGGAATTTCTCTAGCCTGAACTCGTGCCGCTACCGTCAGGGCACGATCCGGTTTCCGCCGCATCACGCGGAGCCACCGGCGCCGCACCCGCGAACGCATCGGGAACGCAGCGCGAAGAACAAAAAATGAACCAAGCCGGCTCAAAATTCGAGCTCAGCAGCACAAACACTTCCGCCTTGAGCGGCACAGACACTCATGTCTGTGGTCCGTCGATCTCCGCCAGTCCAAAGGCGCCGGCAAACTCGCTGCAACGTGTCGCTCGAAAGCACAGAATTAAGTGGGACACCGTCCCACTTAATTCCCGCCCCAACTCACTGAAAACAAACGGAAGCGCACCCAAACAAGTGGGACACTTTTCAGACTCTCGAGCTCACGCGGAACTCCGCCCTGCCGCCAACACACGCGAATCAAAGAACGCTCAGCAAACCACGCGCGTTCCTCACGAATTAAGAATCACGATTCACGAATCACGCGCAACAGGGTGTCACACCATGCAAAGCAGAATTCTACGTAACTCGCTGAAAACAAACAAAAGTGGCACGCGCAGGGAGACACACTTTTTCGAGGCCGCCTGCCACGCCGCCGCTCGCGCTCAATCCCTAAATCTGGCCGCGCCCGCCATCCACGTCGATCTCCACGCCCGTGATGTACGACGCGTCCGCCGACGCCAGGAACGCCACCGCTCCCGCCACCTCTTCCGGCGCGCCCATCCGCTTCATCGGCACCGAGTTGATCAGCATCTGCGTCAGTTCGTCGATCTGCTGCTGCGGCGCGCCCTGCCGGCTGATGATCGGCGTGGCGATCGGTCTCGGCGCCACGGCGTTCACGCGAATCTTGCGCCCCACCAGCTCTCCCGCCAGCGAGCGCGTGAACGAGCGCATCGCCGCTTTCGTCGCCGCGTACACGCTGCCATTGGGGAGTCCTTCGTGGCTCACCACGCTCGTATTCAGAATCACGGACGCTCCGTCGTTCAAATGCGGCAGCGCCTTCTGGATCGTGAAATACGCGCCCTTGGCGTTGATGTCGAACTGCCGGTCGTAAACCTCCTCCGAGCTCGCCGCGAACGGTACGAACTCCGCGATTCCCGCATTCGCGAACAAAATGTCGATCTTGCCGAATTTTTTCGCCACCGCGCTGAAAAGCGTGTCGATCTCCGGCAATTGGGAGACGTCGGACTTTACCGCCAGCACGTCCCCGCCGATGAGCTTCACCGCTTCATCCAGAGTTTTCTGGCTGCGCCCGGAAATCGCCACGCGAGCGCCTTCCTCCGCCAGCCGCTTCGCCGCCGCCAATCCGATCCCGCTGTTGCCCCCGGTCACCACCGCTACTTTTCCTTCGAGCCTCTTCATGGATTCCTCCGCACGTACGGACGCCTTCGCGCTTCCGCCCTCTCGTTGCGCATTCTCGCGCTCCCGGAATTAGATTGCGCGCCGCGCCGCGGGATTCAGCGACTTTCCCACCAGGCGGTCCTCGGCCGTATGTGCGATTGCCCCGCATTTTCCGCGGCCGTGAAGCACCACCCGCCGCCCGCCGACGCCCGCCGCGCTTTCCCAGAACGCCGCAAGCGGCTACAATTGAATCGTACGCATCCAACAACAGGAACGGCTTCTAGCCGCCGTACGGCCATCACATATGGACGTTGAAAAGGTCATAGACAGTGTCGTAGCGCGCTTCATCGGGACGAAGCACGAGCGCGACGTGAAACGCGTGCAGCCCATGGTGGCGGAGGTCGGCGCGCTCGAGCCCGAGATGAAGTCGCTGCGCGATGAGCAGCTTGCCGAGCGCACTCTGGCGCTGAAGACCGAAGTTCAATCGCGCCTCGAAGGCGTCGAGTGGGACGATCCCGACTACAAGCTGAAGCTGCAGGCGGCCTTCGAGCCGGCCATCGTGCCCGCGTTCGCGCTGTGCCGCGAAGCTGGCCGCCGCACCATGGGCATGCGCCATTTCGACGTGCAGTTGATCGGCGGCATGGTGCTGCATCAGGGAAAAATCGCGGAAATGAAAACGGGCGAAGGAAAAACGCTCGTCGCCACGCTGGGCGCCTATCTGAATTCGCTGGCCGGAAAAGGCGTGCACATCGTCACCGTCAACGATTACCTGGCGCGCCGCGACGCGGAATGGATGGGCCCCATCTACAAAATCCTGGGGCTGAGCGTGGGCGTGATCGTCAACGGCCTGGACGACGCGCAGCGCAGGGCGGCCTACGGCGCCGACATCACCTACGGCACCAACAACGAATTCGGATTCGACTACCTGCGCGACAACATGAAATACGACTTAAAGGATTGCGTGCAGCGCGGCCACCAGTTCGCCATCGTCGACGAAGTCGACTCCATTCTGATCGACGAAGCCCGCACGCCGCTGATCATTTCCGGCCCCGCGGAGGAATCCACCGACAAGTATTACCGCATCGACAAAATTATTCCCAAGCTGATCCGCGACATCGACTACACGCTGGACGAAAAGCTGCGCACCGCCACCCTGACCGAAGAAGGCGTGGCGAAATGCGAGCGCCTGCTGAGCCTGGGAAACCTGTTCGACCCCGCGAACATGGACATCATTCACCACGTCTACCAGGCGCTGCGCGCCCACACGCTCTACGAAAAGGACGTCGAGTACGTGGTGAAGGACGGCGAAGTGGTCATCGTCGACGAATTCACCGGACGCCAGATGCCCGGGCGGCGCTGGTCCGACGGATTGCACCAGGCCGTGGAAGCCAAAGAAGGCGTGAAGATCGAGCGCGAGAACCAAACGCTCGCCACCATCACCTTCCAGAACTATTTCCGCATGTACAAGAAGCTTTCCGGCATGACCGGTACGGCGGAAACCGAAGCTCCGGAATTCGACAAGATCTACAAGCTCGAAGTGGTGGCCATTCCCACCAACCGCGCGCTGATCCGCATCGAGAATCCCGACGTGGTCTACCGCACCGAAAAGGAAAAATTCGAAGCGGCCGTGAACGGAATCATCCAGGAAGACGGCACCAAGGCCGGCGGCATCCGCCAGTATCACGAATCGGGCCAGCCCGTCCTGGTAGGCAGCATCTCCATCGAAAAATCCGAACAGATCGCCGAGCATCTGAAGCGCGCGGGAATTCCGCACCAGGTGCTGAACGCCAAGCAGCACGAGCGCGAGGCGAAGATCATCGCCCAGGCCGGGCGCAAGGGCGCGGTCACCGTCTCCACGAACATGGCCGGCCGCGGCACGGACATTCTGCTGGGCGGAAATCCGGAAGCGATGACGCGCGAGCACTGCCTGAAGGCCGGTCTCGCCATGCCCTACCTGCCCGCCGGTTCGGTGATCGGCGCCCCGCAGGGAACGGAAACTCCGGGACAAGCGGACGCCGCCGCGGGGACCTCCGGCAACGGCTCCAACGGCACGGGCGCTTCGGCTCCGGCCATGGTGCTGTTTCAGCAGGAAGGCAAGATTTTCCAGGTGCCGCTGGACCAGTGGAGGCCGATCTACGACGGGTTCGCCGCGCAGTGCAAGCAGGAGCACGACGAAGTCGTGGCCATGGGCGGTCTGCACATTCTGGGCACGGAGCGTCACGAAGCACGCCGCATCGACAACCAGCTGCGCGGCCGCGCCGGACGCCAGGGCGATCCCGGTTCCTCGCGATTCTTCCTCTCGCTCGAAGACGACCTGCTGCGGATTTTCGGCGGGGAAAAGATGCAGTCGATGATGCACTGGCTGGGCATGACGGAGGGCGTGCCGATCGAGTCCAAACTGATCAGCAAGCGCATCGAAGGCGCGCAGAAACAGGTGGAAGCGCAGAACTTCGAAGCCCGCAAGCACCTGCTGGAATACGACGACGTGATGAACAAGCAGCGCGAGACGATTTATTCGCTGCGCCGCTCGTTCCTCGAGGGCCGGGACCAGAAGGAATTCGTCCTTGAGCGCGCCGAAGCCATCGCGGACGAGCTGGTGGAGACCTACTGCCCGCGCGAACAGCACCCGGACCAGTGGAACGTCACCCAGTTTTCGAACGAACACCTCAACCAGTTCGGCATCGACCTGAAGGGCGCGGGGGTCGATCCTGCCCAGTTCAATCACGACGCCTTGGCGGACGAGCTGATCGAGCGAGTGAAGGCCCGCTACGAAGAAAAGGAAGCGTTGTTCAGCGCCCCCACCCTCCGCTGGCTTGAGCGCCACATCCTGCTCGATATCGTGGACGCTCAGTGGAAGGATCACCTGCTGACCCTGGACCATCTGAAGGAAGGCATCGGCCTACGGGGCTATGGCCAGAAAGACCCCCTGGTTGAGTTCAAGAAGGAAGCCTTCACGCTATTCGACGAGCTGATGAACCGCATCGACACCGAGGCGGTCCGCTTCCTGTTCCTGATGCAACCGGCCAAACCCCAGGACGAGGCCAAGCAGATCGAGGAACGGCAGCGCCGGCAGCAGAAGAACCTTCAATTCCAGACCGGACCCGCCCAGGCCGAGCCGCCGAAACCGGTCAAGTCCGGAGCGAAAGTCGGTCGCAACGACCCCTGTCCCTGCGGCTCGGGCAAGAAGTACAAAAAATGTCACGGCGCGGCGGCCTAGGCCCAGGCGCACAAGCTTTTTATGCAGTTCCGTGAATAACCGCCGCGGCAAATCACAGGTAACCACTTATTTATCAATCCTTTACATCGTTTATTCAACAGGCACAATCTCCCACATTCGGCTGGAGCCTCCGCTTGGCGGAATGTAACAATATCGGTGGGTGAAATGCGTGTTTCGCCGGCAGTACGACCGGCCGGCCCTTACCGACTGCGCTGAAGCTGGCGCAGAATTCGATCGTTCAAAATGAGGAGATCTAGATGAAAAGGTTGGCATTGTTGTGCGGGGCCATGTTGTTGTTCGCGGGGATGGCTTCGGCCCAGGATGAAGCGCCGAAGGTGGAAGCGTTCGGCGGATATTCGTACGTGCGCGTGAATCCGGGATTCGACGAACCCGGGCTCAATTTCAACGGCGGCAGCGGCTCGCTGGCTTACAACTTCACGCCGATGCTGGGCGTGGTGGCGGATTTTGGCGGGTATCACTGGAGCCAGGACGGTGCGGATGCAACGGTGGTTTCGTACCTGTTCGGGCCCAAGGTTGCTCTGCGCCATGGACCGATCACCCCGTACGTGCAGGCTCTGTTCGGCGGCGCGCACGGTTCCGGTAACTTCTTTGAAGAGTGCGACACCGCCCGAATCCATCGCGAGGGCGAAGGCTGCAGCGAATCCGGCTCGGCAAATACCTTCGCCATGACTCTTGGCGGTGGAGTCGACTGGAACGCGACGCCCCACATCGGTGTTCGCGTGATCCAGGCCGAATACTTCATGACCCGCTTCTTCTCCAACACCCAGAACAATGCCCGCATTTCGACCGGCGTTGTGTTCCGCTGGTAAGCTGCGGTAACTAAACCATCTGTAGTTCGAAGGGCCGGCGGGCAACCGCCGGCCCTTTTTCTTTTTGGCGCTGCCGTGGTTTGGCGGCGGACTGCGGTTTGAAATCCCGGCACGCGAAATGAACCGGCGGGTTCACGCCGCCGGCGAGCTTTGCCGCGGCCGGAGTCGCGTGTATAGTGCCGCCACACTCGAAGTTCCAATCCAAATTCGAGATCGCGACGACGAATACCGCGGAGGTGTTGCGCTTGCGATGACTCAAGACGCTTTTGATGTGATCAACGAAGCTACCGCAGGCGTGATACTGACGACCTGCCTGAACGCGGTGACGGAAGCGCGTATCGCCGACGCGCTGGGCGACGCGCCGCAAACGGCGGAGCAGCTGGCGAAAGCCACCGCGACGGATGCCGGAGCGCTCCACCGGATGCTGCGATTCCTGGCCGCCTACGGAATTTTCGAAGCGCGCGAAGGCGGCTGGGCGCATTCGCCGGTGTCGCGATTCTTGAGGGCCGATCATCTACAGTCGCTGCGCGGGTATGTGATGTTAACTGCGTTGCCGAGTTTCCAGCAGGGCTTCGCATCGCTGGCCTATTCGCTGCAAACGGGACGGCCCGCGATCGAGAAGGTTTCGCCCGAAGGCATATGGAAAATTCTGGCAGGCGATCCGGAGCAGGCTCGCGTATTCAACGAAGGCATGGCGGTAAAGGCGCGGGGCCAAGTTGCAGGTGTCGTCGCCCATTATGACTTTTCGCGGTTCGGCACGATCGCCGATATCGGCGGAGGCCACGGACATCTGCTGCAAGCTGTTCTGGCCGCAGCGCCAAATTCGAAAGGGATTCTGTTCGATCAGCCGAGCGTGACTGCAGGTGCGGCCGGAATCGCGTCGGAGCGGCTGAAGCTGCAAGCGGGCGATTTCTTCAACGATGCGCTGCCGGTGGCCGATGCGTACCTGATCATGCAGGTGATCCACGACTGGAACGACGAAGACTCCGCGAAAATCCTGAGCAGGATACGGCGATCCGCCCCGGCGCACGCCAAGCTGCTGCTGGTCGAGGCCGTGATTCCGGACCCTCCGAAGCGGGATTGGGCGCTGCAGGTGGACGTCACCATGCTGGCGCTGCTGCACGGCAAAGAACGCACACGGAACGAGTATCAGAAATTGCTCGCGAGCGCGGGATTTCGGCTCGAGCGCGCGATCGATGTGGGGCAAAGCACGGCAATCCTGGAAGCCGTTCCGGTATGACGCTGTTTTCGCGTCACGGGCGCGCCCGTGTCAACCCACGGAGACGGCTTAGTTCCCCACGACGAAGAGGTGCCCGTCGTTCTGGGTGTAGAGCTTGCCGTCCGGACCGATGGAAAGCGGCGTGTAGGCCGCGCCTTCGGCTTCATTGAGAAAAAGGTGCGCGGTGGGCGAGGTGAAAACGCCGGAATTCCCCTGCGGCAGCACGTAGACGTTACCGTCTTCGCTGGTGACGTAGACATTGCCGCCGGCATCGACCGCCGGCATGTTGATGCACCATTCGAACCCATTGGGATTGGTGGTGCTGCACGAAAGCGTGCCGTTCGCATTGCGCGTGCAGCTCTGGGTGTTGGTGCTCTGGAATTGCCACTGGATGTTGAGATTCGGGTCGAGCTGCGTGATGTAATACGGCCCGTCGGTCACGGAGACGCAGATCGGCCCGCCCGACTGGCAGTAGAGCGCCGAGCCGTAGTGATTGTCTTTCAGCACGATCGAATACGTTCCGTTGTGCGCGTAGATCCCGGGAGTCGAATCCCAGCCGAAATCGTACGCCCCCTGAAAATTGCCGCCGGAATCGAATTTAAACATGTGCCCGCGGAAACCGTTGTAGTTCGATTGCACTCCGAAAATCACCGAGCCATCGGGCAGGGCTACGGGCGAAGACGAAGCCTGGTCGATGATGACGCCGGAGCCCGGCGCGTTGGTGGTGGGATCCACGCCAGCGGTGGCGCCGACGCGGCAGGCGTTCGGCGTGGTATTCGTCGGGCCGATGGGCACGAGGACCCCGCAGCCGTCGTTCAGCAGATTCTGCATCGAAGCGGCCCATTTGGGGCCGGAAAAATCCGGCTTCACCGCGATCAGGTAGGCCTGCATGCCGTCGAATTGCGCGCGGCTCGCGGTGAAAATCGTGCCGTCCGAGCCGACCGCGGGAGCGATATTCATTCCGGGCCGTTGCGAACCGCAGAGAACGGTCGGCGCCGCCTGATTGGTGCCCACCACGTTCGAGGGAGGCCACGGCAGTCCGCTGGAAAATTGTCCGGGGCAGGTGGTGGCCGTGCCCGCCGGCGCCGTGGGAACCAGAGTTGAAAAAGGCAGCACGCTGGCCACATCCCCGGGCGTGACTTTCACCAGCCAGGCTCCCAGAACATCCGATTGCCACGGATCGCCCGCGGAGGGATTCGCCAGCTCGATCACGTTGTAATAAATGTTGCCCGCCGAATCCGCGGTCAGCGGCCCGGCGACGAAAGTCTGCGCCGAGACCACGTTGTTCATCCCCGAAAATGGATCGATGTGAGTGACCCAGGAGCCGGACGCCTGCGTGACTTTCCAGATGGTGCCGCCCGCGCCGGGAACGTAAATGAATCCGTTCGCATCGATGGGATGAAACACCGGCTCCCAGCCGTTCAAGGCGGCACCGTTCGGCTCCGGCTTCCAGTCGCTGGCGTAGGTCCAAACCGGGACGAGCGCGTTATCGATCCAGGTATAGCGCACGGCGTTCCATTGCTGGCCGGCCCAGTTGCTGGAGCTGTAGGTCCCCGACTTGGTCATGAAGTAGACGTCGTTGCCATCGGTAAGCACCGCGGGATAGTGAACGAGCAATTCGCCGTTGTCGGCGGCCTGCTCCTGCGAAACGAACGGGTCGTAGACGATATTGGCCAGCTGGTTGGCGGCATTTTGGCCGGCCACGCTGACCATCCCGGTGTGCTGCGGATTGGCGCCCCACTGCGCCCAGAAAGGAGTGTTCGTGGGCTGGTTCGCGACCACGAAAGTAACCGTAACGTTGGCGGGCGAGCCCTGCGCACCCGCGGCAGTCACGGTGACGTGGCCGGTGTACGTACCGACGGCCAGAGTGCCCAGCACAGTGGTGATGGCGATTTGGGACGGCGCGGAGCCGCTCGCGGGCGTGACTTTCAGCCAGGTTGAGTCGCTCGCGGCCGTGAAGTTGAGGGTGCCGCTGCCCGTGTTGGTCACGTTGACGTCATCCGGAGCGGGATCGTAGGGAAGCCCGAAATTCGCGCCGAAGGACGCGGTGGATTGCGACAGGGCCACCTCCGGTGTTCCTCCGCCGCCCTGCGTGCCACCCCCGCCGCCACCGCAACTTGCCATTGCGACGCAACCCGCCAGCACAACCAGCCATGCTCCGAAACGATTGATCATTCCTCGTCCGCCCTTTTCCCCGAAATGACTCGCCCGCGATTTCTGTATGAGAATTCGCCAAAGATTGTAACCAAATTCGTGTTTGTTCTCCCGGCAATCGTGTCCGCAAAATTTCCTTGCATCCGAAATTCCTGTGATATCGTCGGCGCTGTTCCGGGACTCGTTCCTGCTGATCGGAGTTTTGACATGAGCTCGCCCGCCCCCGAAAATTGCCGCCGGGCCGGATGCGCGAAATCGATCCCCACCGCGCTCGCCGCCCAGCGCATCTGCCTAGATCATTTTCTGGATGATGCCTTCACGCGCACGGACCAGACCTTCGGCCGGTGCCGCGAGGGGCGCGCCATGAATCCGGCGGACGTGGAATGGCTGCTTTCCGACGCATTGGCCATCGTGAAAAACCTCGAAGAAAAGGCCGCCGATCCGGATCCCGAACAGCGCGACCGCATGCTGGAACTCCTCCTGAAGCTCGCCAATCTGCACGAATACGTGGCGCATCATTCCATTCGGCTCGACCGGCCCGCCTGAGGGCTTCGGGGCTTGCGAAAGCGTCAACAGTACTCTTCTGCTGTGCCTTGCATTTGGTTCCCGGCGGATTCAAGCTGGATTTGTAACTTGGGTATCCCAGCATGCCGACTGAGACAAAACTCGACCCGTTCAAGCCGCAGCAACCGAGCATTCCCGGCGTGGCGGCGCGGACCGAAAACGCCAAGCCTGAAACCGCCGAAGGCTCGCCCGCAAGCGCGGCGCCCACAGCCGCGGCGCCGCCTGTTTCGCATGCCGCGCAACCGAAAATCATCTGGATTGTGACGGGCGTGGCGGCTGTCGTGTTCATCTCGGGAGCACTGTTCATCTGGGGCAAGATTTCGTCCAGCAAGCCGGCGCCGATTTCCGCGGACACCAGCGCGCCGAAGAATGCGGCGGCCGCGCCGGTGCAAACGCAGCCGAGCGAACCGATCGGACCCGGCGAAATCGCCACGGTGAGCGAATTGGCGAAGCCCTGGGCCTCGAAACATTTTCAATACCGGAGCTACACCACCGGACTCCTGGAGCCGGCGATGGTGGTCCACCTGCCGCACGGCGAGTACTGGGGCTTTTCGCTCAACGAGCCCTTCGGCACCTGCCAGCTCGAGTTCGTCAGCGATCTCGACAAACTGCGAACCGAGTATGGCTACCACGCCGATCATCCGATGGTCGGCAATCCGTGCAACCACACCGTCTACGACCTGCTGCGCTACGGCGGCGGGGCCTCGAGCGACGACCTGGTGCGCGGCGTGATCGTGCAAGGAAATGGAATCCGGCCGCCCATGGCCATCGAAATCAAGGTGCAGGGTTCCAACGTAGTGGCCGGCCGCTCCGAATAATTCTCCATTCGCCCAACAATCATTCAGAAACACGAACGCCGCTGCCCGGCTCGATTCGGCAGCGGCGCGCGTGTACGGCTGTTTTCTGGCTGCCCGCCTAATTCGTGGAGGACAGCTGCTCAACCGATCTTGCGACCATCACCGGCGTGCCGTTCGCGGGATTGATGAGCACGAAGCCCACGACGCGGAGCGGAAGCGCCGTGGTGCCCGTCAACCCGGAAAGCCCGCTGAGGTTGATGAAGTTCGTGGCGTTGGTGGTCAGCACCGGCAACGGATTCGGCAGCAGGATCCCGTCGGTCCAATTGTCGGTGAGCTCGAAGCTGCCCTGATTGCCGCTCTGCACCACGGTCTGGCCGGGAACGAGCGTTCCCTCCTGGCCCTGGCGGCGCAGCACCACGCGATGCGGCGTGAGAGTGGAGACGCCGTTAACGGTGTTGAGCTTGCCGCCCACCGCGACGGATTGTCCGGGCGCCAGCAGCGTGTTGTTGAAGAGCAGCGTGGTGATCGGGTTCTTGATGTTGGCGATGCGATAGCCCTCGTTGCCGGTCAGCGTGAGCGTGGTGATCTCGCCGTCCTGGACGCCGTTGATGGCCGGCAGCTCGGCGCGGACGAAGAGATCAGCGGCCGTGGCGGGCTGCGGCGATGGCGGACGGATGCTGGTAAAGAGCCCCGCGAGATAGAATCCGTCCATCGAGACCACTTCGACTTCGCTGGCGTCGATATCCTTGGACACCGGATCGAGCGAGCCGGTCACAGCGACGATCGTCTGCGTGGTGTACTGGCTGATGGTGATGCTGGGATCGTCGAAGATGGTATTGGCGTTCGTCTGCACGGTCCACTGGCGGCCTTTCGGTCCCTGCACCATGAAGCTATCGCCGCTGGTGGAAACAACCCCGGCCATGAAGTCGTCGATCGAGACGCTGGAATCATCCGCGCCCAGCAGCTGCATGTGGAACACGGGATCGACCGTGCCGGTGATATTGCCGTTGCCGTCGGTTTCGAGCGACTGATGTAAGTCGAACTCCATGCGTAGGCCCACCATCTGGGAGTCGGTCAGCATGAACTGCGACGGAAAATTCACGGTGACGGTGGCCGGCGAGAGTGTGCCGTTCACGGTCGTGATCGTGGGAGGATTCTGCGTGGTGTCGATGAAGCCGATTGACGGATTCGCCAGCGTGACCGTGGCGGATACGTAGATATCCGTCGGCACGGAGCTGAGATCGATCAGCTGATGAAGGCCGCTCAGTTGCGCGAAATCAACGACGGCCGGATTGTTCAATACCGAAACGGAATTTCCCGAAGCATCGTTCAGAGTGACGCCGCTGACCGTCATCTGGCAGGAGACCACGCCCTGCAGCGGCGCGTCCGTGCCGACTGTAAACACGTTGGCCGTGCCCTGCGCTCCGGCGCCGCCGGTAGGCGCTCCCGAGCCGCCGCCGCAACTGCACAAACCGATGATGGAAGAAACGGATAGAAGTGCCGCGAACACACCCGTAGCTCTAAGATTCCCCATGATGAAATCTCCTTCACCCCGAATGATGACTGCCGCAGCCGAATACGCTATTTCGGCTCCTGGGCATCAAACCCGGCGCCCGGAAAAAAGTCGCGCGAAGTTGCATTAGAAATCTCGACCGTGAGCTGGATCGATGGGAGTGACAGGAAATGTCAGTGCTGCGAATTTCTTTGTGCTCTTGCCGCGCGGCACAAGAATGTTATTTTAGCCGTGCGATAAATGGCGCAGTGCCGCCTGTCCGCGTGCGCCGGGGGCTTTTCCGTTGAAATTATTCGGTTTCGTGCTGTTGTTGGCGGGATGGGGCCTGGTGATTTGTGCGCTCGCGCTGCTGGCGAAAAGCACGCCGCGCGCGATCTTCATTCTCGCCGGCATCGGCGTTGAAATCGTCGGGCTGGTGCTGGTGATCCGTGCGCACTCCTGGCGAGGAGCGCACGACTGATGCCCGGCGCGCCCTTTCTCGCGGTCGGACTCATCTTTCTGGTGCCCTGCGCGATCGCCGGACTCGCGCTCGTCAGCGCCGGCCTGGGCCGTTCGCGCAGCGCCGCGCACGCCATGATGTCTGCGCTCTGCGTCCTCGCCGTCGCTGCGCTGTTCTATTTTTTCTGCGGCTATGCGTGGCAGAGCGGGGTCGGTCCGGCGCACATCTTCCATGTCGGCGGCAAGGAGTGGAATTGGCTGGGCGCAAACCGATTTTTCCTGCATTCCTCCACGCTCGAGTATTCCGGCGCCTCGCTCGCTCTTCTCGGCATTTTCAGCGTCGCAATCGCAGCGCTGATTCCTCTTTCGGCTGGGGCGGATCGCTGGCGCCTCGGAGCGAGTTGTATCTCGACCGCGGTCTTCGCCGGATGGACGTTCCCGCTCTTCGCTCACTGGGTGTGGGGCGGATGGCTCTGGCAATTGGGTTCGAACTACTCGCTCGGCTCGGGATTTCTCGATGCCGGAGGTTCCGGCACAATTCAAGCCGTGGGAGGTCTCACCGCGCTTTCCATAGCCTGGCTGCTGGGCCCGCGCCACGGGAAATACACGCACGACGGATTGCCCACCGCAATTCCCGGGCACAACGGCGTGCTGGTCATGCTGGGCTGCATGCTTTCGCTGGTCGGCTGGATCGCGCTCAATGGCGCGGGCGCGGTGCTGTATTACCGCAGTCCGCAAATTCCCCTGGTCGCCATCAACACGATTCTTTCGGCGTGCGCCGCCTGCCTCGCGGCCGCCGCCGTCACTCGCTTGCGCTTCGGCAAGCCCGATCTTTCCCTCACCGCGAACGGCTTCGTGGGAGGCCTCGCCGCAAGCAGCGCCGCATGCGCGTGGGTGATTCCGGCCGAGGCGTTGGTGATCGGCGCCGTCGCGGGTGTGCTGGTGACTCTGTCGGTTGAATGGATCGAGCTGTACATGGGTGTGGATGATCCCGGCGGCTCGATTTCGGCGCATGCTGTCGGCGGATTGTGGGGATTGCTGGCGGTCGGGATTTTCGCGAGCCAGGCGCACGTCGGCCAATTTGATTCGGTTCCGCCCGACCACGGCCAGTGGCTCGCGCAACTCATCGGCGTCGCGACTCTGATCGGATTTGTCTTGCCTCTCACCTACGGTCTGAATTGGCTGATCGATCGCGTCTATCGCCAGCGCGTCGACGCCGAAGGCGAGCGCCAGGGGATGGATCTCCACGAACTGGGCGCCGGCGCCTATCCGGAGTTCATCGTCCACAGCGACGAATTCATCGAGCGCTAGCTCAACCTCAGCGCGTTAACCCACGTGCAGTGCGGTGCCTTGCCTCTTTGCGTCCGAGCCTCCTTGCCTCGCGATTCACTTTGCGAGACTATAGCCTCGTCTACGTAACCGAATCGCGCTTCAGGCCGTCTCTGAAAATGCAGGACAGTTGGCCGGGGTGGGCCAAACGATGAATCGACGCAAACTTCTATCTCTATTGGGCATGTCTCCGGCGGTGCTCGCCGCCGAATCCGCGCTGGCGCAGACCGAAAAGAAATCCGCAGCCGGCGCGCATTCCGCCGCCGCAGAATCGCCGGCAGCCGCCGGCCCGGCGAAAATCACGGCCATGAATCCCAAGGGCATGCCGCCGCAGATTCAGTTGATCCCCATGGCGCCGCGCCTCGATTCGCTCGACGGCAAGACGGTCTATTTGGTCGACACCGGTTTTCACGGCTCGGACATCCTGCTCAATCAAATTCAGGAATGGTTCAAGCGTAACAGCCCTTCCACGACCACGGTCTTTAAGCGCAAGGCCGGCCCCTACGCGCAGGACGATCCCGATCTCTGGAAAGAGATCAAGGCCAAGGGCAACGCGGTCATCATGGCCACCGGCCATTGAAGCACCTGCACGCCAGCGACCGTCGGTCACTGCATAACCACGGAAAAGATGGGCATCCCGAGCGCTCCGATTGTCACCAAGGCGTTCAAAGACCTCGCGATTCTGAATGCCGGCAAGCGCGGCATGCCGCACGAGCGCATCTGCTTCATCCAGCATCCCGTCTGGGGCAAATCGCCCGAAGAGCTGCGCGTCTATATCGAAGGCAACGATCCGATCAGCAACAAGCCCTTCATGAAAGAAGTCGTGGACGCGCTCACCGTGCCGCTCAGCGACGACGAAAAGAAAACCGGCATGGTCAGCGTCTCCGTCGGGCCGCCCACTTTCACCGATACCTCCGAGAATCTGCAGGATCTGTATCTGAATAACGGCTACACCGATTTCCTGCCGATCATTCTGCCCACCGAAGAGCGCGTCGACGCCATGATGAAAGGTTCGAGCCGTCATCCCGACGAAGTGGTGGGGAAAATGGCCGCCGGCGCGTATCCGCCGTGGAGCTACACGGTTCGCCACGTGGCCGCCAGCGCCGTGATGGCCGGATGCCGCCCGGAATATTTCCCGCTGCTGCTGGCCGTAGCGTCCACGGGCATCGCGTCGCTTTTCAGCTCCACCAATTCCTTCGCGTTCTCGATGATCGTCAACGGCCCGATCCGCGACAAACTCGAATTCAACTACGGCATCGGTGCGCTCGGCCCCTTTGCGCAGGCCAACGCTGCCATCGGCCGCGCCTGGACGCTGATGTCGAAAAATCTCGGCAACGGCGGAATCCCCGGCGACACCTACCTCGGCTCGCTCGGCAACAACCTGAACTACAACAACGTGGTGATCGCGGAAAACGAAGAAGCCAGCCCCTGGGTTCCGTTCCACGTCCAGCGCGGATTCAAGAAGGAAGAAAACGTCGTCAGCCTCTTCCGCGGGCTCGGCGTCGTCCCCGGCCAGGTGGCCCGTGGCAGCAGCTCCAATAGCGCCCCGATGTTCGACGAGCAAATGAGCGATCTCTTCAGCACCTTCACCGGATTTTTCGGCGCGCTGGTGATCGCCGACCCGCTCGTCGCCGTCCGCCTGCACGAGCAAGGCTACGACACCAAGGAAAAATTCATCGACTGGCTCTACAAGAACACCACGCAAACCGTGAAGGACTACAAGAGCCGCAACTATTCGTACCTCTTCGAATATCCGCAGGCGCTGCAGGGCGTCGAGCCCTTCGCGACCTGGTACAAGCTGCCCGACGACGCGGTGATCCCGCACTTCCCGCGCCCGTCGAGTTTCAACATCGTGGTCACCGGCGGCCAGACCAACGCCTACCCGCAAGCCGCCAACATGAGCTACGGCGTAAGCGTCTCGATTGATAAATGGGCTTAGCGCCGGCGCCATCCCAAGCCGCTGCTACGGCACAAACGCCGGTATTTTCGAATGAGTTGAAGTGGAGCCCGGACGTTTTGAGATAATAGGACCACGGGGGTGGATATGGGCATCAATCGAAGAAGTCTTCTCTCGCTGCTCGGCGCGTCACCGGCATTGCTCGCCGGCGCGCGCGCCGCGGCGGGCACGAAAGCCAAAGCTCCAACCGCAAAAGCCCCGATGGCCGGCGCGCCGAAGCTGGTGGCCCTGAATCCGCGCGGCATGCCCCCGCCGATCACGCTGATTCCCATGGCCAAGCGCCTCGATTCGCTCGACGGCAAGACCGTCTATCTCGTCTCCGACGGTTTCCCCGGCGCCGATCATTTCCTAGCGCAGGTGGGCATCTGGTTCCAGAAGCACATGCCGAGCGTCACCACCGTCTACCGCCTGAAAGCCGGCGGATTCGCCGACGACGATCCGAAACTCAATGCCGAGATCAAGGAAAAGGGCCAGGCCGTCATCATGGCCATCGGGCATTGAAGCACCTGCACCCCAGCGACCGTTGGTCACTGCATAGCCTACGAAAAGATGGGGATTCCCGCGGCGCCGATCGTCACGATCGCGTTCAAGGACCTCGCGCAATCCAACTGCGCCAAGCGCGGCATGCCGCTCCAGCGCATTTCCTACACGCCGCATCCGGTCTGGGGAAAAACCGACGAGCAGATGATGGCGTATCTCGAGGGCAACGATCCGGTGAGCGGCAAGCCGCTGATGCCGGAAATCATCGCCGCGCTCACCAAGCCGCTCACCGCCGATGAATCGAAAACGGGCACCGTAACGCCGCCGACCGGCGCGCCCACATTCACGGACACCGCCGACAACCTGCAACAGTATTTCCTCGACAACGGATTGACGGACACCATGCCGATCATCATTCCGACGCAGGAACGTGTCGACGCCATGCTGAAAGCCACCAGTCACAAGCCCGACGAAATCGTCGGCAAGATGACCCCGGCGCAGGGCGCATTCCCGGCGTGGTCGTACAACGTGCAGCAAGTGGCGGTCAACGCCGTGATGGCCGGCGCGATCCCCGACTACTTCCCCACGATTCTCGCCATCGCTTCGACAG